>ERZ773115.345-NODE-345-length-53155-cov-6.528305_pt1 | contig 53155 bp, 82 predicted proteins | sample MGYA00511116_ERZ773115 | MGnify/ENA primary metagenome ERZ773115 (study PRJEB29015, sample SAMEA2737869) | human gut metagenome | biome: human gut; feature: human-associated habitat; material: faeces | place: China | collected 2012 ... | reverse complement strand
AAACGTACCAATTAACGTTCCTGCAATACTTAAAGCAGAAATAATCGCATCAATATTCATAGTTCACCAACTTTCCAACAAAAAAAGCACACTCCACGGAGCATGCTTTAACTTTCTTTATTAATAATTTTATCTGCTTCTTCCTCTGTAATACTTCCTTGTGCCACATAACTCATAACGTCTGCTTTAGTATACACACCTAAATCATAGAAAAATTGGATGTCTTCTTTACTTGGATACATTTGGCACGCCTCCTTCTGTAATTACTGCCTCATTTGGAAATACAACATCTTGAATTCTTTCCACCATTTTTTTCAGTTTTGTTAATTCTTTCATGGTATTCGCTGCTACCTGATTGGAGCGGACATACTGATCATAAGGAACTCCTTTCACCCAAATCCACTGATTGTTTTCCCAATCAAAACCAGCAATCATTACATCTGGTCCTTTAGGTGGTTCTACTTCTGTAAATGGTCGTGAAGTCGTTGATTCTTTTGGTGCAAACCACACTTCATAACTTTGTCCGACTACTTTATAAACAACTTTCATATTTTCATTCATAAATCTTCCTCCTAATGTTTGAATACTTCATTCCATAATTGTTGAATTTGCGTTTGCATACGGTCAATGGTAGGATCTCGCTTATAATAGAGAATATCCGTCAAATAAATTCGATAAGTAAACTGCAACGTAGATTTTCCATAATACAAAGAAACATACGCCCCTTTTTCACCCATCATGAGAATATTCACTCGTCCTTGTGAATCTAAGAATTGTTCACTTCCATTTTTTACAACTGAAGCGGACATTGTTTGAAATCTTTTTTCTGGATTTCGTTGATATTCTCTCCATTGTTCTAAATGATTGTCATACCATAAACTCCCCATTCCTCCTTGTCCGTTACTCCAACTATCAGCTACCGTTCCATGATAACCATACCCATAGGTACTTGGAGTGATAGAAACCATCCCTTTTTCAATCAATTGAACTTGTTGTTCTAATGTATTTGTACCTAATGTTTCATAATAATCTTCTCCTAACCATCGTTTGACTTCCTCCACTACATTCCATTGGATGCGTAAATAAGGATAGTTAGAATTATTATCGGAACCAGATAAACTAGAATTATATGTTATAGTTCCACGTAGAGCTTCATAACCCATTGCATTGACTGCACTTGGATAAGCATTAACTTCAGGATAACGCGTGTAAGGAGTAGGAATTTCAAGCCTGTTTTCAGAAAGAAAATTGACTTGACTAGCAATATTGGGATTTTCAGCCATACTACCGACCACTTTTCCTTTAAAATCAAGTGACCGTGATACCTCGAAATAACCTTTTGTAAATGCCTCAATCAATTCTTTTTTCGTGAATAATTCATTTTCATCAATGAGTTGCAATAATCGATTGGTTTCGCTTTGATTAACTTCTACTTTTTGACTAAGTGATTGGACTTGTTCGGTCACTTGACCAACGCTAGCCTCTAATTCTGGTCTTAGTGTTTCAATGGCTTCTTTTTCACTTTCTGCTAAATCAAAAATTTCTTTTTTGATTTGTTCGAAGTCTTTGATGTATACCTCACTTGCTTCTTCAATTTCACTTTCAATTTTTGAACGGATAACTGTAAAAGTGAAGGCTAGCTCATCACTGTGAGAGCCATCTTCGAAATCAAGATACACGTATCCTTTTACTTCGCCTTCATAATTTAATAACTGGTCAGGCAGAGGATAAGTCACAATCCCACTTTCAGGGTATTCAATAATCGGTTGACTATCGATTGCAGTAAATTTCTTTTCTTGGCCATCTTGATTGATGGTTAGTAAGATTTTAAATGTAGTATTGGTGAGATCGACAATTTGATAATCTTGATCACGGAACAAAAATTCTAATACTACAGAACCTTTGTCATAACTATAAAAAACAAAGCCTGTATCTTGGCCATGTCTTCCCTTTACTTTTGTATTGACTTTTATTCGACCAATTTTTTTAAACGTCATTTACTACACCTCCTTCCCAAATAATAAAAGCTATTCTACTCAGTCGCATCTTGAGATAGAATAGCTTGAACTTTCTTTTTTAGTGTTTTTGGCACATCATCAATCGTTTTCTTTCCTTTTCTGATTAAGTCCGCATAGATGTTTTCCATGTTACTCACTCCCTAATGAAGATTCATAAATTTCGGTCATTGCTACTTGTAAATCTGTCACTTGATTATTCAAGGCTTCGTTACTCTTTTTGAAAGATTGATTTTCTTCTTGAACTTGTTCAAGTTGTTGTTCAGTTTTACGATGGATTTCTTCTAACAACTCCAATTTTTTAGAGAAATCCTGCGTAACAACTTCTTCCCATTTCCGCTCCCTCGGATTCCAAAATTGACGATCTAATGGAATATCTGGCAATGGTGGTACAGAGGTATACGGCACTCCTTCTGGAAAATCATCTGGCATGTTTTCCCATACCTTGCAACCTACCGGATAAATATATTCATACATTGTTTTCATTAGTTATTCCCCCTATTAATTTGGCCACGCATCATTTGTAAAATAGCTGACGGTTCCAGAACACTCTTGATTTTCTGGTAAATTTGTAGTAGAAACCATTACAGTAATTCCCGAAGCATTCGCATAAACAGATAATGCAGGATTTCGATTGGTTTTATTCGCCAAAGTTCCACCCCAACCTGTTAACGAAATCGGAGTATATCCTTTCGGAAAAGCCATTAAATTTTTCCATCCAGCAAAATTTGCTGATTTATTTGTAATCTCAAAATTGGCTACTACAAGACGTCCCCATCGTTCAAATCTGACTAAACTTTCATTGGTAAAATCTGTTGTATTCGTTGTTTTTACTGTTTTTGAAACAAAACGATCTAAAGCTACTGGTGTATCATTCACTGTTGGTATTTGTCGAAAGTCTTTAAAGCCATCAATGGATTCATTTCCTGAATTATGGACAACCGTGGAGTCATTAGATAATTTATTCCAATTAAACCAAGTTAACGGCGAACCACTCATAATTCGATTATAGAAATTTCCATTTGAGATAAATAGTTGAACAATCACACTTGCTGATCTAATCACTATTAAATAGCCATATAGGGTTCCTGAAATAGGCATATTTTCTCCTGTAGCACCTGCACAGTAATAGATACCACTCGTTTGTAAACTATTCCAGTCTTCTGTAGTAATAAAATTGTTCTTATAAATTAATAATCCTTTTTCTGTACTAGATTTAGTAACGAAATATTGTTCGCCTTCATTAATTTTCCCTTCTAAATTTTTCACTTCTTGATTTAATTTTCCCAAAGAAACATCCGCATCGTTTAATTTTTTAGTGACATCATTTGCCGCTTGATTAATTTCTGCTGTTGTTTGAAGGACAATTTTTTCAACTTTATCAATCATTTGACTGAAACCATTGAAATAATAATCTTCTAGTTCTGGCGTACTATCATCTATCGGACTCCGTTTGATAGAAAAAATAAAACGACCAGCTGTATCTAACGAGCGGTCGTCTGGAAAATCAATATATACGCTACCTTCTACTTTTCCGACATATCCTAAAATATTATCTTCTAATACAATAGAAACAATGCCATTCACACGATCTTCAATGGTGGCAAGATAGTCATGTTTTCCATATCCATCTTCTGCCGTTGCAGATTTAAATATCAGACGAATAGGAATCGTAGTTCCTTCTGGTAGGCTCTGAGGAATTCCGTTTTTTCTTACTAACTTCATTCGAAGCTTAGCTGTTCCTCGATCATGCGACCAAAAAACAACGTTTGTATAAATTGGTTGCGTAGTTTCCGCTTGAATGGAAATGATTGAATCGTTAGCTTTATACACCATTAACCCAACACCGTTCCTTTCTTAATATATAGACCACAACCAGTAACTTTCGTTTGCGTATCAGCAAAGCTAGTGGGCGGCTCACGGCGTATCAAGCCATCGTCAGATTGCGCACCAACTACATTCTGTGAACCGACAATGTCACTGATAAGAATCGTTCCCATGAATTTCGCTCTGATAGCGATGTTTTGTTTATAAAAATACGTTCCGTTGTAAACATGACACTGCGAAGTACCATTTATACATATCCCCATTGACGCAGTATTTCGATTATCATTTGCAAATTTGCATTTCACAACTGCCATATAACCGCTTTGATCAGCTAACAACTGATAGATACCATCACCATATGTAGGACCATTGATAGTGTCAACAAATTGTAATCCCCTAACCTGAATGTAGCCACGAACATAATAAAATGCGATACTTCTAACCTTAACTGGCAAATTCGAGGTTGAAACATCAATGTTATCTATGTTGTCTCTACATCGTACATATACTGATGTCACGTTAACATTTTTAAGAACAGCATCTTCCAAATATACACCGGATTCAATCCATATTGTGACTGATGGGATGGTGATCAAAGATACTTGGTTAAAAGCCATTTGGATAGTTGCAAATGGCTTTTCTTCTGAGCCATCTCCAGTTTGATCGTCTCCTTTATCTGTAGAAACATAAATATTTATTTGTGCAGCTGATCCACCGATAATTTGTTCGATACTGCCATTTAACTGCGCTACTTGATTCTGAGTATTTTGTTGTTGGTTCTGTACTTCGTCAATCTCTTTTCTAAATAGTTGTTCAGATGCAAGCAATCGATCTTGAAGAACATTGTATGCTTGCCCCTTATAATCTACTCTTCCATCTACAACTTCATTTGGCGATTCTCCTCCTGAATGCAGTACAAGATTATCAATCCGAGTATTTAACTGATCATTTCTTTCTCTTAAAGTAGTTTCTAGTTTATTTAAATAATCAACATTTTGATTAAACGTTTCTTTCCACTTTCCTGTAATTAAATTTGTTGTTAATTTTAATAACCTCATCAAATCACTCCTTTTTTGACCATATTTGCTAAAAGAGCTGTCATTGTTTTTTTTGTATTACTTAACGTGACTTCAGGTGGTTTATTAGGAATTGCTGGATAAGTTTTTATACCAACTACTTGTATATAGGTATTAATATTTAGCGGTTCATAAATAAAAGGTACGTAATCTCCTTTCTGAGGATTAATACCCCATTTTAAAGTAACTGATCCAGAAATACTTGGATAATCTTGTAGTTCATTTTTTAATCGGTCAAGCATATTACCAGAAACAGTATAACGTTCATCATTGATTGGATCTTGTATCCGAATTCCCCATTTTTTTGATTCTGGACTTGTATAAGTAATAGGAGTAAATATATAATCACTGTCTTTAGGATTCTCTGTATTGATGCCTTCTTTCAATTTTCCATACCCTTTAATTTGTGTTTTTAATGAATAAGTATCAATATCAAACGTGACTTCATCTGTATTATATTTATAGCGAATTTGTTCTTCTACTTTCTGACCATATTCACTGATGGGATAAAACATAAGATGCTTATTATTAGGAATAACCACTGCATTGTAATCTGAAAGAAGCTCATTAACTAGCTTCAAATAATTTCCATCACCAAAATTCTCTTGCTGGACAGTTAAAAACTTTTTATTTTGATCAATAATTTCCCATGTAAAACCTCGGTTTCCGGCCTTAAATATATGTGTTAACAACTGATTAATTGATTTTGTACCAGTTACTTTTTCGTATTGATAACCATCTTGAATAGTGTAATAAATATGTGTTGCAACTATTTGTTTAGTTACTAACCCACCAACTACATTTTCAGTCATTTTTTTTATAATAAATTCTTGACCATTGAAAATGATAGAAGATTCATATTCAATCAAATCAAATACTTCTTGATTGATTAAATTTGTTACTGATAGACCAATTTCCCATGTTTCATTTTGTTGCCAGTCTTCATAAAAAGAATCCTTGTCATAACCGACAAGGATTTCTTTTTTTGTTTGTTCATAATTTCGAACAATTATATCATCCATTCAATCACCTACTTATACAAGAAACGAAAATCCCACGAAGATTTTACTCGAGTAATATTTTGGATTTCGATTTCGTTTATCCCATCAACTAAATTGATTAGACCGTGATTCGTATTAATACCACAACTTACACCATTTAATTTGGGAATCACTCCTTCTAAGATTAATGTCTGACCTAGATTTGCAGAAAGTGATGGATAGTAAATAAATCGATCACCAGTTGTTTTATTGAAAATTGTCACATTACCTTCTGATTCTCCTTCTAACTTAATTTTCAAATAATGTTCTCGTGGATCAATTTCAAAGCTACCAGCATTATAAATAATAAAATTACTTGTTTTATGTTTATATTTATAGTCCTCAGAAATTAACCCCTGAGAAAACTGCCAAGCATTTTCAAACGTAAAACCATTTAAAGTTGTTGATAAAGATTCAGAACAGCCAGATGGGACATCAAACGTAATTTCAATTGTAGAATAATCATTCGCCTCTTCAGTTAATTCGAAGTTTTTGGGGTTGACCTTAAACCTCTTACCTGGACTCAAATCATGGCCAATATAATATTGATAACCTACAAAAATCATTTCATAAAGTTCAGCAAGAATTAATTCCTTATCATATTTATTCTTATAAAAGATGTCTAAAGTCAAGACTAATTCAAAAGGACGAAAACTAGCATTTATTTCTCTGCTACCGTTCGTCCCTTGAAATTCTTCGTAATTTACCTCATATACTGGCGCCTGACGTTTGATTCCTTTACAAACAATTTTATTTTTCTCTTGTGGATCAAATACATGACCATTTTGATTGAACATCAATTTATAAAACATTCATCATACGCCCCCATTTATATAGCGGAGTTTTGCTAAATCTGCGCCCATGTAACTATTTGCAGATTTTCCAATATCAGAAGATTTAATAATAAAGTCTTTTCCTAAGATTGCTTTTAAAACGGCCATCATTTCATTGTGTTGTTGCTGTTGTTGTTTGATTAATGCAAGTAATTCTTCAGAGCGATTATCATTTTGACCACTACGCATAATTTGTTTGGATTGAACTGACAGAAAAGCTAATACTTCTCCTACTAATTCAATAGCTCTTGTTTTTCTTGTCAATGGAATAACCATTTCTGGTTTATTTCCTTCTCCTGCTCGATATAGTCCGTCTTTGGTAATTAATCCGCCATTGGCATATCCATGTCCTTTCCCGATAACTTGCAACATACCTGCAACTCCGTAACGTTTCTTAGCATAATTGATTGCTGCTAACATGTTATCAAATCCGTTCATAATATTTCCGTGACCAGGAAAAGCGTTAGCTGCAAAAGTTCCGGGTTTCGTTTGAAGTAATCCTGTTGCATTACCTTCAGCGAGCCCATCATTGCCGCCGATTGCTTTCTCATTACCACCAGATTCCGTTTGGATTTGGGACATCCATGCATTTATATAAGCTGCTGTAGCTGGTAATCCATTCATTTTCAATGCTTTAGACACATAAGAACGCCAGCGTGCAACACCACTTCCTCCAACTCTTCCATTGAATATATCACCAGAACCCATCGAACCGTTTAAATGAATATGATCGAAGTGATCGCCATCCGGCCAATTCGTCCATTGTCCGCTTGCCCCTGTTCCAGATAATCCCATGCGGTCACGTACACGTCCATTCGTAATGACATACGCAATTTTTGAAGGGAATTTTTCAAAAGCGTAATTAGCTGCAGCTGTATATCGACTATCACCAGAAACACCAGGATATGCTAAATCAATTGCTTGTCTTTTTCCATGATAGTATCTATCTCCAGGACGATATCCCGATGTAAAAGTTAAACCTGGGAATTTGGCCATCACTCTTTGGGCAATATCAACTAAATATTGATAAACACCATTTGCATTTACTGCACCATCAAAATTTCCATGTGTAAAGAATTCACTCAATTTTGTTTGAAGAAATTTATTCGATGCTTTTGCCATTACTTTTACGCCAGATTTAGTCAAGTCTAACCACAGATTAGTAAGATCACTATAATCAACTTTTCCATCTAAAAACTTAAGAACAGCATTTTCATTATCTAACAAATCAGATAAGTCAAAATTCTTTGTACCATTAGCATACTGGGGAATATCTATATATTTTTTCAATTTTTTAGTAAGTGTTGCATTTAAAACTTGTGTTCCTTTTGGTAAATTAACCAATAAGTCTCGCCCTTTAGCAATGAAGCCTTTTCCGTTTGGCATTTGTACATATTCTTCATGAACTGGACCTTTTTGATCATTAATCATTGCTAAACCACCAGGATGTCCTACTGTTCCTTTTGCATACTGTGGTATTGCCCAATTACCAATCGTCTTACTTGATTCAACTTCTTTTAATACATAGTTAACGCCAGAAATAACCCCATTAACACCTTTTCCAATTCCTCCTACCATTCTATTAGCTACGCTATTCATAGTTGAGGATAGAGGGCTTCCCATTGAATTGATTCCATTAATCAAAGATTGCATTAAAAATAAACCTGCAGCATTAAATCCGCCATTTTTTGAACGAAGATTATTAATCGAATCGTTACCAAGCTGATTTACACGGGCTATGAATGATCCATATAATGAATTCCAACCATTAAGATTATTTTGTTGCCATGATCGACCGTTGTTGTATATAGGAGTATTGTAGTTTCTGAGCGTAACCATCACTTGATTACAAAACGAATTGATTGTAGCAATAAATGTCCCAGTTAAACTATTCCAACCTGTCATTAGATTTCGATTCCACGAAATACCTAAATTATAATTAGGTATATTTTGTGCTTTTAACTGGTTCATGTAATTTGAAACAAATATATTTTCATTACTTGTAAACTGTGGAACCATTTCATTCCAACCAATAATCATGTTAGATATCCATTCAGTTCCAATCAATTTATATTGATCATTTTGGCTTACAAGATTGTCTAGTGAAACTTGTTGTAATGATTCAGAAGATTGAGTGTTACTACCTAATGTTGATCCTGTATTATTTTTTAAGGTATTAATCAATTCTTCAATTGCTTGAATTAGCGAATTAAAACTAGTCACTGTAGTAATTTCACCAATTCCATTTGCATATTTAGGAATAAATTGCCTTGTTTCTTTAGCATTTAATACCTTGGATCCTTTAGGCAAATTAGGTAAGAAAACATTTCTCCCCTCTGGGATAAATGGTACGCCACCTTTTGGTAAAACTAACTCTTTATAAAGTGGTCCCCTTTGATCATTAACAATTGCTGGACCACCTAAATGATAATTCGTTCCTTTTTCAAATCCTAAAATTTTAGCAAAGTGCAGACCATTAATAACCTTACCACCAATATCTGCTACTACTTTTAATGTTTTAGTAATTACTGAGTCACCTTTTGAAAACTTTTCAACAGCTTCTTTAGCTGCATCAGCTGGACCACTAGCATCATCCTTAGCCTGCAAGGTTTTAGGTATAGGATTGTTCTTTTGAAAATTATTTAATGCATTTTCTCCAATCAAAGCTTCTCTTTGAATATTAGATGAATCACCTTTTAATTCTTTTTTGTCAGTTTTTTTCTCGTTAAAGTATTTTATTGCAGAATTAGCATACATAGTAGCATTAAATAAATTTGATGAATCACCAAGTAGTCGTTTCAAGTCCGGTAATACTTTATTAAAATCATCAATTTTTATTGATCCATCAATTAATTTCGTTTTTAAATCTTCATTATTACCTAAAATTCCTTTTATCGGATCTGGCAATCTCTTCCATGCTTCTAGACTTTCTTGTGATTCCATGACTTTATTCATCAAATCAGTATTATCTGCTAACATTTCTTTTTGAAAATTTGGTAATTCCATCCATCTTCGATATGTTTCTTCAGAAGATAAAACAGTAGCAGTTAACTCTTTATTGTCTGCAAGTAATCTTTTCTCATTATCAGGAAGTTTTGACCATTCACTCCACATCCGATCAGATGATAAAATGGTTTCAGCGAACTCTGAATCATCTGCTAATAAATATTTTATCTCAGGTGATAACTGATCGAAACGCTCAAGTAGTTTTTCAGAATTGAAGATTTTAGTTGCAAATTCCGCATCATCTAGCAGTAGTTCTTTAGTAGGATCATCTAAACTAGCCCAAGCATTCAACTTTTCTTCCGATCCATTGATGGCATCATAAAATTTGTAAGTGTTCAAATCTAAATCTTTTACTTGAAGCTTATAAGTATCCCAAAGTCCCAAATTCACGAGAGTTTCACCCATAACTTCAGGAGTATTGGAAGTTAAAATTGCTCTTTTTGAAGGAATATCTAATTCTTTCCACTTTCCAGCGTTTTCTAAGGCTTGAACTACATTTTTAGAACACTCATCTTCAAGTAATAGTTCCTTTTCATCCCACTTCATCGAATCCCAATAGCCATTTTCAACAGCTGCAATAGAAATTACATCTTTTGCATTAGTTTTTAAATTAGCATCATGAATAACAGGTTTTAATTCGTTCCATTTTGTAAAGTCTTTTGTTGCTTCAATTATTACTTCCTGAACATTTGATTTAACTTTTCCTGTTTTTGGATCTAAAGTTAGAGAATTCCAAACTTTTCCAGCATGAGTGCTTTGATCAGCAAACATTCCTAATTCTTCTGCAGTCTTTTTTGCATTTTCTGCAATTTTATTAGAAGTTTTCTCAGCTTGTTCTAGAATCTTTTCATTATTAGCAATAAAGGTTTTAGTATATTGCCCTGTTTCATCTATGGCTGCAGCTGTTGCACTAAATAATTGTCCATTTGAAAAATTTACTTGACTAATCAAATTAGGATATTTCTCAGCAATTACTGAAATTTGTCGATCAAATCCATCATTAGTTGTTTTGATATAATCGTCCATTTCATCTTCTAATGCATCAATGAGTTCTTTGCTTGCTCCTGCATCTTTCAATGCTTTTTTCTTTTCTTCAAGCATTTCTTTATACTTTTCAGTTGTCTCAGCTTTTTGTTTTGCCAATGATTGAATCCATGTTTTGGCTTCTTCTTCTGTTGCTTGTTCTACATCTCCGTTCATTGCAGCTAAAATACTTTTACGTTCTTTAGCAGTGACATCTAAAGTTTCAATATAAGATTTTGAAGTTTCTGTACTCAAATCTTGAATAATTTTTAATTCATTTGCAGTAAGTTCTCTTCCTTCATTTGCTGCATTTTGACGAATTTGTTTAATTTTTTCGTTGTTTTCCTGAATAGTAGATAATGATTTAGACATTGTTTCTTTTTCAGAATCAGCAAATTCTTTCATCGCTTGCTGAACAGTTTCAGGAAGTCCTTTTAATGATTTATCAATAGCAGAAATTCTATTTGTTAATGATGTTTCTAATGACTTACCCGCTTTTTCAAAGTTATCAGCCATTGAAGTAGCATCAGCTTCAGTAAATCCTTGTTTCAATAATTCGAACTTACCATTAGCTCCGGTCAATTTATCTTGAACACCATCTAACGTACCATCAACTTCTCTTCCTACATCAACGCCCCATTGTTTTACACGTTGAGAAGAGTTCCATGCTTCTTCTCCAAAAGTTTTCCAAGCTGCGTACCCTAGAGCTAGAGTTCCTCCAACACCAACAATTCCAAGAAGAATTGGATTCAATCCTCCAAGTGCTGCTGTCATGGCTCCAACACCACTAGAACCCGCTGCTGAACTAGCAGCACTACCAAGAACAGTTGCTTTACCTGCAGTTTCTCCTAATTTTCCAGCTAGTTTTCCAAAACTAGCACTTTCATTAACAGAAGCAGTACCAAGAGATATTAATCCATTTTCAGCAGCTTTTATTGCCGAACGTTTATTTAAGTTTGCATTTAAATCAACAAATGCTTTTCCAAAAGTTGAAATTTTAGAGACTCCCGACCCTGCAATTTTTAGAACTGGTCCTGCGGCTGCAGCCCAAGCAACAAGTTTGATAATAGATTGTTGAACTTCTGGATTAGCATCTGAGAATGCTTTAGCAGCTTTATTTAGCGTTTCAATTAATGGCTTTGAAGCTTTTAAGGCATCTCTTAAAGCATCTACAAATGGTCCACCCATATCGATAGACATATCTACGACTTCATTTTTCAGCGCCTTTACTTTTGATTCAGTAGTCTCATAACGTTTGTTGGCTTCGTCTGTTAAAGCAGTATTTTGTTTCCAAGCTTTATTTCCTCTCTTAATTGCTCCTTCAAAAATATCACTTGCATTAGAAGCACGTAATAAACTATCTCTAAGACGGACTTCTTTTATATCCATATCATCCAATACTTTGATTGCAGAAGTTCCATGTTTTTCCGATTCTTTTAATCCTTTAACGAATTCAATAATAGCTTGAGATGGATTATTCTTGAACAATTCTGCAAATTCTTCTCCGGTTCGGCCAGTAACATCTGCAAAATTGTGTAAAATTCCAGTAGCCTCACTGGCTTCCTTATACATTTTTTTTAATTCAGAAGTTGGGAGTGCCATTTTTTTAGAAATATCTGTTAATTCTTTTCCGCCCCAAGTAACTGCATGAACAAATTTTTCCCAAGACAGACCTTGTTCACTTACCATTTTTTTCAACGGATCCAAAGCTCCAATGCCTTTTTCAACTGCCAACTGCATTTGTACCATTACTTTAGAAAAGGCAGAGCCCCCTGCCTCAGCTTCTATTCCTACAGAAGAAAGAGCTGCCGCAAATCCTAAAATTTCCCCTTGACTCATACCAATTTGTTTACCTGCACCAGCTAAGCGTAAACCCATTTCTGTAATTTCTGATTCAGTAGTTGCTAGATTATTCCCCAAATCAACAATGACAGAACCTAACTTATTAAAATCTTTTTGAGACATTTGGGTAATATTAGCAAATCTAGCAAGTGAAGTAGCTGCAGTTTCTGCAGACATATTTGTAGATTCTCCTAAATCAATCATTGTTTTTGTAAAACTTACAACATTATCAGTTTGAATCCCTAATTGACCAGCTGCTTCTGCTACTCCTGCAATTTCCTCATGACTAGATGGTAATTCTTTTGCTAAATCTCTAAGGCCTTTTTCTAAATCACTATAAGAGTAAACTACATTACCATTAGAATCTACAATTTCGTCATTTGTTTTCTTTACCCCGGCAAATGCACTTTCCCATTTGACTGCCGCAGTTGTAACTGCAGTAACGGCTCCGGCAATCGGAATAGTCACGCCATGTGTTAAGGAAGTGCCGATATTCTGTGCTGAATTTCCAGCTTTTTGCAGAACATCAGATGTCTTATTAATTACTCCAGTTATTCCTGTTGTTTTTGTTTGTAATTCTGCATATGCACCAATTGTTTGTTTAATCTGTGCTTCATAACTCGCTTGTCTAGCTGTTGCTTGATTTAATTGATTCGCATATTTGATAGTAGCTGATGTTGCTTTTCCATTTTCATCATAACTTTTTTTATATCTATCAGTTAATATTTCTATTTGTTTTTGATTAGCTTGTAGTACATTACCTAACCCAGTATATTTTGCTTGTAGTACACCTAATTTATTTCCAGAAGCATCCATAACTTGCATTTGCGCCTTCATTGCTTTCATCTGGTAATTAACAGCATTTCTAGCACCAGTTAGTCCCCTAGTTAATTTAGAACTATTCAAGTCAAGATTGATAATCATATTACCGATTGGTTTTCCAGTAGTCATAGTTATCCTCCTTCCTATAATGATTTCAAGAAATCTTTCAAGTCCATTTCTTTTGGTTTTTCTTTGGCTTTTTCAGAACATACAATTTGAATCAAACGATTGAAATTAGTATTTTCAATATCATTTACAGACCAACCAGCCTGAACTAATTGTCTAAATAAATTCAATAAATCATTCTTTGCTTCTGTAGGACTTACTTTTTTTCATTCTCTTCTGATGAAGGATCGATTCCTAAAATATCTAAAATAGGTTGGTTCAAAGCACTAAAAGCTTCATCATTTGTCAAACCTTGTAAAATAGACTCACGAGTAACTTCGTCACTGTTAAATAAAGAAATGTTAAATTCAACAAGTTCGTTAAATTGTTTAACTGCCGTAGTATTTTCTGCATACATACGTTCCTGACATTCTAAAGCATCTAACACATCTCCAGCAGTTAAATGATTTTTTTCATGAACAACTTTTTTTCCATCTTTATCTTTTAAAACTAATTGAGTCTTATTTTTGATTGCCATTTTTTTCTCTCCTTCATTAATTCAATCTAAAAAACAAAAAGAGAACTAAAAAACTAGTCCTCTTTTTGCACATTATTCACTAAATTTAATAGATCACTTTTTAATGTAATGTCATTAAAACTAATATTATTTTCCGTTAGCCATGACTTAATTTCAGCAACCGTATTTTTTTCATTTGGTTTATCTTCTTTTTCAGCCCTGTCTATCTCCTTACTTTTCAAAGAAACATCAGGGCTTACTACTCCCCCGCTGGAAATGTTAATGCCTTAAGAGCTTTAATTGATTCTTGGTCAGATCCAATGTATTTACCTACCGTTTGACCTTTAGCATCCCCTTCTGCATCGTTTGCAATTGCAGAAAACACATACTCTTCCGCTTCTGGTTCAAAAGATTCATTTGTTAATGTATTTAATTTCATAGATTCACGGCTAAATTTACCTTTAAATGCTGCCAACAAAGCAGTTTCTCCACTTAGGTCAGAAGATTCTAATAGCACCGCACAATATGGAGGTTCAGTATCTTCTCCCATAAAACTAATTTTTTGATCATTAACCTTGTAACCTAATATTTTATCATTGACATCCTCTGGTAGATCTAATAATCCAAAATTAATGCTGACATCCCCAGTACCTTTTTGAGAAACATAATAAGCAATATCAGAACCATGTACTTTAATTGGTTCTTTTGCTAATCCTGTAATTTCAGCCGAAACCGTAGCACCTTTATCTTGTTTTCCTTCAATTACAAACTGATTTTTTTCTGGAACTTTTCCGGTTTCATCAAATACTCCAATAGTTAATCTTTTAAATCCTACAAATGACATGATTTTTCCTCCTAAAAATTTAATAAAAAAAGACACAAAAATTTGCATCTTAATTCTTTAATATTTCGTATCATAAATTTTTGTATTTCCACGATATCTTCTTGCATCTACAAACCTATTTGTTTCTGCAAAATATTCATCAAGTCCTTGGCCACTTATTTGGCCAAATCCTATTTTTTTTAATTCATTTTTTATTTCATATTGAATTTGTTTACATGTGATTCGATATGCAGACTCCACATCTATTTGAATTAAATGTTCAACAGATAATTCTTTGTCGCTTCCATGATAAGCCTCATTTGGAACATCAACAGGTCTTATTGTGATAAATGGACCTGTTTTATCAGCTGTTTCTGGTTGTTGGTAAAATTTAATTCTTAGACTTTTCATTTTCTCATTATAGGTCATAGAATAAATATACTCATTTGAAACCAATGCATCATATATAATATTCAACATATCATTCATAAATTCTTTTTGACCTCCTCTGCAACTGTATTGAAATAAAGAGGTTCAGAATCTTTCAATGATTTAGTAATTACACCAAATCCTCTTGGTCTAATTTGTTTTCCATTTCTAGTATATCCCCATTCGTTCAAATGGATAATCCTATATCTTTCATGTGGACCATTCCAACCTATTTTTGCATTGGCCTGATTATTTCTAAAAATAGCTTCTGTTTTAACCACTTCATCAATGGTATAACCTTTATCTTTAAAGACAAGCATATCTTTTTGTAGTCTTTTCTCTACTTGTTTTGCACCTGCATCTACCGCTTCTTTAGTAATAGCTCTTATTTTTCGACTACCTAGTTTTTTTTCTAAATTTTTTAAAGTTTCTTGAACACCTTTAATTTCAACATCAGACATCATCAATCATTCCTAAAATAATAGTTATAAATCGATTTTCAGAAATATCGTTTCTGACATCTATAATGTTCCATTTCCCTTGAAGTCTATAATCCTCAATCTCAACATAATGTTTATTTGACGGAATATAAGAGCCACGAGTATCACGAATTACAACTGTTACAGCTTTTTTAGTTTCCTTACCATTCAGAACTTCCAAATCCTTTTTTGATGGATCATAAACTTCGGCACGAGCTTTATAAAGGATTACTTTTTCTTCATCTCCTGGTTCTGGACCTTTATGAGGTTGATATTCCCAAAAGCAAATAATCGTATTCATTTTTCCAGTCCTACTTTTCCTCATTTGTTTCTTCCTCCTTAAAAACCTTATATTCCGCTTTTAATTGAAGAAGAAGAGAATTGAAACCCAAGTCATATTCTCTAAGTACGCCATTTTGACTACTGGATTCAATAGTTGCCGAACCTGCATGATAATAATGGTCTGTTAATAGCAAAATACCTAAATTTAATAAATCTATGGTTTCATTATCTTGTAAATAAAAAGAAGGCTTATCTTTTCCGATAGCCCCCTTTATATATGCAATTGCTGATCTAGCAGCTCGTATTATACCTATATCATCATTTGAATAGTCTTCTCGGATAGCTTCTTTTATCTCTTGTAAATCTAATTCATCCCTTGGATTTAAAATCATTTACATTCACCTAACTTAAATTAACGGAATTTTATTGATAATACGATTATTCTTCTTTAGATTCTTCTAATAAAGCAATTAAATCTTCTCTTTTATCAGAAGATTTATAAGAAATATTTTTCTCGTCTAAAAGATGTTTTAATTCCGAAACTCTCAAAGAAGTAAAATCATTTTTATCTGTCAAATTCGATTTATCCCGCGAATTATGAGATATTTGTTCAGAATCCCCATCTGTTGATGGGGTTACGCTTTTTTTATCGTAGCTAGACGGAACGCTGAAGCTAATTTAATTTGGTGATCAAACCACGCTGTTACCATGAAATAATTAATACCTTTATCATAGTCTTTGTATTGTTCATATAATACATCTGCAATATCGTAGTTCAAATGTGCATATGAGAAATCACCAACAACAGGTGTTGTAGCCGCATCAGTAAAGATTACTGGTTTACCTAAGACTTGCTCTGGTTGCGCATTGTATAATGTAGCACTTCCATTAGCTAAAGTTCGAATAATCGTTACATAATCAGAAAAACGCATATAAATTGTTGCATTTTCTCGAAAATCTTCGTGCAAGTCTGCTAAAGCATTAGTGATTGCTTCATATAAATCATTTCCTTCCACCTCCTTGATATTCACTTCGGTTTTATCATAGAAACTCATATGTTCTTCGCCACTTTTAGGTGAAGTAGCAAATGAAACTTTGCGTTCCTTTGCAGCAAGCCCTGCACGTAAATTATTTTCTACTGTTTGAACCAGGTTCGTATTCGTTCCCATCAATACTGTATCAGTAATTCCAGCTTTTACTTTTGTTTGAAATCGTCCAAAATTAACTGAATCTCCTTTTAGTTCTATTTCTTTAGTAGCTTCTCCATCTTGAATAAAATCATCGTCATCAATTGTGAATGAAATACGAGGAATTACAAGATTCGTAATTTGGGTTACTGTTTCTTTTTCTCTCAACTGATTTTTTACTAGCGGTTCCGCAATAATATCATTTGTTAATGTAGAAGGCAGGAATTTATTTCCTTTTGTAGTTGAGTTATCTCCTAATACTTGCAGAACATCTGAATTCACAGGACGATTAGCCATCGTTGCTCGAATTAATTCTGCTTTTGCATCAATAATTTTTTGCTTAGGATCTGTGGCTTCTGTAAAGTTACCTTTCGAAAGGCTTGCTTTTTGTTCTGCTTCCATTTGATCATGTTGATTCTTGATAATATCAAATCTTTGTTTTAACTCTGCTGCAGTTTTATTTAATTGATTTAATTCTTCAACAGTTACTGAAGTATCAGCTGCTTTTTGAGAAATTTCATCTTTAGTTTTTTGTATTTGTTTTCCTACCGTTGTCATATCTTGTTTTAATTCAAAAAGTGTCTTCATTTTTAAAGTCCTCCTAATACGTTAGTTATATATTCTTTATCTTTTTTTGCCTGTTCGATTATTTTTTTTCTTTCATGATCATCTATTTGATTTTCTTGTTTAGTCATTAAGAATTTTTCAGGAACTCTTTGATAATTACTAAAGAGTCTTTCGCTAATAGATGCTGCTATTTGATTCGAAGATTCAACAATGTCACATAAACCATAGTCAAATGCTTCTTTTGCTGATAACCAAGTTTCTTCAGCCATTATTTGTTTGATTTTTTCTTCTGTTAATTTCTCACCAGCTTTAGCAAGATAAGTTACAACTGATGATTCCGCAATTCTGTCAAGATCGTCAGCTTGTTTTCTTAATTCATTGGCATTACCTATAGCAAAAGACCACGGATTATGAATCATCATCATGCTATTTTCTGGCATAATAACCTTATCGCAACTAACTACGATTACACTGGCAATAGAAGCTGCTAGAGCGTCCACATAAGCTGTTACATATGCTTTATGTTGCTTTAACATATTTCCTATAGCAATTCCTTCAAAAACAGAACCACCAGGAGAATTCACATGTAAATTAATTTTTTTGACATCTCCAAGCTCTTTTAAATCTTTTTGAAAACTCGAAGCTGTTGTATCTGATTCATCCCATTTGAATGATGTAATTTCTCCAAAAATATAGATGTCAGCTTCATCTTGATCAACAGATTGTTTACATTCCCAAAACTTTTTCATAACTACCCTCCTTTCAAGGAAAAATAAAACAGACCTAACTATTTTTAGTTACGTCTGTTTCACTAGATTTATGCGATTTCCTTAATGTTGGATCCATTTCTTGCGGGTACATATCGCCTGAAATCCATAAATCAGCAGCTTTACCTCCACGTGGTGGCATTTCTTCAAGCATCCTTGCTTCATCTGGCACCATCCATCCATCACGAATACCACCATGGTAAAATTTCTGCCTAGCATCACTGTCCCCACGCAAGAGTCCCATCATATTGAACTTAAAGTAATAGCCTTTTATTCTTTCATTTTTTTGAAGTATCTTCTTGTTAAATTCTCTTTCATATTGCTTCACAATAGGAGTGAGAGTCATATTAACGAATAGTTGCATCAATTGTTCATTTGAAGAAAAGCTGCTACTGTCAGAGTTCAAGAAAATGCTAGGAACGTTATAAACATTAGCAATACGATCTCGAGTAATTTCCTCAGTGATCTTCATGTCTGTTGCTACAAAGTTACGGTTCATTTCTTCAATAGTTACACCAGGCTCTTGAAAGAGTACACCGCCATTTTCTTCATAGAACCGTCGAAAATCTTCCACTACAGCTTTTCTTTTTTCTTCATCAACACTAGTGTCATAAGTTAAAATAAATGAATCTCGTAAGGATTGCATTTCTTTTAAAGAGAATTCCCGAACAGCTTTATCAAAATCATTCGAATTTTTTAATACTTGTATCGGGCTGATTCCCTTCCAATTTCCATTTCCTGCAATATGTCGCACATGAATAACATCAGTATTATGGAAATAGAATGTTTTTCCATCATTATTTACTTGATACCATAATTCTTTACTATCCCTTTCAATTATTGGATTAACACAATTTGGATTGAAAGGTATCAAAGATTCTAGTTGCCCTCTAATATCTCGAATAATTAAAGCATACCCATTCCCATTCGTGTTTCTACTAACTTCAAGTACATTAATTATTTGGTCTAAAGTTTGATTTTTATTAGGAAAATATATTAATCGGTCCATAGACTCATCGAATTGCTGATCGTAATTTAGATATTTTTTGAATGGTAGACTGGATAATGTATTACTTAAACGAGAAATGACTGAAAATATATTTTCATTAGTTTCTAGAGTTGAGTTTTCTAATCCGAAAAAAGTCTTTCCAATCCATGATTTTAAATTTTGATTTTCAACGGATCCTTTAATAATTGATTGTTTGATGAATTTAGGAGTTATTTTGTTAATAGCCCTTTGGAATTTATTCATTTATTAACCTCCTCTCATCATTTCTCTTATACTTATAAAGCCAACAGTTCCTGTTTGTTTTGATTTTTTAGCAAACATTTCTACTACACTTACATGACTATTTAACACTGAAGCAAAACCGTCAATTTTTCTATTTTTTGATTGTTTCGTAGGCATCCAATTATTATTTCTATCTTGAACTAGTTTTACATTTGATAAATACCATCTAAAAATTTTTTGCTGATTATAAATAACTTTGCCATCTAAAAATCGTTCTTTTAAATCTTTCATCGGTCCACCAAGAGTAGCGAATCCCTGAATGGCTTCTTCCATTACAAATCCAAAATTGATCATTTGTTGGTTTAAAATCAAGCTATTTCTTCGGTCATACCTTATTTTTAATATCTTAAATTTTTTAGATTGTTCAACAAACCAATCAAAAACAAATTGATAATCAACATAATTACCTGGTGTTACAGTCAAATTACCTGACTTAATCCAAGCATCTAGCCTTTGCTTATTATTATCGTTGTTATAGCGTTCCTGTGAAATCCAACTATGTTCTAAAATTGCTATTTCTCCAGTTTCATAAATGGGAAATTCCAAATTAGCTGATGTAAAGTCTTGTGTCTCTGATAAGTCGTATCCCCCAACACATTCTTCGCCTTCCAACGTTTTCCAATCAATCATTTTGTTATTTTTATTAATTGTTTGCATATCTAGAAACGATAATTCATCTATATCAGAAAATAAATTGAACTGCTTAGTGATCCAGTCCGCTCGTTCCTGAGGGCTATTACGTTCTGTTTTCCAATCAGTTACTAAATCAACAAAAGACATTAATCCTATATTGGGATTAGCTTTGATCCATTTTCTTGGATCATCCGCTTCTGAAACATCGTCTAGTTTTGCCACAAAATAAAAAACTCGTTCATCTAGCCCATCTTCAAGATGTTCTAAACAATCGAGTGCATTATCATAGTATTGCATAAGCGGCCCATCAAGAACATAACCAGCCGTAGTTATATAAACTATCAGCGGCTGTCTTCGTGTACCACGAGATTTTTTTATTACGTTGATCAATTTGAAATTTATGAATTCATGGATCTCATCAAAAATTGCAAAATGAGTATTTAATCCATCAAGTTTTTTGCTATCAGAGGCTCGTGCTTCCATCTTAGAAAAAGTTGATTCATCTTTAATTAAGGATCTTTGTGGATTATATTTTTTGTCTAATCTAGGAGATTGCTTTACCATTTCCTTTGTTTTATCAAACAAAATAGACGCTTGATCTTTTGCATTGGCCAAAACATAGACGTTGGCACCTTGTTCATGATCGTATCCCAACATATACGCAGACAATCCACTAATAAGCGACGTTTTACCATTTTTTCGTCCTACAAATGTCAAAGCTTCTCGAAAACGTCGAATTCCTGTGTCTTTATGAATCCATCCAAACATAGAACCAATTATAAAATGCTGCCATGGTTGTAAAACAAAACAATCAAACTCTCCTTCTGTCGGTCGGCAGTTATCTTCAATAAAACGAATTGGGCGATGACCAGCTTCTTCACTAAAAATCCATGGAAATTCTTCCGTACCTTGTCTTTCCAAATCCATTATATGACGTTTAGCAGCTAAAATATTTTCTTTGCTAGCTAAAATAGAACCATCAATCAATCTTTCAGCATACCAAGTAGTCAATAGTTCTGGATATGGTTCTAATAATATTCCACCCCAAGAAGCTTGTTCTTGTTTGTATTTTTCCCACCATTGTTCTAATTCAGAATAAAACAAAGAAGTTAATTCCATTCTGAATCATCTTCTTCATCTTGAGATAGTTTTATAGCTAATTTTGCTCTAGAAGCTGGAGAAAGTCCTAAATCTCCACCAAAAACACGTAAATTTTTGGAACATGTATCCATTTGTTTTGATAATGGATTCCCATACATCTCTGGAGGTTCATTGAATTCTTTACCACTTGCTTCAGCAAGCTCTTTATTTCGTTTGTATTCTTTTTTGTACTCTCTTTGCATTTTTCTATATTGCTTTCTTAATTCTACATATTGAGAGTACCAATCACTATACATAGCCATTAAGTATACATCTGGATTCATCACTAATTCGACTGATAGTAATTCATTTTTAATAAAATCAAACACTTCTTTTCCCTGCTTATCTAGCCACGAAGGAGCCCTGATTTCATCTGTATTCATTTTTAATTTTTCTTCAACTTCTGCTCGCTTTTTCAATTCTTTTGTATTTCTTTTGTTTGGATTTTTTTGGAGCAATTGTAATCTTGCACTTTTAGCTGGTCTTGGCATAATTTAACCTTCTTTCATTATTTTCTAATCGTCTAAAAAAATCGAAAAGCGGTATTTGTGTAAAGGAAGGGGCGCACCGGTCAAAAAATGGCTCTTCCAGCTACTTTTGCTTAATGGGGGGCTACTCCACTTCGGTATAATCAATACTCAATTTTAATTCGTTTGTTCTTAATACATCTATCTCAGGTAAATTTAAAGATTTATCGAAATATCCTTCCTCTAAAATGATGATTCCTTTACTTACTTGATTTTTAAACTCTTCCAATTGATTTATTACTTTTTCTAACCATTCCGTTTGTGACATTTTGTTAGCTTTAATTGGTACGTTACTGCTATTCTCTTGTTGCATAGAACTTCACTACCTTTCTCCTAGTCTTTGCTTTCTTTTTCCCCCCTGATTTCTCAGGATGTTCTTTGTTATGGCAAGCAAGACAAATAAGCTCTAGATTGTCCATATTCCAGAACTTAGTTATGTCTTCTCTTGCTTCGATTATGTGATGGACAACTACTCCTTTTTTTACTACTCCTCGACGTTTACACTCTTGACATACACCAAAGTCCCTTGCTATAACTAGTTCTCTAAGCTTCCTCCACTTGTTCGTCTTATAGAGTTTGTCTATCTCGTCTCTAGGTCTAGCTTCTTTCATTTAAGTTTCTCTCTCATGTTCTATCGTTCTTTTATCTAGATATTTTGTATTCGGACTATCATAATACTCAATATGTATTTTATTCTGTCCATTTGTATCATAACTTCTTGTACGCCAATGATATGAAATATCCACTAATCCTCTTGGTAGTTTATCCAATCGTTGTCCTTTATAATAAATCTCTGGTACTGAGTCAGTATCTTTTAATTTAATCTCTAATAGATTGGCATCATCTTTTACTTCGAACAATTCAATTTCACTCTTATCGTTTTGAGTAAATAGCTCTTTAAATATTCCCATAATTATTCTCCTTTCTATATTTATCTACATAAACATTCACTAAAGCTTCTTGTACTTTAAATATTCCTTCGATACTAAGATTGTTCACGTCTAAACCTAGTTTTTCCTTTATGAGCCTAGCGTTGTGATCTGCTTTAATTGTTTGTTCAGCAACAAAATAATTAAGAGCTGCTACTTCATCCATCTTTAATCCAACTAAACTAATGATGTTAATGAATAAGGTAGCTAGTTCATCCATATCTTTCTCTGCTCTTATCTTCTCAATCAACTTGGTGTAATCATAGTTATCATTCATTTAATATACCTCTCAATGTTTTGTTGAATATATTCATCTTTCCAATAGCCATGGCCATAATATCGAAGACTACAATTATCAATTTCATTTGGCGTAGCTTCTTTGGTCATTTCAACAATGGAATATTTCTTGTTTCTCATTTATGTAACCTCCTCTAAACAAAATAAAAAAGACCGCTCACTGAGTGATCTTTACTTGACTAAATCATCAACGTATTTTTTAATTTTTTTCTGATCCGTTTTGTTTAACGCTTTGATTTCTTTCTTAATTTGATCTACATCATTTTTTTCTTTGTGGTTGCTTGTCCCCCACCATGGAAAGAAAGAATGATGCGTACTGCTCGAACCAATTTTCGCTCCTTTACTTTTACTGCTAGGTTTACTTGTTTTAGAACTATTTGACTTTGAGCTACTTCCCTTTGATGTACCACCACTCTTGCTAGAAGTATGCGCTGATGAGTGAGAATTAACATGTGAACTCGTATGTGATGAGGCATGCGGACTTACATGTGGCGTTGCATGAACTGAAGCATGTGCAAATCCTACTAAAACAGCTGGTAACGTGATAATAGATAATAATTTCATATTTTCCTCCTAAAATAAGACCACTCAACGAGTGATCACATATGTAAAAACTACACCTCAGCAATGAGATGCAGTTATAGCTCTTTACTGTTTGGGCTTACCGTAAACCAAAGTCGCTGGAATGGGATCGCACCACTCATGTACTATTTCTCTCTAGTTTTGTACAAGGTCCCGATAGTCCGCCATACTAAACCTACCTTCACCTTCGCGTCTCTCTACTTCTGCCACAGCGACATAAGTGTATTGCGAATTTATTTTTAGTCGTTATATAATTAATTAAGGAGGTTTTCATATGCCTAATTATGTTATTGGTAAAACACCTACAAAAAATAATACTCACATACTACATGAAATAGACTGTCCGTATGCACTAAATAAAAAATACTACGTTAAAATCGGGTATTTTACAGATTGTTCATCTGCTCTTCGATACTTACGAGTTAAAAATTCAGACAAAAATTTTTCTGGATGCAAATACTGTTGTCGTTCTTGTTGTAATAAAAAATAATTGTATTGCTAGCTATCTTTTGAGGATAGCTATTTTTTTACATCAAAACAGACAGCAACCAGTTGATATAGATAAATAATGGAAAGTAAAGGAGGTTTTCACTTCCTTTTTCGTATTTTTATGATTGGTTGCTGTCTATCAAAGCATAATTACAACGATGAGGGAGACTACCTCCTTTCGTTTATTCTGTCGAAGTCCTGTTTTCTAATCTTTCGACACTATCATAATATCACTGGTAAATGACTAAAAACCGCCATCATTCCGCCAAAAAACCGCCAAATTATTTATAAGCAATTTTTTCCCCATGTTTATACGCTTCTGCAAACTCTATTAGAGCTTCCGACTTCATCCGTTGTATGCTTCTTTCTGAATAACCTACTTCACGACTAATCCTGTAGTTTGAGAAACTGTCTGGCACACAGAAACTATAGTAGAGTATCTGACGACTAATTAGACTAAGTGCCATCAAAGCCCTCAAAATCGCGTCTCTTTCTGCTTCAGCATCTGCTAATTGGATCATGGCATCTTCTGCTTTGTTTCCATGACTAGGAACCTTAGGCATATCTGTTATAACTGGTGACTTAATATCTATCAAAGAGCGACCTGCTATGCGCTCTAAACGTCTAAAATTATTTAAAACATTTCTGGCATTATCTCTTGTTTGTTTGAAATCTACTTCTCGTAATAAATTCATCAAGCAAAATCGCTCCTTTTATGGTATAATGAGATAAACTTTCAAACAATTTCCATTTTATGTAGCGACAGCCATTTACTGGCTGTCCTTTTTTATGTTCTTCTTTTTCTTATTCATATATTTTTCATTAGCTGTTCCATTCTGAATTGCCTTTTTTTCCAAACGGCGTTTTTTCTTCTTGATTTTCGATTTCGTCTTTCCCATTATTTCCTGTTCCCCTCTTGTATGATTACTAACATAGAAACGAAAAGCACAATAAAGATAAAAGGATAGATCATTCTTTTTCCTCCAAATCTAATCCAATATATTCAGCTTTAGAAAACCAATCATCACATTCTGGATTAATCCCCCATACAGTAGATGTTTTCTTTTTCATTGCTGTTTTTGTTTTATATATCAGAAAGCCCATGCCATCAATAGCACATAGAAAACGATATGTTTTACCTTTTCTATACCAGCCTTTTTTATATTTTCGTCGTATTTCTTCCAAAGTCAGTTTTATCATTCCGTTTCCTCCGCATACATCGCAATGACGATATCACTCTCAATCCCTACTCTATCTCCGTCAGAGTTCAATTTAAATCCAGTTGGAGTCATTAAACACTTCTTACCATTTGAAATTACCCAAAAATACAGCATAGCTTCTGTCGGCATATTTTCTAATATTTCCAATGCTTCATTTACTTTCATTTCGTTTTCTCTCCCTCCTCAGCACAAAACGCATTTCTTATAAATATTGCATTCAATTCTTGTTTTCTTAGTTTTGTTACTCTGCGGTGTCTGTTGTTTATTGTCAATCAACTCCCTAATCTGAAAGTATCGCCTATACTTGACCGAAATTCTTTTAAGTGGTTCTCTACCACAGAATCAGTCACGTTAAAACGATCAATTAATACAGGAGCTGCCATATCTTTCAAATAACTTTGTCTGATAACTATTTCAGTACCATCAGAAAGTTTGGATTTAACTTTGCGACCATTAATAATTGACTGAACGTCTGCTTCGCTTAGTGCTATTTCGTATTTCATTCCGCTTCCTCCTGTTCCAATCCCCATTGAGCGAATGCTGCTAGGACTTCGAATTGCTGTTTGTCTGTTAATTCCATCAAAGGATCCCTTAATTCATCTAAATGCCCCCATGCTGCATTATTCATCATCCAAAATACAACTTGCATTGGCTTTCCTGTTGGTGCAGTTTGTTTCAACCACTCCAACACGATTTTCTGGTTGTCGTCTAACTGTGATTGCTGACTGGTCACCTCATACGTTTTCTCGAAAATATCCGGTTTACATGGATAAATCTCTCCTTCTACCCCTCTAATAATGTAGTCACCTGTTTTAGCAACCATTATCCCTTCTAAAGTTTTTATTTCACACCATGCATCTTGCGGATAATTTTTACCGAAATTATAGGTAATAATTCTGTTTTCTGATACAGCATCCCAAAACCATTCTTCCCCTATAAGCCCTCTTGAATTTAATTTAAAAGCTTCAATAACTACTGGTTTCTTTCTATATTTCATCCTTCTACCACCTCTTCCACTGTTCCACCGATTTGTATAGCATCCATTTCGGCTTCTTCTTTAGAATCGTATTTTATTCGTTGAGCAAGCGCACCAGGAGCATCGTCAATAATATAAGTCACTTTAGTTTCATCGAAACCAGAAAAATATCCTTTGCCAATTTTTACGCAATACAACGGCTCTTTCTCGACCTCGTAGCCGTCCTTCATGTGAATGAGAGTTTCGATTGGTTTGTTTTCAGCAACATCTAACCAATTCTCAAAATCTGTCTTGTGTGGCCATTCTTCAACGTCTAATTCTCTGATTGCCATAAAAATCGCTAAATCCAATGCATCTTTATTATTTTCAAACCACTCCGCCACAAACTTAGGCACCACTGGCTTCTGCGGTTCGTCTAACCTTAGTTTTTTGCCAATTTCAAAGCTACCTCATAAGCACTGCTTTTTCCTTGATCATATTCATCTGTGGCATCCTCGTATCGTTCAACATATTTGGTTAATTCATCAATCAATTCCTGTTTATTCATCGCTGTTCCTCCTTCAATCTCTTTGCTATATCTGTAATCACTGGTACTGTCACACTGTTGCCAGCTTGTTTATATAGTTGACTATCACTGTTTACTTGCTTTGCTCGATCAAATGCCCAGTCTGGAAAACCTTGTAATCTCCAACATTCACGTGGCGTGAGCTTTCTAATTTGAAACCCATTTCTTAAAATGTTATTTTCATGCCAGCTATGTGATGATAACGTTGGAGCAATCTCATGCGTGCCACCTATGTTGTATCCACGAGGTTTTTGAACAATTTTAGGTTCTGTTCCGCCACCTTGCATCGTAGACAAAGTAGGCGCAATTCCTCTTGGATCATACACTCTCGAACTTTGATCGTGTTTTCCTGATAATTTCCCAGCTAGCAATATTCCATGTCTGTCCTGTGATGTTAGAGTAAACATTTCCTCTCCATCTTCTTTAAATCGCCTACCATTTTGTCTTTTTTCTAGACGATCAGGTGTAAGTACTGGTATAGCTATTTGTCTCTGCTGTTTACTTTCAACAACATACGATCTGACTCCTGCTGATTCTCCATATCTTGCCGTGATTGTATTGGCTGAATTTTGTTGTTCTTGTAACTCAGCAAGCGATCCGTCATCTCTTTCGAAAGGAAATACTTTTCTGGTACGTTCTCCTCTAAGATGTCCGATAATGAATACTCGTTCCCTGTTTTGTGGAACGTAGTCTTTAGAGTTAAGCACTTGCCATTCCACATCATACCCGAGTTCATCCAAGGCTCTGATGATCGTCTCGAACGTAGCCCCTCCTTCGTGATTAAGGAGTCCTTTGACGTTCTCAAGGAATAGATAGCGTGGTCTGAGAATAGATGCGAACCTTGCAATTTCAAAGAAGAGAGTTCCTCTAGTATCTTCGAAACCTTTTCGCTTTCCTGCAATGCTGAAAGCTTGGCACGGAAACCCTCCACAGATAACATCGACACTTCCGATTCCTCGAACAAAATCATCTGATACTGTTGTGATGTCATGCATTTCCACCTCTCCTTCAGTATTATGAATTGCTTTGTAGCTAGTTCTTGCGAATTTGTCAATTTCGCAAAATCCTATGCATTCGTGTCCGGCGGATTCCATGCCTAATCGAAATCCACCAATACCTGCAAACAAGTCTAAGAATTTCATTTTTTCACTTCTTCCAATAACTCTTTATTCTCGTATATATTCCCGATAACTTCATAGTCAGTGTGAAATACTGGATCATAATAAATTCGATATTCTAAGTCCAAGTCTACTAGCTTACAAATTAAGCCAGAATGACACCCAGAGGCTTGAACAACAGCTTTTTCATGATCTAAGTGATTAAAACCATCACTTACACTGAAAAGTACTATATCCCCCTCAAAAATCTCTACACCGTTCTTATCTTTCAGTCCTGTGGATTGCATGAGGATATATTTATCTATCATTCCCCACATACCGCTTCCTAAATTCACTAGAGGAGCAATAAAGCCTGTTTCATCATCTATTGTCCAGTCTACGTTTTCATCATTATGTGGATAGTACATTTCATTTTCTTCTGTTGAATAAGCTCTAAACTTTGATATCATTTGCCGTCCTCCACAAAATATTCTTTCAATGTTCTAACCAAGCTTTCGTATAGTGGTTTAAATGATTCATTAGCAATCAAATCAACATTTTCTAAATTAGCAAAATGCTCTTCTAACTCTTCTTTTAACATTTCTTCGTCCACTGTTTTTCCTCCTAAAAAATCATTTGCCAAAGTAGTACGCCGAATTTGACTACTCCTGCTAATACAAGCATTACCATTGACAAAATAAGTCCACATCCTAAAAATGCTGATGCGATATTTAGTAAACCTTTCATATCTAGCATTCCACAGCCCTCATTTCTGTAAATGGAACAATCGTTTTTCCGTGGTATCCAACTACTAAACCGTCATCGTCTGGATGTGTCGTTCGAATGATTACCATTGCTGAATTGTCATAAACTTCTTTTACATATCCTTCGAATGGATATAGCCATGGTGTCTCCCGCCTTGACTTACAACAGAAGCATTCAACCTCTTGGTTAACTTCTGGAATGAATTTCTTTTTTCTGCTCATGCTTACTCACCTCTTGTTTCAACCATGCCTGATTAGACTTAGGTTGTTTTTCTTTTCTCAAATTTTTCCTTTTAGACGGATTGATTTTATTAGTTTTTTGAGAATAATCTTTTACCTCGACTACTTCGCCATTGCTCACATAGGCAGCTAATTCTGCCATTTCCTTTGATTCATAACGTTTAGCTCCTTTTAAGTTAGGAACTCCATATCCTTCTGAATCGACATAACACATTGCTTTTACAACGTATGCCACACTTAACCCTCCAATAGCTAATTTCTAAATGCTCTGCGTACTGTATACGCTTCGTTAATGATTTTCTTCAACGTATCCGATGGATAGATTCGATGACTTACTTCCTTGACATCTTGTTCATATAACCAAGCAAGCTGTGCTAGAGTATCATCATCAAGAGAAAATCTCGGTCTTTTCTTAGGTGTCCCACCTGTTTGTTTTGGCTGTCCCACCTACACGACTACTCCTTTTGGTTGATTTTCTAAATATTTCTGTAACCCTTGATAACACTCTTCGAATGACAAAAGAGAACATTTCATCTTTCGTACATGAAGCTCTTCCTTTTTCTTTTTTTCCTTTACCAAAATATGTTCCAGCTTTGTTCGGTCTACGTATAGCGCATAATAAACACGCAACTTACTCCAGCTTGAACGATCTTTTTTTATTTGGTCTTCGGTCAAATCTTTTATCTGGCTATAAACTGCTTGCAAACATTGACGTTCATCACCTTGTTTGCATTCCCCCAGTTTTTTCACCAGTTTGAGATAGTTATATTCTTTCAAAATATCACCTCACGTTTAGAAAGGGACATCATCGTATCGATGCGCTTCTCTTTCTTTTCTGAGCCTTTCTTGTTCTTCATAGTCTGCCAGCCATTTCGGGATAGGTTCTTTTCGTGTTACGTTACGACTTGGCTGAGAGTTAGAGAAAGTCCTTTGGCTCTTCTTCGCTTCCCAATCTTCTTTCGCTTGGACTGCCTCCTGTAACGTAGAAACATTGTTTGACTTCCACGTAACAAGAATTTTATCCACGTATTTTTTTAACCCTTGCATTTCTACGCTATTCTCATAAGCAGATTGAAATGCAAATAAAATCATTTCTGATCCCCATTCGCGAATCCACGGACCTAATGTGCCTTGCAAAATGCCAGTAGGTGGTTTTCCCCAAGATTTTTGAATGAACTCGTACACGCCCATATCTTCTTCATAATCTTTTATTTTATTTAATTTACTTTCCTTTACTTTTGTTTCCTTTTCTTTTCTTTCCTTGCTATTTTTTTCTGTAGCAATCGCATTAGCATTTTCAGTTTTGCTATTTTCATCTGATGGCATTGCTATAGCCTTGCTATTTTTTTGCCATCTTTTACTTGCACCCTTTTTTCCTGCTTCTGATCGCTTTCTTGATTTGGCATCTTTAATCTCCATGCGCTTGTTGAATCCTTCGGAGTAAAAACACTCACCATTTTCGGTGAAGGCAAATAACCCGAAATCTTCGACAATAGCCTTTATTTTTGAGGTATCTACACGAAGATCAAAGGCTAACGTATTGTAATCTTTGATACTCATGTAGTTCTTCTCTTCACGAAGACGTTCTAAAATCATAAAATAAATGCCATAACCTTCAGCACCGTATTTCATTCTTACAGGAATCAATTTGTCTGAATTTCTTGCATTGCTATCATGAGGAAAGTAACTATCATTCATGTTGCTCCCTCCATCGTTTGAATTCTTCTAAAGTCTTATCCTTTTTTTGTCTATTACATTTTTTACAAGCACAAACTAAATTATCTAATTCATCAGAACCGCCCTTAGAAAATGGAATAACATGATCTACTTCTAGCGTTCCACCGACTTTCCCGCAATATTTACATGTATAAGAATCTCTTTCAAAAACCTGTTGTGATATTTTTTTCCATTTTTTTGAATTTGTCTGGTACATTCGTTGAAACTTAATATCAAAAAATGTTTCATTATCAAATTCTTTCTGTATAAAATCGATATTTTGCCAACCATAATATTGCATCACAAGAAAGCAAAACTGTTTAAAACTACTGTAATTAGTTGAATATTTTTCTTTTAACTCCGGATATTCATTTAGCTTTTTTTCAACATAATGTTTATCCATCGCTTTATACCAACGCTTTGTTGGTCTTGCCACACTATCACCTCCTTAGATAAGCGAGGGGAAACTCCCTCGCTATAGTGGTGGGTTCATATCATCGAACAATGAATCCTGTTGTTCATCTGTATTTGCTGTTTCTTCGTATTCATCAAACGCTGATGACACGTCTTCCACTTTTTCTGCTTCTTTACGTTCTGATTCAATTGGTTCTGCATCATTTAAAGTAACTTCTTCTACAAGATCATTATTTTCATCAAATCGAAAAACTCTTTCATCAGAAGTAACCGCATTTTGCATTTCTACAGATAAAATCCCCCATTTAGCTAACATGTTACGTAAGACGGTTTTTATCGCCATCGCATCATAATTCTCTTTCCACGCTCCAGTTAGCTTTGTTTTATCAAACCCTTTGGCATGTTTAATACGATGAGCTTCCACTTCTTGCTTTGTCCAATAAACAGTTTTTTTAAACCCATTTAGTAATTCAAAAAATCCAACATAACCGATTACTCGATCAGATTGTTTCGCATTGTAGTCAAACTGAAACTCTTCTGTCAGAGGATTCCATTCAATTAATTGCCCTTCATAAATTTCTATTGCATTAAGTGCTTTGTATTGTCCAGAACGTTGTGCTAACTGAATATAGCCTTTGTATCCTAGGATGAATTGGGCTTCGTTATGCGTAATCCAATCTTTTCCTACCTTTTCTTTCCGATTAAATGGAACAATATAGGCATATCCTAAATTTTTATCTATTGGTAAATCCATCGTTGCTGCTTTTAAAGCAGAAGCGATGATTGTCATCGGCTCTGCTTTAGATAAATAATCATCGCCACCAACTAACGTTAAAAGAGAACCCATAAAAGCATCTGATTTTTCGTGTAAAATATCATTGAATTTCTTTTTCATAGCTGGCTGACTCATCAATGTTTTAAAACCTAATTTTGAAACATCCACTGCTTGATTATTTTGTTCTGTTAGTTGATTCTTTAAATCTTTACTTGTTGCCATATCACTGAATCTCCTTTATCACTAATCTATTTGAAGTTGATAAGCTGTAAATTTCCTCATCTTTCATCACATCTGGATATTTCTCTGCTATTTTCTTCAAGTCTTTTCGTTTAGAAACGACTGATTTTAAACAAATAATTCGATTAGGTGTGATACCTGTAGAGGCATTCTTTATTCCAAGTTCCTGGATAATTTGATTGTCGATTTGTCGAATACTCTTCTCTAGTTCCTTCTTATTTTTGAGTAACTCTTCTTTTTGATCGAGTAGAACATCATAATCGGCATGAAGCATAATTTCAGTTGAATCTAATTCCGAATAATGCTCTTTTAGAAAATCTGACGTTGCTTTACTTCCATCGATCAATGGCTCTTCTCCGCCAATAATGTTCGTTTCCCAAAAATCAACTAACCGTTCTGTGATGATGTCAATCAGTTCTTGATCTCGTTCAACTCGTTTCCATATAAATCTTTGACCACCAATCAACACAGCGATATAACAATAATCCTTGTTCAAAACATTCATATAATGTTGCACTTGACACAAATAACTGAGTGGTACTTCTTCCCCTTCCCACTCTTTGCTAAGAAATTGATTCGCTGTTTTACATTCAAGAATGGCATTTTCTCCTACTACATCACGGTCGATATTGGCTCTTAAAAATGGATGTAACGGATGTTCAAACATTTGGTTTCTTCTGCGTACTTTTTTGCCTGTTCGTTCTTGAAATTCTTTGGCAACAACTTTTTCTAAAACATTGCCCCAATAAGCTGGTTCGCTCTCTGAATCTTTCAATTCAATTTGACCCGTTTTCTCAAGCCATAATTGATAAGGAGATTTGTATTTATTCAATCCAAGTACGGTTGCGACATCAGAACCACCAATACCTCTTTTGCGGTCTTCGAGCCATTCTTGATGACTCATGTCTAAAGTTGATTTACTCATCTTCATCCTCCTCATCGATTGGTGCTTCATATGAAGGTTTGCCCCAATCTTCATCGGTTAAATAGTTGTCAAGATTTGCTAACTCGTTCATGTTTCCCCTCTTTTTTGCTTGCTAATACGCAAAGCACAAGCATGGCAATTGCGAATAACAAGCCAAAGATGACGTAGTTTTTTGCTACAAGTACTAACGTTGTAAATAAAATAATCAATAAATCAATTATTTTTTCATTCATGTACTATCGCTCCTTTGCTATTTTGCTCACACGCTCTTCATATAAGTGTAAATATAAATCTTTAAACGCTTGATACGCTTCTTGTACTTGCAGTAACTGCTCTTGCATTAAATCCTTGTTCTTGGTAACACCAAAAACATTCAATGTTATTTTTTTCAATGATTCGTGGATTGTAGATTCAGTTAAAAATTTTCCTTCATCCACATAGATTGCTCTCAGTGGTTCAAGCATTGTTTTATCAAAATCATCTTCAGTAAAATACTGTTTATTGACTGCGATTATTTCTTCATTTTGGATAGCAACTGGTCTAAACACATCAAACGTGCGAGTACCGATTAAATTGCGTTGTTCATCTTTCAACTTAGCTCTTAAATCAGCTACATCTTCATATTCGATAATCAGCTGGTGTTTCTTTGCTGTTTCTGCCATTTGATTCTTCCTCCTAAATCAAACTTGTGGTATACTTGCTTTGAATTTTATATTGGAAATAGTTTTTCCACTGTAGTGCCAAGTATTTTGGCAATCTTTATTGCTGGAGCAACATTTGGTAGATGTTCCCCAGCTTCAACTCTCTGATATTGACGAGTTGATATGCCGGCTTGTTTTGCAACTTCAGATTGCGACAAGCCTTTTTTTATACGTAGTTCTAACATTTTTTTATTTTTCACATCAGCCCCTACTTTCTTATTTAAGACGACGTTTTCGTCGGCTTATATTTATATAACAAGCGACGTTTTCGTCGTTGTCAATTATTTTTTGGAGGAATATATGATGACGACATTTAGTGAGAATTTGAAAAAGCTTCGTTCAGAAGCTGACATATCTCAACTTGTATTAGCAAAAGAAATAGGCACAACTACTAGGCAAATCCAACGATATGAAAGTGGCGAAAACGAACCTAAATTATCACAAGCTGTTTTACTCGCCGACTACTTCGATGTATCGCTTGATTATTTGGTCGGTAGAACAGACGAGAAATGATCGCTTCGGCGGTCTTTTTTTGTTATTTAAAAATATTATTTTTTGATATATAATTTTATTATCAGTTTGTGGTCTACTGAAATGAGCTAAAGAAGGTGTTTTTTATTACAATAAAAGTTTCGTTAACCCAATTCTTAACCTATTCTTCCAAGGTTAGTACTGGCGCAAAAATAAATTACGTTAAACAAATCAAAAATTCTCCTGAATATCATCCAGGAATTGATTACTGGAAACCATTAAGAGATGAAATTAAACGACTTCACAGAAATAATTTACCTATCGAAGACCTTAAAAATTTACTTTCTAAAGTTGACGATAAAAAAATTAAAAATTATAAAAAAGCAATCAACTCTTATATTCGTTTTATAAGAAAAAATAATGTTGAATACTTTGAATGTGGTAAATCTTTTTGGAAACTTTCTGAAGAATTATTCATCAATAGTTCTCCTGAATTAGGTTTTATTATCGATGGTAAAAAATTTTATGTTAAAAACTATTACAAAAAGAAGTCTTCCGATACTAAACTTACTCAACGAAATATAAAATCTACTTTAACGCTAATGCAAATTTCTGAACGAGATTTTGAACTAGATAACAAATCTAATTTTGCTGTTTTAAATTTACAAAATGAAAAGCTTATCGAAGCCCCGCCATTGTTGTCTGAATCAATAATGGAATTAGAAGTAGATGCACAAAGTTTCGTTGACATTTGGAGTAGAATTTAATCAGTTTCCATCTCTGCTAATTCGCCTTGAATTTGAGCGCAAGTTTCGCATATGAAACTTCCATCTTGTAATTCTAATAAATTAGAAAAATCTCTCTCATTACAAAGGCCACATTTTTGCTCCTTGCTATTTCTGATAGCTTGGAGCTCTTTTTTTATTTCTTCTTGCGATACAATAATTTGTTGCTGTTGCTTAAGAAGCTCATTGAGTGCTACCATTTGTAATTCTTCCATTTGACTACCTCCATTTCTGAGTGATAGACTTAAGTTACTAGTTCTTATTTCTCACCGATTAGCGATTGCAGTCGCTGGTCGGTCTTTTTATTTCTTGCCACTTCTTCTGGCGTTCACGCCATTGTTCCCCTAACAATCTAGGTTTCATTTCTTCGTGGTATTCCTGATTTAGTTTTCGCATCAAGTGTTGATGCTCTTGCAGGGTCATTTAATCCCTCCTTTGTTTATTGAATTTCTCCATTTCTATTTGATAAAATATTTCTATAGAAATGGAGGTGAAACATAATGAAGTTTGAATTAAATGGACTTGATGATTTGCAGAAAAATCTAAATCAATTATCTAAAAACGCTAAGGAATTAGATGGTGAACATTCTGTACCATTCGATGAGCTTTTCAATGAAAAATTTATGATTGAAAATACTAATTTTTCTAATATTGATGATTTTATTGAAAAATCTGGATTTGATTTTTCTGATATAGAATCAATCGACGACAATGAATTAGATAATTTCGTTAGCTCCAATACAGACTTTGAATCCTGGGAAGATATGAAGTCTGCTGCTGGTTCAGAATGGGTAACTAAGAGATTAGGTTTCTAATTTCATTAATCTCATCTAAAGTCTTTTGAAGTTGGTCAGCTTGCTCTTCAGCTTGTTTGATCAACTTCTTTAATTTTTTCAAATCAACTTTAATAACTATTTCCTCCATTGTCACCCCTCCTTCGTCTCTCACCGTCACCACCTCCGGAAAGAGGAGTTGCTCATGCCAACGTGTATGTGCGAACTTGATTTTTTAAGGAGAAAACTCGCAACTCCTCTTTTCGGAAGTGGTGAGTGTAGAACAAGTTTAAATATTTAAATTTCAAAAGTTTCTTTTAAAAATCGTTGTAATTCAGTTCGTTCAATTCGAATATCTTGTTCACTCCATTGTTGAATCTTTAAACCTTTTGAAATCCAACCGCTTAATTTGTCATCACCAATTCTCAATATTTCTTTTACTTGAGACTTATTCGGGTAAGGTGGTAATTCAACAGTTTTAGTCAACAAGCTGGATCGCTTTTCGATTTCTTTCAAAACAATAAAAGTAATATTACTTGCTAATTCGTTTTGAATTACTTCATCTGGAATGTTTAGTTGCATAGATTACACCTCCTACGCTGTTGATTTTTGTTCATTTCTTTTGCTAAAATTTTCTTATCAGTGAGTGGTCCACTGAAATAAATAATATTGGAGGTAATCCACATAGGAACACAATATTTTCAGAAAGTTTGTACTAATGGTCACCAAATAAGTGATCGGTCCACTATCAATTCAGATCCTCAGCCTGAAGAATATTGCGAAGAATGCGGAAGCAAAGTTATCACCACCTGTCCGACTTGTAGGATACCTATACTAGGGCACAAAACTATTGATGGAGTTATTACTCTTGGTTATATAACACCAGTTCCCAAATATTGTCGTCATTGCTCAAATCCTTACCCGTGGACTTCACTCATCTTAGAAAGTGCTGTTGAGCTTCTTTCTTTAGATGAAGATTTACCTGATAGCGATAAACTTCTTATAAAAACCGCTATTCCAGATCTCTTGGTTGACACTCCTAAAACCAAGTTAGCAGAAGCTAAATTTAAAAAAGGTTTTTCTAACGCCTCAAAACTAGTTAAGGATTCGCTCTACAATCTTCTTGTAGATGTATTATCAGAATCAGTTAAAAAAACTATTTTTCCAAATTAGCTTTTCCACACCAACAACAAAAATTTGAGTCTTTTCTTATAACACGGTTACACCAAGAACATTTAGTGTAATCGTGTTTTCTTTTCAGATACTTCAAATAACCTTTTCTCCTAATAGTTTTTTTAATTCTTGGTTTAAAACGACTAAACATTTATTACACCTCCTACGCTGGTTGTTTGATTTTCACTCCGTTTGATATAATTGAACTAAGGAGGTGAAAATATGAAAACTATTCAAATGCCATCCGAATCAGAGTATGTTCTAACAGCGATGTATAAAGAGTTTTTAGATCGTTATAAAAATGGTATTCCTAGAAATAAAGCAAAAATTTTCGGTCACCAGTCTAATATTGAAAATTTAGTACCAGAAATTTGGGAAGAAGATTTAAAAGGACTGCTTGACGAACTAAAAGAATTTGGACTAATTTCTGCAACTGGTGGTTCTAACATCTATCAATATGTTTCTTTAACAACTATTGGCATTAGTTATATGGAATATAGAGCTGGAAACAAAATTGAAGATGCAATTAAATCATTAGTCTCTTTAAAATCTTTAAAATCTTTACTACCTTCTAAAAACTAATAAGTAACCCAGTCGTCTGCTTGTAAATCTTCTGCTGTAGGTTGCCATCCGAGTAGCAATTTACGTTCTACTGGTTCCCTATCGCTAAGCAAAATCATGCAAGCAGATGTATTAGTAGGGATAATCCATATCATTCTCTCTTCTTTTTGCCATTCTTTTCTCGTAATTGCTTTTCCTTTAGGTAACGCAATATCTATCGTCTCTTTTATATTCACATTCTCACCTCCTACGATGGTTGTTTGATTTTCACCCCGTTTGATATAATTGAACTAAGGAGGTGAAAATGTATGGTTCAAGTTCCTTACGCAGAATCAAATGGTTCTTTGTCTGTACATGTGGAATTGCAATATGCTGCCGATGTTTTTTTAGTTGATTCTGTAAATTATAAAAAGATGAATTCTGGTCAAAAATTCAAATATTTCGGAGGTCATTATACAAAAACGCCTGTAAATATTACTGTTAAAGGCACAGGTAGATGGTATTTGATTGTCCGTGGAGGTGGACAATACAAATATAGATTTTATTAATCTTTAATCTGAGCTGGTATTGCTAGCCAGCTCTTTCAACGTTGCATTTTCCATCATATATTTTTTGACTTCAGAAATTGCATCTTCAACATTTGAAATAGTCCATTCTTTGTCAGAAATAAATGAAAGACAATTTCCGACGAATTCCTCTTTGTTTTCTTTAGCTGTTATTTTTTTCGATTCTCCCATTTTTCTCCTCCTACGCTGGTTGTTTGCTTTTCGTGTACTCAGTTGGTAAAAAAATTTCTTCAATGGTTTTACCGTAGTGTTTAGCAATTATGAACATCTCATCACTTTTAAATTGATTATTTCCTTTTTCTTTTAAACGGTAACTTTCTTCACTAACGCCAATTAACGTTGCTAATTCTTTTTGTGTTTCACCTTTCTCTTTTCTTATTCTATACAAATTCCATTGCATATTTTCACCTCCTGTTCTTATTTATAAACCGATAGTACACGAAAAGCATACACAAGTCAATAAAAAGTTTGCTTTACGTGTATTTTTTTGTTGATTACAAAAAATATTTGGGATAATATAGAGATAGAAAAAGGTGGTGAAAAAATGGAAGTTGAAAATTTATCAAAATATATTGGTGGAAAAATCAAGTTTTATAGAAATGAAAAGAAACTAACTCAAGAAGAATTAGCAAAAAAATTAGGTACTAAAAAAGCCACTATTTCTAATTATGAAACTGGTTATCGCTCACCTCAACAAGATATGCTATTCGAACTTGCGAAAGTATTAGAAATCTCTATAAACGACTTATTCCCCCAAACATCGGTTGTTGAGAATAATTCTATAGAAAAAATATATAACCAACTATCTCCTCCACGTCAGGAAAAAGTTTATAACTTTGCTAATAAGGAACTAGAAGAGCAAAAACAAGAACAAGCTAAAGATGATAAAAAATCAGTTATTCCTATCGAAAATAATAAAAAAGATAGCGATGAAATATATACTTTTGCTGCTCATTCTGATGATCCTGATAAAACGTATACTGATAAAGAAATATCTGAAATTGAAGCGTTTTTAGATCAAGTAAAAGCTGATTATGATAAAAAACATAATAAGTAGGAGAGTTTAGTTGATATGAATGAATACGAAATTCTTTTAGATGAGGTAGTTAACGAGATTCCTGTAATTGAAACAGAACTAAAAATAAATACCGGATTAAAAGGAAGTTATAGAAATAAAACTATCTTTTTAGACAAATATTTGAATACTGTTGAAAAAAGGGTTCTCTTATCAGAAGAATATTCACATCACAGAACTAGTATAGGAAACATTATTGATTATACAAAACCGGACAATAGAAAACAGGAATGGAAGGCAAGAAGAGATTCTGTCGAGCGCCTCGTCACACTTGATCAATTAATTGATTGTTCTTACTTTCGTTGCCATACTAAATTTGAATGCGCAGAATTTTTAGGAATAACAGAACAATTTTTTGAAGAAGTTCTCGCTCATTATCATGCTAAATACGGTGCAATCCATCTCTATAAAAATCATATTTTTATTTTTGGTAATTATTCAATCTATTGTTTACATGCTAAAGAGATAGAACTGGATATTATTAAAACATCAAAAAAGCCCATGCTTTCGCATGGACCCTTTCCTCATTTCTGAGAACCTTTACAGTAAAATTATATAAAAATAAACTCAGAAGAACAAGGAGGAATTTATGGGAGATTTTTTATTCGCGGTTGGATTAATAGGATGGTTTTTGGGTATAGGGATTTTTATTTATTCCTTTTTCTCAAAGAAAAAAATATCTAGAAAGAAAGTTATTGTTGGAATAATATCTGCATTTGCAGCTATGGTTTGTGGAGTTACTATCTCCCCACCAGACACAGAACAAGCTACAACACATAGCACTATCCAATCAACAACGACTAGTTCTACCACTGAAGATACCTCTTCTGAAAGTAGAGAAAAAGAAGAACAAAAAGTTAAAGAAATAGCTAAAAAGAAAAAACAAGCTCAAATAGAAGCTAAGAAAAAGGCTGAAGAGCAAAAAGCTAAGGAAGAAGCTGAGAAAAAGCAACAAGAAGACAAACGTAAAGCTGAAGAACAAAAACAAGCTGAAATAGCTCAAAAAACTTCATCTGCTGAAACTATTCTTGCTCAAGCTGAATCCAATCCTACTAGAGATAACTATAATTCAGCTCTTTCTGCTATTCAGGCAATACCAGGTGGAAATCAATCATTATCAAATCGGTTAGCTAGTGTTGATTCAACAATCAAAGCAAATGAAGCCGCACAAGCTGAAACTGCTAAAATAGCTGAACAACAAAGACAACAAGCAATTGCTCAAGAGCAAGCAAGACAAGCTGCTGTTCAAGCTGAACAGCAAAGACAAGCACAGTTAGCTCAAGAGCAAGCCGCTGCTCAAGCTCAGCAACAAAACAATCAAGAAACAGTGTTAATTACACCAACTGGTAAAAAGTATCATAATCATGTGTGCGGAAATGGCAATTATAGTCCTGCAACTCTACAGGAAGCTTTAAACAGAGGTTTAACACCTTGTGAAAAATGTTTTAATTAAAAATTAATATCATCTCATCAGTAGTAAGAACTACTCAATAAAATAATTGGTAGTTCTTACTTATTAAAGAAACGAGGTATATAAAATGAATATTCAAGAAAAAATATTACCAATGAAGTGTCCACATTGCAATATTGAATTCGATCCTGAAACCGTTCATCAAATTTTTTTAATCTAGAATCCGATATAGCTAATTCAAAAATTTATTCTGCATCTAATAAATTGAAAACAGGTGGAGAGATTTTATCTGGTTTAGGATATGTAATATTTTTTTTGCCAATAATGATTATACTAATAATTTTTTTGTATTTTTTAACATTCAGCTAATTTTAATTTCCAAAAAGCCTTCGGGCTTTTCTTTTATAACGATAAGAACATACATTCGAAAGGAGAAAAACATGCAATATCAAGAATTCAAAGAATGGTTAGAAAACAATTCTAATTCAAAACATATATTTTTAATAAAATGGAAAGACTATCAAATATCAAAAAACAGTAAACGAACTGGAAAAACAAAAAAGTGGGATAATGATAAAATAATTCGTACTGGCGAAGAAGAATGGAAAAAAATTGTGGCAAATACCTATCAAAAACTTAAATCTCATTTAGGAATTCCAAAATACAATGGATATCAAGAATGGATTGATTTTATAGAAAAAAATGAGATTTTAGAATCATTTGACAACAGTATTTTAGAAATAGAATTAGAATAGGAGTTGGATTTTATGGCAATGATTAAACAATACCAAAAGAAAAATGGTGAAAAAGCCTGGTACTTCAAGACATATCTTGGTATCGATCCATTAACTGGAAAGAAGAGATATACAACTAAAAGAGGATTCAAAACACAAAAAGAAGCGAAAATCGCACTAGCTAGACTAGAAGTTTTAGCTACAGATAAAAAACTAGTAAAAGATAATAACTACACTTTTACACAAGTAAAAGATATGTGGATTGAACAATATAAACCAACAGTCAGAGAAAGTACTTACTTACGTGTTAAATTTTTGTTTGATAAAAACATTTCAACTTTTTTTGGAAATAAAAAAATACAAAGCTATAACATAGCTTACTGTCAAGAAGCTATCAACAAATGGAAAGAACAATATTCTACCTATAAAGCTTTAAAATGTTATACATCTGCAGTTTTTGATTATGCAAAAAAAATGAACCTAATTAAAGAAAATCCTATGAAAGAAGTAACTTTTTCAAAAGGAGAACGCAAGCAAAAAAAGACTAAATTAAAATATTTTGAAAAAGAAGAATTACAAGATTTTCTTGAATGCTGTCAAAAAGACAAATTCCCTATAACTTATTCTCTATTCAGAGTTCTAGCATTTACAGGAATACGAAAAGGTGAAGCATTAGCATTAACTTGGGACGATGTAGATTTTTTTAATAAAACACTTGAAATCAATAAAACTATCACGAGAAATTCAGATAATAAATTTATTTCTACACCACCAAAAACAAACACATCTATTAGAAAAATTTCGCTAGATGACGAAACACTAAATATTTTGAAGGCATGGAAAACTCAGCAAAAACGTTATTTACTTGCACATGGTCAACACGCTAAAACAAAGAATCAAATAATTTTTTCTTCTAAAAACAATAATTATATAGATATAACTCGGCCTAATATTATTTTATCTAGAATATGCAAAGAACATAATTTCAATGATATTACCATACATGGCTTCCGTCATACACATTGTAGCTTATTATTTGAAGCTGGTTTGTCTATCAAAGAAGTTCAAGAAAGGTTAGGACATTCAGATATTCATACAACAATGAACATATACACTCATGTGACTAAAAAACAAAAAGAAAGGTCTGCTGATAAGTTTGCGGCTTATTTAAATTTTTAAAAAGTATGGTCAAAAGTATGGTCAAAAAAATAAAAAAAGACTAAAAACCTTAAATATCAAGGTTTTTAGCCAATTAAAAATCAATAAAATTATTTAACAGTTACAGATGCGCCAACTTCTTCAAGTTTAGCTTTTAATTCTTCAGCTTCTTCTTTAGATACGCCTTCTTTAACTGGTGCAGGAGCTCCGTCAACTACAGCTTTAGCTTCTTTCAAGCCTAAGCCAGTTGCTTCACGAACTGCTTTGATAACTTTAACTTTTTGGTCTCCAGCTGCAGTTAATTCTACAGTGAATTCTGTTTGTTCTTCAGCAGCAGCAGCGCCACCAGCAGCAACTGCAGCTACAGGAGCAGCAGCAGATACGCCAAATTCTTCTTCAATAGCTTTAACTAAGTCGTTAAGTTCTAGGATAGTTGCTTCTTTTAACTCAGCAACAATGTTTTCAATGTTCATTGCCATTATAATTTCCTCCGTTTTAGATGTTCGTATTTTTATTTATGCTATGCGGCTATTAAGCTGCATCTCCATCTTCTTTGTCTGCCACTGCTTTGACAGCGTAAGCCACGTTGCGGACTGGCGCTTGTAGTACAGATAGCAACATAGATAGAAGTCCTTCGCGGTTTGGCAATTTTGCCAATGCTGTGATTTCTTCCAATGAAGATACTTTACCTTCGATGATACCGCCTTTGATTTCTAATGCTTTTGCTTCTTTAGCAAATTCGTCCATGATTTTCGCTGGTGCTACAACGTCTTCGTTACTAAATGCAACGGCTGTAGGTCCAGTGAATACTTCGTCTAAGCCTTCTAATCCAGCTTTTTTAGCGGCACGTGAAAGGATTGAGTTTTTGATAACTTTCATTTCTACGTTTGCATCACGAAGTTGTTTACGTAAACGAGTCACTTCATCAACAGTTAAACCACGGTAGTCAACTACGACTACAGAAGCTGCTGCTGTAAATTTTTCGCTCACTTCATCAACGATTGCTGCTTTTTTTGCGATAATTGCTTCACTCATTTTTGAGTTTCACCTCCTGAATTTTGATGGAAGAGTTTTTACACTTGATCATTGACCAAGTATTGTTCATCATCTACTCACTTCGTTCTTAGTGATTCACTTCGCTTGAGAGGGAACTTCGCTCACTCTGTTCGCCAAGTATTGTTCATCATCTATTCACTTTGTTCTTAGTGATTCACAATAAAAAAACTCTATGCCACCGTAGACATAGAGGGACTATTGAAAGTATTCAATAAACGTCCTCGGTAGGAAATTAAGGCTACGCCACCTACTGTCTTCGGTACAAGTTAATTATTAACCTCAACTAGCTTAGCATGCTAAACTAGTTGAGTCAAGAATTATTTTTCAGTTGGATCAATCAACGTTCTAATTCAAGAATTAGAAAGAAGCTTGGTCTACATGGATACCAGGTCCAAATGTTGTTGTAACTGTGATATTTTTCATGTATTGACCTTTAGCTGCTGATGGTTTAGCTTTCACTAATACATCATGGATTGTTGCAAAGTTTTCAACTAATTTTTCATTGTCGAATGATACTTTACCGATTGGTACATGGATATTTCCAGCTTTGTCTACGCGGTAAGTAACTTTACCAGCTTTTACTTCGTTAACAGCTTTTGTTACGTCCATTGTTACAGTACCAGTTTTAGGGTTTGGCATTAAGCCTTTAGGTCCTAAAACACGTCCTAGACGACCAACAGTTGCCATCATATCAGGTGTAGCAACAACTACGTCAAAGTCAAACCATCCGTTTTGGATTTTTTGAACCATGTCGTCGTCACCAACGAAATCTGCACCAGCTGCTTCAGCTTCTTTTGCTTTGTCTCCTTTAGCAAAAACTAAAACAGTTTGTGTTTTACCAGTTCCGTTTGGTAATACTACAGCACCACGAATTTGTTGGTCTGCTTTTTTAGGGTCTACGTTCAAACGGTATGCAACTTCAACAGTCGCGTCAAATTTTGCAATGTTTGTTTCTTTTGCTAAAGCTACAGCCTCGGCAACAGGATAAACTTTACTTGAATCAACTTTTTTTAATGCGTCTTGCATTTTTTTGCTCTTTTTAGCCATTTTGGTTCCTCCTTGATTGTGGTTATAACGGTTGTACCTCCCACGTGTTCTATATCTTTCAATACAGAGCCAACTGAGAAGCTACTTTCTTAGGGTGTAGCGATTATTCTACAGTGATCCCCATGCTTCGTGCAGTTCCTTCAACCATGCGCATAGCTGCTTCGATGTCAGCTGCGTTTAGGTCTTCCATTTTTAATTCAGCGATTTCTTTTACTTGATCGCTAGAAACTTTAGCAACTTTAGTTTTGTTTGGTTCGCCTGAACCTTTATCGATTTTTGCAGCTTTTTTCAATAATACTGCAGCTGGTGGTGTTTTTGTAACGAATGTGAATGAACGGTCTTCGTATACAGAAATAACAACCGGAATGATTAAACCTGCTTGATCAGCTGTACGAGCGTTGAATTCTTTAGTGAATCCCATGATATTGATACCCGCTTGACCTAGTGCAGGACCTACTGGTGGAGCTGGAGTTGCTTTACCTGCAGGAATTTGCAATTTAACGATTTTTTCTACTTTCTTTGCCACGAGACATACCTCCTTAAGTCCGTGATGTGGTTAATTGGAGATGCATATTTCTCCTCCCACGTTTTCACTCATAATCCTTCGATTATCAGTCAAAATAATGCATATGACAATGCACACTGATACAGTATAGCAAATATATTCTATTTTTCAAGATTTTTTTCTGATAAATGTTTAATTTATTGCTTGAACCTCTAAAAAAAAACTAAAAATCAACAGGAAGTCCACCTCATCTTCCTTCTTTTGTGATACACTTACGCTGAAAAGAAAACAAGCGAAAATACATAAGGTATCACTACCGCTCACTCATTAGTAATTTAGAAATTTCTGCTTTCTTCTATTTAAAAATATAAAAATATTATTCGATATATTTTCATAGCTATCATTGATGCATTTCCTAGATTAATGCACGCTTGTGAAATATTTATTTAATTTAACTAATGTAGTTTATGGTTCAAAAATGATGAGGAAACGAGTAAGTGAGCTATACACCGTTCACTTACTTTTGCTGGGGTGTTTATCTATTTTAAAGAGGTGGAAAAATGAAAGAATTAAGATATCGTAGTGTTTTTGACATTATTGGTCCAGTCATGATCGGTCCAAGCAGCTCTCACACTGCTGGAGCTGCTCGAATCGGCAAAATCGTCCGTAGTATTTTTGGGGAACAACCAGATTCTGTGGATATCTATCTTTATGAATCATTTGCAAAAACCTATCGGGGACACGGAACAGACATCGCCTTAGTTGGTGGTTTGTTAGGCATGGAACCAGATGATGAGCGTCTGGCAGATTCACTGCAGTTAGCTTATGAAGCAGGAATGGAAGTTCTCTTTGTGCCTAAGGGTGAAAAAGCAGAGCATCCTAACTCCGTTAAACTATTGTTGAAAAAAGGAAAACGGAAACTTTCAGTCACTGGTATCTCGATTGGTGGCGGAAATATCCAAATCTCGGAATTAAACGGCTTCAAAATCTCATTAAGCATGGGAACACCGACCTTTATCATCGTTCATCAAGATGTACCTGGGATGATTGCTAAAGTAACGAATATCCTTTCAGAAACAAATACAAATATCGGTACAATGACTGTTACACGAGAATCAAAGGGTGAAAATGCCATTATGATTATCGAAGTAGATGATCCACAAGTAGATGACACTATAAGTAAACTAACGCAATTACCGAAGATCGACAGCGTTAATTATTTTGATTAAAGGAGGAAGAAAGATGTTTTTCTCTATTGAAGAGTTAGTTCGCCAAGCAGAAAATTATCCTAGTGTCGCAGAATTAATGATTGCTGTTGAAATGGATATGAGTGGTCGTCCACGAGAACAAATCATTGCAATCATGGAAAAAAACCTCAGTGTCATGGAACAATCCATCGCTGAAGGAAACGAAGGTGTAACGTCTGTGACTGGAATCACTGGCGGCGATGCCCAAAAACTAGCTCGTTACTTAAAAGAAGCCGACTTTTTAAGTGGTGAAACCATTTTGTCAGCAGTCCGCAACGCTATCGCTGTCAACGAAGTAAATGCAAAAATGGGGTTGATTTGTGCCACCCCTACAGCAGGAAGCGCTGGTGTTGTACCTGGTGTCCTCATGGCTGTCCGTGACCGATTGTCTTTGACCCACGAACAACAGATTGAGTTTCTTTTTACCGCTGGTGCCTTTGGATTAGTCATTGCCAATAACGCCTCCATCAGTGGTGCAGAAGGCGGATGCCAGGCAGAAGTTGGTTCAGCAAGTGCAATGGCCGCTGCCGCCCTTGTCTGTGCAAAAAATGGTACGCCCCATCAAGCCGCCCAAGCTATCGCAATTACGCTGAAAAACATGATGGGTCTGATTTGTGATCCTGTCGCAGGCCTCGTTGAAGTCCCTTGTGTTAAAAGAAACGCCCTTGGCTCTTCTCAGGCGTTCATTTCGGCAGATATGGCATTAGCAGGAATCGAAAGTGTCATCCCACCAGATGAAGTTGTCGCAGCGATGTATCAAGTAGGTCGTCAGATGCCAGCCATCTTTAAAGAAACGGCTGAAGGTGGCTTGGCGGTTACACCAACAGCAAAGCGTTTGACTGAAGATATATTGAATCGATAACCATTACTTGGGTTTATGATCCTTTACTCCCCATGAATACAACTATATTTTAGAGGTTGAGACAAAAGTGTTTATTCGCTTTTAGAGATATGTAGAAGAGACTGAGACAATTTTTGTCCCAGTCTCTATTTTCATCTTAGCTGCACCTTTACGTCGTATCTCACACTGATTGATGCTCTGAATCGTTCATCTTCGATTTTCGTCCTTCTTTTTCTTAATCTCTTCTCAGAATGAAACACTTTTTAATGCCCTCTACTTCATGTTCCAAAGAAACTGGCGCGTGAGGGCATCAACTTCTTTATTCTCATGAAGCATACTATGCGTTACGTTCTCCCCTGTGATCACTTTTTCTTCCACTTGATTTCCATGTTGCTTCAATAACGCATACACTGCTAAAGCGCTGCTTAATGGCACCGTCCCATCACTTAAATCCGTCTCACTCACTTGTCCTGCAATCAGCAGGATTTGTGTAGTGGTTGGCACATTGCCAATAAGTCGTTGGTAGTCTTGATAACGACTAGAAGCTATCGCTGGACCATTAGCTAATTCATCGCTGATACTTTGCCCATTATTTTCTTCAAAGTCATTGAATGGTGCGGCAATTGCCACGAATTTATCCACTTTAGGCAACGTTTGATCTTGTCCATAAGTAGCTAAATACCGAAGACCACTGACGCCCCCCATCGAATGTCCTACCAGATTCACTTGATTGATTCCATACGTCTGTTGCAAATAACTTAAGCAGTCTTTGATCCATTCTGTTTGGTTCCATTCATTATTTTTATTATCTACAAATAGAACTTGGATCATTGGATTATCTGCTTCTTTTGAAAGTTCTCCTTCTGCCTGTACATTGCCATTGACATCAACCGTCAATGTTAATTCTTTTTTCCCACTCTCTGATGATTCCAGGCGCTGGATCATTCCTTTGAATGAATTAACTGTCCCACTATATCCATGGAAAAACAAAGTAGGGGTAGTCGATTGCGTTTCCTTTTCTTTCGTTGCTTGCGTTGTTTCAACTGTCTTAGCAGCTTCAGACGACTGACTTGTTTCTTTTGTCTGACAGCCACTTATAAAAAGAACACTGATCATCAATAAAAAGCCGACGATTCCAGACTTTCTCCAATTTTTCATTGTTTCTCCTTTCTAATTTGATCGATCCTCTGACTAGCATTCTCAATTTTCCACTGACAAATCGGCTCAAATTCCCAACCTATATTAGTGATTATTCGTGAACGACTTGAAAAAATAAACCGAAATATTGCAAAAATAGGTTAAACAATTTTTGCAAATCTCGGTTTCAATCTTTTAGTCGTGATGCTATCTGATTGTCGCATGGATTTCTATTTAAAAATCCATCCTCAGATAGTTGAATACTTAGTCGATTTTATCTACTTGTTCAAAATCAAGTTCAGTACTTGTTTCACGACCAAACATATCAATATTAACTTTTAGTTTTTCTTTTTCTTCATCTACTTCAGTTACTTGACCTTCTAAGCCTGCAAAAGCACCTTCGATGATCTTGATTACTTCGCCAACTTCGATCTCTAGATCTGTTTGACGAAGACTCATACCGATTGAACGTAAGATGTGACTTACTTCTTCTGGCAATAATGGAGCTGGCTTACTACCTGCACCATGTGACCCTACAAATCCTGTTACACCAGGTGTATTACGTACAACATACCAAGAAGCATCTGTCATAATCATTTCTACTAAGACATAACCAGGAAATGTTTTATGAACGATTTCTTTTTCTTTTCCGTTTTTTACTTCTTTCTCAGTTTCTTCAGGAACAACTACACGAAAAATAAAGTCAGCCATTTTCATACTTTGCGCACGTGATTCGATATTTGCTTTTACTTTGTTTTCATAACCAGAGTATGTATGTAGTACATACCAATTTTTTTCAAAAGATTCCATTAAAGGCTCCTCATTTCGTTGTAAAATAAAAAAACCCCAGTTTCCCGAAGTTTTTCTTCACGTTGATTATAGCACGATATCCTTGCTTTTACTAGCGACTTATTTTAGTAAGTAAGCAAATAAGCTTTGGATCGCTGTGTCCATTACGAAAAACATCACACCAAAGATAATTGATGTTTCAATGACAACTAGTGTGTCTTTGCGTAATTGTTTGCCACTAGGCCAAGTCACTTGTTTCATTTCATCTTTTACACTTTTAATGAATTTCATTGCGGGCCCTCCTGTCCTCTATTTTGTTTCTTTATGTAATGTGTATTGATTACAATATTTACAAAATTTATTGATTTCCAAACGTTCGCCACTTTTTCCTTCACTAACCGATTTGGTATAGTTTCTAGAACCACAAACGGAACAAGCTAATGCTGCTTTCTTCTTTGCCATCCGCTCCTACCTCCTCACTGAAAATCAAAATTATACTCATTTACAGTATCATGGAAAAGATTTTCTGTCAATTCGAGATTGAATAACCTATTGTTTTATAATTAATTATGATATGATTAATTTGAAATTAAGTAAAAATGAGATACATGGAGGTAACTTTATGCTACTAAAAACACTCGTATATAAGAAAAAAGATTTAACAACTGTCACAGAAACTAGTACCTTGGAAGAAGCCTTAGCGATTCTAGAATCCTCTGGTTATCGTTGTGTGCCAATTTTAGATGCTTCAGGAAATATTTTCCGTGGAAATATTTACAAAATGCACATTTATCGTCACAAAGCGAATGGTGGAGATATGACTTTACCCGTCACCCACCTCTTGAAAAATGCAACAAAATTCATTTATTTAGATACTTCATTCTTTAAAATATTTTTTACGATCAAAGAGTTGCCTTATATTGCTGTTCTTGACAATGACAATCATTTCTACGGTATTTTGACCCACAGTACATTGCTAAACATGCTTTCACAATCTTGGAGCGTAGAACAAGGCAGCTATGTTTTAACGATTGCTTCTACTGGAAAACAAGGAGATTTAGCTACGATCGCTAAAATCATCGCAAAACATAGTGGTATCGCAAGTTGCATCACTTTAGATATTGAAAAAGAAGAATACATCCGTCGTACACTGATCACGTTACCTGCACATACAGATCAAAAAGTTTGCGACACGATCGTGAACCATCTTGAAAAGAAAAATTACAAAGTGATCGAAATCGAAAATTTACAAAACCCTGAATAAATGTGTAAAGGATCAGTCAACTTTACGACTTTACGATAGAAAAAAACATACTAAGATTAGCGGATAGAATCAATAACGGTTGGTTCAATCCGCTAATTTTTCAGAAATAAAAACAGTAGCTAAAGATGAATTTCTTTTAACTACTGTTATCCCTTTTTATAAATATATTTTAACTGATTAACAGGTTTTCCTATATCTACCTATTGATCGCTATACTCTTTTTTCAAAGTCTAGGGAACGATCCAAGTAATACATCAATGGTGCAGAAATAGCCATAATGATGAACTCACTCAAAGCTAGCGTACCGTAAGTTGTCCAAAATGCTTGTCCACCAGTTGGTACCAACATGTACGCAATCAATCCCATACTAATTGTAAAGAAAAGCGTATTTAATGCTAATCTTATTTTGACATTCTTTACTTTATTTTGTAGCAAAGCAGTCAACCCCAATGAAATCAAGGTTTGTCCCCCACCATAGACCACATCTAATATACCAAAACCAAAAAATGCGTTATAGACAATGACGCCACCTAACACGCCCCAAAGTAATTTCCGGTTGAAGACTACTAAGTGATTCAAGCTTTCAGAAATACGAAATTGAATAGGTCCAGAAGAGACTGGTGCCACTAAAATCGTAAGTGCCAAATACAAAGCCATAATGATTCCATTTACTACAACGACCATCAATCGTTGGCGTTCCATCGTTTTTTGCATAAAATATTCCTCATTTCTCCTAGTTTTTTTAATGCGGGATGGTTGATGAACCGCAGCTGTCATAAGCAAGGATTCATTATAGCAGATATCCCCGCGATTTGAAACTGCTCCTACAAAAAACGTTCTCTAAATATAAGTCTTTTGCTTCCATGCTATTTATTCAAATCAGGGTGAACTTTACTTCTTATTTATGCACGGTGCTTTTTCAAAATTCCTCTTCTCTGCTATAATAGCCAAGGATAAAAAATAATGTTTGTTTTCTTAGTTTCGCTAAGACACAAACCATGTAAAATTAACGATAGAAGTTTCAGTTGCTTGTTCACTAAATGACTAAGCAAAAAATAGTTTGATCATTTTTTCTATTTTAATGAATGAGTGGAATGAGTGAGATTTACTCATCTTCTGAATCAGATGCAGGAGGTAAAAATGAATTTCCATTATTACTTATTGATCAATCCAGCTGCTGGAAGTGGTGCTGGTAAAAAAGTAGCAGAAAAAATGATTCCGCTATTTGCCGAAAAAAAGCTTCACTATTCGATCCAATACAGTGAGTATCCAGGGCATGATGCTAAAATTGCCGAAGAGTTAGCGAAAGAAACATTAGTTGAATGGACAGACGAACCACAAGAAAGCGAGTCTGAATTTCCCCTACTCGTGATCATCGGTGGTGATGGTACACTGCATCAAGTGTTAAATACCTTTTATCAACTAGATGTGGCATTTCCAGTAGCCTATATTCCCGCAGGCTCTGGCAATGATTTCGCTCGAGGGATTGGGTTACCTAGAAATGCCGAGAAAGCATTAGAAAATATCCTAAAGACGAACAAACCTCAAGAAATCAACCTCTTAACTTACGAGGAAAAAGTGAGTGACAAACAAGGTGTAGTAGTAAACAATTTTGGTATTGGCTTAGATGCGACAATCGTTCATGCTACAAACCACTCTACTTCAAAAACAAAATTAAATAAATATAATTTAGGTTCTTTTGCTTACCTATTTTCTATCCTACGTGTCTTTTTTTGGCAAAAAGGGTTTCCAATCTTAGTGGACATTGGCGGAAAACAAATCAGTTTTGACAAAGCCTTTTTATGTACTGCAACGAACCATCCTTATTTTGGCGGCGGTGTAGCGATTGCGCCGACAGCAGAAATTGCCAAACCAACGATCGATCTAGTTGTTGTTGAACGAGTGAATTTATTCAAAATCTTGGGAATCATCTTCTTATTACTACAGAAAAAGCAAATGAAATCAAAAAATTTCCATCATTTTACTACTAGCAGATTGCGCATACTATCAACTGTTCCTCAGTATGGTCAAGAAGATGGTGAAGATAGCCAAAAACAACCTTTTGATTTGCAATTAGCTACCAAAAAGCAACTGTTTTGGTGTAACGTGTCACATTGATTTTGCCTATTTTATATACATTTTCTTCCATGGGGAAGATAACCCCATAAAAAGAGCTGTAGATATTAAAAAGACCGCAAAAGTCAGACTTGTTGGGCTAACTTTTGCGGTCTTTATCTATCTCTTGGCTCTTAAAAAATAAGTAACATTCTCATTAGGAGCGATTCAAGTGAGCCTGAGCCAAAACTTGCCTCAGGCTCTTCTGCCTATCTCTAAAAACGGATAAACGGTGTTCAAACATCAGCTCCTTGAAATAAGCCTGAATTTTTCAAAACATGAGAAG
>ERZ773115.314-NODE-314-length-55806-cov-5.643002_pt1 | contig 55806 bp, 48 predicted proteins | sample MGYA00511116_ERZ773115 | MGnify/ENA primary metagenome ERZ773115 (study PRJEB29015, sample SAMEA2737869) | human gut metagenome | biome: human gut; feature: human-associated habitat; material: faeces | place: China | collected 2012 ... | reverse complement strand
TCTGATTCCCAAATTTCCGGAAGTGCGATTTCATCGCACAAGAATATTCACTTATTCAGAGCTTAATAGAATTATCTTTTATTAAAGTAGCAGAATTAAAAGATGAACTGACAATTGGACAAGATGTACTAATATACGATTATTTTTATTAAGTCTGTTCCTTGGACGAATTAAACGATAGTATGGTAATACCTTACTGATTGTGAGGAATATTAACCATAAATACTTTTCAGTAGGAGGTGATACGTATGTATGAAAGTCCGGAAATGTACAGTTTGGCTCAAGATGGACAGAGAGGATCTGTAGCAGCCAATACAAATTGGGTAGGAAACGCTGAGGGCGTAGCCAATGCTATAGGATATGCAAATGCGGCTGTTGCAACATTGGCAGGTGTTGCAGTAGTAGTATTAGCAGTTGTTGGAGCTGTATTTACAGTGAAATGATGGTGAGCTAGTGGAGAGAGTTTAGACAGAATATTATTATTGAAATGAGGTTCTTCTAACTCTCTCTGAGTAGAAAAGGAGATAATTATGAGTAATTTAGAAATATTCTTCACACTTTGCATTCCAATTCTGCTTGTTGGATTAGGAATGGGGATGAAAACAAAGACGCCAAAAAAAAATAGGTGGATTGGTTGGAGGACACCTGCGGCAATGAAAAATGAAACCATTTTTAAGAAAGCCAATATATATGCTGGTAAAATTATGTTTAGATATGGATTTGTAATTTTAATATTAACAAGTATAATTGATATTATATTAAGATATGAAAGCATAGGTTCATTTATTACTCCATGGGTTTGTATGGCACAAATAATTATGTGTGTTTTAATGATTAGAAAAATCGAAAGAAAAATTAGAAAGTTTTGAAGTGTTTTATAAGCATGTATAAATAATTATAAGATAAATTGTAATGCAGAGAAAAGTAAATCAAAGGTCTTATTCTTTAAAATGAGTTTAGAATATATAGGACTATTTTGCTTAAGAGATTCTGTTAAACATGATTGACAAGGAGAAAACAATGATAAGAATAAATATAGAAAAAATTAAAAAATTAAGAAATTATTTAGATGATACTTGCTATGACACATTAAACCAAAAAATCAGGCAGCATCAGAATTATTTTTTTAATCCCTTACCAAATGAATATGATAATATTCAATTAGAATTGTTAAAGCTAAAAAAAGACAAAAGAGTATTGTTGAAATTATTATTGCTAGGAGATAAGATTGAATTAAATGAGATTGAAAATACAATTGGTACCGAGTTCCTGAATTTATTGATTGAATTAGGGATTGTTATAAAAAGTGATGGTTATGTTCAGACGGACAGTTATATTATAATTTCCTTTTTGGATAAATATTTTTTAGTGGGATTACCTTATAATAATCCTAATTGCAGGATAAAGGATCCATCTGTTTATATAGGCATGGATACATATAGATTAACAGAGAATATAACATCTAAACGAGTAGATAAAGTTTTAGACCTATGTGCCGGAAGTGGAATTCAAGGAATTTGTGCTGCTAATAAGGCTAATAGTGTTACCTTGGTAGAAATTAATCATAAAACAATTCCCTTTACAAAATTTAACATTGTTTTAAATAATGTTGAGGATAAGGTAAGAGTGAAAGAAGGATCTTTATATGAAAATCTTGGTAATACAACATTTGATGAAATATATGTAAATCCACCTTTTATTGCTGTGCCACAAGACTGGAATTTTCCAATAGCAGGAAATGGGGGAGAAAATGGTTTAGAAATTACATTGAATATTATACGGGGGTATAAAAGGCATTTAAATATCAATGGGCGAGCATATATGGTAGGAGAAGCAATAGGGACAGAAAAAGAACCGTTTTTAATAGATGAGTTACGTACAGAATTAGGCAATGATTTTAAAATAACGGTGATTTTAGATTTTAAATTCTCAATTGAGGCACATTTAAGAAGATCATCTTATGTTGCTATAAATATGGGGAAAATGAATGGTAAAAATGCTGATGAATTGTTTGAAAAATATAAAGACTGGATAAAAAAAGTTAATGCGACTTCTGTGTATAACTATTATTTAAAAGTAGAAAGAACGCAGCCGGCACAGGGAAGCATAGAAGTCATCAATATGACAACCACATGGTCAAAAGATGATGTTCCAGTTTTAAAAAATAATAAAGACTTTCAAATCCAAAAGTTTCCCCAATATTATGCCATTTGTAGAAACGGAAAAATAATTGCGCAGTTAGATGATGCAACATTAACATTTATAAAAAAGATAGATGGTAAATTGACAATAGAAGAAATATATCAAAAACTTTGCGAAGAAAATAAGAATGTAGCAAACTATTTGCCAAGAGTAGAAGCAATAGAAAGCTTAGCGGAAGCGTGTGGAACTTTAAAAGCAAGAAACATTATTGAAAAATGCAATAGAAATTAGCGGAGAGTAGGAATATATGAAAGTATTATATTTATTTTTGCCGGTTCATCCAAAATGTAATACAATTGGAATGCGCTCAATGCCACCACTGGCACTTTATTATTTAGCTACCATTTTAGAAGATAATGGAATTGAGGTGGATATTGTGGATCCGTCCATAATTTCTAGGTCACAATATTTTGATACGAATGTAGAAGCTAAAAAATTTATTGGAAATTTATTTGACAATAAAGAGTATGATGCTATTTTGTTTTCTGCTACAACGGGGAATTGGGGTGTAACCAAAGAAATGATACAACAAATACATGAAGAGTTTCCCAATATACCTATTTGTGTAGGAGGGATTCATGTATCTTATTTTGCAAGATATATAATTACAGGTATGCCGTATTTAATAGCCTTGAAAGGAGAAGGGGAAAAGAATATTGTAAGTGTAATACAAAATGTAAAGAATTATAATGAGTTAAAAAAAATTCCCAACATTGTGTTTTATGATGGGGAACAAGTAGTAGAAACTGTAAAAAATGAATTAATGGAAATCAAGGAGTTGCAGGAAATTAAAAACGTTGACTATTCTAAAGTACCTAAAAATAGTTATGGGTGTATAGGGTTAGAAACTTCTAGAGGCTGCAGATTTAGATGCGTTTTTTGTTCTGTTTTGTACAAACATATATGGAGAGGATTGACGGAGCAATATGTTGTAAATAATATTATGTCTCAAGTAGAAACTATAAAAGAAAAAACAAAAAGTAATTATGCGAAAATATACTTTGTCGATGACTGTTTTACGGCAGATGTTAAAAGAGCTAAGAATATTTTGAATTTACTTTCAAAAAAGAGTTTGGATCTAAGAATATCATTTGAGGCTAGGGTAACTGATTTAATGCAGGTTGGATTTTTGGAAAATATTCCCGAGAAAATTATAGATAATATTCAAATTGGTGTAGAAGCTGGTTACAATGAAGGGCTTAAAAAAGTTAGAAAAGGGATTACTATAGCACAGTTAGAGGAATGTGCGGAACATTTATATGAGTTGGATCTACAAGACAAAGCTTTTTTTTCTTTTATTATAGGATTTCCTTGGGAAACAATTACGGAAATAAAAAGTACAATTTCTACAGCAGCCTATTTATATGATAATTTTAAAATTTTAGCAAATATTAATTGGTTGTGGTTAATGCCTTCTGACTTGTGGGATGAAAGACAAAACTATGGAATAGAGGTTAACGAAAGTATATTTGATGATCCATTATGGTTTATTAATAGAGAATATTTTATGGAAACACATCCTAATATTGAAATAAAGGATATTAGAGCTGTTGAAGAATTGATAAAATATTATGCAAATAAAGGGATACGATTAGCATATACTGGAGTATTGTTTGATTTAGAGTAATATTCAAATGATTTTTTAATAGAGATTTAATCTATACTTCTTATGAGTTGTAGTTGAGGTTATATAATAGGGACAAGAAAATATTTTATAATGTGCGAAAAGTTGGGGAAGTCTAAAACGAGAAGAGTATAAGAGAAATGTTGGCAACTTTCCAGAGCTTGTTTGATAACTTTTGGTGAAAATTCAGTCAGTTAAGGCTTTGGGTTTTTCAGGGTGAATAACCCGTTGTTTCCACCTGCATAGCAGATGCCTGAAACAGGATAAAGCCCATACTCTCCTTAATTACGCTTGCACCTAAAATGATAGATGCAAGCGTTTTACTTTATTTTAGTTTGAGACGTAGGTGCTTAATTTTGAGTAACTTCCAATTTTATCCTTTTATCGTTCATAATGATAGAAAATAGTTTTTTACTCCATCTTGATGTTAAATATTCTGTTTAATAATCCGAGTGATAATTCCAACTGCAACATTCCGTTCTTCATCAATATGTGTCACAACAAAGGACACCTTATCTTTCTTTCCAACGGTGCGGCTGTCGTAGCAACTATGAGCAATGGCGTTGACGCCCAATTCTAATCGGACAAAAACAGTTCCTTTGTGGATGTCTTCCACCGTTCCGGCATATTTTCCCTGTACCCGACAATTTTTCAGATTTTCTTTGCTGGTGTTGCCTTCCACGCTTTTTACATCTGCATGGATGGAGAGCGTTTCAGGGGAATCTCCATCTACGTTCAGAATACGTACCAAAATGTGTTCCCCTACCTGGAATCGCTCCCTGGCATCACCCAGCCAGTCAAAAGACAGATCTCTTGCAAGGATGGAAGTTTCTACACCAAAGATTTCTGCCCGGACTACTTTTTCAGCAACGGCAATGACCCTGGCCTGTACAATACGGTCTTCATGGATTTTAGTCTGCCCGGAAGAGTCCTGATCAAAATAGAAAATCTGACGTTTTTTCAGCATAGCATCTTTCCGGCTGGCAACGATGCTTCTGGATTTGGTATCCAGACCTTTGATAATGAAATCAATTTCGCAGCCAAGCATATTATTCAGAACCTTATTCTGGCGGAGGGAAATGTCACCGTAGTCATGGGCTTCATCTTGGACCAGATTGATCATCATTTCCGAGATAGGGATGACAGCCCGGTAATCCTTATAGTAAATAATTGCTATTAAGCTGCCGGCTTCGGTCTTTTCAATACCGCCCAGAATGCCGGTGAGAATTTTCCGGGTACGATAGGCATTTTGGATGTCATGCCAGATTAAATCCGCTTTTGATTGAGCAGTTTCTAATACAGTATCGGAGTCAAGGGTTAAAATAGGGGTGTTCAGGTTCATTGTTTCGTTTGCCATAAATGTTATCTCCTTTCAAAATGTGTTATGACATGATGGAATCTTTATCTAAAGGAACCATGCCAGATTCGGGGGAATCTTCTATAAAATTTTCCTGAAGGAAATCCTCCATAAAATCATCGGGAGTAGGTTCCTGATAAACGGGTTCGGATGTAAAATGTGGTTTCTGTTTTGCTATTGACGCAGAAGATGAACGGCGTTTCCTTTTGGCAGATTCGAATGAGGGCTGTGGTCGATAATCTGTTTCTTCCGAGGACCCATTTTTGCGCCATTCAGGTATGTGTTCCGATGCTTTTCTTGGTGTCAGCTTTTTGGCATCTGGATGCAGGGTATAATCGTACTTTTCTACTTTTAGGACTTTTTGCCCACGTAGGATAACCAAAGCAGTATCAAGCGGGAGCCGCAAGATTTCATCTGGTGTTAAGAGTTTCCGTTTGCCGATAGATTTTGTCTGCCGGTATTCCGGTGTATAGTCGGATACCCGCCAGCTATTGAGCTGTTTGGCTTCGCTGCTAACCCCTACGGTTACATCGCCGCTGCGGTTGCTGATAAAGGTAGCAGTAACTTCATCTGTGCAGCCCAAAAAGAGCTGGGTGTCACAGTTGCCGATAATTTCCTGCCATTGGTTATAAGGATAGCGGTTCTGCATCTGGGGTAAATTCTGAAAGATGCAGGAAATGCTGAGATTCCGGCTTCGGATTACACTAATCTTCTTATTCAATTCCAGGATAGCTCCGGTGTTAGCAAGCTCATCAGCCAGTATATGTACAGCAACAGGAAGTTTTCCTTCTTCTCCATATTTATCTGCATAACGGACCAGTTTGATGAAGATGAAGGTCATAAACAGGGAAGATAAAAAATCGAAGGTGCTGTCCTGGTCTGAGGTAATGCAAAAGTAAGCACATTTCTGTTTCCCCGGAAGTGTCAGATCAATCTCATCATAAGAGGTAATCTGCCGAATGAGTTTATTTTGAAATACCTGAAGTCTGGCACCCAATCCGATAATAACTCCGCTTCGCACGGTATCACTGGCTTGTTTGTAGATGCAGTAAGGAACTTTTGCTGGATGGGACACTGGGAGCAGATCAAAAAGACTGTTCAGCTCCTTTTCGGAACTCATGGTCAGCAGCTTATAAACCTGTCCGATATTTCTGGCTTCCGGCGGAAATCCCTGATCCACATAGAGAACCAGGGCTTTTAGCAGGTTCATCTCCGCATTATCCCAGAAATGATCTCCTTTTCCGGAACCTGTATTCTGGATGATGACATCTGCAAATACCTGAGCCATCGTTTCCTGTCCATTGATTTCACCCAGACAATTCCAACTATCCGAGTTTTCCGGATTGACCAGATTAAATGCTTTTACTACATAGCCCTCGTTTTCCAGATAAGCAGACATGCTTTCATAGAGTTCGCTTTTGGGATCGGTAATGATTAAACTTTCCCCGGAATTGCCTTCCTGCCCTCTGGCGACACACTGGAAAATCATATTCCTGGCAAATGCCCTGGATTTCATGGAACCACTGGCACCATACACGGCGATATTTTTATTCATTCGTGTTTGATATGGAAGACATACGGCTTTGCCATTCAATTTTCCTAAAATGGTTCCTTTATTTTTCTTTACATCTCCGGTCAGTTCCAAAACTTTCATCATTTCATCTGGAGTCATGAATCCGGATGTACCATAGGTTCCTTTTGTAGAGTAATTTAAGTTCCGGTCATGATCACTAATCTCCCCGTTTCTGTCGTATCCCATACGCATAAGTAAAAAAGTAAGAAGCCCAAAGAGAATCAGGCAAAGAAAAATCCCATACAAATTGTATGGGAAATCGGTAAGGGCAGTATGAAAACAGACTAATGGGTGTAAAGAAGCTGCTTGCGGATAGGTTCCGTTGCCGGCAAAGTTTCCGGCAGAAGTCCATTCCTGATAGTTTTTAATAAATTGTGCTGCGTATCCTCCGGCATACAGAGTGCAGACGCTTATGGGAAGCAAAAACAGGAACTTCCACCATTTACGGTTCATTGAAAAACCTCCTTTTAAACTTTTGAAAATCAATGCTGGAGAAGTGTATATCTGCAGTCAGGTATTTTTTCAGGCAGGGAAGCTGAAAGTCAAAGCAAATCAGGTTCCCGGATAGCCCATATACATTTAATCCAGTATTGAAGCGGTTGATACGCTGCATGTCAAAATCATACGCAAGCAAAATAGGCTTTTCCTGGCTGTCTATTCCATCATGTTCAATTGGCAGATCCTCATGCTGGGGAAAACAGTCGGACAGTAGTAGCTGATTGAGCTGCATCATACGCTGGGGTTGTACCAATAAACGGAGCAGGTATTCTCCGTAGCTGTTATTGGGCAGGAAATAGAAGTGTTCATACGCAGTATCCAGCATGAACAGTGTTTTTTTGTATCCCCCGGTACTGGTAAGGAGACGGAAAGCCATATCCATATCACTGCCAGTCATGATGGCATAAACGGTAGGCGGGCCATGGTAAGGAAGTCCTTGAAGATAGTGCTGCAAAAAAGCATTGAGCCGGACTTCCGTTTTGTATTCCCATTTTAGAAGTGTATTTCCGGTATTATAAACAGCATAGACACAGTGAGGAGCCATCAGGATTCCTATACAACGGGAATTTTTGATTTTTGTAGTGGCTGCTCCGAGATTTTTTATTTCCCTGGAAGAGTAAAACAAAGGAAGGCTTCGAACAGGAAATGTAGCCGCTTCGCCGGATTCAGAGAAAAGCAGGGGCTTTTCATCTGGAAAGAATGGGATTCCGGCATGAGAAAGCGTCAAATAGGTTTCTGCTTTTTGATGAAGTCGCAGCCGTCTTGGTAATTCGCTACGTATGAGGTTGGTTTCTGCATTTCCGGTTAAATAGTTTTGGAAACGACAGGAATTTTGCGAAAGCAGCAGTTCTTTTGCCCGTTTGGTAAGGCGATAACCTCGTAGGCTATCTTTATAGTGTGTTCTTATAAGCTTACTCTGCTTTAAATCTGTAACCACCTTCTCTGCATAGGAATCACTCTCAATCAATCTGTTAAGCTGTCCGGAAGGGAATTCCCCACATAGTCCAACCATTTCCAAAAGCTGATATTTTATAGAATCGGGTTTTATCAAATAAGCATCACCTCAGTTCGATTTTTACCTATGACAGCCTATACTTGGGTAAAGTAAGGGCGGTATTAAGCATAAAAAATGCAAAGAATATGGCTTCTTTGCAGAAAAATTACCTATATCGGAAAAAGAAAGAAAAATATCAGGAAATTTCCGATATGGTTTTGATAGACGATTTTCTATTTTTCAGCCAGCCAGGAAAGATTTCCGGTTCCATTACAAAGATAACGGTGTGATCGTAATTCCCCAGTTCTGTAGTGTGATAGGAGTCGCAAAAGAGTCCCGTATCATCAACCAGAACATAGGAAGCGATAGTATCTAAAATCTGTTTGAATTCCAAATTATCGTAATCACGTATCCGTTGTAAAGAAAGGCTCTGGTCATAAATTTGACTGAAACAGACCACACATCTTTTATATAACGGAATAGAATGTTCTGTCACATAAGTCTGCAAGGCAAGGTTTAATGGCTCATGTAGAAAAGCAGTGTTGGTTCGCAATTTACGTTTGGGCAGCAACCCTGGCATGGTAATGGAAAGAACACGATTTGAAAAAGAGATTTTGATTCCCTGCACAGCCGCAGCCTGTTTCAGATAGTCTTTCTTTCCAGTATCAGTTGTGGTATATACCAGATTTCTGAGCTGGCAGGCAATCCTTTCAGAACGCAAGGCAGCACTGATACTCAGCTCTTCGTATTTGTCGGCATACGCTTGAATATCTGTTGTTTTCAATGCAAAAATAGTGTTGTGGAGTTTTTGGACTTCATCATCAATGCTCTGTAAACGGTCAAAAACAGTTTTGGTGTTCATACATACCTCATTTCTTTGCATAATAGCTGACAGATCCGGTAGAGGAGTCTACAAGGCAAAAGGCAATCACACCTGTGATATGGATTTTTGAAGCCTGTTCTTCCGATTCTAATACAACCAGCCGTTTCGCATCGCTTTTTGTCTGGCTTTCCATGACATGATTGATAAGATATTCCTGTTCCTGGGGGACATAGAGGACTTCATACCACTCATCTTTAGAGAAAAAGTTCAGTTTCACAGGAAATTCACCGTCAGTATGGTACACAATGGCGTTTTTGAAGTCCAAAAGCACCCAAAAAGATGCAATCATTCCATAATCAGGATTGTTTGCAGATTCCTGGCTGTCGCAGAGAAGCCCGTTCTCCTTATCATAGATAATGCGTTTTTGTTTTACCAGACTGGTGATCAGAGACTTGATAGACTCTCTGTTTTTGGAAAAGAGCCGTAAGACCTGTTCATATTGCAGCGAATGGTAAGTTGTAATGAACCGGAGCAGTTGGGCACCTTCCCCTTGATAGATTTCATTTCTTGTTTTCATGGTAATCTCCCTTCATTATATAATAGGAAGTTTTACTTACACTGTACGCACAGAATACGTTTTATTTTAGGGGAAGTACGCTGTACGTACTGTGTAAGTATTGGCTACTGTCAGCGAAAGGTTTACGGGTACAAAAAAGCACCGATAAAGGTGCTGGTAAAAATAGGAATACTATAAGCAATATCAATTGTAACATGGGTAAAATTACCCTTCAATCGCAGAAGTGTGCCAAGTTGTGGCATATTTAGGAAATGATAAAGACAGTTGAAAACCAATTAGGAAGAAAAAATGTCAATCTATACCAAAAATAAAGACGAAATTCGGAGATAGGATATAATAAAAATTAAGATACTTAGGTATCAAAAGGCCCTAGTTCTGAAGAAAGGAATGGTGGATATTATGAGAAAATTTGACAGAACAAATATGAAATATAACAACCCGGCTGGAGATCTTTTGACAGAATTAGAAGCAGCAGATTTGACAAGTAACAAAGTTGATAGTTTAGCTTCATCAGGTGTGGTTTGCACAATTTCTGTTGAATGCGGAAGTATTTTTACACTTGCTTGTTGCTAATTAACCAAAGATGATTTTAGAACTAGGGCCTGGATTAAGAGAAAGGGAGATAACATGAAAAAATCTAGTTATTTATCTGAAAGAGTGTATGATACTATTCCGTCTGAAATAAATATGGAGTCTTTAGAGTATTGGAAGAAAATACTGAAGGAGGAAGGATTACAATATGTAAAGAAAAACCACCTTGAGTATTTTTTTGGTTTTATAAATAATTGTGCTTTTAGCAGCCACGAGAAGATTCAACCACGAAATTTTGTGAAATTGTCTTTGAACAAAAAGGCGTTTAGGCATGAGTGTGAGAAAATGGTTTTCGGAGCATTTTATGATCCTTTTGTGCAAGAGGCAAGTAGACAGCTTAGAGAAATAGTTATACAAAAACGATATATCAATGAATCGATTCTATTTGATTTTCAGCAATTTTTGTTTAATTCGCTTAATAATCTTTGTATCCGGACTTTAATTTATGAAATGTATATATGTGGACAAGAAGGCGTGTTAAGGGGAAATGAATCTGAACAGTATCAATATTATATCGACCATTTTTTAAAAGATAAACAATATTTGAATGATTTATTTTCGCTTTATCCAGTGTTAGAAAGAAGGATAAATGAAATTATACAAAATGCGATAGATATTTACAAAGAAGTGATAGAACGCATCGAGAATGATGCAGATGTTTTAATGAAAAAATTTAATATCACTGAAAAAGGATTTGTTGTAAATCATCTTTCGACAGATTTTTCTGATTCACATAAAAAAGGGAGAAGAGTATTTTGTGTGGAATTTGTATCGGGAGATAAAATTTTATATAAACCACGAAGTTTGCAAAATGAGATTAAGCTACAAGAGATTACAAATTATTTCTATAGAATATGTAATTTGGGAAGTTATGAGTATTCTATACTTGATAAAGAAATGTATGGTTGGTGCGAAATTGTAATACAAAGAGATTGTAAGTCTATAGAAGAACTTTCAAGATATTATCAAAGAATAGGGATTATTTTGTTTATAAATTATCTTTTGGAAGGAGGAGATATTCATTTTGAAAATCTCATTGCATGCAATGAATATCCAGTTATTATTGATGCGGAAACATTTATAGGAAATATAGAAGAGAATAATGGGAAAAGTGCAGCGGAAAAAGTGGCTAGTCTTTTAAGAAAATCGGTGTTGTATTCAGGGATATTACCCTTTTATTCATGGAATAACGCAGGAGATACAGGAATCAATATGAGTGCCATTAGTGGAGAAGAAGGACAAAAATTTCCGATAAAAATCCCTTTTATTATCAATCCAAAGTCGGTTAACATGAGGGTTGTCTATGATTATCCAGTATCGAAAAGAAATCACAATTTGGCAATGCTAAAAGGAAGGTTTATTCAACCATCCGAATTTGCAGATAAAATTATCCAGGGATTTGAAAGTGCATACTTAGGTGCAATGGAAAATACAGAAACACTATTAAGAATCATACAACAATATGGTGAATTAGAGGTGAGATATCTGATTAGAAATACACAACAGTATGCAATTGTGTTGAGTAGTTCATATCATCCTGAATTATTAGTGGATGGAGGAGCACGAAATTTATTTTTTTATTCATTGGTAAATGGAAATCTTCAAAATCAAAGGAGTAGATCTCTTATTGAGTATGAAATTGAAGATTTATTAAGTGGTGATATACCGTATTTTTATTTTCTTGGAAGTAAAAAAAACATTTATACTTGGGATGGCAGAGAAGTAAAGGATTTCTTTAGTAAGCCAGCTTTGCAGCAAATTGAGGAAAATATACAGAATTTGTCCTATAAGAATTTAGAACAACAGACGCAATATATTAAAATTACTTTTAATATGGAGAATGCAGGAACAAGGAAAATAAAGAATAAAAGGTTAAAACTAGATCTTTATAGTAATATGTCCAAAACGGCAGAAGAATTGGCAAAAGAGCTGCTAGATAAAATAGGAACAAATGCGATTTATAGCGAAGATGGAGCAGACGTTAATTGGATTGGCGTAAAATTATTTGGTATAAAAGAAAATCAGTGGATGATCCAGGCATTACCGAATACATTATATGATGGTACGGTTGGGATTAATTTGGTATTCCATTTATATGAATGGATATACCATGACAGAAAATATCATAAGATTTGTGAGGTCTTAGATAATCGTTTGTTGAGGTATATTGATACTATAAGTGAAGGGGAACAGAATATCGAAGACTTTAATACAGGAGTCTTTAGCGGCGAAGGTTCGATTTTATATACGTTGGGTATTTTATATGAAATACATGATGATATCAAGTATAAGGAATATTTCGATAAGTGGCTAAATTGTATGGAAACACTTATCTTAGAAGATCGTTTGTTTGATATGATTTCGGGAAATTCGGGAATAGTTTTGGTTCTGATTAATATGTATAGAAAAACAAAAAAGCCTATTTATCTACAAAAAGCTATACAAATAGCAGAACAATTGATGGAGAATATGATTACTGAAAATGGAGAAGTTGGTTGGAAATCAGAGGTGGTTCCTGAAGTATTGGCGGGATTTGCACATGGAAACAGTGGTTTTATAGAACTATTTTCAAGATTATATGAGGTATATCCACAAACAAAATATTTAGATATCCTTTCGAGTTTAGTAGAATATGAAAATTCTTTATACTCAGAAAAGGATAATAATTGGATTGATTTAAGAAAGTTTTCAGAGGTTGATCAGCATAAGAGTCAACCAATAGCGTGGTGCCATGGAGCTGCGGGTATTCTGTTATCCAGATTAACCTTATATAATGCCATCAAGAATTTAGGAGAAACTGCATTGCTTCAGCAAGCTATTAAAGATATAAGCCTTGCTAAAAATAAATTAATTGAAGACGGTGTACATGCAGGTTTCTGCCTATGCCATGGAAACATGGGAAATTTGTTGATTTTAAAAAGATATGCAGAAATTTTTGATGATAAGCAGGTAAGAAGCATTTGTGATTCTCGATTTGAACAGATTTTGAAATTCCTTAATGAGGAAAATATATTACCCACAGAATTATACAATCCAGGTTTTATGACTGGTTTATCTGGAATTGCTTATGCTTTGTTAAAATATAAGATGCCCAAATTACCATTGCTTATAGGAGTTGAGGGAATATATGATAGAAATGAAGTTTAGTAAAAATGATGAAGAAGATGAGTTGTTCCGAATAAGTTCGAGAGACATAGTTGGATTTTATAATTGTAGTAGTAAACAAGAGCGTAAGATAACAGACATTATAAAATGTTATGGAACAACAAAAAGCATAAAAGAAATTGAACTGAAAAACGTGAACCCAGAGGATAATGTTACAGTATCTCGGTATATAGAGAGAAATGTAGGTTCAATTATAAACAAAGATTATGTGATTGAAGGCTTTCTGGGAATGGGGAAGTTGTCCGATTGTAAAGACGAAATGGTTAGCAGATTGGATATATCTAAGAGATACTGTTTAGAAATATTAGTGGCATTTCTTCAAGAAGCAGACATTATTATTTTGCATGAAATGTTTGAATATGTTTGGAATCATACTATAGAGGAAATTTTAGTTGAATTTTCACTAAGAGGAGCAGTGGTTGTGTTCTCAGAACATGGTGAAGAATCATTGATGAAATTACCAATGCACAGTTACGACCTAAGTGGCAGGTGTGTTGGATGGTAGAATAATTGGGGAATATGATTTTTCATATTCCTTGAGGTATATAGGGTAGAAAATATATGTAGATGTAATGTTTTGTCCCTCCATAGTTAACGAATCTATCTAAATAAGAAATAGGTTATATCAAACAGATTTTACAAAGGAGAAATACATGGAGAGAGTTTTAATAATATCTTATATTATCAGTATGATACTTATGGTAGGCTTTATTTATTGTGTTTATAGGGAGAAATATTGGGTTTTTGAATTTGTAAATAAAATCAAGAAGCCGATACAACAACTTGTTTATGTTTTGCTTATGCTCATATCATCGTATGCATATATTTGCTTTTCGTTACTCATAGAGGCTAACTTTAATGCTGTGATATGTGCAGTGCTATTACTTCTTTTGATTTGGGCTATGGACTATCTGTTTTCTTTATGTTTTAAAAAAAGTGATTTGGGGATAAGTGAAAAAAAACGCTATATTTTTATGGCGTATGTGGGTGCCTGCATATCGGGATTTATTATTGCAAGTCGTGATGCTTCGAAATTGGCTTTAGAAATTCCAAATATAACAATTAGCGTTTTGATCGGAGCTTATGTACCTTTTACATTATTATTAGAGGATGGGAAAAAAGGGAAAGTAGAATTGCAAAGTATGAAAGAAGAATGGGAGGAAAAGTATAAGAAGACATTTCGTGAACGTAAGGCCAAAGACATTCTTTCTGTTCTACTATTTGCGATGGTATATGGCGTTTTACTGGGAGTGGCGTTATCTCCTGCTCAAAATATCATCAATGATATTACTTCAGGGATAGGAATGGGGATGGCTACAGTGGTTGTTGCCTTTGTAGGTTTAGTTGAAGTGAAAAACAGGTTAACGAAAAGGAAGAATAAAAGAGAAGACGCAGATCAAGAGAAATCCGATACAGAGTAGACGGGGGCAAGACAGCAAGGAATATTTAGCTGGAATTATTTCAGATGTATCTCACAGAAAGGTGCCGACCGGTTTTGCGTCAGGCATCATGGTTTCATATTTGATTAAACTAATTATTCGAGAATGCTCCTAATACATAGGGAATTGGAAACGGTCTTCAAATATTACTTATCTTTGAAAAAGCATAAAAATCAGCAATACTTTATACATTAAGCATTGCTGATTTTTTTAGTGTATATATTGATTTTTCAACTAATTTATCTGCTACATACAAAATAATTTCTGAGATTTTGTACGATCAGACCAGATTGTATGAAATCATTTACCTCCGACTGGACAAATTCCTGTGTTAAATCAAGATGATATTGATGCAAGTCTTCTACTAATTCAGAAATAGTAAATTCATATTTTTCTTTTGAAAAAAGATGGTTATAAATAATAAATTCAACATTTTTATTAGCATCATTCACTACTACTTTGCACATACTCAATCCTCCATTTGCATAATTTGATTTTGCAAAATACTATTTATTTTGTTAACAATGTTACTACCAATTTTTTTACCGATGCTTTCAAGCAATAGTTCTCTTTTTTCTTTTATTATACTATCCCCATCTTTCATTAATATATAGATATAAAAAACAGGAAGATAATCTGAATCTAACCGTAAAATATCTGAAATGCCGCTAATATCATTTAATGTACATATGTTTTCGTGATAATCATAAAAATAAATTGGATCATTTAATCCTATAGAAATGTTTTTAAATACTGTTATTCTATCATAAACTTTGACATTTGTAAATATTTTCTCGGTTTCTTCTTCAACAATTTCTTTTATAAAGTTTTCAAAAGAGTCTAGTTGTATAGCTTTATAATGCTTTGAAATATACGCTAAAATAAAACCTTTCGGTATTCCAGGGGCATTTCCTAATATTTGTTCTATAAAATCTAATGTCGCTTTTATATCAAGTGTTGCACCTCCAGGAGGAGTTTCTTTTGGTTTTTTATTAGACATTTCATTGATTTTTGTAACTAATTGTTCAATAGTTTCTCGACTATCTGATAATGTTTTTTTGACTGAATCATCAATGATTTTAAAGTTTTCACTTCGCTTAATTAAGGAATAATAGCATTTTGTATTGCGTAATAATTCTGATAGCCTCTGTGATAATATATATTCGGAATCATTCGATTTTATTTTGGTATTGCGATAATAATCAGTATAGAAAATTTGTTTTAATATGGTCATTAACCAAGAATCGTTCCATTGTGATAACGCATTTGATTTTTCTGTACTTGTAGCTTCTCCTAGTGGAAACCATAATCCAGATATATCAAAAGGGATTACCATTTTGTTGCTGGTCGTTGTATCAGTGGGAATTCCTTTTAAATATTTTTTAACAAGATCCCGTACTGTATACTCTAAAAGATAATCAGTTTTGATTACTCGATGGTGGTAGATAATATCTTTGTAAATATTATATCTGCGTTTTATAAAATCTTCTATGGAATTTACCGCTTTTAGTGGAAAACAAAAATATATTTTACTTTCATCTATGATGATCTGCATATCATTAATAATTCTTTTATAATCAATGGTTCCAGAATTCATACCTGAATTAATAGAATCACGGGTTACATAATCTAACCGATCACCATCAAGGCTACTATCTATTATTCTATGAAGATATTTAAAATTACCACATTCTGAAAAGATCCTTTTTACGCCTTCTAAGATTAGTACCTCGAATAGATTTTCATTGTATCGTTCATCTTCATCTGAAATGGGACAAATAATACCTCTCAAGATGCTATCACTTATCTCATCACCCATCTGTTCGTGTAATTTTTTGTTGTCTTCAAAATATTTTGACATTACTTTAGTAAACTCATTTAACGAATCGTTTTGGGATGGATTTTGATTTTTATTTTCTTCATATACTGCTTTTAGCGCGTATTCAACAATATGACTAAAAGGAGGGTGACCAATATCATGTAGAAGGGCTGCTGCTCTAATTGATTGAATCAGTATCAAATGGATAACTTGATAATTGGTAGGTACATTATTTGGTATTAGAGAATATCTAAATTTGTCAAGCTCAATTGGTGGAATATTAGATGGTGTCATTCCACCTAACATTTGTTCACAGAACTGTGAGTTTTTTGCAATTTTGCTTATAATTGAAACCAGCTCTTGTTCAAAAATTTCATATAATGTGTTCAACGTAGTCTCAGAAGAATTCAAAACAGAATAAAAAAACATGTCTGAGCATAGCTTCATTGTGCCGATAGAATGTTCGAATCGTTTAGTCCTATTTGTTGGAAAAGTCAAATATACAGTAGAATTTTGGTAAACATCATGTAAACGGTTAAAACCAATGCTGGAAATGATTCTTTTTTCATATTCTGATAGTGGAATCAATCCATGAATTGTATCATTCAAATAAATCCCCTTTTTCAAGAAAATCTCCTCCCTTTTGTGTTTGTAAAGTAATTATACGCTATTATTCTACAAAAGGCTACTGTATTTTGGCAAATGATTTTGATTTTAAGTGACTTAATACTGTATGCAATTTAATACGTTAAGTTAATGACAAAACGTATATATTTTATTGTGTGAATTAGTTTAATAAAGAGACTTTATCAACATAAAACCAGGCATAAAATAACTAAGGATACAAATGGTGCTAGCAAGGCTGTTAACCACCATTTGTATCCTTATGCTTTTCAGAAATAAAGTTTGATTATTCGAAAATGCAGATTTTATTTGGGGAAAAATTTATTTAAAGTTTCCAGTGTCCCTTTTGCAGAAAATCCCCATAGTATGCTGCTAAGAGCGTTAATAGCAGCCTGTCTCCTTCGGTAGTACGTCCGATAGGAGATACTGGGAACGTGCTTTTCCAACTCTTCCAGGATTTCCTCTGTGTTTTTCAGTTCATGAGGAGACAGAAAAGCGTAATATAATATCCAGTAATATTCTTCCCCATGTTTATGATTTTTCCGGAGCAGATCCACAGAAGAGAGAAGCAGTTTTATCATTTTATTGCTGCGGGCAATGCTTTTTGCCCATTCTTCAATCTGGCTGTCTCCCAGATCTGCTCCTGCAGCATAGATGGAATCCAGAAATTCGTCTACACTGGTGTTGTATTCCAGTTGGAACTGAATTTCCACCTGCCGAACAGCAACCATCAGGCTATAAGTAGAATCCCGGTAACAACGGAGAAGCTTATAGGTATCATGGTACAACGGATTATTTTCTACTTCAGCAGAAACAGGGTGGTGATTTTTCTTTGCCATTATACAACCCCTCCTTTCAACAGAACTTCTGGGATTTCAGCGAAGGCAGGTAAGGTATGCTGCAGAGGCGGAGTATGCCCTGGGACGTTGGTGACGGCGGGATTTTCCGGTTTTAGTTTTAACTCAAACTGATAGGCTGCTTTCCCCCAGGGGCAGATAATACGTAGTGAATATAGATATATACTATCTTTGCAGGCTGATAAAGGAGATAATATATACTTTGTTTTGGGGCATCTACAACAAGAAATGCCTTGTATTTCCAGTATTTCAGCGACTTTGCGAACAATGGCTTTGATGTGTGATTCTGGAACGCAGGAGCCTTCCTGTGAAACGATGATTTGTTCGTCAGTAATAGATTCTGAAACGCATTCAGAATTGTTTTTAACAGGCAAGGTGTCTTCGGGTATATGTATTGGCAGTTGCATTTTCATGGCAATTTCCTCCTTATCAATCATGACATCACTGATATTAAACATAACGGACAGATAATTACGCAGATATACCATGCTGCCATGTTTCCCGGAATAGGAAATCAGTGTGATCATGTCGGTATCTTCAAGTTTTTTTAGCAGACGGGACACAGAAGATTTCGACTGTTTCCAACGTCTGGCAAGTTCCTGATAACTGAACAAGGGATTTCCAGTCTGATTGCGAAAATATACTACCGGACCGGCATCAGAGCCTTGCACAGATGGATCATTATAGACTGCATGAATCCAAAGATCCAAAAGAGCATCCATTTCCGAACATTTTCCCAGTCCGATTAGTTTATGAACATCTGCGATTGGAAAAAAGAAAAACCCGATGTCTTTTTTGCATGGGTAATTATAGGAAAGGGCAGTATTATCTTTTGGCCAGTCTTTGATCTTGTATTGGATAATCTTATTTTTTTCGTGCAGTGAGTAAGTTAAAAGGTTTTGCTCAACCAGGGTATCCAGTATGGATATGACCTGGTGCTGGAATTTTTGGCGGAAGTGAATCCGTAGTTCTTTAAGAGAACAAATCCATTCGCCAGGAACAACTTTGTAAGTAAGGTGTTCGATGTTCCGATAAGAGGAGCTGTAATTTGCATAAGAACATAAAATGAGAAAATAAAAAAGACAGGAACCTCCGTTGGTACGGATGCTTCTGTCTTTCATAAGGGTTTGTATAAATTCCCGGTAAATCCGGCAGCGTGGAAAATCCACAATTTGTTTTAACTCTAATTGATAATTCACGATAAACCTCCATATAATATTGTAGTTGTAGTAAAATAATTGTAGACGAAAGATACTAAAATGTTTATAATATGCCCATAGGGGTGCTAAGTGGCATAGATTTGGCACAGTAAAATACCTGATATGGCATGAAAGCAACATGAAAATTAGGGTGGATATAGGGTGGACAGTTTGGAAAACCTTAGAGTTTTAGCGGGTTCCAAGGATTTTTTCCGGGGTCTGCAACACCTCTATCCCCGGTTCAAATCCGGGTGGCGCCTCGCAAGCCTCGGTTGAAAGCCGAGGCTTTTTCTTTTGCACAAAAGCAGATTGTTGGGAAAAGAAAAAAGGATTGACGAAACCCAAAAAGGAGAGTATACTTATAAACAACAGTTGAATATGGTGCCATAGCCAAGTGGTAAGGCAAAGGTCTGCAACACCTCTACCCCCGGTTCAAATCCGGGTGGCACCTCTTGAGTCCTGATTTTCCAATCAGGACATTTTTTATGTAAGAGAATAACAAAAGAACGACAGAATGTTTATAATTACCGTATTCTGTATACAAAAAGACTGGCGAAGTAGGCAAGTTCACGAAAATCAGGTTTTTGCTTTCCTTCTGCTGTTTTATAGGATATACTAAACTTGGTTAAATATTGGAAATTCCAATATGAAGAGTAGAAATTTTTAGGGAGGAATAAGAATGTTAAAGGAAAAGAAGGTATTTGTCATTGGGCATAAAAATCCGGATACAGATTCCATCTGCTCTGCGATTGCCTATGCAGCGTTGAAAAATAAAACGGATGATGGTGTATTTGTACCGAAAAGAGCAGGCGAGGTTAACAACGAAACAAAGTACGTGCTGGATTTTTTCGATGTGGAAACGCCTGAATTCATCGGTCATGTCGGCACACAGGTGAAGGATGTGGAGATTAAGCCCACTCCCTCCTTGAATGAGGGTATTTCCCTGAAAAATGCGTGGAATAAAATGAGAGACCTGCGTGAATCCACCATGCCCATTGTAAACGATGGTGTGCTGGAGGGCATTATTTCCGTTAAGGATATCGCAACGGCGAATATGGACATCTACGAAACACGGATTCTGGCAATATCCCACACAAAATATACGAATGTTCTGGATGCGATTGATGGTACAATGATTGTCGGCGATTCCGAGGAAGAAATTACAAAGGGGAAAATTCTGATTGGTGCGGCAAATCCCGATCTGCTGGAAAACTATGTAGAAGATGGCGATATGCTTCTGACCGGGAACCGTTTTGAAAATCAGCTTTGCGGTATCGAGATGAACGCAGGCTGCATCGTGGTTTGTACCGGCGCACCTATTTCTAAGACAATTCAGAAGTTGGCAAAGGAAAATAACTGCAAAATCATCAGCACACCGCATGATACCCTGATGGTAGCAAGACTGATTTCTCAGTCTGCACCCGTGCGTTATTTTATGAAAAAGGATCATCTGATTACCTTCAGCAGAGAGGATTTCATCAGCGACATCCGTGATACATTGGCAAAAATCCGCCACAGAGATTTCCCTGTTCTGGATAGAGATGGGAAGTATTGCGGTATGCTTTCCAGACGCTCCCTGCTGAATATGGATAATAAGAAAATTATACTGGTTGACCATAATGAGAAGGGGCAGGCAGTTGATGGCATTGATGAGGCGGAAATTTTGGAAATTATCGACCATCACAGACTGGGCAGTATGGAAACGGCGTTGCCTGTATTTTTCCGCAATCAGCCCGTAGGCTGCACAGGTACGATTATTTATGACCTGTATCAGGAAAATAACGTGGAAGTGGATAAGAAAATCGCAGGGCTGCTTTGCTCCGCAATCATTTCCGATACGCTGATGTTCCGTTCCCCTACCTGCACCCCGAAGGATAAAAAGGCGGCAGAGGAGCTGGCGAAAATCGCAGGTATTGAAATTCAGGAGCATGCAGAAAAAATGTTCCGCGCCGGCAGCAGCCTTGCAGATAAAACGCCCGAAGAAATTTTCTATCAGGACTTCAAAAAATTCAGCGGTAACGATAAAAACTTTGGCGCAGGGCAGATTTCTTCCATGGATAAGACAGAGCTGGAGCAGCTGCGTCCTAAAATTGCGGCTTATATGGAAGGCGCAGTCAAGGAAGGTGAAATGCTGTTCTTCCTGCTGACAAATATCCTGACAGAATCCTCCGATTTGGTATTTGCAGGCGAAGGCGCAAAGGAACTGGTAGAAACCGCATTTGGCGAGCCTCAGGAGAACTGGGTGCATGTACCCGGTCTGGTTTCCAGAAAGAAACAGTTTGTTCCCAGTGTTCTGCATGTGCTGCAGCAGTAAGGGACAGCTATGAAGAATTATAAAATGGTTCTGGCGTATGATGGCACGCGCTATAACGGCTGGCAGAAGCAGGGCAATACGGAAAACACCATACAGGAAAAGCTGGAACGCATCTTACAGGAAATCAGCGGTGCGGAAACAGAGGTTTTCGGCTCCGGCAGAACGGACGCAGGCACGCATGCCACAGGGCAGGTCATGAATTTCCATATTAACTGGAACGGCACAGCCGAGCAGCTTTTGGATGCCTTCAATGCGAAGCTGCCCGAGGATATCGCGGCGCTTTCCGTCGCGGAAATGCCTCCTCGTTTCCACAGCAGACTCAGTGCAAAGGCGAAGCATTATTCCTATTCCATCTGGATTGGCAAGCATTCGCCTGTGTTTGAGCGAAAATATACCTTCCGTTGTACGGAAATGCTTGATGTTCAGGCAATGCGGCAGGCGGCGGCAGCCTTCATCGGCACGCATGATTTCAAAAGCTTCTGCGCCAATAAAAGAATGAAAAAATCAACCGTCCGCACGATTTACGATATCGTGTTCGAGGAAACAGAGGATAAGCTGACCCTGCATTTTTACGGTAACGGCTTTCTCTACCAGATGGTGCGCATCCTTGCGGGAACGCTCATCGAGGTTGGCGAGGGGAAGAAAAACGCAGATGAAACAGAGCAGATTTTACTGGCAAAAAGCCGAGAGCAGGCAGGCTTTACGGCACCCAGCCGCGGACTTTTTTTGCGCGAGGTATTTTATGAGGATTGGAAAGGCGGCAGCGAAGCATGATTCGTGTATCTGAATTGAAACTGCCTGTGACAGGCAATCAAAAGGCTTTGGAAAAGAAGCTGGCAAAGGCACTGCGCGTGCCTGTGGAGGAAATCAAGGCGTACCGCATTTTCAAGCGTTCTCTGGATGCCAGAAAAAAGGATAACATCCATTATGCTTATGTGGTAGATGCAGAAGTGAAGAACGAGAATAAAATTCTGGAAAAAAATAAGGATAAACACATTTCCAAAACACCCGATTTGGCGTATCATCTGCCAAAGGGGGAAAATCGCCCGACAAAGCGTCCCGTTGTGGTTGGCTTCGGGCCTGCGGGCATGTTTGCTGCCTTGCTTTTGGCGGAAATGGGCTTGCAGCCCATTGTACTGGAGCGTGGCGGTGATGTGGACAGCCGTAAGCAGGCGGTCGATACCTTTTGGCAAACAGGCAAGCTGGATGTGGAAAGCAACGTGCAGTTTGGCGAGGGCGGCGCAGGCACTTTTTCCGATGGCAAGCTGACCACGCGCATCAAAGACCCCCGTTGCCGCAAGGTTCTGGAGGAAATGGTGGCTGCAGGCGCGCCCGAGGAAATTCTTTATGATGCCAAGCCGCATATCGGGACGGATTTGCTGCGCGGCGTGGTAAAGCAGCTTCGGGAAAAAATCATTTCTCTGGGCGGCGAGGTGCGCTTCTTCGCCAAAGTGACAGGCTTTCAGTGGGAGAATGACCGCGTGCAGGCGGTTTTCCTGCAAAATGGAGAGAAAATCGAAGCAGAGGACGTTGTGCTTGCCTTGGGGCATAGCGCAAGGGATACGTTTACCTTATTATATGAAGAAAAATTTGCACTGGAGCAGAAGCCATTTGCCATGGGCGTGCGGATTGAGCATCCCCAGGCTATGATTGATGCCGTGCAGTATGGTGATGCAGCAGCACTTCTGCCTGCGGCGGATTATCGCCTGACCTATACTACGCAGAAAAACCGCGGTGTCTATACCTTCTGTATGTGTCCCGGCGGCTATGTGGTGGCGGCGGCGTCCGAGGAAGGCAGGCTTGCCGTCAATGGCATGAGTGAGCATGCCAGAGATGGGAGGAATGCAAATTCTGCCTTACTGGTGCAGATTTTCCCTGAGGATTTCGGGAGTGATCACCCTTTGGCAGGGATGCTTTTCCAACGGGAATTGGAGGAAAAGGCATTTCTGGCAGGCGGCGGCAGCTATACCGCACCTGTGCAGACGGTCGGCAGCTTTCTGGGCAAAGGAAAAGTCGAAGCCGCAGAGGTCACAGCAACCTATCGTCCTGCCGTGAGGGAAAGCAGTCTGGATGAGATTTTTCCTGCCTTCATGACAGAAGCCCTGCGGGAAGCTCTGCCTGCCATGGGCAGAAAGCTCAAGGGCTTTGACCGCGTGGATGCGGTTCTGACGGCGGTGGAAAGCCGCAGCTCCTCCCCGATTCGTATTTTGCGCGATAAAACAGGCATGAGCCTTTGCAAGCAGGGCATTTACCCTGCCGGTGAGGGCGCAGGCTATGCAGGCGGCATTGTCTCCGCGGCAGTGGATGGCATTTTTGTCGCAGAAAAAATTGCAGAAAAATATGGCTGGATGAAATAAAAAAATACCACATTCACGTTTGTGAATGTGGTATTTTCTGTTTCGGGCCGAAAGCCCCGCTTTCGACGTAAATTCCTTATTCCGCGCTTACAATCACATAAGAGCCGTTGCGCTTATCCACGATATAGCCGAAGGTTACAACGTCGCCCTCATTCAGACCGCTGATGATTTTGCCTGCGGCAGATTCCGCATCAAACTGAAATGCACGAATATCGCCTTCGGAAAGCGTCATTTCCGCAGTATGTGCATCGGAAAGTCCGTTGAAGGTTGCCGTGATGGTTTCGTCGGGAATCAGTGTTGCTGTGCCGCCTTCGGAAACATCCGCACCCTCTTTCTGTGTCATCTTCATGGAAGAAACGCTGCACAGATACAGGGGATTTTCGATTTCATCCGCAAAGGTGTTGCGAATCAGTGTAACATCAAAGGATGCAATCAATTCCTCCTCTTCATCCGTGCCGGTCAGCTCTGCAACCAGCGTATAGCCGTCCTTGGTTTCCTTGATATCACCAAGCTTTGTTTCGGAAAGACCGATATCCCCTTCGGAAAGCAGATACGCATCTGCATTCTCATCGTAGGAAACGTTGCCCTGCATGATTTCGGGCAGCTCCGGCAGTCCCTTGTAGTCACTGAACAGCGCAATCGCATATTCCTCCATTACAGTAGAAGGAACCTTTAGCTGATATGTATCCGTTAATTCCTCTACACCCTCATGCTTCAGACCATAGCCGCCTGCAAAATAATACAGTGCGGTCCAGAAGAAGTCGGGATCTTCGGGGTTGTATTCCAAATTATTTTCCACCATGCACCGTGCCAGTGCGTCAATGGGGTCCTGCATGGTCGCTACCGTTTCCTCTGTGGTAAGGGTGTTTTTTTCTTCCTCATCCTGCTCCTTGCAGGATGCTAAGCCAAGCACCATCGTACAGGCAAGGAAAAGTGCCAGTAATTTTTTCATTTTTATATTCCTCCTTTTCGGCAATATCCTTTTTTCGGAATTCTTTGTATTTATAGTATAACGTATTTTTTTAAAATTTCCATAACAAAAGTCTTTCAAATTTATAAAGATTCTGTCTTTTTTCGTACACAGGGACGGGCGAACGCCGCATAAGATAAGAAAAGGGCTTTACCACAGAAGGAAAAAATGCTATAATATCATGTCGAACTATGTATACCACAAAATTCGGCAAGGGCTGCCAATCGGTCAGTATAAAAGGAAAGGAAGGTTAAAAGAGTTTTTAAGCGCCAGAGCCGCAGATTGGGCGGCTGACGAGGCAGGAGTGCAGAGAGCATTTTAAGTTTTTTTTGCTTTCCATATCGAAAATTCGGCGGATGCTCCTCGCCCTTTCGTTCAGGGTCGCAGGCCTTTTTACAAAACAGAGCGGTCAACGCTCCCGACAAAAGAAAGGCAACGAACGAATAAAACGTTGGAGGTTGAAATTTATGTGCGGAATCGTAGGATATATTGGTGAAAATCAGGCTGTTCCCGTATTGCTGAACGGTCTGTCCAAATTGGAATATCGTGGGTATGACTCTGCCGGTATTTCCGTTTATCATGATGGGATTCATACCATCAAGGTAAAGGGGAAGCTGGCGGGACTCAGAGAAAAGGTGGAGAAGGATGATAAAAAATCCTCTCATATCGGCATCGGGCATACCCGTTGGGCAACCCATGGCGTGCCCAATGAAATAAACAGCCATCCCCACAATAGCCAGAACGGCAAAATTTCCGTGGTACACAATGGTATCATTGAAAATTATCTGGAGCTGAAAAATATGCTCATCGAAAAGGGCTATACCTTCAAATCCGAAACGGATACGGAAGTGGTGGCACAGCTTTTTGAGGATTTATATGATGGGGATATGGTCTCCACCACAAGAAAGCTGCTGGAAAAAATCCGCGGCGCATACGCTCTGGGCATTATGTGTACGGATCATCCCGATACATTGGTTGCAGTCAGAAAGGACTGCCCTCTGCTGATTGGTCTGGGCAAGGGCGAAAACTATATCGCATCCGATATTCCCGCCCTGTTGGAATACACCAGAGATTATTATTTATTGGAAACAAACGAAATTGCCGTGCTGAAAAATGACGGCGTAAAGCTGTATGATATAGACGGCAAGGAAATTAAGAAAGAGGTTTATCATGTCACATGGGATATCGCGGCGGCAGAAAAGGGTGGCTATGATTACTTCATGATGAAGGAAATCATGGAGCAGCCCGAAGCGCTGAAAAAGACCATTCAGCCCAGAGTGACCGAAAGCGGCATCCATCTGGAGGATGTTTCTCTGACAGAGGAAGAAATCAAAAACTGCGGACGAATTCATATTGTTGCCTGCGGCAGTGCCATGCACGCAGGGGTTGTCGGCAGATATGTCATTGAAGAAACCTGCCGTATCCCCGTTGAGGTGGATATCGCATCCGAATTCAGATACAGAAACCCTATCCTTGCGAAAAATGACCTCTGCATCATCATCAGCCAGAGCGGCGAAACCGCAGATACCCTTGCGGCACTGCGCGAAGCAAAGAAGCAGGGCGTAAAGGTGCTTGCGATTGTCAATGTGGTAGGCAGCTCCATTGCCAGAGAAAGCGATGATGTGATTTATACCTGGGCAGGTCCCGAAATCGCCGTTGCAACCACAAAGGGCTATACCACACAGATGTCTGTGCTGTATCTGATTGCGCTGTATTTCGCAAAGGTGCGCGGCACAATGACAGAAGAAGCCTATACCGCGGCAGTGAAGGAGCTGCATGATTTGCCCGAAAAAACAGCAGAGGTGCTGAAGGTAGATGCAAGAATGGCGGAAATCGCAAAGAAATATGCAAAATGCGAAAATGCCTTCATCATCGGACGTGGCCTGGACTATGCAGTTGCAATGGAATCCTCTCTGAAGCTGAAGGAAATTTCCTATATCCATAGCGAAGCCTATGCCGCAGGGGAACTCAAGCATGGCACCATTTCTCTGATTGAGGATGGTACACTGGTGGTTGCCATCGCAACACAGGAAAGCCTGCTGGAGAAAACCGTCAGCAACGTGAAGGAAGTCAAGGCGAGAGGCGCAAAGGTGCTGGCAATTGCCGCAGAGGATTGCACCGCCATCGAGGATGTAGCCGATGAAGTGGTTTATCTGCCGAAGGTAAATCATCTCTTTACCGCATCCTATGACGTATTGCCCATGCAGCTGTTCGCATATTATATCGCAGTGGAACGCGGCTGTGATGTGGATAAACCCAGAAATCTGGCAAAATCCGTTACAGTTGAATAAAAAACAAAAATTACAGGGACTTGGAATTTCCAAGTCCTTTTTTCTGTGCAAAATTCTTACAATTTTATAAATGAGATTGACGGTGCTTCCCTTTATTGGTATGCTGAAAAAAAGGAGGGCTGCCCGTATGAAAAGGAAACTGTTGCTTTGCCTGAGCCTGCTTCTGCTGACAGGCTGTGCAGGAGAAGCATCCATGACGCTAACGCCAAAAAAACTCAAAACGCAAACGGAAAATGTACTGCATATTCTGAATTGGAACGGAAAATTCTACGATTTTCAGGGGAGAGAGCCAATCAAGCAGGCAACCTTCCAAACGTGGAGCCTGACAAAGGATGGAGCATGGGAGCCAATCGGCACGCCCGAGGAGTTGATGCACGAGAAAAGCAAGGCAAGCTTCGCACTTTCCGTCGGGAATGACATCCGAGATGGATACAATGTTGCAGTAGCGGATGATGCGTTCCAAAAGGCGGAAAGCGGCAATTTCGCACCTGTCGAAAGAAGCATTGCTACCATGCCCTCGGAACGGCGCATTTACTGGACAGATGGCGGCGCGGTTGTATACGGACAGCCGATACCGCTTTTGTACCAGATGGATGCTGTGTATTGCTATGAGGAATTTCATGGGGATTTGTGGAAAAATCCAAAGGAATTTCTGGAAATGGGCTGGCAGGCATATACAGAAGAGGATTGGCACATTTCCTGTATTACGGTGATATTTGAACAGGAATAAATCAAAGGGACTTGGAATTTCCAAGTCCTTTTTTCTGTGCAAAATTCTTACAATTTTCTGAAATCCATTGACGAATAAGTGTATTATAGCTATAATACAGTTAAGAAGTGTATGACTCAGGTAATACAGTTGAAAGGAGGAAAACCTGTGCTTGATTTCAGAAAGCTGGAATTGAATACCACAGAACCGGTCTATGTGCAGATTGTTTCCTTCGTAAAGCGGCAGATTTTCACAGGAGCGGCGGAAAAGGGCGAATCCCTTCCCTCGCGCAGAGAGCTTGCGGCAATTTTAAAAATCAATCCCAATACGGTACAGAAGGCGTTCCGGCTCATGGAGGAGGAAAAAATTATAGAAACACCGCCCCATGCCGTCAGCGTCATTCATTGGGATGATGCTGTTTTCGCAAGACTGCGGCGCGAGCTGACGGCAGGCTTGGTGGCGGATTTTGTCGCGCAGGCAAAGGAAAACGGACTGACATTGCAGACAGTAACGGAGCTGTTGCAGGAAGAATGGGGGGACGAGGTATGAAAAATGTATGGAAGCTGAGTAATTATCTGTATGGCTGGCTGTGGCAGAAATGGACGAAGGTTGTCACCTTGGTCAGCATGATTTTAGCGGTGTGCTTTTTGTTCGCCGCCGCAGTGCCGACAGGAACGGCGAAGGATTATGATTATTATCCCAAGGTGTTTCGTTCTTACGATATGGTGATTGACCATAGCCTGTTGCCGATTTTGTTCGCGCTTGGTCTGGTTTTGATTCTGATTGGGATTTTCGTGCAGATCAAAGGCTTTTCCACAAACGGCAAGGGGATTTATACCATGCTTCTTCTGCCCATGAAGCGGCATGAGGTCTATCTTGCCTTCGTGCTTTCCGCGGCGGCGGCAGTCGCGTTGTATTATCTTTTGTGGCTGGTGCTTATGGTGGCGGCGTATTTTCCGCTGATGTCCTTTTATAAAATGCAGGCGGCAAAGGAAATTTTCGTTCTGACGCGTGATAATATCGTCACAGGCTTGGATGCTTCCCGGACGAATGGGCTGTTTCTCGCATTCCACAGAAGCACCTTTCTGGATATGGTCTTTCCTTCCTCTTTCTGGAGGGTTGTGCCTGCGCTGGGCGGCTTTGCCTTAATCTTCACAGGCATTTTCTTCGCAGGCTTTTGTACGGAAAACAAAGTGACCGCTGTGCTTGGCAGTAGTGCGATGCTTCTGTGCGGCGGCTATCTGTATCTGCATGATGTCGTCAAATCTCTCAACCCATTTTATGCAAATCCACCCATTGGCAGACAGCTGATTCTCGGCATAATCGCCTTAGTGGCGGCAATCTGGTGGCAGGATTCCATCGTGCAGAAGCTCGGCAAGCGAACCGATTTATAAGGAGGGGTGCAATATGAAAAAACGAAATCGTGTATTGGAAGCCATTCTTTGCGCCGCTCTTGCGGTTGTGGTTTTCTGGGGCTATATGTTTGCGGCGAAGGATAACGGCGTATTCGCCCTTGAGGATATCGAAGGCGACAGAACCGCTCTCAATGCCTTTGCCTTTGAAGGGCTTGCAGGGGATGATAACGGACAGATTTACTATATCTGGCAGAATGGCGAGCTGAAAACAAAATACTATGCCGCTACAAATGATGAAATGCGTTATATCATCCGACAGGAGCGGGACGGAAGCAAGGGTATCAGCAGATATTTCAAAAAAAGAAGTTTGGCGCGTTCTGAGTATTTTTCGGATACAGAGTTTGCACCATCCAAGGATGCCAATGTCCGCAGGCTTTCCGGTCTGGAGGATTTATCGGAGAGTGCCAGAGAATATCTCGGAGAATATTTCGATGGGGATACCGTACAGGGCGTGACTGCCGATGCATTGGATGTTTACGGCAAAGTCAAAAATTATACCGGCGGAGAAACCCGTTTCTTTACAGGCTTGCAATTAAAAGGTGGGGAATATCAGGCTGCGAAGGTAAAGGAGGGAGATACAACATATCAATCCTCTTGGTTTGACGGCAGGAATGAGGTTATCCTTTGTACCGTAAAGATGGATGATGCGTGGTATGCCATTCCTCAAACGGGTGCAGATGGGCAGGGCGAGGTTTCGATTTTCCGTATCCCGAAGGATGGTATGGCAGATATTCCCTATAGCGGCGAGGATGCACTCTATTCCACAAAGCAGTATGGCAAGGCAGAGTCATTGCAGACCTTTTCCGTCAATGCCGAAAATCGCATTCTTTCACTGGAAAAGGCAGGCGATAATCAGCTCCTTCTGGCAAGAACGGAGCAGGACGCACTGATTCTGGAATTGTATGACACCGAAGGCAAACTGCTTGACCGTCTGGAAACAGGCGTGCAGAAGGTATCGGAATATAATATTGACTTTGTCAATATGCTGCAGCGTGCGGATGGCTTGGTGCTTTGGCTGAATCTGAGCAAAACCTTCCAAGAGGATGAGGACGGTACGGTTCATCAACGGGTAGAAGGCACAAAATGCTTCGTTGTGCAGGAGAAAGCCATTGCACAGATTGCGATAGACGGCAGTGCGGAATATGTAGATGTGCAGGATGGAAAGGTGCTGAAGCTGTATGGCACGAAGCCGGAGCATATTGCGGCAGATTATTTCGGATATATGATGGATGGGTATGAGATTACAGTGACGGATGCAAAAACAAATGAACTGCTCTATCGTGGCAAACTGAAAACAGATTTCGTTGAGGATTATAATGGAGAGCTTTATGCAATCAATATCGGGCAGAGAGAAAAGCCGCTGACCGAAAGAAGGGATGAAGAAAGCTGGATAAGATATAGCAGTATTGGCGTAAAAAAGAGATACTTCAAAATGCTTTTGCCTGTTGACGGCACTGCGAAGCAAACAAGCTGGGTAGTAGGTCAAGAGGTGGAGAGCTTCGAGGTGGATTTTTAAGAAAGGGGGCGGAAATATGATTGAGGTAAAGCATATCTGGTTTTCTTATGAGCAATGGGGAGAGTTTGTGCTGAAGGATATTTCCTTCTCCGTAGAGAAGGGCGAGATTGTCGGGGTTCTGGGCGCGAATGGTGTCGGCAAGACAACCTTACTGAAAGTTCTGGCAGGGCTTTTGCCGCCCCGACCCAGAGAGAAGGAGCCGGAACGCGGTGTCTGGCTCAATGGCAAGCCAATTCGGGAATGTAATGCAGAAATCGCCCTCATCAGCGAAGCCGGCACCTATCTGAAGGATTTAACCCCAAGGGAATATGGTGCTTTTCTGGCGGACTTCTACCCCTCCTTTGATATGGCGTATTATGAAAAGCTCCTGCATTTCTTCGGCTTAGAGGAAAAGCCAATCAAGAAGATGTCCAAGGGGCAGAAGGCAAAAGCCGAGGTTGCCGCAGGCATGGCGAAAAAGGCGCATATCCTTATCATGGATGAACCCTTTATCGGGAAGGATATGTTCACAAGGCAGGATTTCATGCAGGCATTGGCAGGCAGCCTGACAGGCGAGGAAACCATTTTCATCACCACCCATGAGATTGATGAAATCGAAAATTTCATCGACCGTGCGATTATTTTGAAAAATGGCGAAATTGCGGCAGATGTCCGGATGGATGCTTTGCGGCAGGAGAACAAAAGTCTCCAAAGCCTGATGAAAGAGGTCACAGGCTATAAAGAAGGAAACCTTGAGGAGCTTTTATCATAAAATTTAATTACGAACAGCAAAAAACACCGAGGTCTGTTGATCTCGGTGCTTTTGCTTCATTGACAGAAAAAGTTAGCCATGATATACTCAGTCTTAGAAAATTGAGAAAAATTATCATTAGATATGGAATCGAGGAATTTTATGACATTAAATGAGCTTCCTGTCGGGAAAGCGGCTGTTATTACGAAGGTAGGCGGGGCAGGTGCGCTGCGCTGCCGTCTGCTGGATATGGGGCTGATTCCCAAAACGAAAATTGTAATTACAAAGGTAGCGCCGATGGGAGATCCCATCGAGCTGCGTCTGCGTGGCTATACTCTGACCATCCGTATTGAGGATGCGAAGAATATTGAAGTGAAGGAGGGAGAATCCGCATGATTTTTGCATTGGCAGGCAATCAGAACTGCGGCAAAACGACCCTATTTAACCAGCTGACAGGCTCCAATCAGCATGTCGGCAATTTCCCCGGAGTAACGGTAGATCAGAAAATCGGTGAAATCCGCGGGCAGAAGGATTGCTCGGTGGTGGATTTGCCGGGAATCTATTCCATCCGTCCCTATACCAGTGAGGAAATCGTTACCAGAGATTTTATTCTGAATGAAAAGCCTGATGGCATTATCAATATCGTAGATGCAACCAATATCGAGAGAAATCTTTATCTGACCCTGCAGCTGATTGAGATGAATATTCCCATGGTTTTGGCGCTGAATATGATGGATGAAATGCGTAATAATGGCGGCACAGTGGATATCAGCCGCATGAGTGAGGAGCTGGGGATTCCCGTTGTTCCCATCAGTGCGATTAAAAATGAAGGGATTGAGGAGCTGCTGCAAACGGCGCTCCATGTTGCAAGGAACAGGCAATATCCGCAGATTTATGATTTTTGCCCCTCTGGCCCTGTGCATCGTTGTATCCATTCTGTTTGCCATCAGATTGAGGATCATGCGGAAAAGGCAGGTATTTCTGTCCGCTTTGCCGCAACAAAGCTGATTGAGGGAGATCCCTCGATTGCCGAAAAGCTGAGCCTTGACCAAAATGAATTGGAGCTGATTGAACACAGCATCATTCAGATGGAGGAGGAGCATGGCATGGATAGAAATGCCGCTCTGGCAGACATGCGGTATGATTTCATCGAGAAGGTCTGTGGCGCAACGGTGATTAAGCCGCAGGAGAGCAAGGAGCATCTGCGGAGTGTAAAAATCGACAGCGTGCTGACGAATAAATACCTTGCGATTCCGATTTTCATTGTTGTGATGTTTCTGGTGTTTTATCTGACCTTTAACGTATTCGGGGCGTTTTTGAGCGACCTTCTGGCGGCAGGCATTGATTGGGTAACGGCAGTGGTGGATAAGGCGCTGACGGCTTATGGCATTAACCCTGTGGTACATAGCCTGCTGATTGATGGTGTGTTTGCAGGTGTGGGCAGTGTGCTAAGCTTTCTGCCGATTATCGTGGTGCTGTTTTTCTTCCTTTCTATTCTGGAGGATACCGGCTATATGGCACGGATTGCCTTTGTGATGGACAAGCTGCTGCGAAAAATCGGACTTTCCGGCAGAAGCATTGTGCCGCTTCTGGTTGGCTTTGGCTGTACCGTTCCTGCCGTTATGGCAACGCGTACCCTTTCCTCGGACAGGGACAGACGCATGACGATTCTGCTTACGCCGTTTATGAGCTGCTCCGCAAAGATTCCCATTTATGCGGTCTTTGCAGCGGCATTTTTCCCGCAGCGTGCGGCACTGGTGATGATTGGCTTGTATGCCGCAGGGATGCTTGTCGGAATTCTGATGGCATTGCTGATTGGCAAAACCGTTTTCAGAGGGAATCCTGTTCCCTTCGTTATGGAGCTGCCGAATTATCGCTTCCCTTCCGCAAAAAGCGTGTTCCTTCTCATGTGGGATAAGGCGAAGGATTTCCTGCAAAGGGCATTTACGATTATCTTTGTGGCAACCGTGTTAATCTGGTTCCTGCAAAGCTTTGACAGCCGTCTGAATGTGGTGGCGGATAGTGCAGATAGTCTGCTTGCCATGATGGGGCATTGGCTGGCACCCGTTTTTGCACCACTTGGTTTTGATGATTGGCGGATTCCCACAGCACTCATTACAGGCTTTTCCGCAAAGGAGGCAGTGGTCAGCACCTTGGGCGTTCTGACAGGAACCTCCATGGAGACCTTGGGAACGGCATTGACAGGATTGTTTACGCCGCTTTCTGCTATCAGCTTTCTGGTTTTTACCTTATTATATACCCCCTGCATGGCGGCGATTGCGGCAGTAAAGAGAGAGCTGGGCAGTGGCGTGTTGGCAGGCTGCGTCGTGGTGCTGCAGTGCGTGGTTGCGTGGGCAGCTGCCTTTTTGGTATATCAGGGCTTAAGCCTGTTGTTCTGAGGAGGAAGGCGCATGGGAATTTTGGATTACCTCATTCTTGCAGGAATTGCAGTCGGCATCCTTGCGGCAGTGCGGCATTTGAAAAGGAATCAGGGCTGTGGCGGCTGCGGTGGAGATTGTAGCCACTGTGAGAAGAAAAAATAGAAAAATTTTTGGCGAAATTTTCTTTTCAGAGGATTTCTATGGGATAAGTGCAAGAGGAAAAGAAGGGTATTTTTCTTTCCTCTGTGCACTTCTTTTTTTTACGGAAAAGCAGGCGGAAAAAATTTGCAATTTTTCACAAATAAACATTTTTTCTCAATAAGAAGGGGTTGACAGAGAAAATTAGTCATGGTAAACTCTAATTAAATTAGTTATAACTAACAAAAGAAGGAGAGGATCCAATGAACCTGACACATGTGCAAGAAGGCACAGAACATATCGTCAAGGCGATTGTGACAGATGATGAAGAAATGGATGCATTTCTTTTTTCTTTGGGCTGCTATGCAGGCGAACCTATTACAGTTGTAAGGCGTGTAAAGGGCGGCTGTGTGGTATCCATCAAGGATGGTCGCTATAATATCGACAATCATCTGGCAGAGGCCATTGAGGTAGAGTGAAAGAAAAAGTAAGAAAAAGAATGAAGTATAAGTGGTGGATTTATTCACCACATATATTTTGTGCTTGGGTTAGATTCAGCTAACCGAAGCGGGAAAACTAAAGGAGTAGAAAGAAGATCAAAAGCTCATAGGAGGAACAGAAAAATGAGAATTGCATTGGCGGGGAATCCCAACAGCGGTAAGACCACCATGTACAATGCGCTCACAGGCAGAAATGAACGTGTTGGTAACTGGGCAGGTGTTACGGTAGACAAAAAAGAATTTCACATCAAGAAGAATTTCTATGATGGCGCAGAGGAACTGATCGCAGTCGATTTGCCCGGTGCTTACTCCATGTCTCCCTTCACATCTGAGGAGAGCATCACAAGTACCTATGTTAAAAATGAACATCCCGATGTTATTATCAATATCGTGGATGCAACAAATCTGAGCCGTTCTCTGTTCTTTACAACACAGCTGCTGGAATTGGGTATTCCTGTTGTTGTTGCACTGAACAAGAGTGATATCAACGAAAAGAAGGAAACAAAGATTGATGAAAAGCTGCTGTCCGAAAAGCTGGGCTGCCCCGTTATCAAAACAGTTTCCGTTACCGCATCCGATAAGGGGCTTCTGGAGGTTGTAAAGGCAGCCGTAGCGCAGAAGGGCAAAGAGCAGAAGGCACCCTATTGGGAAGGTAATGTAGATCTGACCGATAAGAACGCAGTTACAGAATCCGACAGAAAGCGTTTTGAATTTGTAAACGGCGTTGTAAAGCAGGTGGAAACAAGAAAGATTCTGACAAGAGAGAAAAACAGTCAGGATAAGCTGGATGCTATTCTGACAAACCCCATCGGCGGTATCTTAATCTTCGTTGTGGTTATGTTCCTGGTATTCAATATCTCCCAGTCTCAGCTGGGGCCCTATCTGGCAGATATTCTGACAGGTTGGATTGAGTCCTTCCAGGGCTTCGTTGCAGATAAGCTTTCCGGCGCATCTCCCTTCATGCAGGCACTGGTAGCAGATGGTATCGTCGGCGGTGTTGGTGCCGTTGTCGGCTTCCTGCCTCTGGTAATGGTAATGTATTTCCTGATGGCTCTCTTGGAGGACTGCGGCTACATGGCGCGTGTATCCATGGTTCTGGACCCCATCTTCAAAAAGGTTGGTCTGTCCGGTAAATCCGTCATTTCCTTCGTTATCGGTACCGGCTGTGCAATCCCCGGTGTTATGGCGGCGCGTACCATCAGAAACGAAAGAGAACGCAGAGTAACAGCAATGCTGACATCCTTCATGCCTTGTGGTGCAAAGCTGCCCGTAATCGCGCTGTTCGCAGGTGCATTCTTCGCAGACGCATCCTGGGTTGGTACCCTGATGTACTTCGTAGGTATTATTCTGATTTTTGTCGGCGCACTGCTGATTAACAAAATCGCAGGTCATAAGGTAAGAAAATCCTTCTTCATTATGGAGCTGCCCGAATACAAAATCCCCAGCCTGAAAAGAGCATTCTATTCCATGTGCTCTCGTGGTAAGGCTTATATCGTAAAAGCCGGTACTGTAATTCTGGTATGTAACACAGTCGTACAGATTATGCAGTCCTTCACATGGCAGCTGCAGCTGGTAGAAGAGGGCATGGAGCATACCTCCATTCTGGCTTCTATCGCTTCTCCCTTCGCAGTTCTGCTGATTCCTCTGGGCTTCGGCGCATGGCAGCTGGCAGCAGCAGCAATCACAGGCTTTATCGCAAAGGAAAACGTAGTTGGTACGCTAGCAGTTTGCTATGGTGTAACAAACTTCATTGATACAGAGGAATTGGCACTGGTAGGCGGCGGCAATCAGGTTGCAACCATTATGGGTCTGACAAAGGTAGCTGCTCTGGCATACCTGATGTTCAACCTGTATACACCTCCCTGCTTCGCGGCAATGGGTGCGATGAACTCTGAAATCAAGAGCAAAAAATGGCTGTTCGGCGGCATTGGTCTGCAGTTTGCAACAGGCTTCACAATCGCATTCTTCGTATACCAGATTGGTACACTGATCACAACCGGCTCTCTGGGCAATGGCTTCATCCCCGGCCTGATTGTGGTTATCCTGATCGCTGCATTCATTGCACATCTGATTGTGAAAGCAAACAAGAGTATTGCAAAGGAATATGCGCTTGGCAATAACATGAGCAATAGCGCAAAGAGCGCATAAGTTCGCATAAAAAGGAGTCATAAGTATGATAGATATTATCGTTGGTTTATTAGTGGTAATTATTATTGGTGCAGCATTGTTCTACATCAGAAAAGAGAAAAAGAAAGGTGCATGCGTAGGTTGCCCCTATTCCACACGTTGCCAGAAGCATCACCCCGGTGATTCTGACCACAGCTGTGACTGTCATACAGAAAAATAAATATCGAATCCTCTCTCCGCCCCTTGCAGGAATTTCCTGTGAGGGGCATTTTATATGTCCGTTTTGCAGAGAAGGCACGCCCTGTCCGCGCTGTAATTCCCTCTCTGACAGGCGTTCTCGGCGCAACCCGACTTTCGCAGTCATCCAAACCCAAAAGTCTCTCTGACAGCCGCAAGGAGGCTGAATAAATCCCCATCCCAATCATCCAAAACATTATACCTCTTTCGCAGCGGAACAAGAGGGAAGAACACCACCACCGATCCAGTACACCGCCCCAAAGCGCGAAGAGCAGGGAAGTTAAAGAGGGTGGGAGCATGAGCAGGGGAGAGCATCCCGAAAAAAGCATAACAAAAACGAGCCCATTTGGACTCGTTTTCGTTTTTAGAGAGATAATAGAGTTTAAATTTAAGAGAGTTTATTTGAGGAGTTTTTTTATAGAAACATCTGAGTCAGATGCTATCTAACGAATTAGTATGCGCCGAAGCCTTCGCCGAATGCTGTGCACTGCACTTTTGCATCAGCATCGGGGAAACCGTTTACCATCAGACCATCGTCATACAGGTTCGCACCTGTTTTTGTTGTTCTTTCTGCCCAGTCGCGCATCCACTGTCCGTCGCCCCAGCCGTAGGAACCAAACAGAGCAACCTTTTTGCCGCCCAGCTTGCCTTCGATAGAGGAGAAGAAGGGATCAAATTCGCCTTCTTCCAGAACTTCGTCACCCATTGCGGGGCAGCCGAAAGCGATTTTGTCATATTCTGCAATATCGCCTGTGAACTGATCTACGGAGTACAGCTCTGTGCCTTCGCCCATACCTGCTGCGATTGCACTTGCCATTGCTGCTGTGTTGCCTGTGCCGCTCCAATAGATAACTGCTTTTTTCATAATGTTTTGCCTCCTAAGATGTAATTTTTGAGATGTAATTGTGTTTTTTATATCGCTGCGCCGGTGCGTGCCGGTGTCAAAAGAGACACAATATCTGCACCTGCGGAAGCTTGCTCCAAGAGTCTTTTTCTGCATCTGGCATAGCTGCGGAATGTATGCAGGGCGGCCTTGCCGTCGCCGTAAACCTTCCAGTCGCCAACCAGCTTGTAGTTATGCCCTTTTTCGCGAATGAATGCGAAAACGTCCTCTGCGGGGTAGCCGAAGAAGAACCCGATCTCGTGCGGAAATTCTGCGCCCTGAATGATACGCTTGCGCAGGATGCACAGGGTTTCATAAAGGGAGGCTTCCTCATCCGGCGTTTTGGGGTATCCCTGCTTGATGAGGAATTCCTTTACAGCGGGCTGCTTGAAATAATGCAGCATCATATCCTTGCGGTAAACAAGAAGATATACCCGCTGTTTTTTGCAGTAAAGATATTCAACGGAAATGCCCAGGGGGGCAAGCTCTTTTTTATATCTGTCGATTTCCTTGCGATAGTCTGTCAGGCAGTTAATCGAAAAGGAGAACAGGTTTGCCTGCTTTCTGCCCAAAAGGGCGGGGGAGGCAAAATATAACAGGTCTTTTTCAAAATCAGACATGAAATACCTCCTTATTAGTTAGCTGTTGCTAACTTTTGGTGAAAAATATAACTCAGGCACAACAATATTGACCCAAAATACGCTTTAATGCAGAAGAAGAACTGCTGTGGCTGCGCTCAATGGTAATATTGTTTTTTTCTGCCTCCTGTACTGCGCCGTTTACCATGATGTGGGAAACAGTGCTGGTGAAAAGGATAATCAAATCCGCCTGACCAATCTGTCCCTTGAAATTGCCGGGTAGCTGTGTAAATACTTTTCCTTTACAGTTGAATTTTTTACAGATATCCATGTATTGACGAACCATTCTGTCATGTCCGCCTACAATGACAACGCTCATGAGGATGACCTCCTTTCAAAGATTAGTTAGTCTTAGCTAACTTATGCGCCTATCATAGCATGCGGAAAAAAGAATGTCAAGTAATTCCTAGAGAATTTATGTGAAAAAGATTCTCAAAAAGTCGATTCCTTGAGAATGGCTCATATTTTTTGGGAAAGCAGAGAAACTAAGAAAAATGATTTTCGGGAGGGAAAAGAAATGATAGAACGAAAAGTGGTTTTAAAAAATCGGACGGGGCTGCATGCGCGTCCGGCATCGGAGCTGGTTGCCTTCGCGAAGGAATTGCCCTGCAAGGTTTATTTGGAGCATAACGGCAAAAAAGCCGCGGCAGACAGCATCCTGCAGCTTCTTGCGTTGGGGGCAAAGGAGGGCAGTGAGCTTGTGCTTTCTGCGGATGGCGAAGGGGATAAGCATTCTGTGGAAAAACTGGAAGCCTTTCTGGCGATTCTGGAGGGATAAGTCTGGAGGGATAAGCATGGAAGAAATCAGAACGGAGCAGCAGAGCGGCGGCATTGCCATCGGAAAGGCTGTTTTGCTGAAGCAGCCGGATTTGGCGGCGGAGCGGCGTGAAATCACTGCGGCGGAAGCTGAGAAGGAGCAGGCGGCATTTCGGCGTGCGGCGGAGCAGGTGAGGGAGGCACTGCGCCCGCTTGCGCGAACAAACGCTATTTTCGCCGCCCATCTGGATATGGCAGAGGATGCAACGCTTTTGCAGGGCGTGGAAGAAAAAATTGCCGCAGGGAAAAATGCGGAATGGGCATTGGAGGAGGAAACGGAGGAGCTTTCCGGGATGCTGGAAAGTCTGGAGGATGCCTATCTGCGCGAGCGTGCGGCAGATGTGCGTGATGTATGCCGGCGGATGATGGCGGCGCTCAAGGGGGTCTCGGAGACCTCCCTTCGGAATATCACCGAGAAGGCCATTCTTTTTGCAGAGGAGCTCCATCCCTCCGATACCGCTCAGATGGATTTTCGATACATCCGAGGGATGGTGACGGAAAAGGGCGGCGCGACCAGCCATGTTGCTATTCTGGCGCGCAGTCTGGAAATTCCTGCCCTTTTGGGGGTGGAAGGGATTCTAAAAAAGGTACGGGAGGGCGAAGCAGTCATTCTGGATGGAAAGGAGGGGCGGCTGATTTTTTCTCCCGATGCCAAAACGCAGGCGGCGTATCAGGAAAAGCAGCAGGCGGAAAAGGAGGTGAAGCGGAAGCTGAAGGAGATGAACCGTCTGCCTGCTGCTACAACGGATGGGCAGCAGGTCGCGCTTTTTGCCAATGCAGGCAGTCTCAGAGATATTGAACTGGCGAAAAAGCATGGCGCGGAGGGCATCGGTCTGTTCCGCAGTGAGTTTTTATATATGGAAAGCAGCCGCTTCCCGACAGAGCAGGAGCAGTTTGAAATTTATAAGCAGGCGGCGGAAATGCTGAAAAAGCCGATTACCATTCGCACCTTGGATATCGGTGGGGATAAAAACCTGCCGTATTATCAGTTTGAAAAGGAAGAAAATCCGTTTCTGGGGTGGCGCGCCATTCGCTTCTGTCTGGATATGCGCGATGTGTTCAAAACACAGCTGAAGGCGATCCTGCGTGCCGCCGCCTTCGGGGATATCCGCATCATGTACCCCATGATTGTTTCCGTAGAGGAATTTCGTAAAGCAAATGCCATTTTGGAGGAATGTAAGGCGGAGCTGCGCGAGCGAAAGCTGCTGTTTCGGGAAAGCATCAGCACGGGCATCATGGTAGAAACGCCGGCGGCGGCTTTTATAGCGGAGGAATTGGCGAAGGAGGCTGATTTTTTCAGCATCGGCACGAATGATTTAACACAGTATATTCTTGCGGCAGATCGCGGCAACCAGAAGCTGACCAAGCTTTATAGCCCCTTTCATCCTGCGGTGCTGCGTGCGGTGGCAAAGGTAATCGCGGCAGGGCATAAGGAGGGCAAGGAGGTTGGGATGTGCGGCGAATTTGCGGCAGATGCAAGAGCGGTGCCGCTTCTTCTTGGCATGGGTCTGGATGAATTCAGCATGGTATCCAATGAAATTGCGGCGGTGCGCTATCAGGTGCGAGGGCTTGCCGCAAAGCAGACTGCGGAGCTTGCGCGAAGGGCTCTGGCGGCAGGAACGGAAAAAGAGGTCAGGGGATTACTGGAACGCTGAAATCGAAATGCTGAAATCGAAATACTGAAATCGGAGCGAAGAATCAGTGGAAAAACACAGTGGACACATCTGCAAAAACGGCTGAAAAGAGGTGTCCACTCGGTGTCCACTCTGTCCATAAGTCCGCAAAAGTGGACACCCTGCGGACAGCTGCCGAATTTTGGCATATTTTCGCCTAGTTTCAAAGAATCTCCCGTTGCATAGCCGCAGGATTTTGTAGTACAATAAAATAGAAGAGATATGGCAATTTAGTCGAAGGAGGAACCCCTTTGGAAATTATAAATTGGAAAGAATTACTTTATCCCTATGAGCAGGCGGTGGAGGAGCTGCTGCTGAAGTTCAAAAATCTGGATAAAGAATGTCGACATTTAGGCATTTATTCTCCTGTCGATTCTGTCACGGGCAGGCTGAAAACCCCTGCCAGTATTCTGGATAAGGCAGGCAGAAAGCATATCGCACCCGATCATATCGAGGAGGAAATCGAGGATATCGCAGGCATTCGCATTCTCTGCCAATTCGTGGAGGATATCCAAAAGGTGGTTGATATGGTGCGCTCCCGCACGGATATGACCATCGTGCAGGAGAAGGATTACATAACAAATACGAAGGCGAGCGGCTACCGCAGCTACCACATCATCATCCGCTATCCGCTCAGCACGGCGCTGGGGCCGAAGGAGGTTTTCGCGGAAATTCAGATTCGCACAAACGCAATGAATTTCTGGGCAACGGCGGAGCATTCCCTGCGGTATAAATACAGCGGCAACATTCCGCAGGAGCTGCAGGACAGACTGCATAACTGCGCGGAGGCGGCGTTTCATCTGGATCAGGAAATGTCTACGATTCGCGAGGAAATCACGAATGCACAGCGGCTGAATGAAATCCGCAGAAAGATGACCTCGAATATTCTGGATAACATCCGGAAGCTGCATTTTATGCTGAGTCTGGAGGATATGAGCGCCATCAATAAGGAATTTTCGGATGTATGGAACAGCAACGATATTGATAAACTGCGCGAATTCAACGAAAGACTGAATGTGCTGGTGGAGGTTTATCGGATATAAGAAAGGAAGGGAGAAAATGGCACTTTTTGCCATTGCAGACCTGCATTTTGCCTTTTCCGTGGATAAGCCCATGGATATTTTTGGGGAAAACTGGAAGAATCACAGTGAAAAAATCATCGCAAGCTGGAAGGAACATATCACCGAAGAAGATACCGTTCTTTTGCCGGGAGACCTTTCCTGGGGGATGCGGATTGATGAAGCGGCGGCGGATTTGGATGTGATTTACAGCCTGCCGGGGAGAAAAATTTTGCTTGGCGGCAACCATGATTACTGGTGGAAATCCTCCTCAAAATTAGAGGCGAGATACCCCGGAATGCGGTTTCTGAAAAACAATTTTGATCGATATGCGGATTGGCATATCTGCGGCACAAGGGGCTGGCTTTGCCCGAATGATGTGCAGTTTACGGAGCAGGATAAAAAGATTTATGAAAGGGAGCAGGTGCGGCTCAGGCTGTCTCTGGATGCCGCCATGCGCGATGGTGCGGAAAAAATCATACTCATGATGCACTTTCCGCCGATGAATGATAAGCAGGAGGATTCTGCATTTACGGCGTTATTTCGGGAATATCCCATCAAAAAGGTGGTTTATGGGCATCTGCATGGCGCGGCAAGCCATAAAACGGCATTTGAAGGAAAACGGGAAGGCATTGATTACGCGCTGATTGCGGCGGATTATATTGCGTTTTGTCCGAGGCGGATTTTATAAGGAGGAAGGCGAGTGAATATCGACAGGAAAAAAATACGGATATTTCTTTGTGCCCTTTGGCCCGGCGGCGGCTATATGTACTTCGGCATGATGAAGAAGGGGACAATGGTGATGGCACTTTTTACGGCGGTTGCGGGGCTGACGCTGACGATTGGGTGGAAATTCCTTGCATTTTTGCTGCCCGTTATCTGGTGCTACTGCTTTTTCGATACCTTCCATGTTGCAAAGCTGCCTGAGGAAATCCGCGAATTTGAGGATCAGGATTGCTGGGATACGGTGGCTGCGTTTGTGAAAAGCGACCCGCTGAAGCGCTTTGAGGAAAAGAAAACACTGGCAGGCGTGCTGATTCTGCTTGCGGCACTTTATACGATGATTTATGGCGTATTTCTGCCGTTCTTCCGCTGGAGTGAGGAGCTGCGGCTGGTGCGGATGGCATTGACGGCAATTCCCCCTGCGGTGATTGCGGTGCTGCTATTCATGGTCGGCAGAAATATTTTGCAGAAGGAGCAGGACAGAAGGGATGCCGAGGCAGGCATTGCGGAGACGGATGCACCCGATGTGGAGGAGACTGCTCTGGAGGAAGGCAATGTAGAACAGCTGGTGGAGGCGGTTCTGGGGGCAGAAGCCGAAAAGGAAGCAGAAGAAACGGCGGAAGCGGAAGAAGTTGAAGCAGAAAATGCCGATAAAGCAGAAGAAACAGAAAAAACAGAAATCAAGGAAACGGCATAAATAAAAGGTCTCTTGGACGAAATATCCAAGAGACCTTTTTGCTGTTATTTTTTCTTTGATTTTTTCTTTACGGATGATTTTTTCGTTTTGCCCTTTGCAGGCTTTTTTTCGGGTTTTTTGACGGGTTTGGTTTCCTCTTTTTTGCGGACGGAATAGCCGAAGGTGCCGATTTTTCTGCCCAGACCGTAATACGCGCCATGCGAGTAGCAGATAGGCTTTGCACGGTCGAAATGGAACTTGCCTGTTTCATCTAAATATTCATCGCTGACCTGCACGGAAACAACCTCCGCGAGGAACATATCATGCGTGCCGAGGGGGATAATTTCCTTTACCTTACATTCGATATTTACAGGGCTTTCATAAATGATGGGTGCATTGACCTTTTCGCCCTTCTTTGCGGTGAGGTGCATGGCTTCAAATTTATCCAAATCTCTGCCGCTGCGCACGCCGCAGAAATCGCAGGCATACGCTAGTCTTTCCGTAACCAGATTGATAACAAATTCGCCCGTTTCCTTGATGATATTGTAGGAATGGCGGCTCGGACGGATGGAAACGTAGGTCATGGCAGGGTCGCTGTTGACAGTGCCTGTCCATGCTACGGTGATGATATTTTTCTGCTCCATTGTGCCGCAGGAGACCATAACGGCAGGGACGGGATAAATGACAGTCCCCGGTTTCCAGATATCTTTTCCCATAGTGCTGTACTCCTTTCATGGGTTTCTTACTGCTTATCTTAGTATGAAGCGAGGCGGTTTGTAAAGAGAAAAAATGAATTTTACTTGTAAAACCGACATGGCTTCGGTATGATAAAATCAAACAAAAACGATAGGAGAAGAACGATGAAGCTACCTTTAAAATATACCGAAACAATGAAAGCACTTCTGGGGGAGGAATATGACGCATATCTCGCCTCTTTTGACGAGGAGCGATTTTACGGACTGCGCGTGAACACGCTGAAGCTTTCCGCAGAGGAAATGGCGGCGAGGGGAGTATTTTCTCTTAGACCTGTGCCGTGGTGCGAAACGGGGTTTTATTATGACGGGGCAGAACGCCCTGCCAAGCATCCGTATTACCATGCAGGGCTGTATTATTTGCAGGAGCCAAGCGCCATGAGCCCTGCGGCAACGCTGCCGATTGAGAAGGGGGACAGGGTGCTTGACCTTTGTGCCGCACCCGGAGGGAAAACCACGCAGCTTGGCGCAAGACTGGGCGGAACGGGACTTCTGGTTGCGAATGACATCAGTGCAGGCAGAGCAAAGACGCTTCTGAAAAATGTGGAGCTTGCGGGAATACGCAATGCGATTGTGATGAGCGAAACGCCGGAGCGGATTGCGGAGCGGCTGCCGAATTTTTTTGATAAGATTCTGGTGGATGCGCCTTGCAGCGGCGAGGGAATGTTCCGTAAGGAGCCGGATATGGTGAAAAGCTGGGATGCGGAGATGCTTGCGTTTTGTCGCAGTGAGCAGGCGAAGATTCTGGAGGCATGCGCACCGATGCTCAAGGCAGGCGGGATGCTCCTTTATTCCACCTGTACCTTTTCGCCGGAGGAAAACGAAAAAAGCATTGGCAATTTTCTGGAACGCCATCCCGAATTTGAGCTGATGCCGATTGCAAAGAAAAACGGCTTTGCGGAAGGGCTTGCACCGTATACGGACTGCGCCAGACTCTATCCGCACAGGCTGAAGGGCGAGGGACATTTTCTGGCACTGCTGCGGAAGAAGGAGGCGGCAGAGGGCAAGGCGATTCCTGCGGAAAGCGGCGGATGGACAAAGGAAATGGATGCCTTTGGGGACTTTGCAAAGGAGGTTTTGCAGGAGAAGCCGAAGGGAATTTATAAAATTTACGGCGAGGGGCTGTATCTTCTGCCGGAAGGGACACCGAAGCTGGAAAAGCTGCGCGTACTGCGGACGGGATGGATGCTTGGAACGCTGAAAAAGGGGCGGTTTGAGCCTTCGCAGGCATTTGCAATGGGACTGCGTAAGGAAGAAGTAAAGCATACGGCGGATTTTTCTCTGGAGGATGAACGGGTGATTCGATATCTGAAGGGGGAAACGGTTGAGGCGGAAGGCAAGGATGGCTGGACACTGGTTTGTGTGGACGGGTTTCCGCTTGGCTGGGCAAAACGGCAGAAGGGACGCTTGAAGAATAAATACGCTGTCAGCTGGAAATGGGAATAAAAATGTGTACAATAGACAGACATTTGTTTGATTCCTGTTGACAAATGCGGAATCGCCTGTAAAATAGAACTATCATAGGCAGACATAAAAGAAAAGAAGGAGTGGAACAAATGGCATTGACATATATCGGTACAAGAGACAGAAGCATCAAGGCAACAGCGTCCGAGGCGATTCTGCGGGGGATTTGTCCCGATGGGGGGCTGTATATTCCGGAGGAGATTCCCAAAATGGAGAAATCTCTGGAGGAGCTGGGCAAGCTGAACTATCAGGAGCTGGCGTATGAGGTACTCAGCAAGTTTTTGGATTTCACGGAGGAGGAACTGAAGGCTTGTATCAGGGGGGCGTATGATGAGAAATTCGATACGCCGGAGATTGTGCCTGTGGTGAAAAAGGGCGATGCACTGTTTTTGGAATTATTCCACGGGAGAACACTGGCATTTAAGGATATGGCACTTTCCATACTGCCTTATCTGATGAAAACCGCGGCGAAAAAGAACGGTCTGGATAAGGAGATTGTGATTCTGACTGCGACAAGCGGCGATACAGGCAAGGCGGCACTGGAGGGCTTTGCAAACGTGGAGGGTACAAGAATTATGGTATTCTTCCCGGAGGATGGGGTTAGCCCCGTGCAGAAGCTGCAAATGAATACACAGGAGGGCACGAATACCTGCGTGGTTGGCATCAAGGGGAACTTTGATGATGCGCAGTCGGCGGTAAAGAGCATTTTCACGGATAAGGCGCTGGAGCAGGAGCTGGCGGCGAAGGGATTCCAATTTTCTTCGGCGAACTCCATCAACATCGGCAGACTGGTGCCGCAGATTGTATATTATTTCTGGGCATATTTGCAGGCGGTACGCATGGGCGAAATCAAAAACGGAGAGGCACTGAATTTTACTGTGCCGACAGGGAACTTCGGGGATATTCTTGCAGGATGGTATGCCATGAAGATGGGGCTGCCTGTGGGGCATTTCGTTTGTGCCTCCAATGATAATAAGGTGCTGTACGATTTCTTCCGCACGGGGGAATATAATAAAAACAGAGCCTTCCATGTAACGGTTTCTCCCTCCATGGATATTCTGATTTCCAGCAATCTGGAACGCTTGCTGGCACACATGGGCGGACAGGCCGCGACAAAGGCGGAAATGGAAAGCCTGAACAGGGACGGCGTTTACCATGCGGAGATAACGGAAAGGAGCATCAGCGGCGAATATGCAACAGAGGCGGAAACCTTTGCGGCAATCAAGGATTTCTACGAAAAAACAGGCTATGTGATGGATACGCACACAGCAGTTGCTTATGCGGCATATCAGAAATATAAGGCGGAGAGCGGCGACAATACGCCGATGGTGATTGTTTCCACCGCAAGCCCGTATAAATTCACAAAGGACGTAATGACAGCACTGGATGCGAAATATGCGGATGGGGATGCCTTTGCATTGCAGGCAGATCTGGAAAGAATCAGCGGCGTGGCTGTGCCTGCGCCCATTGTGGGACTGGAGCATAGACCGATTCTGCACAAAAATGTTTGTGAAAAAACAGAAATTAAGGACGTTGTGAAAAACTGGCTGAAATAAAAAAGGAGGCGCGTATGGAAGAAAAAAGGCTTGAACATCCGGAGGAAAGACAGGACGAAAAGCAGGAGAAAAAGAAGCAGTATCCTGTGACGCGCAGGGATTTTTACGGCTGTGTGATCATTCTGCTGATTGCGGTTTTCTTACAGGGGATGCAGACAAGAGCGCTCATCCGCAGGGAAGCGCAAAACATGAACAACAGATGCCAGAATATAGAATCGCAGATGTGGAACAGCATCAGTAATATCCAAGACGGCATTGCGAGCAGCTTGGCGGAAGCGGATAACCCCTTGCAGGAGAGCAGTGTGGAGATTGTAGCGGCAAATCTGAAGGAGAAAAAGGTGACGCTTCGCATGACGGCAATGCCGAAGGAATGGAAAACGGGGGATACCTCCTTGCAATTCTATCTTTCCTGCGACGGCGGCGAAAAGATTGCCGTTGATGCGGCGGCAGGTGCAGACCATAGCTTTACGGCGGAAAAGGAAATACCCTTCTGCGAAACAGCGGCGGTTACGGCAATCCTGCAAAGAGGGGACATGGAATATCCTTCTGATTTAGGCGAAACGGGCGTATCGGGTGCGGTATATCCTTTCTTTAGCGGAGACTTTTACAGCGCATTTACATGGGCAGGCGGCGGCAGTGAGGCAAGCGTTTCGGGGAATGTTGAGGTTGAGGTGCAGCTGAGCGACTGGATGATGCAGGAGGACAAGAGCCTGACGCTGAAAAATCCCACGGTCGAAATTTATGTGGACGGAAAACGGGTGCAGAAGCATAAGATGCAGGCAGAAGTGGCAGATACGACTTTTACACGCTACACCTATACGATTGAGAAGGCGTTTAAGGTAAAAGAAGGACAGTACATTGAGGTTTACTTCAAGGCGGAGGACGAAAACGGCTTGAAATATACCTATCTGGTAGACCGCTCTCATGTGACAAACGGCGATGTGGAGACGGCGGAGCCGGCAGTTCCGGCGGCTGATTCGGTGCAGGAGGGCAGATTGAAGGTAGAATAACTTTTTAAGTTGAAAACGGGGTTTTCAACTTGCTGAGACAGAAGAATAAACCGTAGGTTCCGGCGGCGAATGCCTTGAAACCTACGGTTTTCCTCGACGGAACTAAATTCCGTCTGCGGATTCCAGTCGGGGAACTCTTTGTTCCCCGAACCCTTCCGCGTTTTGAAAAAATCAAGTAGGAGATTCTCCTGCTTTTTTGTTTCTTTAGCAGAAAAACGGAAAAGCATTGATTTTATTGCGTGCATGACGTAAAATAAAATCAGCATATTATGTGCGTTCGGCAGGGTGCCGGATGAAATGGATACTGATAAAAAAGATAAGATAAAAAAGGAGACAAGCATCATGAAAATGTTCATTGACACAGCCAATGTTGACCACATCAGAGAGGCAAACGATCTGGGCGTAATCTGCGGCGTTACCACAAACCCTTCCCTGATTGCGAAGGAGGGCAGAGATTTCGTTGAGGTGGTAAAGGAAATCACAACCATTGTAGACGGCCCCATCAGCGCAGAGGTCATCAGCCTTGACCACGAGGGTATGGTAAAGGAAGCAAGAGAGCTGGTGAAAATCCATAAGAATATCGTTATCAAAATCCCTATGACACTGGAGGGCTTGAAGGCAGTTAAAATTCTGGCGGCAGAGGGCGTAAAGACAAACGTAACACTGATTTTCTCCGCTACACAGGCATTGATGGCGGCAAGAGCAGGTGCTACCTACGTTAGCCCCTTCCTGGGCAGAGTAGATGATATCGGCTCTGTCGGGATGACACTGATCGAAGAAATCGTTGATATTTTTGATATCCACGGCATTGAAACAGAAATTATCGCGGCATCCATCCGTAACCCTCTGCATGTAATCGATGCGGCAAGAGCAGGCTGCCATATCGCAACCATCCCTTATAACGTGCTGATTCAGATGGCAAAGCACCCTCTGACAGATATCGGTATCGAAAGATTTTTGAAGGACTGGGAATCCGTACCCAAGAAATAAGACAGTTTTGAAACGGCGAAGAAAAATTGAAGCTTTTGGAGGAAAACCAAATGAATAATATGGACAACCTGACAATTAACACCCTGCGTTTCCTGGCGGCAGAGGCTATCCAGAAGGCAAAAAGCGGTCATCCCGGTCTGCCCCTTGGCGCGGCACCTGCGGCATATACCCTGTGGGCAAAGGAGCTGAAAGCAAACCCTGCAAACCCCAACTGGGATGACAGAGACAGATTTATTCTTTCCGCAGGACACGGCTCTGCACTGCTGTATTCCCTGCTGCATGTGTTTGGCTATGGGCTGACGATTGAGGATCTGAAAAACTTCCGTCAGAGAAATTCCCTGACACCCGGTCACCCCGAATATAAGCATACAACAGGGGTTGAGGTGACAACAGGCCCTCTGGGACAGGGCATTGCCAATGCGGTTGGTATGGCACTGGCAGAAAGCCATCTGGCTGCAAAATTCAACACACCCGAATTCAAGGTGGTAGACCATTACACATACGCACTCTGCGGTGATGGCTGCTTACAGGAGGGCGTTGCCTCCGAGGCGGCTTCTCTGGCAGGGACAATGGGTCTGAATAAGATTATCGTACTGTATGACAGCAACCATATTACGATTGAAGGCGATACAGCAACCGCATTTGCCGAGGATGTGCTGAAGCGCTTTGAGGCTTACGGCTGGGACACACAGGAGGTTGCGGACGGCAATGATGTTGACGCAATTCAGGCAGCGATTGCGGCAGCGAAGAAATCCGACAAGCCCTCCATTATCAAGATTGAAACAAAAATCGGCTACGGCGCACCCAATAAGCAGGGCAAGGCTTCTGCACACGGCGAGCCTCTGGGCGAGGAGGAAATCAAGCTGACAAAGGAAAACCTGGGCTGGCCTTATGCCGACAAGGAATTCTTTGTTCCCGAAGAGGTGAAGGCGCACGTTGCGGCAATCACGGCAGAGGGTGCAAAGGCAGAGGCAGAATGGAATGAAATGTTCCGCGCGTATACAGAAAAATATCCCGAACTGGCGAAGGAATATGCACAGTGGCACAGCGACGAGCCGGCGGCTGATTTACTCAATGACGAGGACTTCTGGAAGAACGAGGGCGACCTTGCAACCAGAGCAGCATCCGAGAAGGTATTGCAGAAGGTGGCAAAGGTAGTGCCGAACCTGTTTGGCGGCTCTGCTGACCTCGCACCCTCCAATAAATCTCAGATGAAGGACAGAGAATATTACAGCAAGGAAAACCCCGCAGGCTCTAATGTGCATTTCGGTATCCGCGAATTTGCGATGACAGCAATCGCAAACGGTATGTCTGTGCATGGGGGCGTAAGACCTTATATTGCAGGCTTCTTTGTATTCGCAGACTACATGAAGGCAGGGCTGAGAATGGAAGCATTGATGGGTCTGCCCGTAATCAGTATTCTGACACATGACAGCATCGGCGTTGGCGAGGATGGCCCTACCCATCAGCCCATTGAGCATCTGGCAATGCTGCGCAGCCTGCCCAACTACAATGTATTCCGTCCCTGTGATACAAGAGAAACCGCGGCGGCTTGGTATACTGCACTGCACAGCAAAGAAACACCTACCGCACTGATTCTTTCCAGACAGAATTTGCCTGCACTGGAAGGCACAGGCAAGGATGCACTGAAGGGTGCCTATGTGCTGAAGGATTGCGCGGGTACGCCTGATGTTCTGCTGATGGCATCCGGTTCCGAGGTGGAGCTGATTTACAAGGCGGCAGACGAGCTGGCGGCAAAGGGCGTAAAGGCAAGAGTCATCTCCATGCCCTGCTGGGAGGTATTTGAGGCACAGGATGCGGCGTATAAGGAAAGCGTACTGCCCAAGAATGTGCGCGCAAGACTGGCTGTGGAAGCGGCGGCTGACTTCGGCTGGCAGAGATATACCGGTCTGGATGGCGACATGATTTGCATGAACGGCTTCGGTGCATCTGCACCCGCAGGCTTACTGTTCAAGGACTTTGGCTTTACGGTAGAAAACGTAGTAGAGAAGGCGTTGGCACTGGTAAAATAATAGTATTTTAAGGAAGGAAAAGGCTCTGTGCAGTCCTGCGAGATAAGGCTGTGCAGAGCTTTTCTTGAGAAAAGGAGGTGGATACGCTTGCGTACATTTATTGCGATTGAACTGGAGGAGGAAACCAAAGCACAGCTGGCAGAGGTGCAGGCAGAAGCAGAGAAGCTTTGCCGCAGGGGGAATTATACACCGAAGGAGAACTTTCATCTGACGCTGCATTTTCTGGGAGAGGTGCAGGAGGAGGATCTGGATTATCTGCATGAGGCAATTTACGAAACGGCACGCCGCAATCGTCCTTTCACGATGACGATAGATAAAATCGGCTTTTTTCCGAGAGGGAACAAGGGGATTTTATGGGCAGGGATTGAAAGAAGCAATCATCTGCAAAGATTGTTCAGCACGCTGGAAAAATCTCTGGAGCAGCAGGGCTTTGCGAGGGAGAGAAAGGGACTCAGCCCGCATATCACCCTTGGCAGAGAGGTGGAGCCACAGCGGAATTTTACTGACGTGCAGAGGGGCGTTCGGGTGGAGCCGATGCGCGTTTCTGTGAGAAGCATTTTGCTGATGGAAAGTGTCAGAAGGGGTGCAAGGTTGATGTATGTTCCTGTTTTCAGACAGAATTTAATCGGAAAATGAGACAGAAAAATCTCATTTTGCAGGATGCAATAAAAAAAATACCAGTCTTTTCGTGGGATTGGTATTTTTTATTTGTGCAAAGTGTGGGAGAGAGAGGGGAATCCTTCGTATAGAAGTAATTTAAAAAAATTAAACATAAGGTTTAATTTTGTGAAATTAGCAACAAAAATGAACAAATTTTCAGCAAAAAAAGGAAGAAAAAGGCATATTTTCTTGTTCATTGTTCCAAAGATGATTTGTTGTTTGCGAAATTGATTGAAAAATAAAGGTTTTTTACATATACTTTATTTGTATAACAACGGAATGTATTTCCGCTGTGTACAAAGAGGAGCCTGCTTGGCAGGTATGAAAAGTTTTTGTTCAAAATAATGAGGAAGTTTTTGAGAATTTATATTTTTTAGGAGGAATGTAATTATGGCAAACAATACTGTATTTTTCCCCGGCTATTCCGCAGGTGAAAATGCTTACAAGGAAATCGACAAGGTATGCTCTCCCTATGGTACAAAGGCTGTTGTCATCAGTGATGAAATTTCTATCAACGCAACAAAGAAATATCTGGATGAAGCAACACAGGACGGTATTGTAAAGATTGATTATATCCTGTTCCCCGGTGAAGCATCCTTCGAGGCTGTAGATGAACTGGAACAGAATGAAATCGTGAAAAATGCAGATATGATTTTCTGTCTGGGCGGCGGCAAGGCAATCGACACAGGCAAGCTGCTGGCACACAGAATGAATAAGCCTTACTTCACATTCCCCACCATTGCATCTACATGCGCTTGTAACTCCGCGCTGGGGATTTACTACTACCCCAACCATGAGTTCCGCACCTTCTTCCGCGTGGACAGACCCCCCGTACATATCTTCATCTCTACAAAGGTTATCGCAGAAGCACCCGCTGCATTCCTGTGGGCAGGCATCGGCGATGGCATGAGTAAGGAAACAGAGGTAAGATTCTCCGCAAGAGGCAGAGATCATGAGCTGACACTGGAGGAACAGGCAGGCGTTGCACTGGCAGCATGCTGCACAGAGCCTCTGCTGAAATATGGCGTACAGGCAATGGAGGACTGCAGAAACAACCGTGCATCCAAGGCAATCGAAGAGGTTGCACTGAACATCTTCATCAACACAGGTATGGTTTCCAACATGGTTGACTCTGCAAAATACAACACATCCTTGGCACACGCTTTCTTCAACGCAAGCACAACACTGCCTCAGATTGAAGCAAGACACAAACACGGTGAGGTTGTTTCCTACGGCACACTGCTGCTGCTGACACTGGATAAGCAGTATGACAAGCTGGAAAGATTCTTCGACTTCTACAAAGGCATGGAGCTGCCTACAAAGCTGGCTGACCTGGAAATCGAGGTTGACGAGTTGGATCCCGTACTGGAGCTGGCAGTACAGAGATATGACCTGGATGTGGTTCCTTACGAAATCACACCTGCTATGATTAAGGATGCAATTCTGGAATTAGAAGAATATAACAAAAAAAGAGCATAATTAGGGGAATTCAGGGGGGTCTTTATTGTCAATTTTGTTGATATGCAGAGCCCCCTGAAAATTGTTTAGTTTTTTTAAAAAAACACTCTGGTAAAACAGAAAAAAGTACATTATACTAGGATAGTGTGAAAAAATCGAAAAAATCGAGGATTTCATCTATATAAACCGTGAGACTTGTCTCACAAGAGCAAAAAACGATGCGTCTAAAGACACAAGCAAATGTTTAAAGGAGGAAACAAATTTATGGAATTCGGATATTCTAAGGAGCAGGTACTGCTGAGAGAAATGTACAAGAAATTCGCTGAAACGGAAATCAAACCTCTGGCAGAAGAACTTGACGAAGAAGAAAGATTCCCCGTAGAAAGCATTCCCAAACTTGCTAGATACGGTTTTATGGGCATTCCCTTCCCTAAGGAATACGGCGGCGCAGGCGGCAACTATCTGACATACGCAATGGCAGTTGAAGAACTGGGTAAGGTATGCGCGACTACAGCAGTTATCGTTTCCGCTCACACATCTCTGTGTGCAGGTCCTATCTATTACTTCGGTACAGAAGAACAGAAACAGAAATATCTGGTACCCCTGGCAAAGGGCGAAAAAATCGGTGCATTCGGCCTGACAGAGCCCAGTGCAGGTACAGACTCCTCCATGCAGCAGACAACAGCTGTTCTGGATGGTGACGAATATGTTCTGAACGGTACAAAGGTATTTATCACAAACGCAGGCTACGCTGATATTTATGTAGTTATCGCTATGACAGATAAATCTAAAGGCAATAAGGGCATTTCTGCTTTCATCGTAGAAAAAGGCACACCCGGCTTCTCCGTTGGTAAGAAGGAAAGAAAAATGGGTATTCGCGGTTCTGCAACCTGCGATCTGATTTTTGAAAACTGCAGAATCCCCAAGGAAAACATCCTGGGCAAAGAAGGTCAGGGCTTCAAGATTGCAATGCAGACACTGGATGGCGGCCGTATCGGTATCGCTTCTCAGGCTCTGGGTATCATGCAGGGTGCAATCGATGAATGTGTGAAATATGTAATGGAAAGAAGACAGTTCGGCAAGAAGATCGGTCAGTTCCAGAATACACAGTTCGAGCTGGCAGATATGGCTACAAAAGCAGAGGCTGCAAAGCTGCTGGTTTATGAAGCAGCGGCAACAAAGGATGCAGGCAAGCCTTACAGCCATCTGTCTGCAATGTGCAAATACTTTGCCGGCTCTACAGCAAGCGATATCACAAGAAGATGCCTGCAGCTGTTCGGTGGCTATGGTTATACAAGAGACTACCCCGTAGAAAGAATGATGCGTGACGCGAAGATCACAGAAATCTACGAAGGTACATCTGAAGTTCAGAAGATGGTTATCTCCAGCTGGATGAAACTGAAATAATTTGACATAAGAGAACGGAAGGAGAAAAAAATCCATGAAGATTTTAGTTTGTATCAAACAGGTTCCCGATACAGTTGAAGTAAAGATTGACCCCAAAACAGGCACACTGATTCGTGACGGTGTACCCTCTATCATCAACCATGACGACAAGACAGGTATCGAAGCTGCACTGAGAATCAAAGAACAGCTGGGCGGCACAGTAACAGTTGTTTCCATGGGCCCCCCTCAGGCAGACGTTGCTCTGAGAGAAGCACTGGCTATGGGTTGTGATGATGCTTACCTGGTATCCGCAAGAGAATTCGGTGGTTCCGATACTTATGCTACATCCGGCATCATTGCAGCAGCGCTGAAGCACATCGGCTATGATCTGATCATCACAGGTCGTCAGGCTATCGACGGTGACACAGCTCAGGTTGGTCCCCAGATTGCTGAGAAGCTGCACCTGGCTCAGGTTTCCTATGTAGAAGAAGTTGTAGAAGCAGCAGAAGATCATGTTGTTGTAAAGAGACAGTTTGAAGATGGTTACCACATCGTAAAGGTAAAAACACCCTGCCTGCTGACAGCTATCGCTGAGCTGGCAGAACCCAGATATATGTCCATCGGCGGCGTTTTCGATGCATACCAGAAAGAAATCAAGGTTCTGGGCTTTGAAGACCTGAAGGACGACCTGGAACTGGATATGATTGGTCTGAAGGGTTCCCCTACAAACGTATTCAAATCCTTCACAAAAGAAGTGAAGGGCGCAGGTACCATTCTGAATGGTTTGACACCCGAAGAAGCGGTTGATGCAATCGTGAAGAAACTGGAAGAAAAATTCATTATCTGATTTTGAAATAGATTTAGGAGGCAAACCCAATGAGCAAAGGTATTTTTGTAGTAATGGAACAGAGATACGGCAAGGTTCAGAACGTAGGTCTGGAACTTGTCGGTGAAGCTACAAGACTGAAAGAAGATCTGAAGGATGACGTAGTAGCAGTACTGC
>ERZ773115.307-NODE-307-length-56444-cov-9.048165_pt1 | contig 56444 bp, 43 predicted proteins | sample MGYA00511116_ERZ773115 | MGnify/ENA primary metagenome ERZ773115 (study PRJEB29015, sample SAMEA2737869) | human gut metagenome | biome: human gut; feature: human-associated habitat; material: faeces | place: China | collected 2012 ... | reverse complement strand
TGCTCCTCGAAAAATCCCGGAACATTTCAGACAGCTTCTCCACGATTTCATCAACACCCCCAATTTCCTGCGAGGATAGATAGGTATAATACAATACCCAATAGCACTCCTCGCCGTTCCGATATTTCTCCCGCAGCAAAGCAACTGCACTACCTATAATCCAGTATGAAAAATTGCTTTATCGTCCTTTTTCATTTTAATCTCCTGATGCGAAAAAGAGCAGATATAGCATCCGCTCTTCTTGTGTTTCCTATTGTATTTCACTATTCCCACTTTGGGACACCATGTCCCGAAGTACAACTTCTTCTTTTATCAACAAATTCCTCTATCGTAACAAGTCCAACAATGTATATTCCCCTTTTGGCACTTTTGAAATCTCATGATGTTTTTTATAGCAGCTACAAGCACCATCGGATCAGCAAAGTAGCTTTTGACAAATCTATAAGATTTTACATCTGCCATCCTTAGATCCTCTTTACAGAAATCACTGGGCTTTTTCCGTGATTTCTTATATTCCTTATACTTATTCTCATTATGGATGATCAACATCTCTATTTCTGGAGCAGTTACTACATTTATAACGTCCACTTTGCCAGCATAGGCCTTACTGAGTTTAAAATTTTCGCCTCTTGAATCAAGGATTCTAATAACAGAAATTTTGTCCTTAAATCCCTTTCTCAAATATTTTTCTTCAAATTTTTTGGCTTCTCGACAACGGATTACTTCTTCCTCAATCATCTCTTCTCTATTAAAAATCAAAAGGTTATAATCCAGAAGTATGTCCATGATAGCATTTTCGGCCGAACCTTCACAAATACATGCCTTATAATTTGCTAATTCCATAGGCACCTCCTACATAAGTGCTAAGGCAATGCTCTTCTTTAACCGCATATAAGCCTCATATGTCGGAGTTGTTCCCTCAAGGAAACCGCTCTGGTATGCATCACTTTTCTTAATATCGTTTCTTTTCAATATATTTGATAGATTCTCCACCGTAATACCATTACGATTTCTAGTGATAAAAATGCTGTCGTTGCGATCATATTCATCCAGTAACTCTGGATAATGTGTAGAGAAAATAAGTGTGCCACCATTTTTATTCAGTTTACTATCCATGAAGAACCGAATCAATGTTATTACAATTTCTTTATTAAAGTGATTCTCCACTTCATCTATAACCATATACCCGCCGCTTTGTAAGACTTCCTGTGCCAAGGTAAATGTAATCATTCCTTTTACTGTACCGGATGAAAGATAATTATTCAATTCTACCGGATTATTAAGAAGAATTTCCTCCTTATCCTTGAACTTCAAATGGATTAATGTTTTATTTTCATTTTCATCAAAGTGCAGCTTCTCAATCGTCGGATCTAAGAACATAATAACTTCTGACGGAATTTCTTCTGAGAATGTAAGAACATTTTCATTCGTATATTTCAAGAGATTAACAATACACACATGCTCTTTCGCCTTCTTATTTCTGGCAATCATAATACTTACATCATCTGGCAAAAAGTCCTCCTGACTACTTCTAACCATTGCAGGCTCTTTACCTTCAAAAATGAGCATCCCCTTACGGGTAGTCACCTCATCTACGTCTTTTATCCATAAAGATTCTGAAAGGATACTGTAACTCGTTCCTTCCAGCTTGCTTTTTCGGGAAGTAATTATCGTTTCCAATCGGCAGATTTCATTCAACTTTCCAGAAAAGAAATACATATTCAATTTGACCTCTTTTGCATCACCCAATATATCTCTAGTCTCTATATGGTTTATTGGCTCATTATTGATTATATCTAAAGCAAGCAAAATAACCTTCAAAACAGATGTCTTTCCGGATGCATTGATACCTATAAACCCCGTTGCAGAATTCATATAAATATTTGAGAATAATGGATACAAAATATTCTTTTGTTCTTCAGCGACCCTCTGCTGTGCATAAAAAGATAAATCCAGTTTTTCCTTGAATAATGGTAGCCCTTCCGCTGTAATACGAAGAAGTTTCATAGTTACCTCCTGACTTATAAACAGATTTTCCGTTTTTAATCTATATCTATAAGTAGTTTATCACTTAATATAAAATTTATCAACGTATTTTTCGTTTTTATTTTTACATGTTTATCCTATAAATACACAAAAAGCTCCAACATATTCCGAGTTTCAAGGGAACAGATTGAATCTTTATCTTCTCTTTTTGTAGAAGTGTAGTCCAGTAAATAGTTTCTAATCCACCATCCATTTTTAATATATTAGGTTTGAAAACTGACTTTCAAATTTCTTTATTTCTTTTTCAATTACGACATCCAGTTTATCTTTAGGAAATCCCATCTCCAACCAGATTATATAACGAAACATCCACTCAAGTTTAATTGCATAAAAACCGCATTGTGCTCCGTCAAGCACCCCGTTCTGTTTAGCATTAACATGAAAAACTTTATTTCTTGTTTTTACAATTTTCTGAATCAGAGTCTTTCTTCTTCGATATTCCCTAGAAAAAATCGTTTTTCCATATGTTTCTATAAGAGCCGTCATATAACATGCAAAGGACTTTTTACCACGAATTGACAATTCGAATTTCTCTTTACAATTCTCGCACTGCACTGTTCTGGTTGTATTATTCTCTGATTTTACTATGATTTTCTTCTCTTTCTCTAACCTTTTTCCAAAAGCTTCAAAACACTCTGCCAGCATGGAAATTCGCACATCCGCTGTTAATCCATTCAAACAATTAGCAAATAATGCTACCTGGTTAATTATTCCCAATGAAGATTGTAATTTAAGCCACTTTAAAAAATATCGCTTATATTCTTTATCTGTCAGTTCCAAAGGAATTTTATGCTTATACTTTTCACTGAAAAAATAAGGAAGTTCAACATCCGTAATGGAATTTGTAACATCAATACCATCTGTCTCACATTTTTTCATACAATAAAAAGCACCATCTACCAAATATTCATATCTTCTTATATCTCCAAGATAATGATATATTTTTTCAAAAGTTGTTGGAGTATCAACTGATATACTTATTTTTTTCTCATCACCAATTACAGCAATTTCTATCGTATAAGTAACATGGTCTTTTTTAAATGAGAAACAACTTTTTTCAAAACATATTTGTGTACTATTAATGCCTCTCCATTCTAACGACAAATGCCTCTGTGTCTTTAATTGGTCATATGTAGTATTTTCAGTCATCCAATAGTTTCCTCCTTTCTGCAATCTTCTTTTAATATACCACAACAACCTTTGCTTTACTACATAAGAAAACGCTCCTTAATCAAAGTTCATCATTTCAACTTTTCTATATTTTATACCACATGGAGTATCCTCTAAATCATAATCTCCTTACCCATGGCTTTTAAAATTCCCCTCACATCTTCCAGAAATCAACTGTTCCGCATACAGCAATTCCAATGCCGGATCGCAGCAGTTCGTTCTGAACCCCCAAAGCAAATCACCCATTCTTCTTATACTCTCGTTTTTTCTACGATAATATGTGCTCCTCGAAAAATCCCGGAACATTTCAGACAGCTTTTCCACGATTTCATCAACACCACCAATTTCCTGCGAAGATAAATAGGTATAGTACAATACCCAATAGCATTCCTCGCCGTTTCGATATTTCTCCCGCAGCAAAGCAACTGCGCTATCTATAATTCGGAGCATGTTTCTACTTTTATTGATGCTTCGGATTCTGGCTGCGACATCAGATGCAGGAAGATCAAGACCTGCTTCATACGATAATTCTAGAAACTCCTCGATTGTGTTTCCAAACTCTGCCTGAAAATTTACATTTGTCTGAAATACAGAGACTTCCAGACTCCATACCACATCCCTGTAATGCTCCAGCAACAACTGCGTATTATGAAAAATTGCTTTATCATCCTTTTTCATTTTATCCCTCCTGATACGAAAAAAGAGCAGATAAAATATCTACTCTTCGTCTCACGAACCATATTTTGCTTTTCTTTCTCACTTTGGGACACCGTGTCCCGAAGCTACTCCTCCATAACCATATCGTGCTGCACCGCCATCGTATAATATGTATCCATCGTAGCCGTTGCATTAAACAGAGTTGTCAGAATATATGCTTTGATATTCCCAATCCTGCTTGCGGTCTGCTCTAGGCAATGCAAAACATACTCTACATGATCCTGCCCGATGCACAGAAACCGATTCTTCACCAACTGATACGGATAGTCTGTTCCGCCAACCCTCAAAACCTTTCTGTTGACCGCCAGTACCTCAACCATCAGCTCCACCATCTCATCCAGCATCCGCCTTTGCATGATGGGCAGATTGCTGTACAGCGTTTCATAGCTAATATTTTCTTTTACAATTCTGCGGTACACATCCGCCACATCCATCTCTCCCCCTTCCCTTTTGGGATAGATGGGATAGATTGATTCAGTATCATTGTATTCAGTCTTATTCTTTTCAGTATTATTTGTTGGTGCTTCATTGCCACTCTTGGACAGTATTTCTGTGCCATTCCGGATATGCAAATGTTTACCACTCTGTAATGGCAAATCCGCACCACTTTGGAGTTTCTCTCTATTACCTCTCTGCATTGGTGTAGCTTTACCTGTATGGAAGGAATCCTCTTCACCTGTTATAAGTGGCATTTCCCTGCCACTCTGCAATGGCAAAACTTCTCCCTGCTCCTGCTTCTCCTCTTTCTGCGAAATATCCTCCTGCACTGTAATAAAATTTTTCAGGTAAATCAAGTCCGGTCTGCCTAAGCCCTGTCTTTTCCTCTCAATTAGACCAATCCCTGATTTTGAATCCAGTTCCGCCATCAAAGAGCCTGCTTTCCTCTGGCAGCACTCAAATTCCTTCATAACCTCTTTTAACGTAAAAATAATATATACTCTATTATTCTGATCCATCCATTTATTTTCTCTGGATAATGACATTCTATCCAGCATAATGCCATACAGAATTTTGGCATCACTTGAAATCTTCTTGAACCGTTCATCTCGTATCAGAATTTTCGGTAGCCGAAAGAAACTGAACTGTTCTGCTTGGGAGCCATAAAAATAATCAAATTTAAAAGAATCCTTCATGCCCTTCCTCCTGCCTCCATTTCTCCAATAGCTCTATGATTTTCTGTTCCATTTCCTCTGCGGAGGATTCCTTCGAAAAATACTTCCGAATATTTTTTACAGGTATAGATGTTGCACTGCTTTTCTGTTTCCTGTCCAACAGCACTTCTTCTACTCTTTCAATAGATACTGCTCCGCTCATCTGTTTCAGCTTTTCTGCCATATCAATATTCGGATAAATCTTATGCTCCAGAATCACCTCCAGTAAGATATTCTGTTCTGTCTCGGTCAGAAAGGAAAGCTTTTCCGCCGCTCGGAAGACAATCTTCTTTTGGTCTACCAGGTCAAGCAAATCCTCCTGCAAATAGGTTAATCTGATGTAGCGTTTGATTTGCCGCCCACTCTTATTGTTTTCCTTTCCCAGCTGCTCTGCGCTGCTTTCCGAAAGTTTCTTTCCCTGATGCTTCAGCGCATCATATTTTATTCTGTAAGCCCAAGCCTTCTCGCTATAAAGCAGTTCTTCTCTCTGGTTATTGGAATCCACCATCAGAATTGCAGACTCATCATCCGTCAATTCTCGGATGATAACAGGTATTTCTTCCAGCCCTGCCTTCTCACAGGCTCTTTTTCTTCTGTGACCGGATACAATTTCATAGCCGCCCAAGGCACGCGGGCGAACCAATGCCGGCTCTAAAACACCGTTTATCCGAATACTCTCGACCAATTCGTCCATTTTCGCATCATCAAGCACACGAAATGGGTGCTGTGCGTATGGAAATAATTTTTCCAACGGAACCATTGTTGTTATGTGCTGCTCTGATTCCTGTGGAATACCGAACAAACTGTCAAAGCTTTCAAATTTAATCTCTTTCGCCGTTCCCTCTCTCATCCGCAAGCACCTCCTTCGTCAATGCCTTGTATGCCTGTCCAACCGAGCCATTGGGATCATATTGAAAAATACTTACGCCCTTCGCTGTTGTTTCTGCAGCACGAACAGAGAGGGGAATTTTATTTACAAAAACATTCAGCATTGTTCCATAATTCTCCTCCAGAAGCTCTGCAATATCTCTGGCATTTTTCGTCCTTCTATCGAACATTGTCACCAGTACCCCCTCTATCTCCAAACGAGGATTTAACTGGCGTTTCACCTGTACGATTGTTTTCATTAGCTGCTGAAGCCCTTTGATTGGCAAGTATGCTGCCTGCACAGGTATCAGAACGCTGTCTGCACATGCCAATACGTTAATTGTAAGCATCCCAAGCGAAGGCATCCCATCAATCAAAATATAATCATAATGCTGCTTTATGCTCTCGATATAGCGTTTCAAAATCAATTCTCTGCTCATGACATTGACTAACGAAATCTCCATTGCAGATAAATCTATATTGGAAGGCAGCACGTCCACTCCCTCGCTATGACGAAGAATTGCATAGTCCTTGTCCATTTCAACCTCATTGATGGTATTCATCATAACAGTTGCAAGCGTATGGTTGATTTCGTCCGGATTGATGAATCCTAAACTCGCTGTTAAATCTCCCTGCGGATCTGCATCAATCAGTAATACCTTTTTTCCGCACCTTGCTAAACCAATCCCTAAATTCCCACAGGTCGTTGTTTTGCCAACACCGCCCTTCTGATTTACTACTGCAAACACTTTACACATTTCCTCCACTCCTTTTCTATCATAAAAACAGTGCCTATTCAGACAATACCTCTTTACAGCTTTCTGATGACCGGTCGCTTCAAACTGTCTAAATTTTCTGTTTTACACTGCTATTTACAATAGGCGCGGCGCTATGTCTCCCGTATTGAAAAAAAGGCACTCAAAAAGCTGCGTGCCGCTTTTCAGTAAGAATCAGGGCTTTGCCCTGCTACATATCCCATTTCTATCCCCTTTTTTTGCAATCAAAAAAGCAGCTCCCCTTCAGAAACTGCTTTTCCGTTTATTCATTATTTTATTATTTTATTTTTAGAAACCATTTCCGCTATCATGTAGTTTTATATCAGCAAAAACGATTCCTCCTCAAATTGCTTCAGATGAAATATTACACACCACTCCACATCATCCGTCACGGGTTCAAAGTGCAGAGAAGAATAAATCGTATGCAACTTTTTCTCTGCGTCATCCGTTTCACAAACCACATTCCCAAAGTAAACCATACCATTTTGCGCTTCCGGTGCGAAAGGCTCTGTATTTTGGGCAATTTTTATCGGCTTATCACTTTCTGCGCAATCATAGATGGAAATATCCTTCCCCTGTTCAGGAAAAACGGTGTAGCACATGGCGGTAAGATGCATCGGGTACAGCCATTGTTCTGAACCGGGCAGCTCCTGCTCCATCGTCTGTGGCTCCAACGCCTGCACCGTCAAGGTATATTCTGTTCCGTTCATCGGATGAACAAAGGAAAACGAATCTCCCGGCGCATGCAGCTTAAAATGCGGCCCCGGCACATCGCACGCCTGCTGCTTCATCGTAAGGGAAAGCGTTTTTATTTCGGTCTCATTTGCCCACGGAAATGCATACCTGTAAACCGTCCATCCATAAGACAAATCCAAGCCATAGTGTTTCAATGCCCGTTCCGCTTCCGGTTCATGAAGCAGCCCCTCCGGTACACAGGGATTGAAGCACACCCCACTCCCATGTGTCATCTGCATGGTTTCCCCATTCAGCTCCACTCGGGGATTGAAATGCAGGCAAAGCGGATTATCCAAATCCAGCTGCATCCGCTGCTCTTGGCTGATATGTGCGCAGGAATCATTTTCCGCGCTCAGGTTCCATTTTTTCATAAAGTCGCGAATATCCTCAACCTCAACACGCCTGCAAAACTCCATGACAAGCCCCTTTTCACAGGCATATACCGCAGGAATCACCCAATGATATCCCGCCCAGTCAAATTCCCTGTCGAGCCGAATTTCCGTTCCGGCACGCGCCCCTTTCGGCTGTCCCCAGAAATTATTGTCAAAATAAACCTTCCATTCACGCGTATCTTCCCCGATTGGGATAGCATCCATACCTTCATACGAAAAATCTCCGACTACCTTATCCATCCAATCCCTCCTTCGCAGCATCCGCTTCTTCTTATGGATAGTGTAACAGAAGTTCAACCGCTTATCAACGCAAAGAAGCCTCTCCTTTTCGCAATCAAAAAAGCAGCTCCCCTTCAGAAACTGCTTTTCCCTGCTTTTCTCTTATTTAAAATGGCTGCCGTCTGCGATAATACGCAGTGCGTTTTTCAATGCGGTCACTTCTTCTTCCGTAAAGCATTTCAAAACTTCTTCGTTTACTTCATCAATGATTTCCGTAATCGGCTCCTGCAGCTGCTTCCCCTTTTCTGTCGGCACAACGCGAACCTCTCGTCTGTCCTCCCGATTGATGACACGGTCAATCAGACCTTTTTTCTGCATACGATCCAACACACCGGAAATCGTCGAGGTTTCCAGACAGAGAATCTCGGAAATCTGCTTCGGCGTTGCAAATTCTCTCTGCCACAGACAGCTTAACACCCCATACTGGGAAGGTGTCAGGTCATATTCCGAAAGCTTGCCGCTGAGAAACTGAAAAACCGTATGCTGTGAAGTTGTTAATAAGTAATTGATACATTGTGTAAGTTCCATAAAATTTACCGTTCTTTCCTTTAGAATACTAATTATTATGGTAGCTTTTTTTCGACAAAAAATCAAGAGTTATTTTGCATCCAAACGAATTATTTTACATCGGAGGGACGCTTGCGCAGCATATCAAATTTTTTCACAGGCTTTTCAAATTTCACCTGCAAAAGCTCCTGCGGATGCGGCGCGGATGCAACTGCTTCGCCGTTCTGGTTGCGGATTTCCGTTACCTTCATGGCATAGGAATCCCCCTGCGCGGGCATGACCTCAATTTCCTCGCCGACAGAAAATTTATTTCTCTGCTCCACCCATGCGAAGCCGGTTTCCTCGTTCCAATCCTCCTGCACCATGCCGATAAAATCGTACTCGCGGATATAGGAATTATTGGTGTAAACCTGCTGATTGCCGTCAGGCTTGCCATAATAGAAGGCTGTGGTGTAATCTCTGTGGCTCGCCTTGGAAACCTCTGCCAGATAATACGGCAGACGCTTTTCATAGAGCTTCGGGTCAGCGAAATAATCATCGATCGCCTGTCTGTATGCCTTCACCACCGTGCCGACATAAAACGGCGTTTTCATGCGCCCTTCGATTTTCAGGCTGTAAATCCCTGCCTTTGCAATATCGGGGATATGCTCAATCATGCACAGATCCTTAGAATTATAAATATACGTTCCTCTTTCGTTTTCCTCAATCGGCATATATTCGCCCGGTCTGGTTTCCTCCACCAGATGATATTTCCAACGACAGGGATGCGCGCACGCCCCCTTATTCGCATCTCTGCCTGCAAGGTAATTGCTCAGCAGGCATCTGCCGGAATAGGAAATGCACATTGCGCCATGCACAAAGGCTTCGATTTCCATATCCTCAGGAATGCTGTCGCGAATCTGGCGGATTTCCTTCATGGAAAGCTCACGCGCCACTACAACACGCTGTGCGCCCAGCTTATACCACATCTGTGCGGATTTATAGTTCGTGTTGTTCGCCTGCGTGGAAACATGAATCTCCATATTGGGAACAGCTTCCTTTGCAACAGAAAATACACCCAGATCGGAAATAATCAGCGCATCTACGCCAATGGCTTCCACCGCCTTGAAATAGTCCGCCATCCCTTCAAAATCGGGGTTATGTGCGAAAATATTTGCTGTTACATAAACCTTTACTCCATGGTCATGGGCAAATTTTACCCCCTCCGCCATGGTATCTATATCGAAATTTTTTGCCTTGGCACGCAGACCATACGCCTCGCCGCCGATATAAACGGCATCCGCACCATAAAGTACAGCAATTTTCAGCTTTTCTAAATCGCCCGCAGGTGCCAATAGCTCCAGTTTCTTTTTATTCTGCATTTTTGGTTTCTCCTTCTGTTTTGGTTTCGGGGATAATTTCCTTTTTCTTATAGCACAGCGCTACCCCGTCCCCGATGGGGATGATAGAGGTTTCCAGTGCATCATGATGGGTAATCTCCCAGAGGAAATTCCGCAGACGCTTATGAATGGTACGCTGTCTGCGCGGCACGCTAAAGCGCGTCTGTGCAATCGTGCCGCCCTGCAGCACGTCATCCACAATCAGAAGACCGCCCACAGGCAGAAGCCGCAGGCAGTGCGGCAGGAACGCCTGATACTGCCCCTTCGCCGCATCCATGAAAATCACATCGTAGGAGCCTTCCAGTGTCGGCAGAATATCCGCCGCATCCCCCTCCAGAATTTTGATTTTATCCTCCAGACCCATGCGCTTAATGTTCACACGGGCATCCTTCAGCATCACCTCATAGCGGTCAATCGTGGTAACGGTACCCTCCTCAGGCAGATAGCGGCACATCAGCCCTGCGGAAAAGGCTACAGCTGTGCCGATTTCCAGAATATTTTTCGGCTTCTGCATCGTCAGAAGCACACTTAAAAGCCGCGCCACCTCGGGCGGCACGATTGGTACCTCTGCCGCAATCGCTTCCTTCTGAATCTCGCCCAGAACGCCGTCATACATCGGCTGTACGCTGCGCAGATAGGCGTTCATCGTATCATCGGTTACATAATTCATTTTTCATCTCTCCTGATTTTTACTGTGCGCTGGCGTTATATGCATTTTTCGCCGCCAGGAATTCATCATAGGTCTTGCAGAAAACATGGTTATCCTTCCCCACTGCCTCCACAACATAATACAGATAGTCATTATCCTCAGGATACAGTGCCGCCTTAAACGAGGATTCTCCGGGGTTTGAAATAGGCCCTAAGGGTAGCCCCTTATTCTTACGGGTATTATAGGGAGAATCCGTTTCCAGCTCGGCTGTTGTCAGCTCGCCGCTGGTCTTTCCTACGGCATAAAGTACGGTTGCATCAATGCCAAGGGACATATTCTCCTTCAAGCGGTTATAAATCACCCCTGCCGCTGTCGCACGTTCCGCATCCACCTTAATTTCCTTTTCAATCATGGATGCAACGGTTACGATTTCATCCAGCGTATGCCCGCTGTCCGCAACTGCCTTCTGATATTCCTTAGTATACATCTGATCGAAGCGCGCAAGCATCATATCAATGATATCATGTGCCGTCATGCCCTCATGCAGAAGATAGGTATCGGGGAAAAGATACCCCTCCAGCTTATATTCTCTGTCAGGCAAATCCTTAAGGAAATCATAATCAAATGTACCCTTGTTACATTCCTCAATAAATTCATCCGCGGTGCAAAGCTCTGTTTCCGCAACCTTTGCCGCAATCTGCTTCACGGTATAGCCCTCCGGAATCGTCACCTTCAAATCCTCAGAGGTTTTGCCGCTTTGCAGCAGCTCCATAATCTGCCGCTTCGTCAGCCCTGTATCAATATCATATTTCCCATGCTTATATGTGCCGTCATAGCCCTCCAGCCTGCTGGTCAGCTTAAAGCCGAATACGCTGTGAATCAGCTTGTTTTCCTTCAAAATTTTTGCAATTTCATCTGTGCCTGCTCCTTCCGGAATGGTAACGGAGACGGTTTTCCCCGTCAGGTTCATTTCCTCTGTAGGAGGGTTCATCATGTGGTTCATGAAAATGAAGGAACCAATCCCGATAATCAGCGCAACCGCAATGAGAAGCAGCCCCTTGGAAAAACGTGTCAAATGGCGTTTTTTATGGCGATTTTTCCTGCTGTGCGTCGTTCTTTCCGCTTCTCTCGTTCTGCGCGCCCTCTGCTCCTCGTGCGGAACGCGCTCTCTGCTGCGGGGGACCTCTGTCTGTCCTCTCTGCTGTCCTCTCTGATGAGAGGTTCTCTGATAGGTGTCCTCTCTTTCGTAGGAATTCTCATAGGAATTCTGCAAAAATTCTGCCCTTCTTGCGGCTGTCCGCTGTTCGTATGCTGTCATATCGTTTTCCGCATCTATCTTCCGTCCGGGCAGCTCTGTATGATGCTCCGAAGAAAAGCGCAGAGGACGGCGTTCCTCTCTGACAGGATATCTTGTATGCCCATCTACGGCTTCTCTGCGCGGATATCTGGTTTCTGCTTCTATGTTTTCTTTATCGAATCTATCATCCATACATGATACTCCTTTCCTTATTCCATCATATCATTATACCGTTTTCTTCTCCGGCGCACAACCTTTTCTTTTTCGACATTCTGCGAAGGCGAGCATAAAAAATGCCCTCAGAGAAGTTCTAAGGACATTTCCATTTTTATTTTCTTTTTTTCAGGCAGGCATAGTGCAGCTTCAGCCACATGCCGAGGCTTTTTTTCATATCCTGCCCCGTCAGATGATAGAGAAAGCGGTCTAGGGCGCGTTCCTCAAACGGCTCAAGCACAATGCCGCCGTATACTGTTTTTTCCAGCAGACTGCAAATCCGCTGATATTCCCCTTCGGAAACCGCAGGCAGGCGCAGGGTTAAGGCGCGGTCGGTTTTCTCCGCTTCCCAGCCCAGAGCCGCATCCACACCCCAGAGCGCAAGCAGCCGGAACAGCTTATCCTTTTTGTAGAAAATGCGTTCCTGCGGCGTGAAGCTTTGACAGCATTTCCTTTCGCGCCACAAAAGAACCATCCGCAAAAGCTCCAGCAGGCAAAGCAGAAGCGTTGCAAGCAGCATCAGTACACCAAGCACACCAAGTCCAATCTCTGCCGCATAGAGCACCGCATTCCCCTTATGGGAGGCTGTTAGAAAATACCGAATCGGGTCTTCCTCGTTATGCGGAATCGACACAGACTCTGTATAGCTTGCCTGTGCCTTCAGCACCTCGCGAATATGACTGACCACACTGTAAATCCCGTCATTTTCCGTCTCTCCCTCTTTGAAGATACGATTCAGCAGCGGAAGCAGCTTTTCATCCACTGCCGTATAATTTTCATATACAAATTTGCGATACACTGCCTCTGCCGCGACATAGCGCGCCTGCGCCTCGTTTCTCGGCGCATTGACCCAGTCCTCCGCAACCATCAATTCGGATGGTCTGAGATCGGAAACCTCTGTCAGCGTATAGCTCTGTAATCCGAAAAGCCCGCGTCCGCGCAGCGTACTGTCCTGCTGTGCCTTCGCCCTTCCGTCTGTCAGCTTCTCCAGAGAGGCAGGTGCATAAATACTGTCTCTGGATGCACCATTTACAGTAATTCGCACCCGATTGTCTTCGGGCGTTTGTCCGCTGTCGGAAAGGCGGTATGCCGATACCCGTATCATGCACGCGAATCATGAAATCCGCCACGCCGTTTTGCAGCATCATCTGGCGGAAGGTAACGATAATTTCCCCCTCCGAGGTGAATTTCACTGCATTGGAAAGAAAATTGATAATCACCTGACTGATGCGCAGCTCATCCCCACAGACATAATCCACAGTAACGCCTTCAAAATTGACCTCGTAGCGAATCCCGCGGCTGTCCAGATTTTTCGCAAACATATCATACAGGCGGTTGCCCAGCGCACGCAGGCTGAACACGCCCTGCTCCAGTTCGACCTTGCCGACCTCGATACGGGACATATCCAGAATATCGTTAATCAGCGCAATCAAATGATCGGAAAGCTCATCCGCCTTTGTAAGGTACTGCATAGCGGGACTGTTCGCCTCCAGCTTATTTTCTGCCAGCGTCAGCATACCGATAATCCCATTCATCGGCGTACGAATTTCATGCGACATACGAGAAAGGAAGGTTGTTTTGGAGCGGCTTTCCTCCTCCAGTCTTTCCAGACGCTTTTCATAATCTGCAATCTGCCGATAAAGCTTTGTGATGCGGCAAAAGCAGAATAAATCATATAAGCCATCTGCACTGCGGCTGATGGTCAGCTGCACCCATTCGCCGTTTTTTAGCTGAAAATTCTCAATGAGAGCTGCTTCTCCGTTCCATTCGCGGTATTTTTTCCAGACAGAACCGCCGTCCCCTTCCTCCTGCAAAATATCGGCAAGCGTCATCATATCCTGCTGCACGGCTCCCATAGAAATGCCGAGCAGTGCCGTCATATCTCCGGCTGCCGCAAGCGGCAGTAAATCCTTTCTTCGCAGCACCAGACAAGCCGTGTCCTTCTGGTTGTTCATCTGTGACAGCAAAATATCATCCGTTTTGCGCGGCGCAGGCTGTTTTGTTTTGCCCCATCTGCGGCACACCACTGCGCTTAACAGCAGCACCGCCGCCAATATTTCCACACAGGCAACCACAAGCAGAGAAAAATTCTCTCCCAGGACTGCAAGTAAATCCGTAACCATTGTCATGCTTTCACCGTTCCAATCTCAATCATGCCTTCTATCCGCAGACAAAAAAGTTGTTTTTTGAAATATACATACTAATTTAATATTTTATATCATACAGTACTTTTTCGTCATTTTCAACTGATTTACAGCGGCTTCTTCCTGTATCCGACAGGACACATTATTCTTTTGGAATCTTTTCAAAGTTATTATCAATCTTTTCAATTTTATTAAGTCTGTTGCAGAATTTCATAGCTTTGTTATAATGGAGGATAGACAAAATTCAGGAGGTGAGCCTGTGAATTATCAGGAATGTATTCATTATTTGGAAGAAGATGTTGGCTTTAGTTCTATACCGGGGCTGGAACGCATACAATACCTCTGTGATCTGCTTGGAAATCCGGAGCAAAGGCTTCCTGTGATTCATGTTGCAGGCACAAACGGGAAGGGCTCTGCCGTGGCAATGCTTTCTTCCATATTAAAGGAGGCGGGCTATCGCGTCGGCGCATATACCTCCCCCCATCTGGAGCGATACAATGAACGCTATCTCCTCAATGGTGCGGAAATTTCGGATGATGATTTTGCAAAGGAAATCACCCTGATGCGGCAGCTCTGCGAAAAGCTGGCGGCAGAAGGCAAGCTTGTTCCGACGCTTTTTGAAATTACAACCGGTGCGGCGTTTCATTATTTTTATGAAAAGCAGGTGGATGTTCTGATTCTGGAGGTCGGGCTTGGCGGCAGATTTGATGCCACGAATGTCGTTCCCCACCCTCTGCTTTCGCTCATCATGTCTATCAGCATTGACCATACGGATTTTTTGGGGGATACGATTGAAAAAATTGCTATGGAAAAATCCGGCATTATTAAGAAAAATTGTCCTGTGGTGTTGTATTCCCAAGCGGAATTAGTATATAATATCATTAAGGATGCAGCAGCTCGGATGGATGCTCCATTCTATTGTTTGAATGACGCAAAAATCAGGGTCGCTTCGCAAACATTGGAAGGGACTGTTTTTTCTGTCAAAAATAAATGTTTTTCCTTGGAAAATCTGGAATTATCTCTGCTTGGCACTTATCAGCTTGAAAATTGCCTTGCGGTTCTGGAGGCCTGCCTTGTGCTGAACAAAAACGGTCTTTCGATTCCCGAAGGAGCAATTCGCAATGGACTGAAAAATGCCCGTTGGGCAGGCAGGATGGAGCTTTGCGGCAGAGCGCCGCTTGTCATTCTGGATGGCGCGCATAATGCGGATGGGATTCGGCAGCTGGCAAATTCCCTTTCGGTTTATTTCAAGGAAAAAAAGGTTACCCTTATTCTCGGTATTCTGGGGGATAAGGAATATCGGAGGATGGCAGAGCAGATTCTTCCCTTTGCGGAGACGGTGATTCTGACTGAGCCGCACAGCGAGAGAAGGCTGGATGTATTTTCTCTTGCCCGCTCTGTTTCCGATTTCAGCGGTACGGTGGAGATGGAAAAGGAAATTGAGGCGGCGTATGAAAGGGCGCGCACCCTCACCCCTCAGGACGGCATTATTCTTTGCTGTGGTTCCTTATATATGATCGGAGCCATGCGCACCTATCTGAAGCACCGTAAAAACAGCTAAACTGAAGCACATAGAAAAAGTATTTGAAACGGAGGAATGTCCTGTGTTTAATTTTAAAGAAGAATTGAGCAGATATCAGCCCATTCTGGAAATCGACCAGATCGAAGCATCCCTGCATACATCCGAAATGCAGGATCTTCTGGATATCCTACAGCATATTGCGAAGGAGAAAAAGCAGCCCCCCACTCAGGAATAAGCAAAAGGAGAGAATGACATGAAATGCCCGAATTGTGGTTTTAATTTTTCTGAGGGCTGTCGCTGTCCCGATTGCGGCGTAGATGTGTATGTGTTCCGAAAGGCACGCAATGCATCCATCCGTCTTTATAACGAAGCGCTTACCTTAGCCGGAGAAACCGATCTCTCCGGTGCAGCGGCAAATCTGGAACAGAGCCTTCTTTTTGATAAAAATAACATACAGGCGAGAAATCTTCTCGGTCTGATTTATTGCGAAACGGGGCGCATCGGGGATGCCCTCAGACATTGGATTATCAGCTCCTCCCTTCTGCCCGAAGGAAATGCTGCCGCAGGCTATATGGCGTATTTGCAGAAAAACGCCAGAGAAATGGAAAAATGCAATGATGCGGTGCGGATGTATAATCAGGCGATTACCTATCTGAAGCAGGGCAGTGATGATTTAGCCATTATTCAGCTGAAAAAATCCATTGACAATAACCCGAATTTCATTGATGCCTATAACCTGATGACGCTTTGCTGCATTGAGGATAAAAATCTTAAGCGCGCACTGCATTTTAATGAAATCGTGCTGAAACGGGATATTCGCAATCCCCTTGCCCTGCATTATGCACAGCTGATTGGCAATGTGCCCTCTCCCACTCTGAAAAAGGGAGACAAAAATAAAGCCTCTGCGGCAGTCAGCGTGAAAAAAACAGACAGCAATCCGCCCCTTCCCGGCTATAAGCGCAAGGACAGAAGCAGCAGCGTTCTGGAAAAGCACAACATGATTGCCTTTGTAATCGGGCTTGTGATTTCAGCTCTGGTGATTCTGGTGCTGATTGTGCCTGCGCTAAATGAGGATAAGGATGCAAAAATCAAGGAATTGCAGACCGCTGTTGAAAATTATTCCGGTGAAACCAATATGACACCGGAGGAGGTTCTGGAAATGCGGACAGAACTGCAAAAGCTGCAAAAGGAAAACAAGCAGCTGCGCAGCGAGGAAAATAAGCAGGCGAATCTGGAATTGCTGGAAACGGCAGTATCGCAGATGACAGACGGCGATTATGAAGCCTGCATCACCACCTTTGAATCCATTGATACGGTTGGATTTAGTGATGATGATTTGGCGAAATATAATTCCCTGAAGGCGGAGCTTTACCCCAAGGCGGCAGATGCCTACTACACCAAAGGAAAAAGTGATTTCCTAAGCAAAAACATGACAGAGGCAAAGACCGATTTGGAAACAGCCTTGAAATACGCAAGCAACGAAAACTTTGTGGATGACATCTATTACTATCTGGGACAGATTGCAGAGGGAGAAAAAGATACGGCAAGCGCAAAGAAATATTACAACAAGATTATCAGTGATTACCCCGATTCCAATCAGATTGGCAATGCCAGAAACGCATTGGAGGGCTTAAAGGAATAAGCCTAATGGAATAAAAATAGAACACAAATGAAGCCCCTCTTTTCAGAGGGGCTTTTGCTATGCGCTTATTTCATGTATTTATCGTGCAGCTCCTTATACTTTTCGGTATAAGCCTGATTCTGCTTCTGCTGCAGCAGATTTGCACGAATCTGTTCCTTCACCTCATCGAAGGGGGTTACGGATGCGTCCTTCTTATCCTCAACCTTAATCAGATGATAGCCGAACTGTGTCTTTACAGGGCCAACTACCTTGCCAACCTCAGCCGCAAATACCGCCTGATCGAACTCCGGAACCATCTGACCCTTGCCGAATTCGCCAAGGTCACCGCCCTGCGCATTGGAGGGGCAGGAGGAAAATTCCTTCGCGGCATCCTCAAAATAGATATCCCCTGCGGTGATTTTGTTCATGATATCCTGTGCTTTTTCTTCGGAATCCACCAGGATATGCTTTGCATGTACGGTTTCGCCCTTTTCAAAATGCTGGGGGTTTTCTTTGTAGAACGCCTGCATTTCTTCATCTGTTACAGTGATATCCTTCAAAACGCTGTTGATGGCAAGCTGGGCAAGGATATCCTTTCTTGCCCGTTCCATCATGGCTTTAAATTCATCGGTTTCATCCATTTTTTCTTCTTCTGCCATCTTTGCATACAGATGGAATGCCAGAAGCTGCTTCAGTGCGTGCTCTCTGAACTGGGGATATGCCGCATACGCCTGCTGCTCCTTCGGCAGATTCGCGATATATGCGTCCAAATCCGCATCTGTAATGTTTACGCCGTCAATTGTTGCTAAAATATTCTGTTCGCTCATTTGAATTCTCCTAAATGTAAATTATTATTTATTGAATCCCGAAGTCCTCATTATTCCAGAGGTTATCCTCAGGGTTCTGTCCATTGCCGGGGTCTGTTGTGCCGGGGTCTGTGCTGTTGGTATCATCATCACCGCTGCTCACATGCGCAGAATCGCAGGTTGCGCTGATATTGATATCCAGCTTGCCTTCGGGAACCTTAGAGGGCTTGCCCTTAATCGTACCGTCACTGTTGACCGCCAAAACCACATTCATGGTCGGGCAGGTTGCGCCCGCAAGCTTGCCTGTTTCGCTGCAAATCGTATAGGATTTGTGCATCGTGCAGGTGCCGCCGCCTGTGCTGCCCTTGAAATCCGTTGTAACATAGTCACTCGTTACACCATAGCCATAGTAATCGCTGTTGCAAAGAGAAGAAGGTGTCATGCCGGATGCAGAGCAGATAGAACGTGTTGTCAAGCCATCCGGTTTTTTAAACTCCTTATTCTTCAGTCCCTTATCATAATGAATCTGGCTCATAACCGAGCTCCAGATGCGCAGATGGGCGTTATTTGCATTTATAATCTCCTTCTGACTGTCATACCCCATCCAGATACCGGCGGTATAGTAAGGCGTATAGCCATAGAAGGTCAGGTCAACGGTATCATTGGTGGTACCTGTTTTACCTGCAACATTCATGCCGCTGATGGCTGCCTTCGTACCGGTACCCTTCGTGATAACATCACGCATCATATCCGTCAGCAGGAAGGCGGTTGTTTCCTTCAGCACCCGATGTGTTTCCTGTTCGGAATTATCCAGAAGCACGTTGCCGTCATGGTCATACACCACGCTATAGAACATCGGCTCATAATAGGTGCCTCCGTTGGCAATGGTTGCATAGGCCGCCGTCTGCTCCAGAACGGAAACGCCCTGTGTCAGACCGCCGAGTGCCGTTGTTGCCGCCTTATCCCGTTCATCAATCGTGGTAAAGCCAAAGTCCAGCAGATACTGATAAGCCGTATCCGCGCCGACCATCATAAAGGTCTTAACCGCCAGCACGTTCATGGAATGCCAGATACCCTGACGCACTGTAGTAGGCCCGATATATTTGCCGTCCCAGTTTTTGGGAGACCAGCCGCCGTAGGTAACAGGCTCATCAATGATGATGGAGCCGGGCATCAGCAGTCCCGTATCAATCGCGGGGGCATACGCCGCCAAGGGCTTCATCGTCGAGCCCTGCTGACGCAGTGCCTGTGTCGCACGGTTGAATACTGAATCACCGGGCTTTTCGCCGCGTCCGCCGACAATCGCCTTTACTTCGCCGTTGCTCTGATCCATGATGACCATTGCCGCCTGCAGGGATTTAGAAACCGTCAGCTTATCCAGAACCAAGGTATGCGTTTCATCCAGAAGCTCCTCCTTCACGGATGCAACAAAGGCATCTGCCTCCTCCTGCGAGGTAACGGTTGTTTTCTTTTCATAATGCGACTGATTGCTGCTTTCATCGGGGTTCTGTGTATCCAGAACGGAAATCAGATAGGTCACATCCATCTTCCCATCCCCTGCCGGGAACATATTATCATTCTTCATGGCAGCTTCTGCGGTTTCCTGCATGGAAGCGTCCATTGTGGTATGAATCTGCAAGCCGCCGCTGTAAATCATATTGGATGCCTGTGCGGCTGTCATGTTTTTCTTTTCCATCAGGTCAGCCTTAATCTGCTGCACTGCCGCCTCTACAAACCAGTTATGCTTTGCGTTGCTTTCTTCATCCGCAGTATCCTTGCAGACCAGATGTGCATAGATATCCTCTGCCGCGGCTTCGTCATATTCCGCCTGCGTAATCATATTCAGATCCAGCATTTTTTTCAGAACCGTCATCTGGCGTTCCTTGCTTGCCTCCTGATTCATATCCGGCGCATACAGGCTGGGGGTTTTCGTGATGCCCGCAATGCTTGCTGCCTCTGCCAGCGTCAGCTCACTGGCATGCTTGCCAAAATAATATTGAGAAGCCGCCTCTACGCCACGCAGACCATGATGCAGCGGTATCGTGTTCAGATACAGCTCCAGAATATATTTCTTCGCCGCATCCTTTGAGCCAAGCTGTTTTTTCAGCGCATTTTCCAGAGAAACAGCCAGATACTGCTCCTTTATCTTTCTGGAAAGGCTCTTTTCGCGCTCAAGCACCTCATTTTTCAGCACCTGCTGCGTCAGCGTACTTGCACCCTGCGAAAAGCTCATGGTTTTAATATTTTCAGCCATCGCACGCATAATCCCTCGGATATCAATACCATTATGCTCATAAAAACGCTGATCCTCAATCGCAATGACTGCATTCTGCATATTGGTTGTGATTGCGGAAAGCTTCACATATTCTCGGTTTTCCTCGCCATGCAGCTTATCCACCTCATTATCATCCGCATCATAGATGACAGAGGTATAGGAATCGGGCAGAACATCGGAGGTATTCAGCATGTCCGTGCTTTGCAGAATACCGAACACCGTACCCAGAATTGCGCCTGCAACCGCAAAGGCAATCACGATGGCAACAATCAGCAAAACCTTCCCGATTCTGCTGTTGACCGAGCGTTTCTTTCTGCGCTTTCTGCGTTTTTTCGGGTTTCCGGAAGAGGATGGTCGGCGTGTGCCGTTTGCGCCGGAGGGGCGTGCCTGCCTTGTGCCGGAAGGGCGTGTCTGTCTTACGCCCGTTCTGTCCTGCGCGTCTCCCCTTCTGTGTTGAGATTCACTCATATTTCAAGCCTCCTGTTTATTTCCATGTGTAATCAAAACGGATGGAACAAAATCCATATTCCGCCATTTTGCGAAGATTATACTTTTTGATTATACCAAAATTTCACCGCAAAAGAAAGACATTTTCACAAAAACATGCTTATTTCTACTATAACCTTTGTTTAATTTTTCTTTAACATTGCAAAAAAAGCCCCGAAATCAAGGAAAAGGCATGCTTCGCCCTTCTCACTCATATCATTGCAGAGGGAGGGAGCGGACAATGCGAAAAAGAAAACGAAACCGAAAAAGAAAGAAATTTCTGCCCCTTCTCCTGCCTGCTCTGCTGACGGTTCTCTGTTTTTTCCTTCTGGAAAAAAACCTTCTGCCGCCCCTGAAGGAAATCTCGCACATGCAGTGCAAAGCGGCGGCGAATCATATCATAGACGAGGCGGCGGCAAATGCACTTGCGCGTATGGAATTAGATGCAAGCGCGCTTTTGCAGAAGGGGGCGGATGGCGAAAGCTACACCGCCAACACCACATGCGTAAACCAATTCTGCGCCCTGCTCAGCCGCGACATCACAAAGCAGCTAAATGAACTGCCCAAGGAGGTTATTCCCATTCCGCTTGGCGCGGCAACGCATTGGGGGCTTCTTGCCAATCAGGGGCCGAAAATCCCCTTCACCCTTCTGCCTATGGGTGCGGTCAGGGTGGATTATGAAACGGCGTTTTCCTCCGTCGGCATCAATCAGATCAACTACAAAATCTGGCTTGCGGTACATTTAGAGCTTCGGATTGTCAATCCGCTGTACCGAGAGGATATTACATTAGAGAGAAAAATTATGCTTGCCGATCTGGTTTTCAGCGGAAAGGTGCCGGCGCATTACTTTCAAATCAGCCGACCGAATGAATATCTATTGACAGAATGAACACAATGCTAGTATGATATGAGGTAATGAAAGTTGATATGGAGGTAATAGAAATGGTCAAAACATTAAGTGAATTCTGGAATGAGGTTGCTTCTATCTGCTATGACAGCAGCGATTACGGTATCATTGCGCAGGTTCGTTCTCAGTTTAGAACCAATGAAATCAATAAATTCGTGAATGCTTTCATCCCCGGAACCGAAATTCTGAAGGACGGCAAAAACGGCACACCTGTTGCCATGAAGGGCAAAGCGGATGATGACAAGGGCGCAAGCGGCAACGAGGAAATTGATTTCCACGGCTTGCAGCTGTTCGATTATTCCGATATGAAGGGCGACTGGATGGTTGTTACCTTCCCCAATCTGGAAGCACTGGAAAAGCATCTTCTGAGCGAAGCAGGCGCACTGAATGTATATTCTTCCGATATGCTTGTATTTGAGGATGGTGTATTCAAGCCCTTTGAAATCATGTTCAACGGGGATAATGATACAGTAATTCCCATTGATAAGGATAACTTCGATACCCCTCTGGATATCAAGGCAATGCAGGATCGCATCTGGGTAAGATGGATGGACCCCAAGGAGCTGGAGCCTCTGACAGACGAGGAAGTAGAGGAATACAGAAAATCCATCGGAAAATAAAAAATTAAGTCGAAAGCAGGCTTTCGACTTGTTGAAACAGAAGAATAAACAGACGAGTTCCATCGGCTGAAAAGCCTTGAAACCCGCTGTTTTCCTCGGCGGAACTGAATTCCGCCTGCGGATTTCAGTTGGGAAACGCTTCGTTTCCCAAACCCTTCCGCGGCATCAAAATAATTTTGTCTATAATCTAAAGCACATCGAAAATGATGTGCTTTTTTTCATGCGTTTTTTAATCTAAGGGTCTGCCGAAGCGTTTTTCGTATTCCTCCGCAAGCATCGGGCGGAAATCGGGGTGTGCAATCGAAATCAACGCCCTTGCCCGCTCCTTGAGGCTTCTGCCCCAAAGCTTTGCAATGCCGTATTCCGTTACCACATAATCAATTTCTGTTCTTGGGGTTGTTACCACTGCGCCATGGTCGATAAATGGCACGATTTTGGAAATTTTTCCGCCTGCCGCCGTGGAAGGCAAGGCAATGATGGCTCTGCCGCCCTTACTCATCGTTGCGCCGCGGATGAAGTCCACCTGTCCGCCGACACCGCTGAACTGCATCCCCTTCACTACCTCCGCATTGACCTGCCCCATCAAATCAACCTGAATGGCGGAATTGATGGAAACCATGTTATCATTCTGTGCAATCACATAGGGGTTATTGACATGCTCCACCCCATGCAGCTCAAAACAGGGGTTATTATCCAGAAAATCATACAATCTCTGCGTGCCTGCCGCGAAGGTCGCAATGCTTTTGCCGCGATGCAGTGTTTTCTTTTTATTATTGATGACACCTGCTTCAATCAGGTCGATAATGCCATCCGCCGCCATTTCGGTATGCAGACCCAAATCCTTTTTATCCTTTAAAAAGGTCACAACGGCATCGGGAATGCCGCCAATGCCAAGCTGAATCGTATCCCCATCCTGCACGAGAGAGGCGCAGTATTCCCCTATTTTCTGCTCAACCTCCGTAATTGTCGGCGGTGCGAGGGTCGGCATGGGTCTGTCCTCCTCTACGATGATATCAATATCTCTCAAATGAATGAAGGAATCCCCCATCACGCGCGGCAGATTGCGGTTCATCTGCGCAATTACAAGCTTTGCGGAATCCCGAAAGGCAGGCAGATGGTCAATCCCCGGCCCCATGGAGCAATAGCCATGCGCATCCGGCTCGGAAACGGAAATCAGAAGCACATCCACACCGCCACGTTCTCTGAGCATGCGGGGATAAAGATGGAAAAAGCAAGGCAGATATTCCGCTCTGCTCTCCGCAACTGCCCCTCTTGTACTGCCGCCCAGAAAATAGCCGAAAAAGCGCAGATGCTTTTCCATCCCCTTCGCGATATGCGGCTCCTCCTTTCTGAGGGAAAGCATGAAGTGCATATCCACATCTGTAAGGGCATCCGCATTGCGTGCCAGTGCATCCACCAGCGCATACGGCTCGGAGCCAACGTGCGCGATAGAGATGGTCTCGCCGGAGCGAATCTGCCGCACAGCCTCATCCGCAGACAGAAGCCTGCCGGAAAAACGGTCTTTCCAATTCATCTGCTACATCCTTTCTTCTTCATCAGGGTTCGTCAAATCATAAATTTATCATAGCATACTTTTTTTCTCGGAACAATTTTTTTCTATAAAAAATCAGCCCATGAAAAAGGCACAACCCATAAAGGATTGTGCCTTAGCTTCGTTATTTTTATACCGACTGAAAAATATCAGCCCTCCTGTACGAAGGAAACCAGCAAATCGCCCTGATTTACCTGTTCGCCCTCTTTTACATAAATCTTATCAATCACGCCGTCCTGATTTGCAACAATGGAGGTTTCCATCTTCATTGCTTCAACCGTCAGCAGAGGCTGGTTCTTCTTAACCTCCTCGCCCTCCTTCACCAGAATCTTGGAAACGGTGCCAGGGATGGAGGAGCCAAGGTGGAAGGGATTATTTTTATCTGCCTTCAGCTTACCGTCGCTCTTTACCTCAAGGTGCTTATCCAGAACCTTAATTTCACGCATTACGCCGTTGATTTCAAAGGTCAGTGTGCGGATACCCTCTGTGTTGGGCTCTGTCATATCGATATATTTAATCAGAATATCCTTACCCTCGCCGATTTCGATAGAGGTTTCTTCGCCCTTCGCCAGACCGAAGAAGAATACATCACTGCTCAGCTTGGATACGTCTGTATAAACCTCCTCATGGTTTACATAGTCATCATATACCTTAGGATACAGTGCATAGGAAAGCACATTTCTGGGGTTCACCTTCTTCAGTGCATGTGCTTCATGCAGATGCTTTTCGATAGCTTCCCAATCCGCAGGAGGAAGCAGTGCGCCTGCTCTGCCCTCGATGGGCTTCTGCCCTTTCAGCACGATTTTCTGCAAATCCGCAGGGAAGCCGCCCTCAGGCTGACCGATGTTGCCAAGGAAGTAATCCACAACGGAATCCGGATAGGAAACCTCCGCCCCTTCTGTCATGATGTTATCCTTTGTCAGTCCGTTTTTAGACATGAAGATTGCCATATCGCCGACAACCTTGGAGGAGGGTGTTACCTTAACGATGTTGCCCAGAAGGTCATTCGCATCCTTATACAGGTGCTTAATTTCCTCGAACTGGTCGGCGGAGCCCATTGCCTTAACCTGTGCCAGCAGGTTGGAATACTGACCGCCGGGGATTTCGTATTTATAGATTTCCGTATTGGGTGTCTTCATTTCACTTTCAAAGCCTGTGAAAATCTGACGCACACCCTGATAATAATGGCTCAGCTCAATCAGCTGTTCGGTATTCAGACCGGTATCTCTTTCTGTGCCCTTCAACGCTTCCACAACAGCGTTCATGGAGGGCTGAGAGGTCAGAGAGGACATGGACTGAATTGCAAGGTCAACAATATCCACGCCTGCCTCTGCCGCCATCAGAACGGTGCTGACACCGTTGCCTGTGGTATCGTGTGTATGCAGGTGCAGAGGAATGTGAAGCTCTTTTTTCAGTGTGCTGAACAGCTCCTTCGCCGCATAGGGCTTCAAAAGACCTGCCATATCCTTGATTGCGAAGATGTGACAGCCCATAGCCTCCAGCTCTTTTGCTTTTCTGATATAGTAATCCAGTGTATATTTTGTTTCGTTAGGGTCTAAGATATCCCCTGTGTAGCAGATGGAGCCTTCTACGATTTTGCCTGTATTCAGCGCAACCTCGATGGGCATTTTCATATTTTCCACCCAGTTGAGGGAATCGAAAATACGGAACACATCAATGCCGCGTTCTGCGGAAACCTCAATGAATTTCTGCACCACGTTATCGGGGTAGTTTGCATAGCCGACTGCGTTGGATGCACGCAGGAGCATCTGAATCAGTGTGTTGGGCATTGCCGCTCTCAGCTGCTGCAGACGCACCCAAGGGGATTCCTTGAGGAAACGATACGCAACGTCAAAGGTTGCGCCGCCCCATGCTTCTACGGAGAAGGCATTTGCCATTGCCATATTTGTTGCGGGTGCAGCTGCCATCAGGTCATTGGTACGCAGTCTGGTTGCCATCAGGGACTGATGCGCGTCACGCATGGAGGTATCTGTTACCAGCAGGCGTTTTTCCTTCAAAAGGGACTGTGTATATGCCTTTGCGCCCATCTTGAGGAAGGTATCCCTTGCACCGGGAACCTCAATGGTTTTGCCATTTTCGGTCTTGCCGAAGGAGGGCACAACGATGGGGTCAAACTGCGGCTTCTGTCCCTTGGATTCATTGACAATCTGGTTGCCGATGAATTCCGCAATCTTGCTTGCTCTGTCCTTTCCGGGAATGAAGCGGAACAGCTCAGGTGTTTTTTCGATAAAGGTTGTCGTACATTTCCCTTCACTCCATGTTTCGCTCTGCAAAACATTGATGAGGAAAGGAATATTTGTTTTTACGCCGCGGATACGGGTTTCCTTAATCGCACGAATTGCCTTATTGGTCACGCCCTTAAAGGTTCTGTCATGTGCGATAATCTTAACCAGCAGGCTGTCATAATAGGGGGTAACCTCTGCGCCTGTGTGGGCTGTGCCGCCATCCAGACGGATACCGTTGCCGGCAGGGGAACGATATACGTTAATCTTGCCTGTATCGGGCATGAAATTGTTTGCAGGGTCTTCCGTTGTGATACGCAGCTGCACGGAATAGCCGTTGCAGTGTACATCCTCCTGAGAGGAAATGCCGATTTCGGGCGCACTCAGAGGATAGCCCTCCTCAATCAGAATCTGTGCCTGTACGATATCAATGCCGGTTACCTCCTCGGAAACGGTATGCTCTACCTGAATACGAGGGTTCATTTCGATGAAGTAGTAGTTTTCATCGGCATCCACCAGAAATTCCAGTGTGCCGGCGTTCTTATAGCCTACATGCTTGGACAGACGCACTGCATCCGCCAGAATTTTTTCTCTGACAGGCTGGCTTACGGTAAAGGCAGGCGCAAATTCGATTACCTTCTGGTGTCTTCTCTGCACGGAACAGTCACGGTCAAACAGATGCACCACATTGCCGTATTTATCGCCAAGCACCTGTACTTCGATATGCTTGGGGTCACGCAGATATTTTTCTACGAAAATTTTATCATCACCGAAGGCCTTCTTTGCTTCGTTTCTTGCTTCTTCAAATTCCTTGGGCATTTCCTCTTCGGAATTTACAATACGCATACCGCGACCGCCGCCGCCGTTGGATGCCTTCAGCATAACGGGATAGCCGACCTTCCGGGCAACCTCCATTACCTCATCCAGACTTCTGACTGCATGGTCAACACCGGGGATGATGGGAACATTGCATTCGATTGCCATTTTCTTGGAAGAAATCTTATCCCCCATTTTATACATGACATCTACATTGGGGCCGATAAAAGCAATCCCCTCTTTTTCGCATGCCTCAACAAATTCGGGATTTTCGGAAAGGAACCCATATCCGGGATGGATCGCATCTACACCTTTTGCTTTCGCAATTTTGATGATGTTTTTGATATCCAGATATGCATCCAGAGGGCCTTTTTCGGGATTCAGCATATAAGCCTCATCGGTTTTTGTGCGGAACAGCGCATATTTATCCTCCTTTGAGAAAATACCTACTGTCTGAATGCCCAATTCATTCAGCGCACGATACACACGAATGGCAATTTCGCCACGGTTTGCAACCAGAACCTTTTTAAATTTTCTAATTTCTACGTTCTGCATGGGGGATACCTCCTTTTTCGGTTTTTGTATAGATTGCTTTGGATGCCAAAGCATTTTTGACTTGTCTTAGAAAAACATAGTTTCTCCCTATTATAATACAGGAATTTCTATTCGTAAACCATAAATTGTGTCGAATACCTATAAGAAATACTTATGTCTTTATATTGTGGACAAAAAACTGTATTCTTTATCCATTTCCTTTTTTCCCAAAGACATGATTCAGAAGTTGTGACAAAAATTTTGCTTCCACCACACGGATATTCTCCAAATGCAGCTCCCGCATGCCGCCTGCGGAAATGAAAACCTGCTTGAAGCCCATGCGGTCCAGCTCCTTGATGCGGCTTTCCATAGAAGGGACACGCTTCAATTCGCCCGTCAGCCCGACATCGGCAAGAAATGCCCAATCCGAGGGAATCGACTTGTCATAAACGGAAGAAGCAATGCTCATCAGCACGGCAAGATTTGCCGCCTGCTCCTTCAGATACAGACCGCCTGTGGTCTTGATGACAACATTTTTATCATAGAGCTTAATGCCGCCCCTCTGCTCCAGAATGGAAATCAGCGTATTCATGGTATCCTTTTTCATGGTTTCGCTGATGCGCGAGGGATACGGCGTGAAGGAAGGGGAAACCAGACTTTCGATTTCCGCAATGACAGGACGAGAGCCCTCCTTCAAAACCGCAATCGCACTGCCGGAAACAGAATCGCCCCTCTCCCGTTTCGTTACAAAATAAGCCGAGGGGTTTTCGATGGACGCAAGCCCTGCCTCTGTCATAGTGAAAAAGCCCATTTCGCCCGTACTGCCGAAGCGGTTTTTCGTTGCAACCAGACACCGCAGCTCATCCGCACCCTCGCCCTCCAGCACAAGCACCGCATCCACCAGATGCTCCAAGGCACGCAGACCTGCGATTTCATCGCTTTTATTCATCTGCCCTATCATCAGCACCGCTCTGGGACGGCTTTTATTTTTTGCCTGCGCCACCAGAGCAGACGCACATTCCATGGTCTGCGTCGGGTTGCCTGCGCGCGAGGGCAAAAATTCCGCCAGAGAAAAGGTCTGGATGCTGTCCAGAATAATCAGATCGGGGTCAATTTCCCGAATCGCGTCCAATACGTTGTCCATAGAGGTGTCCGCCACAATCCAGATATTTTCCGCAATGGTGTCCAGAATACGGTCTGCACGGTTTTTAATCTGACTGTCACTCTCCTCCCCCGATGCATAAAGCACCCGAAAGCCCTGCTTTGCCAGCGCAGATGCCGCCATCAGGCTCAGGGTGGATTTGCCGCCGCCGGGGGGCGAGGTGATGATGGTGACGGAATCGCGCACAATGCCGCCGCCCATCACGCGGTCAAATTCCGCAATGCCTGTCAGCAGGCGTTGGTCACTGCCCGTTTCCACCTCCGAAAGGCGGGAAACCGGCTGCTTCGGCGCTGCCTTCGCCGCCTTTGCGCTACCCTTGACCTGCGCCGTTTCCGCAAGGGTATTCCATTCGCCGCAATCGGGGCATTTGCCTGCCCATTTCGGGCTTTGATATCCGCAGCTTGTACATTGATAGACTGTTTTGATTTTCATAGCATTCCCTCAATCGTATCTTTTCTATAATAAAAGGACTGCAATCCAACCTACCGGATTACAGTCCCTTTTTGTTTTTTATCAGCCGATTTTTTCGATTGCAACAGAAGGGGTATCCTTACCCAGCTCTACGCTGAAGGTTACCTTGCCTGCCAGATTTGTTTTCATCTTGCCGACATTCACATCGTCAATCAAAATCTTATATTCTGTATCGGGCTCCAGCTCCATGGTAATCTGTGTATCCTCCAGCCCCTCAACAGTAAATTCTGCGCCTCTTTCGTTTACGGTGAAATTATGTACGGTTGCGCCGGGAACTGTTTCCAGCAGCATTTTACCGTTCTTTTCCAGCTTTGTGATTTCCTTAAAGGTTTTGATTTTATATAAGTCACCACTCACTTCAAAATCAAGGACTTTCTTCTTTTCGTCCATCAGATGATTGCCGAAACTGATTGTGCCATTGTCTTCCTGTCTAATCAATTCTTCGATTACTGCCATTTTCAGTACCTCCACTCGCTTCTCTATTGTGCCTCGCCTGAGAAACCCGAAAAAAAGAGATTCCCGACGTTTGAACCTTTGTTTGTGCTCCGCTGTCAGCGGATAAAACTACGGTTATGATTATAACACAAAATAGATTGCAGGTATAGCTAATTTTTTGAAATCTTTTGCATAAAATCCTGTATTATTTCACAACGCGGAAGCTGAATCCATTCGTTTTCAGACCAACGGAAACCTTATCCCCCGCTTTGATATTGCCCAGAAGATATTCCTCCGCGAAGGCATCCTCAATCTTAGACTGGATGGCTCTGCGCAGCGGTCTTGCGCCATACGCCTTATCATAGCCCTCCTCGGCAATTTTTTCGATTGCTTTTTTGGTAAAGGAAACCGTGATATTCATATTTTCCTTTACACGCTTTGCCATCACATCCGTCAGAAGCCGCACAATTCTCGTGATTTCCTCCTTTTCCAGCGGATGGAACACGATAATATCATCAATACGGTTCAGAAATTCGGGCTTGAAGATGTTCTTGATTTCATCCATCACGCCCTTTTTCATCATTTCATAGCTCTGCTCGGGCGTTTCCACGCTCGTAAAGCCCAGACGCTTGGGGGCGGCAATGCTGCGCGCGCCTGCGTTCGAGGTCATGATGATAACCGTATTCTTGAAGTCCACCTTTCTGCCCTGCCCGTCCGTAATGTGTCCATCGTCCAAAACCTGCAAAAGAATATTGAATACCTCAGGGGATGCCTTTTCGATTTCATCAAACAGCACAACGGAATAAGGATTGCGGCGCACCTTTTCGCTCAGCTGACCGCCCTCCTCATAACCGACATAGCCCGGAGGAGAGCCGACCATTCTGGAAACGCTGTGCTTTTCCATATATTCGGACATATCAATCCGCACCATGGCATTTTCGTCCCCGAAAAGCGCCTCCGCCAGTGCCTTGGAAAGCTCCGTCTTGCCGACACCCGTAGGGCCGAGGAACAGGAAGGAGCCGATGGGTCTGTTGGGATCCTTCAAGCCAACACGCCCACGGCGGACAGCCTTTGCCAGTGCCTTCACTGCTTCGTCCTGCCCGATGACTCTTTTGTGCAGAACTTCCTCCAGATGGAGCAGACGCTGACTTTCCTCCTCCTGCATGCTCTGCACGGGGATTCCCGTCCAACGAGAAACGATTTCTGCGACATTATCTGCCGTCACCACAATTTCGCCGCTGTCATGCGTGGATTCCCATGCACGCTTTGCCGCCTTCAGACTGGTACGCAGACCATCCTGCAGCTTTTTGATTTCCGCCGCCTGTTCAAATTCCTCTGTCTTAATGGCAGTCTCCTTTTCCTGCTCCAGCTCTGCAATTCTTGCCTCCAACTCCTTGATGGAGGTAGGCGCAGTATACGCGGAAAGACGCAGGCAGGAGGCTGCTTCGTCAATCAGGTCGATTGCCTTATCCGGCAGGAATCGCTCCGTTACATAGCGTGTGGAAAGCCTAACCGCCGCCGCGATTGCTTCATCCGAAATGCGTACCCTATGGTGCATTTCATAGGGGTCCTTCAGTGCTGTCAGCATTTGCACGGCAACCGCTTCTGTCGGCTCCTCCACGCGCACAGGCTGAAACCGCCGCTCAAAGGCGGCATCCTTTTCGATATGCTTGCGGTATTCCTCAAGGGTGGTTGCGCCAATCAGCTGAATTTCCCCTCTTGCCAGCGCCGGCTTGAGAATATTCGAGGCATCAATCGCGCCCTCTGCCGCACCTGCGCCGATGACGGTATGGATTTCATCAATGAAAAGAATGATATTGCCTGCCGCCTTTACATCCTCCAGTGCCTTTTTCATGCGTTCCTCAAATTCCCCACGATATTTCGAGCCTGCGACCATAGCGGACAAATCCAGAGAAAGAATCCGCTTATGCCGCAGGGTATCGGGCACATTGCCATCACTGATTTTCTGCGCCAGACCCTCCACAATCGCCGTTTTCCCGACACCGGGGTCACCCATCAGGCAGGGGTTATTCTTCGTTCTGCGGCTCAGAATCCGAATGATACGCTCAATTTCCTGCTCTCTGCCGACAATCGGGTCGAATTTTCCCTGCTTTGCCAGTGCCGTCATATCTCGGCTGAATTTATCCAGTGTTTCCGTCTCGGAAATTTCCTCCTTCGGGCGTTCGTGCATCCCCTGCACACCGGCAGGCTGCGCTTCGCTTTCACCCAGAAGCAGCATGATATCCTCATACAGTGTTTGAATATCTACGCCCAAATCCTCCAAAAGCGTGATGGCAAGCGTATCCGGTTCACGCAGAAGTGCCAGCAGAATATGCTCTGTCCCGACATAATTTGCCCCCAGACGCACCGCCTCCTGCTTGCTGCGCTCCACCACACGCTTTGCACGCGGTGTCATATCCAAGGGGAGATAAAATTTCTGCTTTTCCCCCTGCATTTCGCAAATGCGCTCCATCACCTGATGGTAGGTCACATTCTGCCCCTCCAACGCCTTTGCGGCAACGCTCTGCTGCACCAATGTCAGCCCAAGCAGAATATGCTCTGTGCCGATATATTCATTGCCAAGCTTTGCTGCGGCCTCCTTTGCCCTTTGCAGCACATCAAAGGCCTTTTTTGTATATTTCTCCTGCATCCTATTCACCTTCCTTGGTTTAATTTGTTAGCCATCAATGATTGTGATTGCTAATTTATTCCGGAAAGAAAAGAACCGATACAGGTTCTTCTCCGTAGGTTTCTTCTGATATTCCCATATTATATACCAACTTACTGGAAATTGCAAAGGATACTTCTTACAATTCCGTTAATTCTTCCGAAAAAAGTGAAAACGGCTCCCCTTCGGGCTTGGCGGTAAAGGAAAACGGCTGTTTCGTATCGGGATGGATGCCCTCCAAGCGGTAAGACCAGAGCGCAATCTCCGTTTTGCCGCGCTTCGGAAAGCCTTTGTTATATTTTTTATCCCCCCAGATGGGCACGCCTGCATGAGAAGTCTGGACGCGAATCTGGTGATGCCTGCCTGTTTCCAGCTCGATTTCCGCCAAGGTCAGCACGCCCTGCTCCGTTTCTCTCTCCGCAAGCCGCCGATACCGCAGAGCGGCACGCTTTGCGCCCTTTCTCTCCTTGGAAACCACTTCGGAAAGGTTCGTGCGTGCGTTTTTCAGAAGATAATCCTCTAATCCTCCTTCCGCCGCAGGCAATCTGCCGCAAAGCACCGTCAGATAGGCTTTTTTCAGCCGATGCGCCTGTATTTCCTTCGCAAGAAAGGCTTCTGTCCTTTTCTCCTTCGCAAACAGCATTACGCCACCGACAGGTCTGTCTAAGCGATGCAGAAGCCCAAGCGGCTGTCCGGTATATTCCTCCAAGGCGGAAAGCAAATCCAAATCTCCTGTTTTATCCGCCTGCGCAGGCATCCCCTGCGGCTTCACTGCCGCAAGCATGACTGCATCCTCATATAAAATCTTCATTCTTTTTCTTCCTTATAATAATTAAAATATATTAAATTTCTCTTACTGCCATTGCGCTTTTCGGCGGCAGGGACAGCAGCACATTCCCATTTCGGACGGGATAGGAAAAGCCGAACACCGTAAAGCCGTCCCGATTCGTCATGAGGCAATTTTGCAGCGTGCCTTCTGCCTGCACGCCTATCTGCCAGACAGGGATGGACACCGTCCGGATTTCCTCTGTATTATTCAGCGCAACCAGAATTTTTTCTTTTTCATCGAACCGCCCGTAGGCAAGCACGCCATACGCCCCATAAAGCTGCTTCAGCGAGCCATGGCGCAAAACGGGATACTCTTTCCGCAGGGAAATTGCTGCCTTATGGAAGGCAATCAGCTCCCTATCCTCCCTGCCCCAGGGATAGGTGCGGCGGTTATCGGGGTCTGTCCAGCCTGTTACGCCTGCTTCGTCCCCGTAATATATGGTCGGCGCACCGTTCCATGTCATTTGCAGCAAAACGGCTTCGCGCAGCACTGCTTTTTCCACATTTGCATCCGCCGCGGCACTGCCCTCTGTTTCCACTCTGCCGATTTGACGATTGGTGCGCGTGAGAAAGCGAGAATGGTCATGATTGGAAAGCTGATTCATGGCAACAGAAATTGCCTGTGACGGCAGCTTCCCCATCTGATAGCTCATGGTTCCCCAGAACACATCCGCATTATTATACATATCCTCGCGCTTTTCGGTGCTATGCTTGGAAACCCCCGTCAGAAACCATGTGACAGGCTCCATGAAGGCATCGTAATTCATAATGGAATCCCATTGATTGCCCGTCAGCCAAGGGGCGGCATCGCCGTAATGCTCCGCCAGAATCAGCTTATCGGGAGAAACGCTCTTGACCGCAGTGCGAAACATCCGCCAGAAGGCATGGTTGAATTCCTCTGTTTTTCCTAAATCCGCGGCAACATCCAGCCGCCAGCCATCCGCATCAAACGGCGGCGAAACCCAACGCCTTGCAATCGCAAGAAGCTCCTCTCGGAGCGCCGCACAGCCCTCCACATTCAGCTTCGGGTGGTTTTCATAGCCCCACCAGCCCTCGTAGGTGCCATCCGCGTTCCAGTAAAAATAATCATGATAGGGACTATCCGCATGCCGATATGCGCCGCGCAGCTTGCCCTTGTAAAGTCCCTCTCTGTCGAGCCATTTATGAAAGGCTCCGCAATGGTTGAAAACGCCGTCCAGAATGACGCGCATCCCTCTTGCGTGCGCCTGCTGTATCAACTCTGCGAAAAGTGCATCCGAGGCGGCAAGGTTTTCGTCCGCTGTTGTGCGAGAGACATAAAGCGATGCGGTTTCATTCGTTTTGGCATCCGCCGCCAGAACAGAACCGCTTTCTCTGACGATTTTCCCGAAATGGGGGTCGATATGCCAATAATCCTGCGTATCGTATTTATGATTGCTTGGCGAAACAAAAAGCGGATTGAAATAAAGCACCTCTACGCCCAGCTCCGCCAGATAGTCCAGCTTATTGAGCACCCCCTGCAAATCGCCGCCGTAAAAACGGTTAATATCGCTTGCGGCAGGCAGGCTGTTCCAATCCGTGACCTGCTCGGTTTTCTGCTTCAGATAAATATATTCATTCGTTTTCACATCATTGGAGACATCCCCATTGGCAAAGCGATCGGGGTAAATCTGATACATCACCGCGCCCTTCGCCCAATCGGGGGTTCGGTAATCACGGAAAATCCGAAATTCCCCTTCGTGCTTATATTCCGAAAAAAAGCCGTATTTTGTATAATAGCCTACTGCTTCGCCGCATTGCAGGCGGAAATAATAGGTCATTTCCTCCGCAGTCGGGGGCAGGGTTGCCTGAAAATAAGAAAAAGCCCCCTGCGTTTCCGCCTCCTCCATGAGATATTCCCGTTCATTCGTGCAGAGGAAAACAGCAGAAACCGTTCCTCTCCCGACACGAAGCCGCACATTGACCCAATCCGCCGCGGTCGGCTCCGCAGGAGAGCGGAACTGCCTTGTTTCATCGCTATAGACTGCCTGTATGCGAAATTCCTCCGCAGACAGACCGAAATTATCATCCATCGGCTTTCACCACCTTCCTTTGCACATCATCGGTTTTTATTATAAGGGGAAAGGACAGGACGTGTCAATTTTTCCGAAAAATTCCCCCGCAAGCAAAAAAAAGAGCGACCAAGCAGTGCTTCAATGCAGTCATCTGCGGTCGCTCCCTCTTTTCTAAAAAAGAGAAGGTATGATGGGTGAAAAATATAGGGGAGTTTTCACAAATCCAGTATAGCATGTGGGGCAATTCTTGTCCAGAAAGGAAAGCCGCTTTGGAAATAAGATAAATTTATAGTTTTCTTTTTACAATAAAATTTTCTTATTAGAAATAAAATCTTCTTATCCGAAATTCCTTATGACATAAAATCCGCAAGCACCTTCGCCAGATTTTCCTCCCCGATGACGCGCATCCCCTCTTGAAGCTGTCTTGCTTCGCCATCCGGCAAGGCGGAAAGCGGCAGCTCTGTCCGCTCCTTCAGGCGCAGCTGCTTTTTTCCATCCTCATAGAAAACCGCAAGAAAGCCTTCATCCTCGCCCAGAACATAAACCTCATCACTCATCCCCTCGATGCTGCACCGCAGAATCACCTGCTCCGATGAGAAAAAGACCACCTGCCAGCCTGTATAAATGCTCTTTAGCTGTTCCAGATCCAAGCCCTGCAAAAATTCCGGTGCCGGCTCGATATGCTTTTTCATCACCCTATCCTGCGTATAAAAATATTGATAAACGATTTTCGTTCCGGCATGAATCCGCTTTTTTTCTTCCAAAACGGTGTGCGCCTCCGTTTCTGCCGGATGCTGCTCCCCTCTCCAAAGGGCTGCGTAATACCCTGCCAGCAGGCAAACCAGAAAGCTGAGCAGAGCTGCAATGACTGCTGTTTTTCGCATTGTATCACCTCTTTGGAGGGAGTATGGACACAAATATTGGAATTTATACCACAATAAAAAAAGCCATGCGCGAACATGGCTTGCAGATACTTAATACAGATGCAGATGTACGGGAACACCGTTTTTATAGGTACAGGGCAATTCGCCTTGAATGAGGGGCAGAAGATATGTAAGCATTTCCTCTGTTACATCGTTGCCCGCCTCGTTAATCCATTCATCGGGAACGGTTTTCACATGGTTTGCAATCTGCCCGATATCCACGAAATCAATACCGAAGCGGTAAGGCTGCACAGAGGTACGACGGATGCAGGCCATTTTGCCTGTGCCGCCGCTGATGGCATAATCTGCCGCCGCCGCGCCAATCAATCTGGATTCATAAATATCAGATGCGGATGCCACATGAGACGCACAACGCTGCATCACATTCAGTTCAATGCTTCTGACCTTGCAGCCGATTTCAAAGCGGAGGATTTCCTCCAGATAGCGCGCCGCACCTGCCAGAATTTTATGCCCGAATGCGTCCGCCGCTCTGTTTTGCAGGGAATCGGTCACATAATCGCCCTCCTCGTTGCGCAGGCCTTCGCTGACCGCAATGACGATAGAATGCTTTTCCGCCATTTTTTCACGCACATCCTCCAGAAAACGGTCTACAAGGAAGGGTCTCTCGCAAAGATAAATCAAATCGGGCGCAGAATCTCCGTTCAATCTGCCAAGCGCAGAGGAAGCCGTCAGCCAGCCTGCATCCCTGCCCATGATTTCCACAATCGTGATGGAGGGCTGCGCATATACGTTACAGTCGCAGGCAATTTCGGACATCGTTGCCGCAACATATTTCGCCGCAGAGCCAAAGCCGGGGCAATGGTCTGTTTCCATCAGGTCATTATCAATCGTTTTCGGTGCGCCGATGATTTTGACATCATCAATACGCATGCGTTCGCAGAAGCCTGCCAGCTTATGCACGGTGTCCATAGAATCATTCCCACCGATATAAACGAAATAACCGATATCATATTTACGGAAAATCCCCAGAATCTTATCATATTCAAAGGTACTTTCCTCCCAATCGGACAGCTTCATGCGGCAGGAGCCAAGCGCAGAGGACGGTGTCTGGCAAAGCAGCTGTAAGGTTTCTGGGTCTGCCAGTGTCTCTGTCAGGTCAATCAGCTTATCCGTCAGGATACCCATAATACCGTTTTTCGCACCATAAATTTTACCAACATTCTGATTGGTCATTGCTTTTTCCACAACGCCTGCCAAGGTCGCATTGATGGCAGCAGAAGGCCCGCCGGATTGGGCAACCAGAAGATTTTTCATAGTAACCAGCCTTTCCTGTCCCTAAAAAAAGGACATCTCAAATTCATTTCCCAGCAATTTTTTAGCAATTTTTTAACGGGTAAACCAAAAAAAGAAAACCATGCCCCAAAAAAATAATTTACAGGACATGGTTATTATAACACGTTTTTATGAAATTGCAAATCAGCCAAGAATCAGCTTTAAGAAGAACAGAATTGCAATGATGACAATAACGGGATTCAGCTCGTTCTTTTTGCCGCCGAACAGCTTCAGCAGTACATAGGAAATTACGCCGAATACCAGACCCTCGGAAATGCTGTAGCATACAACCATCATCAGGATTGTCATGAATGCAGGGAAGCCTTCTGTGTAATCAGAGAAATCAATATCTCTTACGTTTTCAACCATCATCAGACCAACAACAACCAGTGCAGGTGTAGTAGCAAAGGAAGGGATGGTTGTCAGGATGGGAGAGAACAGCAGTGCAACCAGGAACAGGACACCTGCTGTGAGTGCTGTCAGACCGGAACGACCGCCATCGGAAACGCCGGATGCAGATTCAACGAAGGTGGTTACTGTAGAGGTACCCAGAACGGCACCAACGGTGGTTGCCAATGCGTCTGCGAACAGTGCGCCCTTGATTCTGGGCAGCTTGCCCTCCTTATCGAGGAAGCCTGCCTTTGTGGATACCCCAATCAGTGTACCCAGTGTATCGAACAGGTCAACGAACAGGAACGCAAAAATCACAACGATAAAATCGAAGATGGAAATACCGGAGAAGCTCAGCTTGCCGGCAATGGGTGCGATGCTGGGGGGTGCGGAAATCAGACCTGTGGGAATCAGGGAATATACGCCTGCTTCCACATCAACCACATAAACCCCTGCAAGCTGGCAGATGATACCCAGAATCCATGTAATCAGGATACCAACCAGAAGTGCGCCCTTTACCTTTCTGATAACCAGCACCAGTGTGATGATGGTACCAATCAGAGCAAGTGCAACGGGAACGGTCTTTACATCACCAAGGCTGACGCAGGTAGAAGCATTATTGATAACAACACCTGCATTCTGCAAGCCGATGAATGCGATATACATCCCGATACCGACGCTGACCGCTTTTTTCATGTTTGCGGGAATGGCATTGAAGATTGCCTCGCGGACATTGATTGCGGATAAAATAATAAAGATAATACCCTCGATGAATACCGCAGCCAATGCAACGTGCCAGCTATACCCCTTCTGCGCGCAAATGGTAAAAGCAAAATACGCATTCAGCCCCATACCGGGTGCCAGAACAAAGGGATAGTTCGCAAAAAATGCCATAAAGAATGTACCTAAGGCAGAAGCAATACAGGTTGCTGTCAGAAGCGCACCGGCATCCATGCCTGTGGTAGAGAGGATGCTAGGGTTAACCACGAGGATGTACGCCATCGTCATGAAGGTGGTCAAGCCTGCCATCAGCTCTGTTTTGAAGGTGGTTTTATTTTCCTTCAACTTGAAACACTTTTCAATAAAATCCAAAAGAAACCCTCCTTTTATAATGATAAAATACCAACTCCCACATTATATCTGTTTTTTCTTGAACTTTCAACTCTTTTTCCCTTGTGTTTCCACAAAAAACTTTTATCCGTCCCATAAAATATTCTTATCTGTTTTTCGGAAAAATACACAGATAGCGCGCTGCTTTCTCTTGTCAATCTTTTTTTGCTATGGTAAGATAGAAAAAAGAAACGATAGTAAGCAGACCGTCGGCACTGCCGGCGGTTTTCTCATTCTTTTTCTATCATGAAAAAAATAAAACTTTTCATAAAAACGGAGGGATATAATGAATCAAGAAATGATCCTCATTCTGGACTTCGGCGGTCAGTATAACCAGCTGATTGCCCGCCGTGTCAGAGAACATCATGTATACTGCGAAATCATGCCCTGGAAAAAATCCTTGGAGGAAATCAAGGCGAAAAACCCCAAGGGCATCATCTTCACAGGCGGCCCCAACAGCGTTTACGATGACGCTTCTCCTAAGGTTGACCCTGCCCTGTTTTCTCTGGGCGTGCCCATTCTGGGTATCTGCTACGGCTGTCAGCTGATGGCGTACACACTGGGCGGCAAGGTTGGACATGCTGCCGAGCTGAGTGAATATGGCAAGGCTGAGGTTGCCTTCGATACCACAAGCAAGCTGCTAAAGGGCATCGGCGCAAATGAAATTTGCTGGATGAGCCACACGGATTATGTGACAGAGCTGCCCGAAGGCTTCCGTATTATCGGAAAAACCCCTACCTGCCCCGCAGCTGCCATCGAATGTGAAGCAAAGGGCTTCTATGGCGTGCAGTTCCACCCTGAGGTAAACCATACACCCAAAGGCTCTGCATTGATTAAAAACTTCCTGTTTGAGGTCTGCGGCTGCAAGGGCGATTGGACAATGACAAACTACATCGAAGACCAGATTAAAAAAATCCGCGAGCAGGTTGGCGACGGCAAGGCTTTGTGCGCCCTCTCCGGCGGCGTGGATTCCTCCGTTGTTGCGGCTTTGGTTTCCAAGGCAATCGGCAAGCAGCTGACCTGCGTTTTCGTTGACCATGGTCTGATGCGTAAAAACGAAGGCGACGAGGTAGAACAGATTTTTGACGGCTATTTCGATTCTCATTTCGTAAGAGCAAATGCACAGGAGCGTTTCCTTTCCAAGCTGAAGGGCGTAACCGACCCCGAACAGAAGCGTAAAATCATCGGCGCGGAATTTATCCGTGTATTTGAAGATGAAGCAAGAAAAATCGGCAAGGTAGATTATCTGGTGCAGGGTACGATTTATCCCGATATCATCGAAAGCGGTCTGGGGGATTCCGCAGTCATCAAATCCCATCATAACGTAGGCGGTCTGCCCTCCGTTGTTGATTTTGAGGAGCTGATTGAACCCCTGCGCCTGCTGTTTAAGGATGAGGTACGTCAGATGGGTCTGGAGCTCGGTCTGCCGGAATATCTGGTATATCGTCAGCCCTTCCCCGGTCCCGGTCTGGGTGTGCGCGTGATTGGCGAGGTAACAGAGGATAAGGTTGCGATTTTGCAGGATGCGGATGCGATTTTCAGAGAGGAAATCGCAAAGGCAGGTCTGGACAGAGACATTAACCAGTATTTCGCGGTTATCACAGATGTGCGCTCCGTTGGCGTTATGGGCGACTTCCGTACCTACGATTATACCATTGCCCTGCGCGGCGTAACCACAACCGACTTCATGACTGCCGATTGGGCAAGAATCCCCTATGAGGTGCTGGATAAGGTTTCTACCCGTATCGTAAATGAGGTAAAGCATGTCAATCGTATCGTGTATGATATCACCTCTAAGCCACCCGCAACGATTGAATGGGAATAAACAAAAATGTTTAGTAAACCAAGCATTTATGCGGGTTTGCGGCACTTTTAAAAGTCTTTTGATAACAAATTGATAACAGTTGCATGAGAGCCATTATTCTTGAAACCCGGTGGTTTTCGGGTTAGAGAATGATTGACAGGTGGTTGTGCAACAAATAAATCCATATTATAAACGAAGCCCTTAGCTGTGGGTATAAAACTCATAGCTAAGGGCTTTTTGTCGTCTTTATTTATCTGGTTTGAGTTTGTCTTGGAACATTTCGACCAGAGCGTCGTTAAGTGCCTGTGATGGGACTTTTGCCCATGTTTGCGTAGTATCATACTCCGGGTAATGGTAACGCCACTCATCGTATTTGTCTTTACTGATTTCTTCAGAAGATAGCTTGTCAGCCTGCTCTTTCCAGGCATACAGCATTTTCCGGAGTTCGTGAGCGTCTTTGCCTTTGGAAGTATCGACTTTCAGACAGATTTCTCCGTCTGATTCACTGACAGTCAGACCGTACAAATCTTCAAGGGTAAACAAAGTATGCATCAGTCCGATATAGCTGTCAATGTCAGGCACATCGAGGGCATGAGGGGAAACATCCAGAGCCTGTGCCAGTGCAGCAGTAAGTTCCGCCTTCGGTTTTCTTGTTCCTGTTTCGTATTGTGCTAAACGTACATCGGCACTTCGCTCAGGAAAGCCGACAATTGTACCAAGATATTTTTGTGTCATCCCACGCAGAATGCGGAAAAAATGTATTCTCTCTCCAATCGCCATAACGTGTCCACTCCTTGTATGTATTTTACAATGAGTATAGCAGATATGTTTAGGAAAAGTCAAGATAATACAAAACAAAAAAGTTTAATATTTTCCGAAAAGCCACTTGACACAAACAAATATGCTTAGTATAATAAACTCAAAATTAAGCAAATAAGTTTAATAAAAAACAAAATGACCGTCCGAACAGTATAAACCGCCAAGACCTTGCCAGACAGCAAGCGAGCGCCTGACTTATTACGGTATATCAGGACAGCACAGTGCCGAACAGGGAATACCTGCTGGAACTTCATTCGGATAGAACGGCAATCAAAAACAAAAGAAAGGACTGATTATATGAAAAACAGATTTATTTGTGCCGAAGAAGTGGCACAGGAACTAAGCGTATCCAAGCCGTATGCCTACAAGCTAATCCGTCAGTTGAATGAGGAACTGAAAGCAAAAGGCTTTATTACTATTTCAGGACGGGTAAACCGCCAGTATTTCTATGAAAGACTCTACGGAGCAGGGAACCCCCAAGGGGATACCACTATGTCCTACAAGGCAGGACAGGAATAAGGAAAGGAGGACGAATAATGCCGGTATTCAAGAACGAGAGCAATGGAACATGGTATGTGATGGCGAAATATGTCAACTGGAAAGGTGAGCGTAAACAGAAATGCAAGCGTGGCTTTGCTACCAAGAAAGAAGCACAGGAATGGGAGCGAATGTTCCAGTTGCAGAACTCCTCTGATATGGATATGAGTTTTGAAGCTTTTACCGAACTGTATATCCGGGATATGAAAAGCCGTCTGAAAGAGAACACATGGCTGACAAAGGAGCATATCATCCGCACGAAGATTTTACCTTATTTCGGCAAGCTGAAAATCAGCGAGATTTCCACAAAAGAGGTTATCGCATGGCAGAATGAGATGCTTGCCTATCGGGACGAAAAGAAAAAGCCATACTCACAGACCTATCTGAAAACGCTGCACAATCAGTTGTCCGCTATCTTTAATCATGCGGTACGGTATTATGAGTTGCGTTCCAATCCTGCCGCCAAAGCGGGAAATATGGGAAGCGAGGAACACAAGGAAATGCTATTCTGGACGAAAGAAGAATACAAGAAATTCTCATTTGAGATGATGGACAAGCCAGTTTCCTTTTACGCTTTTGAAATGCTTTACTGGTGTGGTATCCGAGAAGGAGAATTGCTGGCATTGACCGCCGCTGACTTCGATTTTGAGAAAGAAACAGTCAGAATCAATAAGTCCTATCAGCGATTACACGGAGAAGATGTGATTACCACACCGAAAACAAAGAAAAGTAATCGCATCATCAAAATGCCGAAGTTCCTCTGTGAAGAAATGCAGGAATATTTGCAGATGCTTTACGGATTGAAGAAGAAAGACCGAATCTTTACGGTCACAAAAAGTTATCTTCATCACGAGATGGACAGAGGTGCGAAAGCTGCAGGAGTAAAGCGTATCCGTATCCATGATTTACGGCACCCGTATGTCAAGCCCACGACAAAAAATAAATTAGCTGCCAAAGCAGAAATCCCAAACTACCAACATGAATTTGATAGCTTGAGATTCCTGCTTTTTTGCTTGGATGTACAAGTAGCACATGATAAGCAGAAACCATATTCTTCAAATGTTACATATGTATCTTAATGCGAAAAATCAAAAAACAAGTGATGTAGTGTTATTTCTTGATTATCAAGATCCCTCATATGTTGTGAGGAATATTGCGGTTCCACATAGCGTAACTCCCGAGACAAATTATTTACTGGCGCAATTTTTGCAATTTCAGAAATAAGTTCGGCTACAATTTCGGGAATCTTACCACTTAACACATACCCTATAATCGAGGATTCTGATGACTGTGAACCATACCGTCCCGAGGTATAGTTTTTAACTCCTGTTTCGACATATCTTTTGATTTTATCTTTCTTGTGATTGTATAGATTTTTGCATTCTGCACCAAAATAACTGTTTGAAGTATTCCAATCACGAAAGCAAAAATCAATCGTGGGCTTGTATCCACGCTCTTTCTTTAATGTGGAATCTTGATATTGATGTACCGGTCCAATGCTGTTTATTCGTAGGATAGTCGCTCTATTTTCAGCGGTCCATCGCAACGAAATTTTCCCATACCATTCTTGCGTAATATCATCTTCTTCAGTATTTTCAGTGATGGTAATGTTTGTATCAGCAATTATGTCGTGATAACCCTGCCATAGAATCAATAATATTTCGTTGACTCCAGAAGGTCCAAGACGCTTTGCTAAATCATCTGGAACCGCTGTTGATGCTGTTATATTTCTTATACTGCTCATTGTATCACCTCCACGCCCTAGAAATATCTTCGAATATCTCATCTGCATCCCTGCAAGCAGCGGAATAGGTCCAATATTTACGTTGAGACGGCTTAATGATAAATATCCTATTCGGCTGGTAAATTCGGAGATTTCGCCTAATGAATATCATTTTCTGGTTATCGACCACTGCACCGTCCAAGCTCATGAGGATTTCATTCAACCTATCATCGCTTTTTGCAAAATTTAGCCCCCTATCGTTTTGTTGTCCAATATTTAAAACAAGCACAGACAATGGAGCATCGCCAAAATATAGATCTCCAGTTAACCCTGTACTTGCTCCAAATGTATTCGTCAATACCTCACTAAGGGAATCATAATACAGTTTGTAAGCATTGGGGTTCGGCCGTTCAAAGGATACTGAACGCTGCTTGTTTTTGAAATAGTCATATACATAGTCAATTACATCGTCTATTTGATAACTCTCATATTCTCTTAGTCGATACATATGGCGTACAAATTGTTCGGCTTTTCCATTTTTCGTTGGTGAAATCACCAATTCATCAAATATTTCGCATGCTTCATTAATTTCTGCCTCGTTCGGGCTGGGGATAGGTGTTTGCCAGATATCTCCTGCTTCTAACTCATCTCTTTCTACAAGCCATTTCCTATTTGTAAGAATATGATAGTATGAGAAAACTTTCGAGCCAATTACCACACTCAAGTATTTAAGCTTATTTATATTACCATGTATTCCTAAAAGACTATGGTTAAACACAGCATCATAATCTAGCACCTCTGAAAGAAATGTTCCATTTTTATGACTCTGTTTAATTATCAAGTGTGGGGCTACAAAAATTTCTCTAGCGTTTTTAACAATGCACTCAAAATCATCGAAATCAACTCTCGGAAGTTCATCGGATGAAACATAGTATGGTTTAAAGGATTTGGCTTCCACCATTGGAAGACCTTTGAAGTCACAACATTGGTGTTTCCTGTTTCCTCTTTTGAACCCCTCGGCAGTTGTCATGTGATTTTCTTCAATAAATGATGCCATAGGTGCAAAAGTACTTTGCATTTTTCCTATTAATTCAAGATCTCTAGGTGCTCCCCACATTGCAATTTTCCATATCCTATCGTCATCAATGATGTCACGGGGTATTCTACATATATCGGTAGGATCAATAGAAAACTTCCTAATATCTTCAATTGTGTAAATTGGCTTTGGCGTACAATAAACTATAGGCTGATTGATATCTTCCTTTTTAGGAGTATAGATAATGGCAGCAGCAGGCCCACTAGCGTGATCAAATAAGAATTTTCTATACACTGATAGATTAATAATCGCTAGGACATTGTTATCGGAAAACAGGTTTGCCCTATATGCCCTGCTTTTATCTGATCTATTAAAAAGCAATCCTTTGCTAGGCATAAGGAGACAAATAATTCCGTTTTGCTTGCACAACTCTGAACACTTGATAGAAAATGCCTGTGCAATTTGCTTGTCACCTATGACGCGATTTGCTTTTTTCAAGTACTCTTTCGTTTTTCCAGTAATGTTACTCTGCCAGGGTGGATTACCAATAATGACATCATATCTTCTGTTATTAAAAGATTTATCCTCATCGAAAAAATCACTTGAAATCAAGTTGTTATCTAGTAGGCGCGGAAATGAGAGCTTATCCCAAATGCTTCGTGGATCGAGGAAATCACACATAGCTAAGCTAAGGCTAAACGAGGCAACTCGAATAGCTTCTTCATTAATATCTACACCGAAAATACTGTTTTTCAAGAGAAGATTCAGTTGATCACAGTTGATTGTATGAACATCATTTTGGGACATCCATCTGCAAACAAGTCTTCTATATGCCTCAACTAAGAAAACACCCGAACCGCATGATGGATCAAAAAAGGATGTATCTTTATATTCGCCTTCCCACGGATATACTTCATCCATGACCAAGTTGACAAGATGGAGAGGTGTATAATATGTTCCCTTTTCATCATCTTCTTCTGACAAATGAAAAAACAGCTCATAAATACTGCTGATTAACTGAATGGGGATAATGTCAAAACTGTAAAATGGCCATAATGTGAGCTGTTTGCTCTCTAATTCGCTATCACCTAGAATAAATGTGCGTAGCTCATTCAAATCATCTTGAGTAATAATCTCTGCTTCAATTTCTGAGACTTGCAGTGTATCACCATTAAACTTCTCTTTAAGTGTTCTGAATAAGTTATAAGTTGCCTCTTTACTGTTTAGAACATCGGTATACTGTTTCGCTGACTTCATAAAATTGCAATAAAAATCTTGCGGAAATACTGTTTCTCCGTTTGAATCTTTTCGTTCTTCCAGATATTTAATAAAAATTGACCGATTGAGCAAGGCGTGAACTACGCCCGTGATCGTTTCTTTACTTGTATCACATCTTTTACTGATTTGATTGATCAGCGTTCTGCGCATTATTCTCAAATTTGACATTAATGTGGAATCAACTCGGCTTTGAACATCGAATCTAGTCATGCTTTGCCGCCAATATTCTCCGCTTTCAATTAATGAGCGATGATACTTCTTTAGTGCAAGTCGCTGTGAAGCCAATCCATTAGTCAAGTTTAATGTTTCAATTATCCCTGCGTTAGGATCAAGGTTTCCGTTCTCAACGACTCGTGGTGTTTCGTAGTTGTTATAAATCAAAATCTCATCTGGAGTCACCACAAATAGCAGCGGAGCCTCTCCAAGATTCCAAGAAAGGCGATGTAACTCTGCAACTTGTTTTGCATCATATTTTTGGATAGCAGAAAAATAAATAAGCGGAATTTTAGCAATCCCGTTCTCATCACGAAGAAAATATACAGCGTCAATTCCTATCTTTTCATGAACTTGTGTATAAAATAGTCTTTGAAAGGAGGTCATGCTCTGCAAACTGTCTTCTGTAGCTAAACCGGTACTGCTATTTATATCGAGACATTCAAATATTCCATTTAGCAATTCACCCATACTTCTGCCTCCACATTAATTTCTAATTTTTTTAATTAATCACATACTGCTCGTTTGATACTTGGTAATGTAAATATAAAATCAAGACAAGTATAGAGCAGCGTTTCCATATGGTGTAATTGTCCAGTGATAAGTTCGAGCTAAAGTTTTTGCTACAGCATCTGGATTTACTTCTACAAACTCATTGAGAGTGCTACAAAATTTCGGCTTTACAAAAATCCCTCTAAGAACGCGCTGCAATATTCCTGCCTGTACAAGACGGTTCAAACTTTGTCGCACAGTCGCCGAATCAGCAATATCAGCGAAATCGGAAGTGGCAAAGGTAGTTCCGTCTTCTGCAGCCAGAATTCGTTTACGTATTTGTTTCATATATCCACTATCCAAAGAACCACCTCCTGCAAGATGTCACGAATATTATACATAATTCGCGACATCTTTTCAACATCTCTATAACCGTTAAGGTGCTTATTTCATCAGATAATACGCAAATATGGCAATTCAGTAGAGGTAAGCGTAGTATCACTTAATATTATTTAGAATTCAATCGCCCATTTGACGGTAATGTTTTTGTTTGGATATATTATAATTTCATTAATACAGTCCATAATCTCGCTGAGAGTGATTTCTTTGTAACTCGCCTTTAATAATTTGCGGAACACCTGGTACTGTTTTTCATAAGCTGTTTTGCTTGTGATAATATCATTTCGAATTACTTTCTTTTCGTTCGCTGCATCTTGGACTACTCGAAATTCATCTTTGCTGATTTCTCCGTCAACAAACCTTTCGTAATGACGAACAGCATTTCTAAAAGCCTCTTGATATTGACTGTCGGATTGATCAATCTTGTTATTAAGACGCATCAGTTCTTGCTTATACTGCGAATCTGAAATGAAATGCTCCTTTACATACAATTTTAATTGATAGTAGATAGCACGCAAAACATCTTCCTCCCGTACATACATACCGGTACATTTGTCTACACCTAAACGGTTTTTGGTAATACAGGTGAAAAAATACCAATCAGCATGATTGGTTCCATGTTTACGCTGCATTTTTCCTCCGCAGCACCCACAAATGACTTTACCCTTTAAAATATTCTCCGTTGATTGCCCGTGCTTGGCGATATTAAATGCTTTTTCCTGGAATGATTTTTGAATGGCATCAAAAGTATTTGTATCTACCAGAGCTTCATGTGTTGCGGATACAACTCGCTTTTCTTTCCCTTGTACAAGCATACCGGTATAAGTTCGATTGGTCAGGATATATTTGACTGACCTACTATTCCAGTTTCCGTTACCGTTATCATAATTTCCGGATAAACCGTTTGCTCTAGCATATTGAATTGGTGTTGGAATTTCTTTTTCATTTAAGTAGCGAACTATGGCGGTTATGCCAATGCCATTAGCTGCTAACTCAAAAATTTTTCGGACAATAATAGCCGCTTTGGGGTCAGGTATAAGTTGGTCATGGTTGTCTTCTGCTTTTTGATAACCAAAAGGGGCTCTTGGTCCAATAAATATACCCTGCTGTGCTTTCATATCTAAAGTCGCCTCCATTTTCTTTTTAATTTCAATAGATACTTGTTCATTAAATGCGTTTGTTATTGGTACGCGGATTCTGGAACTGTAAGGACGTTCTTGGTTAGTAATACCATCAATCGTATCAAACTGATCGTTTACAGATACAAATCGGACTCTGTTAATTGGAAAAATGACTTCAATATAGTAACCGGTGATAATGTAGTCTCTTCCCAAACGAGAGAGATCCTTCACAATGACACAGTTGATTTTGCCCGCAAGGATGTCTTCGATCATTTCTTGAAACGCAAGACGGTCAAACCGTTTGCCGCTAAAACCATTATCAATATAATAATGAGATATAGGAATTTGGTGCTGTTCGCCCCAGCATTCGATGATAAATTTCTGGTTTTCTATAGAACTGCATTCTTCTTTATTTGCAACTGAAAGTCGAATATATCCTACTGCAACAGGAGCAGAAGATTTCAGTCCTTCTGTATATTGATGTTTCCTGCTTTTTCGTGTCATGAAAATACCCCTTTCAATAGAAAAGGCTACGGCAAAAACCGTAGCCACTGGCAATATCATACCATATGTCATTTTTTGCTTCCACGAGTGAATATCCATTTGTCGCTTCCACGAGCTTAGACACCCGTATGTCAAGCCCACGACAAAAAAATTTATAACTTTTTTTGAAGTTTTTCGGGCAGCCTCATAGCTGCCCATAGCTGTTTCAAATGGGTGTTCACGGTTATACCTCCTTTTCAGATTCCTTTGTTTCTAAGAAATCCTGTGTTGCATATTCAATCTCAATCCGCTCTCCTGGAAAGACGTAAACTTTGTTGATAAGCCGGTCAATCAGAGCTTTTGTCAGCATATTGGCGTTTCCGACTTCCTGCATAATTTCCTGTTGTTTCAACTTGATTTCATAATCACTTTTTATCTGCTTTGTCTGTGCAGTAATGACAGCATGAACATTTTTGGCTTGTACCAGTTCCGTGTCATAAACCGCTTTTCGTGTTCGATAGGTTTCCAAATCAATCTCTCCAAGCGCATACTGCTCATAAAGATGCCGCTTGCTGTCTTGAATAGAACGGAGTTTTTCTTCATGTTCGGCCTGCTGGACTGTCTGCAAATCCAATTTATCCTTATTGCTGTCAATTCCCAATGCCGGACACATTTGAGCCCGAATTGTTTCAAATACAACCTGCTCCAGATCAGCCATCTTTATGCGCACACCATGACAAGGAAGCGTTTCAGCCACCTCGGAATGACGGCAATAAAACCACGCACCATTTCGTAGAGACATTGCATGATCGCAGCATCCACAGAATACCTTACCGCGGAGCAGATAATCACGCGGTTTTTTATTTGACAGAGAGAAACGCTTAATTGAAGCATTGGCTTTTTCAAATAGATCCACACTTATAATAGCCGGATGATGGTTCGGGATTTTGAACCACTCACTTTCATCCTTTAACTGTGTATGTCGGCTGCCAATCTCTTTTACCTTTCTCTTGCCAATTACATAGGTACCGATATATCTTTGATCTTCTAAAATACGCAGGACCGTTGATGTACTCCAAACGCCGTTTGTTCGGGAAACATTGTAATAGTCCTTGCCTTTAAGTTTGCGATATTCCCCAGGGGTGGGGATATTCATGGCATACAATTTTCTTGTGATCTCGGCTGCGGTGTTGCCTTCAGACGCCCATTGAAATATCATCTGCACATTCGAGGCAACATCCTCGTCCGGTTCCATACGTCCGTCTGCACTCTTGCGATAGCCGTAAGGACAGATGACACTCTGATATTCCCCACGACTCATTTTTGCGTATTTTGCACTTTTGGTTTTCATGGACATATCCCGGCTATAACACTCGCTGATAAGATACTTGAAAGCAATATCAATCCCTCCGGTATCACCTTTGAAATTAGCTGTGTCAAAATCATCACTGACGGAAATAAAACGGGTGTGGTAAAGAGGAAATACCCGCTCAATAAAATAGCCGGTTTCAATGCTGTTACGTCCAAATCGGGAAAGGTCTTTTACAATAATACAGTTGATTTTTCCGGCCTGAACCATTGTTAAAAGTTCCTGCACCGCCGGACGCTCAAAGTTTGTCCCCGTATGACCATTGTCAATAAATTCCAAAATCTCGCTGTTATCCCATTCCGGCAGAGACATAGCTTTTTCACGAAGAATCAGTTTTTGATTTGGTATGCTCAAACTTTCAGTTTTGAAATCTTCCACAGAAAGACGGATATAAAGAGCAATCACATAGTTGCGCACGGTTCCACCGCCTTTCCCTGAAATTCATTTTTGAAACGGAAGGTCACATGAATATTCCGCTCGTGGTCTATCTCAATTCGTTCAATGAGCCGTTCAATCAGTTCCGCAGTCAGCACATGATCCTGTGCCAGTGTTTTTGCATCCTTTTCCATTGCACGGTATCTGGCAAGCTGGTTGTCCAGGGAGTCCATAGATTTTTCAAATACTTCAATCTCACCAGACAGAGCATTGATAGCATGTTCATAATCCGCTTTCAATTCAAAGTATTCGTCATTTGTCAAAATACCCTGTACAAAATTTTCATATAGGCCACGGATCAGCCGGCGTGTTTTTTCAATTTCCTGCCGTTTGGCCGACATCTGAATTTTCAGCTTATCTTTTTCCTGTTTTTGTCTTGCCTCCAACTGAAAGAGTGGCAGCGACATTCCCAGCGCAACTGTCAGCTCTTTTTCAAGAATAGCCGTAACAGTAGAAATCAGTTCTTTCTCCTGTATCATCGCACCTTTGCAGCTATCTTTTTCTACCCGGCTGTTTGTAAGGCAGTGGAACCAGTAAGTGTCGGGTCCTTTCCGGCGCTCGGCGCGTTGCCTGTGAAGGCTTCTGCCACAATCAGCACAGAACACTTTACCTTTGAAAATGTTTGGTGTGTAGGGACGTTTTGGAGTTGCTTTGCTTTCTTCACAGATCTGTTTTCTGTATTCCTGAACTGCATTAAACAACTCATGGCTGATGATCGGTTCATGGGTGCATTTTGCAATAATCAGATTATCTTCTCCAGCCTTGACCTGCTGATGATCTACAATCTTTGTTTTTCCTTGCACCAGATCGCCTGTATAGACTTCGCTTTCTAAAATTTTCATCACTGTACGGGTCTGCCATTTGCCGCTTCCAATCAGACCCGGACTGGTAATCTCGCCAGTGGCCTTTTTATAATGGCTCGGTGCCGGAATCCCCATCTCATTTAGATTGCGGACAATCCGGTTCAGTGCCACATGCTCATGTGCCCATTCAAAAATCTGTTTTACCACAGGGGCAGTATTTTCATCAATCAGAAGTTTATGGCAATTATCAGGATCTTTCCTGTAACCGTAAGGTGCCCGTGCACCAATATAGTCGCCGTCTTTCATAGCCTGCCGCGCTTGTGCTTTGATTTTTCGTCCAATGTCCAGAGCATAGGCTTCATTGATCATATTTTTCAAAGGCAGCATGATACCGCCATGAAGATTTCCGGAATCCGCTGTATCAAACTGATCCGTAACAGCAATGAAACGAACATTATGAGCATGGAAATACTGTTCGATATAATAACCTGTGTCAATAGAATTTCGCCCTAATCGGGAAAGATCCTTAACAATCACACAGTTAATGTGGCCTGCTTCAATATCAGATAGCATTTGCTGAAATCCAGGGCGGTGAAAATTTGTCCCTGTCGCTCCGTTGTCGATATAGGTATCATACACAACGAAGTCCGGTTTATCTGAAAGAAAGTCATTCAGTACCAGCTTTTGATTTTCTACTGAGCAGCCCCGCTTTTTGTTATCCTCCACAGAAAGACGGATATACAGAGCTACATGTACATATAAAGATGGTGCCGGCATAGGTGCCGCCGTCTGTTTTCTGCTTTTTCTTGCCATTTAGCCCACCATCCTTTCTTCATTTTTTGTAGCAATCTGTTCCGCCAAAGAGATTGCTTTCTGATATTCATCCTGGTAATTAAATTCAATATGCAGTTCATCTTTACCCATTACCCGTATGCTTCGGATAAGCTGCATGACTGCCCGGCGGTCAATATCCTCCATAGTAGAAAATCTCATAAAGTGGTTGATCCAACGATTTCGTTCGCTTCGGTTTTCCAATACATCTGTAAGTTTATCGTTCCATTCAGCGATTGCCTTTTGGAACAGTTCAATATCTGCATTGTATTTTCGCTTATAAGAGAGAAATTCTTCCTTTGTCAGAATTCCACTCACCAGATTTTCATAGAGTTTTGCCTTAAAGCCCTCGGTCTGTGCTACACGCTTTTCATTTACTCTGATCTGTGCGGCATATTCCTGTGCCAATTCCCGGTTGATCCGTTCCTGACTGATACTGGACAGCAGGGCATCCAGAGAAGCAACATTTTCAATATGTCCTTTCAAACTGTCCTGCACACATTCAATCAGATCCGACTCTTTCAGCATGACCGACGATGTGCAGCCATTCTTTTTGCCGGTCGGGCAGTAATAATAGTGATACTCTTTATCTTTATAGCGGTTCGTCTTGCGGGTCATACGGCAGCCACAGCAGCCGCAGATCAAAATACCGGAAAAAAGGTAAACCTTATCCGATTTGGGAGAAGTCCTTGTGTCAATCCTGCGGAGCCGTTGCACCAGATCAAAATCGTGCTTTTGTATGATCGCTTCATGGGTTCCCTCCACACGAATCCATTCCGAAGAAGGTTTGTCCTCACGCTCTTTTAATTTGAAATGGGGCGTTGTCTGCTTGCCCTGGACCAGTGTTCCGGTGTAAGTTTCATCCTGTAAAATGCGGATGATTGTAGTTGCAGACCATTTGCAATCCTTTCGGTCTGTATAGCCACCTTTTGCATGAGGCATTCCGTGATTGCGCTTATACGCCAAAGGTGAAAGAATTCCTAATCGGTTCAGTTCATCCGCTATATGGGAAGCGCTGAATCCTTCCAGCCGTTTTCTGAAAATATCCCGCACAACATTGGCAGCATATTCGTCTACTTCCAGGCTCTTGTGTTTATCGCCGACTTTCACATAACCATAGATGGTAAAAGCACCTACAAAATCCCCGCTGCGCCGTTTTACTTCCAGGGCGCTCCGTGTCTTAACAGAAATATCCCGACAGTAAGCCTCATTCATAATGTTTTTGACAGAAACCGTGAGATCATCGGCAGCGTCATTTTCTGTGTCCACATTATCGTTAATTGCGATAAAACGCACTCCATAGGCTGGAAATACCCTGCGCATATAACGGCCTGTTTCTATGTACTCACGACCTAAGCGGGAGAGGTCTTTGACAATCACGCAGTTAGCTTCGCCTTGTTCGATCATCCGCATCATTTCCTGAAATGCCGGGCGATCAAACAAAACACCACTATAACCATCGTCAATTTTTTCTGCCACAACCTCAATTTCCGGGTGTCGGGCTATGTAGTCATCGATCAGGCGCCGCTGGTTAGCAACGCTGTCACTTTCTACTGTTTTATCATCCGTATAAGAAAGACGGATGTACTTAATCGCTTTGTAAACCTGCATAAAAAAACACTCCTTTCGTTGCACAGAAAAATCCCCGCAATTCAAGAAGTGTGGTTAATCCATATTCAATTCCTTTTCCGATTCTTATTCTACCATGCTTTTACGGAAAAGTCAGCCCCTTTCTTAAAATTGCAGCTATCGCAAAATACCTTTGATACATTCTTCCAGGGTAGCACCTTCAGCAGAAAAGCTGGCCTGTACAGTAAAACGCCCACACTTAAAATGGTATGGATTTTTGATTTGCTGAACGAATTCTGCAATTCGTTCATCACGGGAAAGTTCTTTGTTGACAGAGACATCCCGAATGTCTACCAGTGTACCCACTTCACTGACAATGGTATTCAATTCCATAGTATCAACTCCCTTCTGAAAACTGTGTTATCAAAACCACATGAATAGGTCGGATCTATGGTTATTACACACATAAATCCGGCCCATTATATCTGATTTCGATTTTACTGCCGTATTTGCCACGCACCCCGGCAAGTCCTTCTGTTATAAGGACGGGGCTGTTACAGGCTGCGGATAGCGTCACCGCATCATAGTCCCGCATACGCCGCCGCTTTGCCAGAGCAAGCAAACGCCGCAGGAACTCTCCCCAAGTCTTTAGGAAGCTGTGAAGAAGTACCATTATGATCTGCGTCGTTATCGCGTCCGGCCTGCCACAGCCGGTTTCGTAGGTTGCGTTTATCGCTCGGACAGCCTGGATCCATCACCTCCTTAGGCCGCCTGTCACCGCGCCGCCCCATCTGCCGCTCGGAACACAGAATGAAGTACCTGTAACAGCGTATATTCGGTTGTCAAGGAACAAGCAAGGGGCATGGCAGACAAATTGATATTGCAGTTGGGGTGGGAGGATGTATATGCTTCCTTACCACACCCGTCCAGCTTGTCCCGCCGAATATGTCCCTCTACTATTCAGTACATTTTTAGGGGCAAAGTTGCCGTCTGTTATAAAATTTCTTTGAAATATTTTTCCAGACTACGCAATCCGGCTTCGATAGAACGGGTGATCCGGCTTTTGTGTGTTCCTTCCGCTTTGGCAATATCTGCTTTGCTCATGCCAAGAAAAAAGTGTGCATAGATTCGTTGGCGCTGCTTTACCGGAAGTTTGGAAAGACCTTTATAAATCAACTCCGTCATTTGGCGCTGTTCCCAAATTTCTGCCGGGTTAAGAGGCTTTTGCAATATCTCACGCTCAATACCTTCGTCTCGATCCAGAGAGTAAAATGCTTTATAGCGGTATGTACGAATCCGATAGGCTTCTTCCAACAACATATATTCCCGAAGCAACAAAGCAACTTCATCCGGCACCTCAACGATCATGTCCTGTGTATAATACGGGTAATAATCCCGAAGATTGATTTTCTTCATAGTAATTTCCTCCAATTTCGATGTTTGAGTTGATGGCAAAAATCGAAATCAGAGGGTGGGCTGCGGCAGCGATAAGGTCTAAGTCTCTTTCTGATTAAAAAAAGGGTACAAAAAAGCGCGCCCGTACAAAGAACAGGCGCGCCAAAGCAGCAGTATAAAATTTTTCCGGGAGGTTGACAGCGAAAATGCTCAAACTTTGTCGAAACCAAAAACGCCGCAATCCATACGAGCTGGACTACGACGTATAGGTGACTGAATGTAAAGCAGTTTATCTGCAGATCTGTGTTGCATAGACACATAGGCATTTCCTCCCATCAAGGAGGAACCTGAATCGGCTGCTTGATACCTCCTTGGGAGAAAATTATATCGGTTATGTTTCCTTTATCAGTCCGCAGATATTCGCTTTTTACTCTTTATATTCGCAATTTTCTACATATTCCGCTCTTAGAATATATGCTGCAAAAAGCAAGCCCACAAGGGGAAACAACACCTTGTGGGCTCATGTTATAGATGTTCAAATTTATAGCCGATCCCGGCGACACTCTCAATATAGTTTGGAAGATCCGGTTCAAAGCGCAACTTCTTACGCAGCTTACTTATATGATTATGAATCGCTTTTCTCGAATAGAAATCACAATCCTCTTTCCAAACCAAATCGGTAATCAGTTCGTAAGTAAAAACACGTTTGGGATTGGCAATGAGTAATGCCAGTATATCAAACTCCTTACTTGTCAGGTTGATAATCCGTTCACGAACCCTGACAGTACGGTGTTCCAGGCATAGATAAAGCTCGCCTTCTTGTATTTCTGTCAGAGGATTTTTCTCTGCTGTGGAAGAAGTGTGACAGGAATTGAATACTGTTCCATGACAGACTCCTTGCTCCAAAATATATTGCATTAGAGCATTCTTTTGTTCCTCGTTAAGAAGCAGAAATAACTTTTCGCCAATCTGTTTGCCGGATTCTTCTATATCAAAAACAGCTAATGTCCCATCACATCATCACCTCCATAAAATTTTTCAATTACTCCACAAAGAACAAAACCTGCCGGATCAGCTCCGGGATATTGACCGGGGCGGTGATATAGTCGTTCACGCCCTC
>ERZ773115.302-NODE-302-length-57129-cov-7.115377_pt1 | contig 57129 bp, 45 predicted proteins | sample MGYA00511116_ERZ773115 | MGnify/ENA primary metagenome ERZ773115 (study PRJEB29015, sample SAMEA2737869) | human gut metagenome | biome: human gut; feature: human-associated habitat; material: faeces | place: China | collected 2012 ... | reverse complement strand
TAAAGGCTGTAAAGGCTGGTAAGGTAACAATCACAGCTACATCTGATTATGGCAAGATTGCTACAACAGACATTGAAGTAAAGGCTGCCGGTCTTAAAAGCGTAGCTCAGACAGCATCTAATGCTTTCACAGCTGAATTTACAGGCGAAGCTTCTAAGAACTATACAAAGGATGACATCACAGTTGCAGCTGCTGATGGATCTACTGTATTAGCAGTTAAGTCTGTAGAGTTCGCAGCAGACGGAAAGTCAGCTAAGGTTACTGTATTCGGAAACTTCACAAACGGAACCGCTTACAAAGTAACATGCAAAGATTCTGTTGTTGATCTGACAGCTAAGGTTGGCGAAGTATCACGTATCGCAATTAACACTGCTTCTGCGGAGCAGAACGTTGAAACAGCAATCGATTTCACTCTGTTTGACGCAGACGGAATTGATGTAACACCTTCTGTATCACTTGACACAACATGCTATGTATCTGTTACAGGAAACTATTCAGCAGCAAACCTTGACAAAGCTTCAAAGGCTACAATCACAATGAACACTGTTAAGGACGAGGCTGAGGTTACTGTTACATACAACAGCAACGCTGCAGGTGCTCAGGACGTAACTGCAACTCAGAAGATTACATGTGTTGACGCTAAAGCTACTCAGGGAACAAAGTTATTTGCTGCAACAAATAACACCAATAGCAAGAGCAACTGTGCAAAGTTCTACCTTGGATTATCTGATGCAAGTGTATCAGTTTCTGAGGGTGGTAATGTAAGCAATGTTTACTTCTGCGCTAAGGATGCTAAGGGTAATGTAATCAGCTATGATACTTACGAAGTTGAATCATCAAATGATGACGTTGCTAGTGCTTCAACAACTGTTGATAGCGGTAAGTATGCTGTAATTACTGTTACTGGTAATACTGCTGGATCTGCTCAGGTAAACATCAAGGCTACAAAGAACGGTAAGGATACTTACTATACAATCCCTGTAGCTGTAACAAAGACAGCTGAAGCTGCATCTATGACTGTAAGTGTAACAAGACCTACAATGTCCGATGTAAATGATACAGATTACTTTGGAGAAGTTAAGGCACAGTTATACGATAAGAACGGTAACAAGGTTAGCGGTACTTACTCATATGAGTTAGTAACAACTGTATCTGGAACAGCAATTTCTCTTACAGGAAACAAGTATACTGCTGCTAATGCAGTAGCTAAGACTTATACCATCAAGGTAACTGGTGCTGATCAGAACACAGGAAAAACATTCGTAAGAAATGTAAATGTAACTGTAAAGGCTCTTCCAGCAACTAAGACTAACTTAAAGCTTACATACCAGATTGAGTTAACAAGAAATACTGTTGATGAGAACCCTGCAGATACTACAGATGATGCTGTAACATCTAGATTATACGCAACATATAACGGATTATTCGCTGGATATGTTCGTACAAATGGAGTTATTGCTGATGGTAGCGTAACACCTGCAAATGCTGTAACTAAGGTTGAAGTATTAGCTAAATTTGGTACATCTACCTTTGCACCAAGCACTGGTTTATATGTAACAGGTTCTGCTGAATCAATCGGTTCTAATGGTGAGACATTTAGCGCAGTAAAAACTGGCAACAGCATTACTTGGGCAGCAGAAGGAACTGCTGATCTTGCTAAGGTTGGTACATACACAATCGAGTATCGTATCTATGATCAGAAAGATGCTTCTAAGTACACAAGCCGTACACAGACTGTAACTGTTAAGAATAGCGTTGTTATTCCTACTGTAACAGTTACTTCAAGAACTGTTGATTCCTTAGATTATGCTGGAGTTCAGAAAGCATTAAAGACTAATGTTGATATGAACAACAACACAAGTGATTATGAGTCTATTTCATCTATCGCAGCTAAGACTGATGGTACAGCACCAGTAGCAAACAATAACAAGATGACTGTTAAGTATGCAACTGTTCAGGATAACTATGGTGCTACTACATGGACATTCTATGTACCAATCAACACAACATTCAAGACAGAGTAATCTGATCTGAACAATTAAATCATTTAGAAATGCAGGGTTCGCCCTGCATTTCTTTTTTAGGAGGGAATATGAAAAAGAAACCGATTTTCAAATTGATAGCATTATGCCTTGTGTTTGCTTTTGTTTTTCTTAGTGTTCCGATTACGTCGCAGGCTGCATTCAATAAGACAACTGCCAAGAAGCAAGTCTCTGTTTCTTATAAAAAACTGTCAAACGGTATATTAGCAATCTACAAAAACAAAAACAAAGAGAACCTTTCTTTGAAAGCGACTTTTAAATTCCTGGATAGTGACAATTCCTGCTTATCCAAGGAAACGCAAAAGAATCTTTGCTTGAAAGGCAAAAGTTCGGCAGCATTCTTCTTTACCACGCCGACAGATGAATATGGTAATCCGATTAACTATTCAAAATATAAGGGAACCTATTCTGTAAGTAAGTCCAAGACCAAAAGTTATAGCACGAAGATAAAAGTCAACTCTGAAGTTGATGTGACTGAGACAAGATTTGTCGCGCTTAACAGTTCTGCAAAGAAATTAAGCAATATTCATGCCACAATTGTATTTTATGATGGAAACAATGAGATTGTTGCTTGTGCAACCAAGTATTTGAATTGTTTTGAACGTAATTCTATGGATCAGTTTAGTATCAATTATGCGGGAGCCCATTACTGTCCGAGTAAGGCAAAGATATACATTGATTGGGCATATTAAAGCATGAAATCGGCTATGCTAATGCATAGCCGATTTCAGTTTATATCCTATAACCAATTGTAACTAGTTGAAAGATATATTATTTTATTTCTTTAGAACCAGTGATTCCACCCTGCTCAGTAACAGTAATGATGATGACTGCATCTGTAACAGATGAAATTGTAGTCTTTGATGTAATCTCTAATGTTCCGTTAACAAAGTTCTTAATTGCGCTCTTATCAGCAGCATCGATGTAAGTATCTGTTACATCCTCTGTTCCAAGTGCTGTCTTCTTCTCAACCTTAACACTGATTGCCTTGTTTCCAGCATATCCTGTAACTGTCTCTCCAACACTGTTCTGTGCTGTAACAGAGATTGCGCTACCAGAGATTGCAACTGCATATTTTGTAGCAGCAGAAGCAGCGTTTACAGAAAGACCTGTTGCCTTTGCCTCTGTAACATTGGCATTACCTGTTGCTCCCGCAGATTTAACAGATACACCAACACTCTTAACAGCAGCCTTTGCATCAACTGTTGTAGTTGCTACACCATTTTTAAATGCAAGGTTCTCAACCTTAGTATCTACTGCTGCATCGCTAGCATTGTAAGTTACAACAGTAACAGCTAAAGTTGCATTTAAGTTGCTTAAGAAGTAGCTGCCATTGTAAGCCTTAATATCAACATTAATCTTGTCGCCACTTGTATAAGCATCCTTATCAGTTGATACGATCAGACTATTAACAACATTTGAGACATTGATAGAAACTGTCTTTGTCTCTACATCGTTACCGTTTTTGTCCTTAAGAAGAATATCAATTGTTCCATTCTCAGAAACTCCAGATACAGAAGATGCTGTAACAGTGTATTCTGTCTGCTTTGTTGCAGGATTGAATGTTCCAGCACTAACATTTACTGCACCAGCCTTTGTTGTAGAAAGTGTAAAGTCTGATGTCATCGCCTGATCATAATTATCATAAACTGTAACCTTAAGCTTTCCGTTTCCACCTGCGAACAATGTATCAACGGCGCTTGAATCAACCTTGAAGTAGGAAGCTACTGTAGCATCCCCAATGATAAATGTAGCATTGCTAGATAATGTAGCATCAGTTGTAGAAATAAATGTCATGTTAAACTTTGTACCAGTAGCAGCTCTTCCGATGGCAGAATCAAGATTCTGGAATTCAACATACTTACCATCTTTTGTAACTTTTGCGGTTGTTCCTGCAGCATATGCACTGCCAGCATATGTAAAGTAAGTTGCAAGATTAAGGTTTGCCATGTTAGCTGCAGAAATTACAGTACCATACTGGTCATATCCAATGATCTCTGCCTTAACTTTTCCTGAAGTATTAAATCCCTTTGGAATCGTTACATCTGTTACCTCTACTTTTGACAGAGCCGGCTTCTTACCAACAGTGATGTTGATGTTTGCAGTCTCACCTGTTACAGTGTTTAACGCTGTAATTGTAACAGTTGAAGCATAGTTACCTGTCTTAAATGTAAGCTTTCCATTGCTATCGATCTTAAAATCTGCTGGATCAATAGTAGAAGGATTGCTAGAAACAAATGTAATATTATTTGTTGTTGCAGGAGTGCTTAATGTTGTAGAAGTTTTCTCGAGCAACACCTTGTTTCCTTCAGAATCAGTTGCTTCATACGGTAAGCTATAGCTATAATCAGTCTTACCAACGAAGAACTGAGCGTCCTTAGCCTTATCAACCTCACCAAATGAGAATGTCTTTGTATAGATGTTAGCAATCTCAAGAGTTGCTGATACATTTACAGAAACATCAGTTGTAAGGTAAGCAACAACAGCAATCTTGTCACCGATTGAGTTTGTAGGTGCAGGATCTACTAACATATCAAAATAAGTATTTGTCTTGTTTGAATTAGTGTAAATTTTACTATCCATAGAACTATTCTTATTCATGTTAGTTGCTGTAATTGTCAGCTTATTTGATGCGATTCCCATATCATTACCATACTGATCAAGTACTGTATAGTAAACTCTCTGCTGAGATCCAAGATTAATACCTAATCCAACTTTTGTAGTGAGAATATTAATCTTTGTAGCCTTCTGAGCTTCAACTACAACTGTTCCTGTCATCTCACCGTAAGCAACTGTATATGTACCAGCCTGAAGAGATGACTCAGATGTAAGAATTGCACTCTTGCTATTATCAGCCCACTTAGCTGTCATAGCTACTTCTGTACCGGCACGTGTAACCTTGAACTTACCAGTTGCAGAATCTTTTACCTTGCCATCAAACTTAACTTCTAAAGTCTTTACACTTGTTGCAGTTACAGAATCGATTTTTGTTGCTGCATCGTCTTTAACTGTAACAGCAGTCTCAACAGTTTTACCATAATCAGATGTAGCTGTGATTGTTACCTTACCAGCCTTTACAGCCTTTACAGTACCATCTTCTGCTACAGTAGCAATTGTGTCATCAGAAGACTTGTAAGAAACCTTTGCTACGCTCGGGCACTTCTTTGTTGCTACCTTATCTTCAGTACCTACAACCATCTCTGTAGGAGCTGATGTAAACTTAAGACCAGCATTGATTACAGCTGCCTTAGCTGTAAGAGTCTTAGAAACTTTCTTGTTTCCCTTCTTAGCAGTTACCTTAACAAGATATATTGTGATAGCATAATTGATCAAATGAGTGAACAAAGGGTGTAAAAAATGAGGAAAGGACATAATTTTTGATAAAAAGTAACGCATAAGCAACATACCATCATATGAGGAGTAATGTGTATAAGAAAATGATAGATGGAGAGTAGCTTGAAAATACTAAGTAACATACAAGCGACAAACTGCAAAAATACAAATATTTTCGAAAATAACGCGTTATTAAGTCGATAAAAATCGTGTGGTGCGTTATGATATAGGTTAGATTACTGATAAAGGGGAGTGCGAGAGTGAGTAAACAGGTAACTCAAAAGAAAAAATCATCAAACAAGGTATTCATACCTATTATATTGTTAATGGGAATTATTCCATTGATTGTACATACCTATTCATATAATTCCAATTTGTCGCAGTTTAATTGGTTCCCGAGTGGTGCTGATTCGCAGACGGATTTCTTCTTCGGCTGGAAGATGATTACTATTATTGTGGTAGGGATTGTGATGGCAGGCATTTTGTTCTATCAGTATTTTAAGAAGAAGCAGGGATTACGATTTGAAAATGCATTCTATTTCCTGTTTTTCTACGCAATGTTTGTAGCGATGTCTGCTCTGTTTTCCAGTTATAAATATTGGGTTGTAAGAGGTTCCTACGAATTATTTGAGCCGGTATGGGTTGTGTTTGTGTATATTTTATTATGCTACTATACGTATCACTTTGTACAGGAAGAGCAGCAGGTCAAGTTTATTCTGTGCGGTGCAGGAATCGGAATGGCGGTGGTAACACTGATCGGTGTATTCCAGTATTTTGGAATGGATTTCTTCAAGACGGGATTTGGAAAGCACTTGATCACAAATCCAAGTTGGTGGGATAACCTTGACAGTTTGAGTTTTAATATGTTGGAAGGAACTTCTTATACAACATTGTATAATCCGAACTTCCTGTCATTTTATTTTGGAATGCTGATTCCCCTGCTTGTGTGTGTGTTTATTGCAGCAAAAAAGGCATGGCAGCGTGTTTTAATTATTGTTGCAGAGGTGCTTTGCCTGATTTGCCTAAAGGGAAGCAGAAGTGATACCGGTTGGATGGCCCTTGTCGTTGGTGGTGTAATTCTGGCACTTGTATTGCTGAGCCGCAAAAAGAAAGCATTCTGTGTTGCGTTGGCAATTATGTTGATTGGTGGAGTTGCAGCAGTTGCGGTTGGAAGCAAGACAGACGTGGGAATCCAGATCAAGAATACAATCGTTGGAACCTTTCGCATTGATGATCGCTATGCAGTTCGTGATATCGACACTGGAACGGATAGTGTAATGTTGAATGTCCGTGGAAATAAGATGTATGTTTCTTATACGACTGATGAAAGTGGTGTTATCGTGCCGAATTGCACGGATGAAAATGGGCAGACACTCGAACTCGCTATGACAGATGCTGATAATCAGATTTATGTGATTAATGATGAGCGATTTGCAGGTGGATCAATTCAACCAATCTTATTGGGCGATGATAATATTCCAGCAATATCCGTTACTTATGATGGCATTGCATGGGATTTCGTTGAGACCCAGGAAGCGGGATACTGTTATTTGAACAAATCCGGCAAGCTGGTTAAGTGGGAGAAAATCAAGAATGCGAATCTTTTTAAAGAAGATGCGATGAGTTATCGAGGACATATGTGGAATGTGACGATTCCGCTTCTTGGAAAGCATGTATTGATCGGTTCCGGTGCCAATACTTATATGTTTGAGTACCCGCAAGATGATTATTTGGGGCAGGCATATATCTATGGATTTAACAGTTATGAAGTAAAAGCACATTGCTGGTATCTGCAGCAGTGGGTGGAGAGTGGTTTGATTGGAACACTTGCGTTACTTATTTTTATGGCGTGGTATGCGGTGCAGTCTATTCGCATCTATCGTCGTGTGGATCTGCATGAGAGTCTGAGCTGGATCGGATTCGGCTTATTTGCAGCGGTGTTGGTATATTTGATCGCAGGTATTGCGAATGATTCGAACGTCTGTACAGCACCGGTATTCTGGGGAATGCTTGGCTTGGGAATGGCAACGAATCGTATGCTTGTAGAGAAAGAGAAGCTTTTTGTCAAAGATGTGGTTACAACAGTTGGTGACGAGGGACAGACCGAGACGTTGGCAGTTGAGCCGAACAAGAAAGTCATGAAAGAGGATGAGGCTGTTGCGGTGAAACCAAAGCAGACATCGAATAAGAAGCAGTCCAGAAAGCAACGAAAAAATCAAAAGAAATAACATTGTGATTGAGAAGAGAGTGTTGGCTCTCTTCTCATTTGCTTTATAGATGAAATGAATTCCGGGGATGCTTAGCAGTGAGGATGGCGCGTTGCTTCGATGTGGTGACATGGGTATAGATTTCTGTGATATGAATCGAACTGTGACCAAGCATTTCTTGAATATAACGGATATCAACGTCTGCTTCTAAGAGACTGGTTGCAAATGTGTGTCGGAACATATGAGGAGTAATATGTTGGTCGATAGAGGCAAGTGTAGTATATTTTGTTATCATACGACGTACAGCCTGATCGGATAGTGCGGCACCATTCTGTGTAGCAAAGAAATGGCTACAGACTTGAATCTGAGGAAGGTAATTATTATGATATTCTATCAGAATTTGTAATACATCCTTATTTCCAATTTGAACAATCCGCTCTTTGGAGCCTTTTCCGTAGATTAGAATTGTGCCGTCATACAAGTCGACATCAGTGTCCCGCAGCGCACACAATTCCGAAATACGTATTCCGGTAGCAAAAAGCAGTTCGATAACGGCAATATCTTGTAACGCTTTTTTCTTTTGATAATCCGTCTTTGCACAGGCGCGCTGCTGATATATAGTGGATAGGAATATTTCAATCGTATGTAAGGGGATGGTTTTTGGCAAAATTACGGGTTCACGAAATTTTATCTGTATTTTATTAAATGGATTCGTAGAAATGCTTTCCTTATATTCCAAATAGTGAAACAGTGCTTTGATAGAAGCAATTTTCCGTTTGACCGTTTTCGGCTTGTATTCCTGGTGCAGGGCGCTTATGTATTCTTCCAACATATCCGGTGTGATATCGGAGATGTTCCGATCGAAAAAATGATTTTGAAACTGTTTAAGGTCGATACGATAGGCTTTAATGGTTTTGGCATCCAGGCGCTTCTGATCCTGACAATATTCCAGATAGATGTTGATCTGTGTTTGTAAATTATTCATGGGTTCTCCTTTGTGTATTATGCTTATTTGTTCGAATTATATGGTACATGATATGATGATAAATTGGCAGATATGGAGAAAGATAATTGAAAATGGGGGTGGAGGGAAAAGATATCTTCCAAATTTTTAGACGGGATGTTATAATATACAAAATGGATATCGTCTCAGATGGAAGGTGAGAGGAAGTGTTTTCTTCTGTTCAGGCTTGTGATTATGACATTGCACGTGGAGCGCAGAAACTCAATCTTTCTGTTGAGGAGTTTGAGAAGAAAATGGTTGCTGTAGGGTATTGTGTATCGAAGAACATATGAAATATGTATTTGATGGATAATAAGAAATTATCTGTTGATTGAAAGGAGAATATATGCAGGAATATAAAATATATCCAAAACAATTTCAATTTGATAAAGTAATGGTTCAAAAAAATAAATGTTTTATGATAATGCCATTTGATGAAAAATTTAATTGCGTATATGCTACCATTAAAGAGACCGCCGAAAAAAATCAGGTTATTTGTATTAGAGCTGATGAAATGAATGGCTCACAACCAATTGTAAACAAAATTATAAAAGGAATTTTAGAATCTCAATACATAATTGTTGATATAACTGATGCCAAACCTAATGTATTCTATGAATTAGGAATAGCACATTCGTTTAGAGATGCAAGAAATATTCTAATTATAAAACAGAGGGATACGCAATATCCTTTTGATATATCGCATTTACCTTATCAAGAGTATGATCCCAATAATATATTTAGGTTAAAAACAATAATATCTACCTTTATTAAAGAATCTCGCTACATTACTGACTTTCGAGATGCACTTGCGTTAAATGACATATATGATTATACAATTAATGGAGATAATAACTATATAGAATATATAGAAAACTATTTTGCTGAAAAACTTAGCATATATTCCGATATATTAAACCAAAATACAGCATCGTATGAAGAGGCAGAGATTGAAAAGGCTTTTGTTAACTATGAAAACTTAGTTGGAGAAATTATATCTACTAGAAAAGAGAAAATAATTGACGGAATTATTCAAATATATATAAAACTAATAACTAGATGTGAAATTGAAGGTATTTCAAAGAAATATGCGTTACGTTTTGATGATAGATTATTACAATTTGGCATGAATAATGACGACAGTCGTATTGCAAAAGAAACGGATTTAATGTTGGCATTGGCAAATGATAACAAATTATTAGATTTATGTTTGCCTTGGATCATTGGATATTTTTCAAAATCGAAATCATCTTCTATTGATTTAAATCGATATAAGCTTGAACATTTTCTTATGAATAGTGATAATGAAAATGTTAATGAAGCTATTATAAATTCTATATATAATGAAGACTGTCATATAAGAGAGCATATGGCAGATATTATCGGAGCAAAGGTTATACAGCAAGGCTTTTATGCATTAAAAACGCAATTAATGGTCGAAGAAAACTGGTTTACAATTGGAAGTATAGTTGAAGCAATTGGTCGAGTCGCAACATCTGAAGACGGCTTACCAGTCATAGAAAAATGGATAGCTATGAATGGACAACGAATGATAGAAGAAAAACAATTTTTCCTATTGAAACATTTGTTCCATGCTCTGTTATTGCTAGATTCTAATAATGGTAACCACGCAGATGAATTTCTAAAAAAATATAAAAAGTACATGCACGAAAACCAAGTAGGCGCTATAAATTAAAAAAATTGTAAATCCTTTCATTGTCTAAGTATTGTATGATTTTTTTTGAATCAAAATTTTTAATAATTTGCTCAAATAAATATATAAGATTATCTGTTTGAGATGAAAGAGGTTCTCTTTTTAACATTGCCAGCAAAGAGGAAATGCAACGTTCAACAAACGAATTATATTCTATTTCGTATATATTATAAAGTCTTTCAGCGTATAAACGTTCTCTTATTTTAATTAACACATCTATACAGTTGTCAATTTTGAATTTGGCATTATTTAAGTTATGTGTTATTGACATATTGTTCTGACAATAATGATATTGAACTTTAGGCACAAGGCATATTTTCTTTGCATACAAAATTGCAAAGAAAGAGAAAAAATCATCTTGCCAGCTTTTATTGTCAGAACAATAAATATTATTTTGAACAATAAACTCTGTTTTATATACTTTGTTATTCATTATAGGCGTTATAAATAATCCTAAATTATGTGATTTTGTCATTAACTTTAATGCTGTATTACCATCAATTGTTGAAAAATCATCATAACAATATCTAAATGAAGAGGACATACTATTATTATACTCATCTGAAATCCCAGCAATCGCTATTTCACAATTGTATTTTCTCATTTCATCAAGTAAATTTTTATAAAAATTTAAATCAACCCAATCATCGCTATCGATAAATGCTATATATGGAGTATCTACATATTTAATCCCAGTGTTTCTTGCTAATCCCGGGCCAGAATTCGTCGGCATATTTATAACTTGTATATTGCTATTTTCATCGGCATAATTTGTTACTATTTTGTATGTATCATCTGTTGAGCAATCATTTACAATAATAATTTTTATGTTAACACCACTTTGATTTAATAGAGATTCTAAACAGACAGAAATATGTTTAGAATCATTATATACAGGAACAATAACACTAAGTTCAAACATGACAGTTTTCTCCTTTCAATCAACAGATAATTTCTTATTATCCATCACCCACCCCACCTATGCTATAATGTGAATATCAGCTATCTGACAATTTGTTTCAAAGAAAGCAGGTGAGCGTATGGCACAAGAAAATTTTCAAGAGCCTGTAACAGATATTGTTTTGAAACCGGTTAAGACAATTTCCAAGAAAGTAATTGAAAACATATGGGACAAAAAGCAATTTGAGGAAATGTTTATTGAAGCCGGAAGATGGGTCGCCGATTATGAAAGAAATGGAACCGAAGAATCGGAATTGAGAAGCATTGTTTTCTGTGAAGGAAATATGCGAGAACTCGCAGATTATATGTATCATCAAGATCTATTTCGATGGTTTGAAGTTTTGCAACAGGGGATTCGTGCGGAATTAAAAGCGAGTGGTATGTCTGTTCGAAATCAGGAAATCTGTGAGAAACATTTCCTTGAAGTAATAGAAAAACGTATGCGTGAGAAGGCTCCGATTACGGTAGAACGTAGTATGCAGCAGGAGACAGTGAATGGCGTTCGTATACTGAACAAACAAAATTCTCAGATGTTACAAATGCTTATGGAAAACAATGAGCAATTGCGAAGTTACCATAATGCGAAGGAAGAGACAGGGAAACTCGTTCAGAAAATCGTGGACTATTGGAATGTATTGCGGGAGAAGCTGGAGAATCAGAAGCATAGAGCCTGGGCGCAAGACGAATATCTAAACCGTGCGAGAAAAACGAAACGCACAGCAGCTGCCATCTGCCGGAATAGTGAAATATTGCAATATCGCAAAAAATACAGTATGATACCAATGTGTGGAAAGATTTCATCACAACAAAAGAAAATAAGAAAGTAAGAGTATCGAATAATATGTTACAAAAGAACGAAATCGGAAACGAGAAAGCCAAGTATATCAGAATTGCAGTCTTAGTGATCTATGACATGATCGCCATCTTTCTGGCAGAAGTACTGTCGATCTGGACACGATTTGATTTCAGCCTGAAAAATGAGCAGGGAATCCCATATCTGGAGACTGCGATGCAGTATCTGTGGATCAATATTGTAATTACATTGATCATCTTTGTGATCATGCATCTGTACAATAGTCTGTGGCAGTATGCGAGCGCGCAGGAGCTGCTTAATGTTGTGATTGCATGTTTGCTGAGTGCTGCATTACAGTCGCTGGGATTACATATGTTGCAGTGGTCGATGCCACGTTCCTATTATATTTTATATTTCTTCTTCCTGCTTGCAATGATCGCGGGAAGCCGGTTCGTGTATCGTGCGCTTCGTATTATTAGACACAATTACATTGGAGAGATTATTGGTCATGCAGTACCTACAATGATTATCGGAGCCGGAGATAGTGCCTATTTCCTGATCAAAAACATGACCAGCAGCAACCAGATCCGAAATAAGGTGGTCTGTGTGATGGATGCGGATAAAAGCAAGATTGGCAGTAAGATTCTTGGAGCTCCAATCGTTGGTGATGACAGCAAGATTCCGTGGGCGGTGGAGAAATTTGGCGTACAGGAAATTTTTATCGCGATTCCGAATCTCCCGGGCGCACGCAAGAAGGCTATCCTTGAGTTGTGCAAGAATACTGGATGCAGGATCAAGATTCTGCCGAGTATGGCGCAGATCGTAAATGATGAAGTAAGCGTATCGAATTTCCGAGAAGTGGAGATCGAGGATCTGCTCGGGCGTGAGCCGGTCAAGACGAATCTGGATGAAGTCATGGGTTATATTGCCGGAAAAGTCGTGCTTGTAACTGGAGGCGGAGGATCTATCGGAAGCGAGTTGTGCAGACAGATTGCTGCGCATCACCCGAAGCAACTGATTATCCTGGATATCTACGAGAATACAACGTATAGCCTGCAGCTTGAGTTGCAGAAGAAGTTCCCGAATCTGCATCTTACGGTGCTGATCGGTTCAGTGCGCAATACGCACCGCGTGGATAGTATCTTTGAAGACTATCATCCGGAGATTGTGTTCCATGCAGCAGCACACAAGCATGTACCTCTTATGGAAGATAGCCCGAATGAGGCTATCAAGAATAACGTATTTGGAACATATAATGTTGCAACCGCTGCCGGAAGAACCGGAACGAAGCGTATGGTATTGATCTCTACCGATAAAGCGGTCAATCCGACCAATATCATGGGCGCATCCAAGCGTATCTGTGAGATGATCATCCAGGGAATGCAGCATCGTTTCCCGGAGACCAATTATGTTGCAGTACGTTTCGGAAATGTGCTTGGAAGCAACGGAAGTGTGATTCCGCTCTTCAAGAAGCAGATTGCAGAGGGCGGACCGGTTACGGTCACAGATAAGAAAATCATCCGCTACTTTATGACAATTCCGGAGGCGGTATCGCTGGTGCTTCAGGCAGGAGCGTATGCCAAGGGTGGCGAAATCTTTGTCCTCGATATGGGAGAGCCGGTTAAGATTGATGATATGGCAAGAAATCTGATCCGTTTGTCGGGATATGAGCCGGATGTGGATATTCCGATCGTGTATACGGGACTTCGACCGGGAGAGAAAATGTTTGAAGAGTGCCTGAAGGAAGAAGAAGGACTGCAGAAGACCGCCAATGATCTCATTTTTATCGGCAAGCCGATCGACTTTGACAGGGATGAGTTCTTTGAGCAGCTGGCAGATCTCAAGAAGACCGCGTATGAGGATGATCCGCAGATGAAGCTGGTTGTGGAAAGATTAGTGCCGTCTTATCGGGCGGAGAAAGATTGCGTGTAAAAAGCTATTCAGAATAGTGTGCAAAGAGTATAATTATAAACTATATAGTTTGATGGACTAGAGGTGGCGAGAATCATGGTAACGGAGAAAGAATGGCTGGCAGAAGACGGTGTTGATGATGCTGGTACAATTAGTATTAATACAGACAGTGAGACTAGTTCGGAAACAATTTATCCCGCTAGGAATATCAAAATTGACAGAGTGCAGTTCTCTATCTTTGAATTGAAACGTAGATATGACAAAGGTTTTATTTGTTTGGATCCGGATTTTCAGAGAAATGAAGTGTGGAGTGGCAGACAGAAGTCTGAACTGATTGAGTCGGTTGTTATGGGGATTCCGTTACCTTTGATTTACCTTGCTGAAACAATGGAGGGTAAATTAGTAATTGTCGATGGACGACAAAGATTAACTACTTTTTTTAGGTATCTGGATAATGAATTTGCATTAAGTGGATTGAAAATTATGACAGAGTTAAATTCTTGCAAATTCTGCGATCTTGAGAATGATGTGAATAAGAGCAAGTATGCGGCTGAAATTGAAGATTTTCAATTGGTAATTCAGATAATTAAATATCCGACACCGGATCGTGTCCGGTTTGACATTTTTGATCGTGTCAATCGTGGTGGAACACCGTTAAATAATCAGGAGATGCGTAATGCGCTCTATCAGGGGGCGGCAACCCGACTGTTGAATGAATTATCAGAAGGCGATGCGTTTAAAGATGCGACAGGGCATTCTGTTAGTCCGATTCATATGAAGGACAAATATATTATTTTAAGAGCGTTGAGCTTCTATTTGTGGAAAAAGAAGCTTCTCAAAAAAAAGAATGGAGAAACGGTAGTCTATCGAAGTGACATTGAAGAATTCTTAGGCTATTCTATGGAATATTTGAATTGGGTGGATGATATTTCAAGGGAAGAATTGAAGAATTTGTTCATTAAGGTAATGAAACGTTGTTATAGCAAATTGGGAGAGAACGCTTTTCGAATTCCAACGGATAGTGGAAGACGCAGACCGGTTAGTATGACGTTATTTGAGAGCTTGTTCTATTTTGTGACGTTGATGGAAGAAAATCAAAGAAAATTACCGGCAGGAGCAGAACGGAAAGCGTTAGATGAGATGCTCGAAGATAGTGTTTTCTTAGCTGCATTGACGTATAATGTGGATAGTGCAGTTCATGTACAAAACCGGTTTGATACAGTTGAACAAAAATACAAGGAGATTATGGATGCTTAAAGAAATATTAGTGGATGGATATAAGAGTATTAATAGGGAAAGTGTGGAGTTAAAACCATTCACTTTGTTTTCGGGGGTGAATTCTGCAGGAAAATCTTCGGTGATTCAAGCTATCAATTATGTGCTTGATATGCAACGCAAGAGATCGACAATACAAGACGATGGGGGCGAAGCTGAAATTGGCAGATTTTTGGATGTGCGAAATAATATCAAAGGAAACAAAGAGATTATTTTTACAATGAAGGAATATAATTTGCAAGGGGAAGAATTTGACTTGCAGGTATTTTATGGTGGATGCGAAACCAGTGACGTAACGCGGATGGATGCTCCGGTGAATGAACAGTATAAGAAATACATTGATGAATTTAAGAAAATTTATCTTTCTGTAGAGCGTGTGGGAGTGCAGAATACTTATGACTTAAATGTTCATAATCCTTTGAATATTGGTGATAAAGGTAGGTATGCGTTTTCATATCTGTCATATTTTGGCCAAGAAGCATTAAAGGAGTCTGCGTTCCTGTACAACCCTGAAGAAGTGGGGATGAGTCTGAATAATCAGGTAAACTATTGGATGGATTATCTGTTAGGTTTTCAAATTCGTGTGAAACCGATTCCGGAAGTGGATCAGGTGATTGCAATGTATTCCAATTCAAAAAATAATCGATATTACAGAGCTGCAAATGTGGGAACCGGAGTAACGTATATTGCGATGTTAATTATTGCGGCTCTTTCCTGTAAAAAGGGAGATACGCTCATTATTGAGAATCCTGAGATCCACCTTCATCCAAGAGCGCAGTCCAGATTGATGGAGTTTGCAGCATTCTTATGTGAGCGTGGATTGCAGATTATTATGGAGACTCATAGTGATCATATTTATAATGGAATGCGTAAATGCATTAAACGTAACACATTAGACAGAGAGAATATTGCTGCATATTATTTTGAATTAGATGAAACGATGCAGACGAAAATACATCACATTTCATTTAATGACCAGGGGGCAGAAGAAAATCATCCATATGGAATGTTTGATCAATTTGATGATGATCTGGATGAACTTATCGGAATGTAAGGGGAATTAATGAAGGAAATTTTACTAAATGAGAAATCACTGGATGGACAGTTTGAAAATATGGAAGCGTTTTACAAGACACTTCCTGTGATGAGCCGTAATCTGAAAATTCTGCGTGAAAATAATGTGATTTTACAAAAACACAGTTCTCTGTACCAGAGCATGATTACAAAAGAATTATCATTGTTCGACTTACAGAATAGGCGTGGAAAAATCGAGCCGAGTCAGAGAGATAAACTAAATATGTGGAAACGCCAACTGTCTTCGCTTATGAATACACCACCATTCTGGGATGGTGAGGCATCGGATTGTGTGGATTCTGTACATGAAGCGGCAAAGCGACAGACGGATTTATTATCTTTTCTCCATGATCAATATAGAGACAAAGTTTTAGAGGTTCCTTATTATGATGAAATGAGGGAAGTGCGTTCGGCTTTCAGTACAGGGTATCTTGCAGAAGGACTGTTAAAAAAGAAATATATTGATAAGACAGAGTTCATCCGGCAACGCCACCAGGATGGGCGAATTCGCACTTGCTATATTGACATTGATTCTGATAGTGTTAGCGAACTAGAAGTGGGGGAGTTTGAGGAGCTACTGGATGGGTTAGAACGATTCAATGCGGCTAAGACATGGAATGATATCCTTACGGATCGCTTCTTTGATTATAAGGATTATCAGCCGGTTTCTGATAGGCACAATGTGTTTGCAGGTGGAAAATTTGCTGATAAAAATATTGACAAATTCCGATGCGGTCAGCATTCACAAGTGAGATGCTTCGGATATCGGGAAGAAGAGTTGTTTTATGTGTTGAGAATTGAAAGAGATCACAGTATTAGTGATCATGGATAGAAATTGAATATGTGACAGAATACAATCCGCTACAGAATGTTAGATATTTTGTAGCGGATTTTGCAATACAGGGGGGATTTGACATGGAGGAAACGAAAAATTTATGTATCTACACCAACAAAGATGATACACAGGCACATTTCAAGAATCAGGAGCACATCATTCCGGCATGTATCGGTGGGATGAAGAAGCTTCCGAAGGGATATGTCTCGGATGAAGTGAATACATTATTTTCGGGATTGGAATTGAAACTGGCAAGAAATTCACCGATTACGATCGTGCGTATGTTTGTCGGACCGGGAAAACGCGGAAGCCATAATCCAAAACGAAGAGGCGGACCCAGTAAGATGGTATCGGTGATGAAGTCTCAGGAAACTGGAAAGTACAATCTTGGGTATATACGCATGGGAGTTCCGATTACCATAGATCAGATTCAAATCGTACACATGCAGAACGGAAAGCACCAGGTGTCATTGTGCTTCGATTCAGAAGATACCGATGAAGAAAACTTCCTCGACCGGACAGCAGAGTGGATGCGCGAATTAAAGGAATTTGATGGCCAGGCAACGATGCTGCAGGAGGAGGGAATGCCGGAAAATGAAATCATATTAGGAAAAGAAAGCGGACGATGGTATCTTGCTGTTCCAACAGGGGGAGGAGAAGAGACATTAAAAGCGAACCTGATAAAAGAACTGCGATTATTAGGGGCTGCGTATGAACAGGAACTGCTGAATCAGTCGGGAGCGTGCTTGCAGGATAAACGACCAACAGGTATCGAGGGTTTTGGAACGGCACATAGAGCAGAAAATCATGTTACGTCCGATATACGGCAGGAAATCGATTTATATGCATATTATCGCGTGGTTGCAAAGATCGCCTTCAACTGTCTTGCGGAAGTCAGAGGCAGGGAATATGTTATGCAGCAGAAATTTGATCCTATTCGGGAAGCGATACTCACGGGGAAAGAGATTGACAAAATGGTTCTCATGCCGGGACGGGAAAAAACGAACGCGGATGTGTTGGAAAAATTGGAAAATGCAAAAGGTTTTGGAGTGTGGAGGCATATTGTCCTCATCACATGGGTGCCGAATGGTCTGGTGGCGGAAGTGATGTTGTATGGCGGTTCTAGTCCGATGCTCGTGGTTCTATCGGAGGAGGATTGCCGCGACTTCGGTGAAATGGATGGATATGTATGCGACTGGGAGAATCGAAGAGAGATGCGGTTCCTTGAGTATATTGGAGAGGTAACACACGAAGATTGCGAACCGTATGAGTGGGACGAAGTGGAAGAATGACCAATGCAATGTGAAAAATGCAGGGGGGAATCGGCGATAAATGACAAAACGAGTCGAAAAACAGAAAGAAAGTGGATATAAATGTATATATATGGTATAATTATTTAGTTTGAGATAATAGAACTTGAACAACAATTTTCGGTAGAGAAAAGAGGAAACCGCTTGTTTAACTTTGATCAGAAACGAGAAGCATTTGAAAATAAAGTATGGCTCAGTTCACCGACAATGCATGGATCGGAGCTTGAATATATAAAAGAGGCATATGAAACCAACTGGATGTCAACGGTTGGTGCGAATATCAACGAAGTGGAGAAGCTGGCTTGTGAAAAAGTAGGATGCAAATATGCAGTGGCTTTATCTGCTGGTACAGCGGCGCTTCATATGGCAGTGAAGCTGGCTGGGATGGATGCGTATGGCATGCAGGAGGTGGGGCACGGTGCATTAGCAGGAAAGAAAGTGTTCTGCTCGGACATGACTTTTGATGCAACAGTCAATCCGGTTGTTTATGAAGGTGGAGTTCCGGTATTTATTGATACGGAGTACGATACCTGGAATATGGATCCTGTAGCTTTAGAGAAAGCTTTTACGATGTATCCGGATGTAAAAGTGGTTGTTACAGCGCATCTGTATGGTACACCGGGAAAAGTCGATGAAATCAGGAAAGTGTGTGATGCGTATGGTGCAATACTGATCGAAGATGCGGCGGAATCGCTTGGTGCAACTTATAAAGGCAAACAGACCGGTCAGTTTGGAACGTATAATGCCATCTCATTCAATGGAAATAAGATTATAACCGGTTCCGCAGGAGGAATGCTTCTTACAGATGATGAAGAAGCGGCAAAGAAAGTGCGGAAATGGTCCACGCAGTCCAGAGAGAATGCGCAGTGGTATCAGCATGAGGAACTGGGATACAATTACCGTATGAGCAATGTGATCGCGGGCGTGGTAAGAGGACAGTTCCCTTATCTGGAAGAGCATATTGCGCAGAAGAAAGCAATCTATGAGCGATATAAGAAGGGATTACAGGGACTTCCGGTACATATGAATCCATATGATGCGACCAACAGCGAACCGAATTTCTGGTTAAGCTGTATGCTCATTGAGCCAGAGGCAATGTGTAAGCAAGTCCGCGGCGGACTAGAAGCACTCTATATCGGTGAGCCAGAAAAGAGCTGTCCGACGGAAATTCTGGATGCGATCGCAAGTATCAATGCGGAAGGACGCCCAATCTGGAAACCGATGCATATGCAGCCAATTTACCGAATGAATCCTTTCGTGACAAGAGAAGGAGACGGCAGGGCGAAAACGAATGCTTATATCAGTGGTGGTACGCTGGGAAGAGATGGAAAGCCACTTGATGTGGGCATGGATATCTTCCATCGTGGATTGTGCCTGCCGAGTGACAATAAAATGACGGCGGAGCAGCAGGCGCGAATTATAGAAGTAATTAAAGAGTGTTTTGCATAGGTAGGAGTTTGCGATGCAACATAAACAGGGATTTTATGAAAAATATGTAAAACGATTGGCAGACATTGTGTGTTCATTGGTTGTTCTGGCAATATTCTGGTGGTTGTACATAATTCTGGCAATCCTGGTTCGTGTAAAATTGGGATCTCCGGTGCTGTTTAAACAACAAAGACCGGGAAAAAATGAAAAAATTTTCAATATGTATAAATTCCGGACTATGACGGATACAAGAGATGAGAATGGAGAATTGTTGCCGGATGAAGTTCGACTGACAAGGTTTGGAAAAGCGCTTCGGGCAACCTCTTTGGATGAATTGCCGGAGATTTTTAATATCCTGAAAGGTGATATGAGCCTCATTGGTCCGAGACCATTATTGGTACAGTATCTGCCAAGATATAATGAAGAACAACATCACAGGCATGATGTAAGACCGGGGCTTACCGGATATGCGCAGGCACACGGGAGAAATGCGGTATCATGGGAAGAAAAGTTTGACATGGATGTGTGGTATGTGAATCATGTCTCGATGAAAACGGATATTAAAGTTGTTTTGGACACTGTAAAAACTGTAGTGAAAAGAGAAGGAATTTCATCGGATACATCGGTAACGATGGAAGAATTTATGGGAAGCAAGTAAATGAAAAAATTGGCTATTATAGGTGCCAGCGGGCATGGAAAAGTGATCGCGGACATTGCTGTCAAAAACGAATATAAAGAAATTGTATTTTTGGATGATAATCCTAAGGTGCAGGAATGTGCAGGTTTTCGGGTTGTTGGAACATTAGAAGATATAGATAAATATCCCGACTATGATGTTATTGTTGCGATAGGAAATGCTTCGATTCGTAAAAAGATACATAAAAAAGTCGGTGAAGATCGGCTTACGACTTTGATTCATCCTCAGTCCGTAATCAGCAGAAGGGTTACAATTGGAAAAGGTACTGTAGTTATGGCGGGGGCGATAGTTAACTCTGATACAAAAATCGGTGAGGGATGCATTATAAATACTGGTGCATCGGTTGACCATGATTGTAGTATTGGAGATTTTGTGCATGTGTCGGTGGGTGCACACGTCGCAGGAACCGTAACCGTCGGAAATGGAACATGGGTCGGTGCAGGAGCTACAGTGAGTAACAATATTGAGATATGTGAAGTGTGTATGATTGGCGCTGGTGCATTAGTAATAAAAAATATAAAGGAGAATGGAACCTATATAGGAGTTCCGGTGAAAAAAATGAAAAACGAACATATTTTCGGGGGGGGGATAACCCTTAGATTATATAATGTATCAATCCCTAATGTAAAAATTGCATAAGGGAGAAAAGCTATGAAAGATTTGTACATTATTGGCTCAGGCGGTTTTGGTCGAGAGGTTGCATGGTGCGTTGAGAGAATTAATGATGTGACACCGACATGGAAACTTAAAGGTTTTATTGATGATAATGAAACAAAGTGGAAAACAAAAGAGGATGGGTATATTGTACTTGGTGATTGTGAGTATTTGAAACAGCAGGAAAATGCTTATGCAGTTTGCGCGGTTGGAAATGCTAAAGTACGCAAGCAAATAATTGAAAAATTATCAAATAGTGGCGTGCGATTTGCAACAATTGTAGATCCATCTGTCATCTTATCAAAGAGTGTTTCAATTGGCGAGGGAACTATTATATGTGCAGGTACAATTGCTACAGTAGATATTAGTATTGGAAAACATGTGATTATTAATTTGGATTGTACATTGGGACATGATGATGCCATTGCAGATTACGTAACTATTTATCCAAGTGTGAATATCTCAGGAAATGTCACAGTAGGTGAATGTTCTGAATTAGGAACCGGTATGCAGATTATACAGGGGAAGAATATTGCACCTAACACAATTATAGGTGCAGGTGCAGTAGTTGTTAAGGACTTGAATGAAAGTGGAACTTATGTAGGTAGTCCGGCTAAGAAAATAAAGTAAGGAATCTTGATGTATGAAAATAATGATACTTGCTAACAATGATGTAGGCTTATATCAGTTTAGAAAAGAATTAATAGAAGAACTACGCAAGGAAAATGAGGTCATTATTTCGTTGCCTTACGGAGATTTCATTGAGCCACTAAAAAAGATGGGCTGTAAGTTTATTGACACCCCAGTAGATAGAAGAGGAATAAATCCTTTTACTGATTTGAGCTTATTTAGAAATTATAGAGAGCTCTTGAAAAATGAAAAGCCGGCTCTTGTAATTACATATACGATTAAGCCAAACGTATATGGTGGTTTTGCATGTAGATTGGCAAAGATTCCTTATGCAGTGAATATTACTGGTTTAGGAACTGCTTTTGAAAATGGTGGTCTCTTAAAGAAAATTGTAACAGTAATGAATAAAGCTGCTTGTAAGAAAGCAAAGGTTGTTTTTTTTGAAAATGAGGGGGATAGACAGATTTTCATCCGAGAGAAGATTGTTAAAGAAGAACAGACACACAGATTAAATGGCGCAGGAGTAAATATCGAAAAGTATCAAGTGGTTGACTATCCACAAGGCAATAAATTCAAGTTTTTATTTATGGGGCGTGTTATGGCTGAAAAAGGAATAGATGAGTTATTTGAGGCTATGAGAAAGATTATTTCGGATGGTATTAGTTGCGAGTTAGATGTTCTTGGAGGATACGAAGAGAATTATAAAGATAAAATTGAAAAGTATGAATCTGAAGGATGGCTACATTATCACGGATATCAGAAAGATGTTCGACCTTTTATCGAAGCTTGCCATTGTTTTGTTCTTCCGTCTTGGCATGAAGGAATGGCAAATACAAACCTAGAAAGTGCTGCGACAGGCCGCCCCATTATTACAAGTAATATCCACGGATGCAAGGAAGCAGTTGTTGATGGAAAAACTGGGTTCTTGGCTAACAGAAAAGATGCTGAGGACTTATACAAAGTAATGAAGAAAATGACTCAACTTTCATATGAAGAACGTCAAGTTATGGGATTAGCTGGCCGTGAACATATGGAGAAAGTGTTTGATAAGAAAAAAGTTGTTGGCGAGACAATAAGTTGTTTATTGAAGCAATAGAGGTTGCTTCATAACAGGGAAAATGAAATTAGTTAATTTAAAGAACAGTAATAAGTATAGCAAAGAACATGTTATGAACAAAATAAAAAATATATATGACAATAAATGATTTATTGTATAGCTATTATATAGAGAAACTGGGAGAAAAGAATATGATCAGAGTTCTTCAAGTGGTTACACAGATGAATCGTGGCGGTCTTGAAACCATGATTATGAATTATTATAGAAATATAAATCGGGAAAATGTTCAATTTGATTTCTTAGAGCATCGAAAAGATGAAGCTGATTATGACAAGGAAATTCTTGAATTGGGTGGCAGGATATATCGGATTTCTAGGTTAAATCCATTTAGTATATCGTATAAAAAGGAATTACGTGATTTCTTTGAGGTGCATCCTGAATATCAGATTATACACGTTCATCAAGATTGCATGAGCGCAATTATTTTGGAGGTCGCAAAAGAAAAAAATGTTCAAGTAAGAATTGCACATAGTCATAGTTCTAGTCAAGACAAGAATATAAAATATCCGCTGAAATTATTTTTCCGAAAATTTATAGCAAGGTATGCAACTGATCTTATGGCCTGTGGAAACAAAGCTGGGCAATGGATGTTTGCGGGCACTAAATTTCAAGTCCTTAATAATGCGATAGATACTTCAAAGTATGTTTATGATAAGCAGAAAAGAAAATCGGTAAGAAAAGAATTTGGAGTATCACAAACTGAACTTTTGGTAGGACATGTAGGTAGGTTTTCATATCCAAAGAATCACGAGTTCCTGATCAAGATTTTTAAGGCGATAAATGATAAGATTTCAGCAAAATTGTTATTAGTGGGTAACGGAGAATTAATGCCTGAAATTCAAAATGAAGTATATAAACTTGGATTGAGTGACAAAGTGATTTTCGCAGGTCTGAGAACGGATGTTGCTAGATTACTGCAAGGAATGGATGTTTTTGTATTTCCTTCAATATATGAAGGATTACCAGTTTCTGTTGTTGAGGCTCAAGCAGCTGGAGTACCTTGCATTATATCTGATACAATACCGGAGGAGTGTATTCTTATAAACGAATTGGTTAAACGAGTGAGTTTATCTATGCCTCCTGAAAAATGGGGAGATGGTATTATTGAATTATCAAAAATTGAAAGAAAAGATTATAGTAGTAAAGTTAAAGATGAGGGATATGATATTGTAGAATCAGCTAAATGGCTCGAAAATTTTTATCTTAATCAATTTACTCAAATGCAATCAAATTAGATTTATTAATAGGAATGTTATGAAGAAAATTTTGTTTTATATTAATACATTAGAAAATGGTGGAGCAGAGAGAGCAATTTGTAATACTGCATCATATTTTGCAGAACATGATTGGAAAGTAATTCTTCTTACTTCATATCGTGTAGAAAAAGAGTATACATATAGCGATAAAATTCAGAGAGTGATAATAGAGCAAACAAGGACGAATGACTCTGCAATCCGGAGAAATTTGAATCGAATAAAAGCTATTCGAAAAATCTGTAAAGATTATAAAATAGATATAGCTGTTTCGTTTATGAGGGAACCAAATTTCCGATTGGTTTTGGCAACCTGGGGAATTAAAACTAAAGCGGTTATTTCTGTAAGAAATGATCCAAATAGAGAGTATAGTGGTACGGTTGGAAAAGTAGTTGGGAAAATATTGTTGCCATGTGCAGATGGTGCTGTATTCCAGACTGAAGATGCAAAAAGGTGGTTTCCCAAAAAACTTCAAAGGAAAGCAAAGGTAATTTATAATGTAGTTGATTCAAAATTTTTTGAAACAACATATTGTGGAGAACATGACATTATTACTGTTGGAAGGATCTCTCCACAAAAAAATCATACCATGTTAATTAAAGCTTTTAAAAAAGTTCATGATGAATTTCCTGAAGAACGATTGGTTATATGTGGGCGAACTCAGACCGAGATGGGAATCAAAGAATTGATTGAAAAATTAGAACTAGAGGATAGTGTTATTTTGCTTGGTCAGAGAGAGAATGTGCCGGAAATATTATCAAAAGCAAAATTATTTGTATTAAGTTCAGATTATGAAGGTATGCCCAATGCACTTATGGAGGCAATGGCGGTGGGCGTGCCTGCAATATCAACGGATTGTCCCTGTGGAGGGCCAAAGGAACTTTTTGGAGAAGAATTAAAGAATTGCCTTATTCCTGTTGGGGATATTGATGCTTTGGCCAAAAAGATGATTAGTTTTCTTCAAGATGATAATAAGAGAAAAATAGTTGCGGATAAACTGAACCAAAGGGCACAAACTTTTCAAGCAGATATAATAGGAAAAATGTGGATTAATTATATTAAAGAACTGTGCTAGTCAGGAAAGCGATGGAGAAAAATAAATGAAATGATGGTGTATATAATAATATTTTTGATTACAATTGTTTTGTGTGGATTTGAGGCTAACATGAAATATATAACAATTGGTGGAAATAAGGTAGCTATAAAACAAATTTCTTTTTGGATAATATATATTTATCTATTGATTTTAGGAATCTGTAGAAATGAATTTTTAGGGGCCGATAGCTCAAGTTATAAGATTTATTATTGGGATGTATATAAAAATTTAGATTTTGTATCCGCAATACATCATGATAACGATTTTGGATTTGGCACAGTTTGTTGGATTATTTCACGGTTTACGGATGATTATTGGATATTTAGAGCAGTAATTTATGGTGTATCATTTACTATTATAAGTATATGGATTTATAAATATTCCAAAAATATTTCTGTTAGTTTTTTACTTTTTTTAGGCTTTGGACATTTGAAATTTGATTTTACAATATTAAGACAAGTTATTGCTGTTAGTATATTTATATGGGGATTTAAATTTATTATAGAAAGAAAGCTTTTAAAATATATTATTGTTATTGCTTTAGCTGCATGCTTTCATAAAACAGTATTATTTATGATAATGTTGTATCCTTTTGGTGATAAAAGAATAAAAAATGAGAGGGCGATTGTAAAAATAATATGTTTATTAGGTGCGATTGGCATTGTGGTAGCTGGTGGAAGTTTGATAACAATTTTTTATCAAAGACAAGATTATAGTGGATATTTGGTTAAAGGAGAAGGATATAATTTACTCTTGTTCTATATTATTTTATTTTTAGTTTTAAAACTTTTTGTAAACAGAATTTTGCAAAATGATATTTTAAAAACGGAATTGAATTTGATGGTGCCTAATATATGTATTCAAATTGTTGCAACAACATTTAGTTTATTTACAAGAATGTTGTTTTATACAACACCATTTACATTTATATTAGTCCCTGATATTTTAGAAGAATTGGATGTAGAAACAAGGAAAACGATGGTTTTGATACTTGGTGTTATGTTGACTTTATTATTTTATGTTACATATAGAAATGCGGATATAGTCCCATATATTACACATTGGTATAGAAAATAAATGTAGTATGGAATAATATAATTGTATGCATTAAAAAGTATAGGAATAGAGAGTGTAAATATGAAAACGGTGTTGACAATATTACCAGCCTTACCAGTTGGAGGGGCTGAGAATATGGTATATGAATTAATAAAGAATTATGATGTAAGAAGATTTAAAGCTATTGTACTATGTTATGGAGAAAAAACTAATTCTTATCTAGAAAAGCAAATAGAAAATATTTGTAGAGTTGTTTATGTTGGATTAAAAGGAAAACTTACGGTAGCGTCTTTTGGTAGAGTTTTTCGAGAAATAAGAAAAATAAAACCAGACATACTGCATGCGCATATGGGTGGGGCGGCATTTGCAATTTTATGGTCATTATTTAATCCTGTTAGGGTGGTGATAACAGTTCATACAACACCCCAAAATGCATTTAGCCCTAGAATTGAGAGGTTGATTAGGTTTGGGATTAAAAAGAAGAAAATTAGGTTAGTAACTGTTTCAAAAGAAAATTATAAAAAGGCAAAAGAATATTACAGAGTAAAGAATAATCTTTATGAAATTAACAATGGAATTGATATAGATGGGTATTATAAGAGTGAACATGATAAATTTACATTTATAAATGTGGCAAGACAGGATGCGAATAAGAATCAACGGGCAATAATAGAGTGTTTTGAAAAAATAGTTAAAAAGCATCCGAACACGAAACTTTTTTTGATTGGAGATGGTCCTTTACATAGTGAATTAGTTGAACTTGTGTCAACATTAAAACTTGAGAGTTACGTTGAAATGCCTGGAATGATAGATAGGACAAAAGAATTTTATGCGCAAGCTGATGTATATGTTCAGGCTTCACATAGAGAAGCGCTACCGCTGTCTGTATTAGAAGCGATGGCAGCAAGGCTTCCGATAATAGGTACAGATGTAGGCGGAATGAATGATTTAATCAGTAATAATGGGTATTTAATCGAAGATAATAAAGAAAGCCTTTTATCTGCAATGAGCCAAATGCTTTATAATAGTAAAATTGAAATGGAGCAGATGGGATTAAATTCTAGGAAGAAAGTATTAAGTTATACATCTAGCCAAATGGCTGACAGATATATGGAGATTTATGATAGTTTGTAAAATAAAAGGGTAGTATATGCGAAAGATATTAATTAGATTTGATGATATTTGTCCAACAATGAATTTTGAAGAATTTGATAAAGCGATAGATTTGATGGATGAGTTAGATATTAAACCATTAATAGGAGTTATTCCCAAATGTGAAGATGACATATTAAAAATTGATGCTCCTAAAAGAGATTTTTGGGAATATGTAAGAAATTTAGAAAAAAAGGGTTATACAATCGCAATGCATGGATATAAGCATGTTTATGATAGTAATAAACATGGAATGGCTAATGCTAGTAACAGATCAGAGTTTGCTGGTCATTCTTTTGCTGTGCAGTATATGAAGGTAAAAAAGGGAAAGGAAATTTTGGAAACAAAGGGTATACATACCTCTATTTTTTTTGCACCTTCTCATTCGTATGATAAAACAACTTTAAAAGTGCTGTCAAAATGTGGTTTTAAATATATATCTGATGGAATGTCTAGAGTACCAATTGAAAGATATGGAATTGTTTGTATACCGTGTAGAACTGGAGGGATTCCGGTGATGAAAAGAGATGGGGACTATACTGCTGTATTTCATGCTCATGAGTGGGGGATGGATTCTAAAAATAGTTCATATGAAGAGTTTGAACAATTTTGTAGAACTAATAAAATGGAAATTTGTACTTTTGATATTTTTTGTAAACAAAAAGTATCAAAAAAGATATGGGATAAGATAGATGAGAGAATCTATGTTATATTTCAATGTCGGATTCGCCCTATTTTATCAAAAATAAAACATAAAATAGTATAGGAGTTATAATTTAAGGTGAAATTGATTAAAAATATATATTGGGATAAGGCAGATATTACAGTTTCTATTATAATACCCATTTATAATAGGACGAAAACAATTAGAAGAGCAATGATATCATTGGAAAAACAAACTAGCAAAAAATTTGAATGCATTTTGATAGATGATGGATCTAAGGATGATATAGATGAGGTAATATATAGTTTTTTTAATAAGATTAAGTTACCTATGCTTTATATTAAGAAGGAGAATGGTGGAGTTCATACAGCAAGGAACATTGGAATCTATTATGCGAGGGGGGAATATACTATGTTTTTGGATTCGGATGACGAATATAGAAATGATGCTATAGAACTCATGATTAAGGCATGGGAGAAGATTCCATATGAAGATAGGGGAAAATACAGAGAAATTGTAGCACAATGCCAAGATCAAACTGGAAATAGAGTTGGAAAACCATTTCCAGTTAACATAAATAAAATGCCATGGAAAAAAGCTGTTCGATTATGTGACAGTACAAAAGGCGAGCATGTTTCAATTATGAAGACATGTATATTAAAAGATAATCCATGGCCTGAACCAGAAGGAGTTACTTTTGTTACGGAAGATATTGTATGGAAGCATTTAGAAAAAAAATATAAATCCTTTTTTGTGAATGATATGATAAGAATATATCATACGAATACTCAGGACTCATATACAAACCATAAAACAAGAACATTACAATATTGTGTAAATTGTCAGTGGAATGAAGGATATATGTTGGATCATTGGAGTGTATATAAAGGTAAGGTGTCATATTTAAAAAGGATGATGATATATGAAATCTTTTCAATGATATTAAGAAAAAATGGTGTAAAAGGTTATAAGTTTAATTCAATAATTAATAATATTGTTGGTGGTGCAATGTGTGGTGTTGCTTTTATTGGAGCAAATATATATATGCAAAAGCATAATGTGAGTTAAATGTATATGCATATAAAATAATAAATAGGTGAAGGTCGAGTGATGCAGAATTCAAGAGATAGACATCCATATGTGGTGGTATTGAAAAATAGAACCAAATCAGCAATTGGAGGATTTAGTTTTCTAGATTAGTAGAAGGCGTAGGCATAGTGATTCCCCAAAATGTCCTCATGTTCATCATTATTTGGTATTTATTTAAATTTTAAATATCAAGTTATTATCTGGATAAAGTGTTGAGCGAACGGAATGTTATCTGGGATGTAAGTTTTCATTGTGTCGGAATCATGGTTTAATAAGACAAAAATATGTGTTTAACAAAGTTTAGATTAGGATAAGGGATAAAAATGCAAAATTCACGAACAAACAAGGCCATGAAAAATGTCTTAATTACAACACTGTGCCAAATTATATATCTATTAGTGAGTTTTATTTGTAGAACTGTGTTCACAAGGACATTGGGGGCAGAGTATTTAGGGTTAAATGGGTTATTTTCTAATGTTTTAACGATGTTATCATTTGTTGAGTTGGGAATAGGGAGTGCTTTGGTATACAAGATGTATAAACCACTTGCAATGAATGACGAACACATGCTATGTGTTTACATTAGATTTTATAAAAAAATTTACATTGGTATAGCAATAATTGTAGCCGTTATAGGGCTTGGTCTAATACCTTTTCTACATAATATTGTTAATGCTCCTGATATAGATGTAAATATTACCTTTTTGTATTTATTATTTTTGGTAGACACGATTATTTCGTATCTGTATGCTTATAAAAAATCTATATTAATAGCGGATCAGAAAAATTATATAGTAGCTATATATACACAAATCTTTAATGTAATAATGAATGTCGGACAAATTATTATTCTGTTGATGACACATAATTTTACTTTTTATTTGGTATTTAAAATTATATGTGATTGGCTGAATAATGTTTTTTGTTCAAGATATGCTGAAAAGAAATATCCTTATATTAATAATCCTGTAAAGGAGAGTATTTCGGAGCCTGACAAAAAAGAATTAAAAGAGAATATAAAAGGCCTACTTTTGGGGAAAATTGCGTCAGTTGCATTCGATGGAACAGATAATGTTTTTATATCAGCATTTGTTGGGGTTTCAACTGTAGGTATAATGTCAAATTATACCTTAATTCTTTCAATGATAAATAGCTTATTAAATCAAGTATTTAACTCATTGACATCTTCAATTGGAAATCTTGGAGTTACGTCAGAAAAGAAGGAAGTTCAAAGTGTATTCAAGCGTATTTATTTTGTTAATACACTCTTATATGGATATCTATTTGTAGGGATGGTTCTACTTCTAAGATCTTTTATAGTAGATATATGGGTGGGAAAGGAATATGATTTGGCGACTGTAACAGTAGTGTTGCTAGTCCTAGAATTGTGCTTGAGAGGTATTCATTATCCTGTATATATGACAAGAACGGCAATGGGATTGTTTCATCAGTTGAAATATGTTCCGCTAATGTGTGCCATGCTTAATATTGGACTTGATTTTATATTGGGTTTATATTATGGTTTATCTGGAATCGTGTTGGCTACGGTTATTGCTAGATGTATTACAAGAGCAGCCGATATTAAGGTTTTATATAATGATAGCTTTGGAATTTCAAGTTTATCATATTATACTTATCATTTGAAAATGCTGTTATTGATTTTTTTGTGTACAGGAATTTCTTATTTAACTATTTCACTAGTGCATATAGAAATCACTGTTTTGAATTTTATATTCAAATTTATAATTGTTTCGATTATTTATTGGGGAATAACATTGGGGGGCTATTGGAAAACGCCGGAATGTAAATATTATTGTATGTTGATTGAGAAAAAAATAAGAGAGGTACGAAAATGAAAAAGTATAAGGAATTAGGTATTAGAGATGAACAGGCTATGCAGTTGGAAATATTGCGTCAATTTAATGAATTATGTAAATGTGAAAATATTCAGTATTTTGCAGGATATGGAACATTATTAGGTGCTGTTCGAGAAAAAGGTTTTATTGATTGGGACGACGATATTGATTTGTGGATGAAGAGGGAGAATATTTGCAAATTCGAAAGTGAATTTTATAACTATTTTGATAAAAACAAATATTTCTTACAGACATATGAATCGGATCCTGATTGCCTATCGCCAGAGATGTTGAGAATTTGCGTAAATAATACCTTTAAATGGGATGAAAACATAGGAAAAGAAAATTTTCATACAGGAATTTATTTCGACATTTTTCCATTAGATTATGCATTCTCGGATGAGAGAGATGGGGAGTACATAACGGAATTGGCTAAAAGACATTCGAGACTGTATTCAAATTTAAAATATAAGTGGTTCAAATTGAATTTAAAAGAAAAGGCTAAATACATAAAAAACCATTTGAAATCTAGAAAATATTTGTCAAAAAAAGTACGAGAGATAGCCGATTTATATGCTAAAAATACAAAATCATCAATTTATATATGTGTTCCTGCTGCCACTGACGGATATGAAAAATGTTGTTTTGAGCCTGATATTTTTTCGAAAAGTGTGAATTTACAATTTGAAGATTTGGAGATTTCGTGCCCTATTGGATATCATCGCTTACTAATAAAATTATATGGAAAGGATTACATGACACCTAAGGTGACTAAGGGGGAAAGACATAAGGCATTTGTTATTGAAGAGAGCGTGTAACTATTGGGTAAGAAATCATGAGGGATATATGTCAGTTTTGATCAAAGGATAAATGGGATTCTATAAAGAATGATGCATATGTTTGGGGAGATGGCCTTTTCAAATTATTCCTATAAATGAGAAGATTGTATTATATGTGACTTGTCCTAAAGCTGAAGAAAGGTTATTGAAAGATTTGTGAGCGTTTCTATTAAGACTACCATTGAAATTGTGAAACGACGAATTATTGGAAAACGCGAGTATCGGTATCAATTGCATTATTTTCTGAATTTGAATTATAAAAAGGAAAATATATGTAGCAGTGAAATCAGGACGGTTACGTTAAGTTTGATGGAGAAAGAGAAGGAATAGAAATATGATGAAAGAGAAAACAATTTTAGTTACAGGTGCAGCTGGATTTATTGGCTCCAACCTGTGCTTGAAGTTATTTGAAAAAAATGAAAATGTACATATCATAGGCATTGATAATATAAATACCTATTACGATGTCAATATTAAGAAATGGAGATTATCTGAAATTGAACGTGTTGCTGAAAAAGCAAGTGAGAATGGTTCAAAATGGGATTTCATAGAAGGTAATATCGCCGATAAGAATTGTATCAATAAATTATTTGCTACATACAAGCCGGATCTGGTTGTTAATCTTGCAGCACAGGCGGGAGTACGTTATTCCATTACCAATCCGGACGCGTATATTGAGAGCAACCTGATTGGATTTTACAATATTTTGGAAGCATGCCGTCATTCTTATGATAATGGGCAAGCAGGAGTGCAGCATCTGGTTTATGCAAGTTCCTCCAGTGTGTATGGATCAAATAAGAAGGTTCCGTATTCGACGGATGATAAGGTGGATAATCCGGTTTCCTTATATGCTGCAACGAAGAAGTCGAATGAATTGATGGCGCATGCGTATAGCAAGCTTTATAATATTCCGTCTACCGGACTTCGTTTCTTCACGGTGTATGGTCCGGCGGGAAGACCGGATATGGCATATTTCGGTTTTACCAATAAGCTGCGAAATAATGAAAAGATTCAAATTTTCAATTACGGAAACTGCAAGCGTGATTTTACATATATCGATGATATTGTAGAAGGAATCATGCGTGTGATGCAGGTACCACCTGAAAAGAAGACTGGAGAAGATGGGTTGCCGGTTCCTCCATATGCGGTGTACAATATTGGAAATAACCAACCGGAGAATCTTTTGGAATTTGTTGATATTCTGCAGCAGGAGTTGATTCGTGCGGGAGTTCTTCCGGAAGATTATGATTTTGATAGTCATAAGGAACTGGTGCCGATGCAGCCGGGCGATGTGCCGGTTACTTATGCAGATACATCTGCTTTGGAACGGAATTTTGGATTTAAGCCGAGTACTGATTTGAGAACCGGTTTGAGGAAGTTTGCAGAATGGTATAAAGAATTTTATAAAGTATAATGAAGCGTGCTGATGCGCACGTAGGTTCATCAGGTTACGCTTGGTGACATTGTATAATTTATTGATGGCAGGAATCGTGAGGACTCCTGCCATCATGTGTTAGTCACGTTGGAACAAGTCACGGGTGTATACTTTGGCTTGTACATCGGCTAAGTTTGAGTCATAGCGGTTAGCGATAATGCTATGGCTCATTTTTTTGAATTTATCCAGATTATTTATTACTTTACTTCCGAAGAATGTGACTCCGTCTTCAAGCGTTGGTTCGTAAATGATCACGGTAGCGCCTTTTGCCTTAATACGTTTCATAACGCCTTGGATACTGCTTTGGCGGAAGTTATCAGAATTGCTTTTCATAGTAAGGCGGTATACGCCGATGATAATTTCTTTTTCTTTGGTAGCGTCCCATTGACTGTTCGCTTCATAAGCACCGGCTAATTCAAGTACGCGATCGGCGATAAAATCTTTTCTTGTCCGGTTACTTTCTACAATCGCAGACATCATATTCTGTGGCACATCATTATAGTTGGCGAGAAGCTGCTTGGTGTCTTTCGGTAGGCAGTAGCCGCCATATCCAAAGGAAGGATTATTGTAATGTGTTCCGATTCGAGGATCAAGGCATACACCATCGATAATATCTCTTGTATTTAATCCTTTCATCTCTGCATAGGTATCCAGTTCGTTGAAATAGGATACGCGGAGTGCCAGATAAGTATTGGCAAAAAGTTTTACGGCCTCCGCTTCGGTAAATCCCATGAAAAGGGTATCAATATCTTCTTTGATAGCGCCATCCTGAAGCAACGCGGCAAATGTATGGGCAGCTTCTACCAGATGCGAATCTGTGTGATCGGTGGATACGATGATCCGGCTCGGATAGAGATTATCATACAGCGCTTTGGATTCGCGGAGAAATTCAGGACTGAAGATGATATTGTTACTATGGTACTTTTCGCGTACAGAAGCAGTGTAGCCAACAGGAATCGTCGACTTAATGACAATGATTGCGTTTGGATTAACTTTTAGAACAAGTTCAATTGCAGCCTCTACGGCGGAGGTATCAAAGTAATTCTTCTGACTGTCATAGTTTGTTGGAGTCGCTACAACAACGTAGTCGGCATTTTTGTATGCGGCTTCGCCATCTAAAGTGGCGGTCAGATCCAAGTCTTTGGTGGTGAGATATTTTTCAATATATTCATCCTGAATAGGAGACTGCCGCTTGTTGATCATGTCGACTTTCTCAGGAAGGATGTCTACAGCGGTTACATGGTTGTGCTGTGCAAGTAAGGTCGCAATCGATAGACCGACATATCCGGTTCCGGCGACTGCGATGTTCATTGGCTTAGTGACATTTCTTTTCTTTTCCTTTGTTCCATCTGTAAATACATCAATAGGCTCGAAGCCGAGGACTTCTCCCAATTGCTCTAATTGTGGAATGGACGGAAGAAAGTCTTCTTTTTCCATGCGCGAAATCAGCGAGCGGTTGATGCCGGTGGCATCGGCAAGGGATTGCTGCGTCATGGAGAGTTTCTTTCGATTGGTTGTTATAAGGTCTGCCAGGAGAGCAGTGGAAAGTGTTTTCATGGTTGGATCCTTTCTATGAAATATGTGGTAAAAGTTATTTATTATAACATAATGACTGAGATAATATTATTTTATCATGTATAACAATATAAATCAAATCGAGATGTTAATAATAAAAACATCTGAAAAAAGGATTGACTTTTGATAGGAACTTATGAGTACAATACAAATATAATACAAAAAGGAGAATATATAAATGGAAACAGAAAAAGACAGATTATTAAAACGGGTACAACAGAAAGCATTAATCGTAGAAATTATTTCTTTTTTGGTGGCTTTAGGTATGTCTTTGGCGTATCTATTGAGTGTTTTGACTAAGCAGCAAGTTACTATAAGTAGTATCTTAAAAATTATTATATATCTTACAATTGTGGTAACAGTGCTAGCAGGATTAACCTATTTTGTAACATTGATTGTTTGGATGATTAAAAATATTTACCGTAACGCTACTGGAAAAACAAGTCTTTCCAAAGAATATTTTGAGCGGTTAGATTATATGCGAGAACATTGGGGGGAACCGAATACCTTTTTAAAAAAGAGGATTGGTAGTATCAAGTACTTTTATGACAGACCTGAAATACAGGAGTTGGTAGAAAATGGTCGATTAGACATTCTGTATGATAGACATTCTGAACTGATGAATCGATTCGCGTTGAATAAAAATCTGGTAGCAATCGCACAAGGTATTGCTTCATCTGTCATATATGCGATATTTGGCGCAATTGTCAATCACCTTTTGACAGATGAAAATAGTTTTTCGGCACAATTGATGGTGGTTATTGGCATTATAGGAATCTTTGCAACTATTTTTGCTACAACTAATTTGGGAAATATATGGAAGGGACAAGGTGGAAGTTTTGTTTATGAACTTGATACATATGAATTAAAGATTCTCGAAGAAAAAATTGCAGAAATAGAGGAAAGAATCGGTATGAATGAAGCTGAGTTTAATTTAGAGAGAACAAGAAGCGTATTAAATAAAGAAATAATGAAAAAAAGACGTTTCTTTAGTTTGAATTCGGAAAACACTAAAGATTTAGAATGCCTACAATCTTTGAACATATCATATTCTGGAGAATTAGGAACGATGTATAAAAAGGAAAGAGAAGTGGATTTTCCAGGAACTACAAAGGAAACGAGAAATTATATTATAGAAAAGGATAGTGAGTTAAAGATACTGTATGGTTTATTAACAAAGTATGGCTTTAAGGATTAATTTTGTAATTTGGGTATACACTTAATTACACCGTAAGTAGATGATTCTAAAAACGATTTTTAGCGTCGCTTTTAGAAAAAACGGTAAGCAATAAGAGAGGAAGTCTCGTCTATGGGCAATGACATCACAGATTTTGTACAATCTGCAATCACCGGTGGCGTCCGAGGCATCATGGGCGAACTTGCGGTCCGAGGCATCGATGAGGCTCGTTTTATTCAGATGTTTGTTGAGGCGGGCGAGATGAACATCGGATATGAATATTACAAGGCGGAAGAGAATGATCTTCGAGCACGCATTTTTGATAAGGAGGACTCCTTATATCAACTTCACTCCGACGAGGTAGCCCGCTAGTGTGCACAGTCACGCGCCGATGCCGCCTATTGGGAAGCTATAAAAAACAATAAGCTGCATGCTCTGGAAGAGACTAATGCCCAACTACAGTCTGCCAATACCGAATTACAATCCACTAATACAAATCAGGCTGTAACCATCGCGCAACAATCCTTAAAGATTGGTTTTCAATCTGCTCGATCCTGTATAGTGGCTTAGGTGCTTGAGACTTTTAAGGTAGTTCCGGATTATGATCTTTCTATTATGAAGGATAAGCAAACTCTATTAGATATTACTGCGAATATTTTGCTGAAAATTCGAGAAGTATTGGAAAAAGAACGACCTGATGTCGTTTTGGTTTACGCATGGAAACGATGAACTTGTCACTGAGCATTCTTACTCTGTAGGTACAGAAGAGTCATTCGAAAAATTGAAAAGAAAACTACGTAAAGATACAGTGGGAATTATACAGAAGAATGAGAAATTTTTTAGGCAACTTTCAGATGTTCAGGAGATATATTCTTACGGCTTTTCATTTTCAGAAGTAGATATGGTCTACATAAAAGAAATATGCAATTATTTGGATCCGGCTTCTGTTACTTGGTATATCAACTCTTATGATTCAGATTATAATCCAGAATTTAGAGATAAGATAGAAGCATATGGATTTAAGGTCAAAGTTGCGGGTGGGTGGTAATTTTGTAACCTTTTTATATAGTATACGAATCGATAAAATGGTAGTATATTGGTATAAAGGGACATATAAGATACAAATTAATGATTTTGTCGACTTACTGGATGTGAAAAAAGAATGTAGATATATAAAGGAATAATACATAACATCGTTTGATTGAGCAGATTAGAGAGGTATATAATTAAAGCATGATTAGATGGTTACATATATCAGATTTGCATTTTAATAATGACGACATGAGTACAGATTCGATGAGAGAAGAATTGCCGAAGTATCTTAAGAAAAATAATATTCGATGTGATTATGTTTTCTGCACCGGGGATATTAGGACGGCAAATGCCGAGTTGAATAATTTTCCGGACGAGGCGGCACGGTTCCTAATAGATCTCTGTACAACCGTTGGAACATCTACGGATCGGCTTTTTATTGTTCCGGGTAATCATGATGTAGACAGAGATGCTACGGGACGTGACGAGGTAATCAGAAAAATCTGCTTTCAAAGAAACGGATATTATGATCCTAAATATGGAAAAATCGAAGAGGAGGATTTGAAGGAGGTTTATTCGGGGCAGGAAGAATTCAGAGAGTTCCTTTCGAAGATATATACCGCTGACAGGATGGCTAAGTATGCCAATCCGTTGAATCCTCATTTTAATATTGAAACAGAGAATTTTAATGTTTTGCATATTGATTCAACACTGACATATACAAAAGATCAAGAATCTGTTGATTTGGTTATCGGTACGAAGTTACTACAGAACGCACTAAAAGAACTGAATCCGGACAAGCCAACAGTGCTGTTATCACATTATCCGTTTACATCTCTGCTGCAGGAAGAGAAAAAATATGTAAGAGAGCTCCTGTATCGAAAAGGCGTTTGTTTGTGGCTAGCAGGACATGAGCATGATCACATGGTACAGCCGATTGGGTATCTTGATATGCTTCAGGCAGGAGAACTGCGCATGGAGGAGCGGTCAAATGCGACAATTCTTCTTGGTGAATTTGATGAGCACACGAATGTGGGGAATGTTACAGCACATTCGTGGTTCCCTGAGGGGTGGGCAGAGTATCCGATACTCTGGCATGATGGAAAGAAGGAAGAACAGTATTCTTTTCAGTTGCGGCTTCCGGGAGATGAGGGACTGTCCCGTGAAGCCATTAAAGCAAAACATGCAAATGAGGAATTTGTATCCAGAATTCAGATTATTGAGCAGCTTATTCCAAATGTTGAAGACAAAGAAGGAAACAAACTTGAGGATATCTTGAAAACTGCATGGAATACTGATACACCGCATCGGATTATTTTGGCGGATGGTGGCATGGGAAAATCTACTATGCTATTAAAAGTATGCAAGGAAAGTAACGAACCATTTCTTTATATTCCGTTGGAAAGACTTGCGGCGCTTGGGTATAGTATCAAATCATATTGCGCAAGAGTGTTATTTGATGGAAGCGAAGATGCTTTTGAAACGTACACTGGTATCAGGTATTCTTCGCCAAGCATTACCCTATTGATTGATGGAATGAATGAAATTAATTCCAGACAAGAGCGTCAGTTTATCAATGAGATAAAGGCATTGAATTTATTTAAGGGAATTCAGGTTGTTGTTTCTTCCAGATCTGATTTTACAGCGCGTTACAGTATGTACGGCTATCACATATGTAGATTGATACCGTTAAGTGATGAACAGATAATGTCTGTGTTTTCACAGGATGAATGGAATGGAATACAGGACGCTGTAACCTTGCGACGTCTTTTGTCTAATCCTATGATGATCACGATGTATAAGGAAATCAGCCCGATTATTAAACTGTATGAGCATGAAGAATGTTTGAATTGGGCTCTTCCAATTAAAAACGCGACGGATTTGTTATATGATTATTATGTGGCACAGATTGCACTGTTAATCCAAAGAGATTCTGTGGATGGTCAGAAAGCGCAAATAGCATATCAGTCTATATTTGATATTCTTCCAGCGATAGCATATGCTTATGAAGTGTCATATAGTTTGAATAAGGAAAATGCTGAGTTTCGTGTTGTTTTGCAGAAAATCATGCAGGAAAATGTGGTAAAGGAGGCGGGGTTGCTTCCTTTGCAGGAACGGTTTCGGGACTATGATATTCCAGAATTGAAATATGGCTTGGTTTTTGATTATCTGACAACAGAAGTGCATTTGTTATATAAGGATGAGGTGATTATTGCATTTCCACACCAGATATACAGAGATTTCCTTTCAGCTATGTGGATTGTCAGACAAAATAATATAGAGAAGTATTGGAATACCAGAAAACTTTCATTCCCTGTTATGGAGCATATTAGAAATCTGTCAGGGAAATATTGGACGGGTCTTGCCGAGCGTGTACACGAGGCGGGGAAAAACAGAGAGGACGCCTCGATTCTTGTGGAAAACCTGTTGGATTGTTTTCCTTATACTAAAATGGGAGGATGTCCTGATTATTCTGGGCTCGATCTGCGGGGCTTGCAAATTCCAGATGGTGAGAAAATTGGAACGAAAAGAATCTCTTTAAGAGAAGCGAAGATAGATAATGCATCGGTTGGAAAAATATCTGAAAGTTTGTTGCAATACACACATCTACAGTTTTCGCAGAATAATGAGTTCCTAGCTGCATATTCCCAAGGCAGAGTTTTTATTTTTTCTTTGCAAGTAGAAGATCAGACATTTATATATTCAGTAGGCAGAGAACTTGGGCGCTTGGCGTTTATCGGTGACTATCTGTTCGCTACAAAAATGGGGCTAAATCAGGAGATTTATGTATTCAAGCATGATAAACAATGGATGTATTTAGGAAAAATTATAAATTCTGAAGAATCACATACAGGCATTTTTAATAACAGATTTCACCTTTTGATTTTGAATGATGATATGCTTTATTTTTACTACAATAATCGGGAGTTAAGATTTTCATTGGCTGATTGTAGTCGGGTGTATAATCAACAGGTAAGACACGCCTGGGAGAATCCGGTTAAGGGGATGGATATTACTTTCCTTAAAAATAGAGTTAAGCAAAAAAGAAATCGGAAGACAGGCATAATATGGCAGACAGAGCATGATGGGCTAGTGGCAAGTTCGGCATTAGATGGAGAACTTATAGTTACAAGTGGAAATGAGAAACTCTACGTTCTTGCAAGAGGAACAACTCTGCTGAAAGATGGATCTGTTTCAGGAGATGGAAAACATGCGGTGACACTTAGTTATGAAGTGAAAGCCGGAAAACGTAAGATACAGTTGTGGAATCTTGATAAGAAAATTCATGTGGGTGATATCTCTTGCCCGGAAGTTATAGAGACAATACATCTCTCTGAGAATGGAAGCTTTGTTTTAGGCGAAACAGATAAGGAAACATGGGTTTATGAATTGGCAAGTGGAGAGGAAAGATGGTTTGCCGAACATTTTGTTTCGAATCAACATAAGAAACTTTCAACATATGGTACTAAGGTTCTTAGAAAGAATATGGAGCATGATTTGTATCTCTACGATTTGAAAACCGGGGAATGTTTCGAAGCGGATAGTCCATGCAAAAATGCGCGGCTGGCTTGCTTTATGTCGGATGGATCAATTGCTGCTGTTGGTAATAATGCCAGAAAAGTGGAATTTAAGAATATCCGTACAGGAGAGTATTCTGAGGTAAATAGTCAGGATTCGCCCGTTATTGGAATAAGTAGTTTCAAGAATGAACCGTTTATTGCAGTGGCAACGCAGGACAATATCATCAGTATTTATCATATAGGTGACTGTATGAGAAAGAAGATATTTGATAAAACCGGTGGAAGCTACATGATGGTGGTAAGCCCTGAAAATACTGTAATTGCTTGCTCGAATGGACAGAGATCACTTCAGACGTTTAATTTTTATGAAAAAACTGTTCCTGGTAAGAAAATGGGTTGGTGGTATCCGAATCCGTATTCATCACAGGATCCTGATATTATGGGAGATGTTTTGGATATGGCTTTCAATACAGAAAATAAGGAATTGGTAGCAATTCTCTCTAATGGACAGATTATGTTCTGTCATGAGAAATACTGCCGTTTTCATAGTGTGGTGGATATGATTACCAATTTTAATGTGGATGCATATGATTTTCGGGGCTGTATCTGTAGTGAATTGATAATGAATCAGATACGACAAAATGGTGGATTGATTGACGATCGCTTTCATTGAGAGGATTGCTTTTTACCAATAAATGCAGTACACTTAGTTACGCCTATTAAATTACAAATTGGAGAATATACAAATGGAAAATCAAGTTAGGGAAATTTCTCTTCGTCACTTATTCTGGAAGGTGATGTTGGGATGGAAGTTATGGATTGTGTGTGCTTTGCTTTTTGCAATATTACTTCCGGGAGTGAAGTATGCCAAGGATGCACAGGCGTATAAAGCAGCGCAGCAACCACAGGAAGATGTTACACAGACGGTTACGTTTACGAAAACGGAGCAGCAGCAGATCGATGATGTGAAGAGCTTGCAGGTCCTTTTGGACAAAAACAGTCAGTATATGCAGGAGTCGTTACTGATGAATATTGATCCATATCAGGAGCATGTGCTGGAACTGAAGTATTATATTGATTCGGATTATACATACAATTATTCGAAGGATAATAAGCAGAATTATACCTCTGCCATTACGAACGCATATGTGGATTATGCAGCGAATGGATTGAGTCAGAAGGAAATCTGGAAGGATGTTAACACGAAGGCGGAAGCAAAGTATCTTGCGGAGCTAGTGTCTGCCACAGTTGATTCGGATAATACGTTTTCGGTTCTGGTGAAGTATACGGACGAAAAGAGTTTAAAGAGTGTATCGGAAGCAATTCAGAAGGAGTTGAAGGGCAGATACGAGGATATCGCGGATCGCATCGGAAGTCATAAGCTTGTGCTTGTTTCAGAAAATTATCAGGTACAGACAGACTCGGATCTTGCCAATTCGCAGAATGCGGTTACAGGTTTGATTAAGTCGTACAGAGATCAGATTTCTACGTTGACTTCTGCGATGACGGAGGATCAGCTCAAAGTGGTTGACAGTGAATTAGCAGCAGAACGAGAGAATGAGACTGCAGACGAGGAGACTGTACCGGAAACGGTTGAAGTATCGGCTCCGGTATTCAGTAAGAAGTATGTTGTTCTTGGCTTTGTGATGGGAATCTTTCTTGCTGCATTATATCTGGTTTGCGTTGCGGTTCTGTCGAATAAGTTACAGGAGGCGGAAGAACTGGTTCGTTTCTATAAGCTTCGCCAGTTTGGTATCCTGACACAGAACAAGGGTAGCAAAGGAATCAATGGATTTTTGCTTCGGATTAAGTATCGCAATCAGAAGCTGCTTAGCGCGGAGGCTTCAGTACAATTGGCAATTTCTAATATTGAGTTGTATTGTAAGAATGAGGGGATTACGAAACTGTTCCTGACAGGATCTGAGATTGAACGTGTGGATAAGAATACGATCACGCAGATTGTTGAGGGACTTTCTACAAAGGGTATTCAGACGGTATATGGTGAGAATATTTATCAGGAAATTGAAAAAGAGCTGCGCATGCTGAAGGATTGGAATGTGAATATTGCAGGATGCGTAGGAGTGGAATAAGGAAGAGGAAAGAAAAGGTCGATGTGAAACGTCGGCTTTTTCTTTATAGGTTATTTTATAATTGCAAATGGAAAGGTGGGAAGGAATGCTTAAGGATGACTATTTAAAAGTGATGCAGCAGATTTATAAAATACATGAAAATAAGGCAATTAAGGAGGCTCAGCAAAGTGTACTAAAGATACAGGGAAGTCTTGTGGAAATTCATATAGAGACATTGGCATCGATGAGGAAGCTGGAGAATGTGCTAGATACAAATGGTATTAGTGATGGGTCAACAATTGGGAAGCAGTTGCAGAGTGCATTGAATTCTCTTCCCAAAGTAGATACATCTATGTTGCGTCATGTCAGCAGGACGCTACTATATGCAGAGGGGCTTTCAATTTTAAATGTAAATGCTTCAGATAAAAATGATGTGGCGGAAAACGATACAGAGGAAGAAAGTAATCGTGCAAATGCACAAATAATCGAGGAGATTTTTAAGGATGACGACAGCAAGATCATTACTCAAAACTCTCCTATTATACATATATCTCCAATTAATGATGCTGTCCTAAAATATTTATCGGAAAATCCAAAATGTTTCTATGAATTATCGGGGAGTGATTTTGAAGAGGTGATGGCGGAAATCTATCGTCGATTAGGATATAATGTTGAAAAAACGAAGAAGACTAGAGACGGTGGAAAGGATATAATTATCAGAAAACCAGAAATCTTGGGGGATTTTGTATATTATGTGGAATGTAAGCGTAATGCTGAAAATAGAAAGATTGGTGTCGGCATTGTGAAAAATCTGCATTCGACAGTAACGACAGACAATGTAAATGGTGGAATTATAGTGACAACATCTTATTTTACAAAGGACGCACAGGATTTTATACGGAATAATAATTTAGGATGTAAGATAAAAATGCAAGATTTTTACACAGATAAAGAAATTTTTATCCATGGTTGTGTAAGCTTTTGGGAAAGAGGATGATTTTTATGAAAAAACGAATACTTTCTTACCGTCAGAAAATCGACGCACTCCTGGCACACCCGGACACTATCTCTCCGGATCGCTGGTCTGACATCCTACAGGAACATCTGATCCAGATTGGCTTTTTCCAGCATGAGAGACTGGTGCACCTGATTGTGACGGTTACGTTTGCGATCCTGACGCTGATTTCGATTGTAGCGGCGCTTATGATTTGTAATCCGGCATTGTATGTGTTAACATTGTTGTTGGTTGTTCTGTTGATTCCATATATTATGCATTATTATACGTTGGAAAACGAAGTGCAGAAGATGTATGGACAGTATGACAGAATTTTGGAACATATGAGAGAAGAAAACCAAGGGTTACGATAGTTTTTTAGGAGTTACATATGATTGATTTTCACAGTCACATTCTTCCGGAGATGGATGATGGCAGTAAGGATGCGAAGATGTCGCTTGCGATGCTTCAGATGGAGCGGGAGCAGGGAGTGACGGAGGTGGTTTTTACGCCGCATTTCTATGCGCAGCAGGATACGGTGGCGCATTTTCTTAAGAAAAGAGAACAAAGTGTGAGCCGGCTGGAGGCTGCGGCGCAGCAGGCTGGTGTGGAGCTGTTGCCGTATCAGCTTGGGGCGGAAGTGTATTATTTTCGGAATATCGGTAACGCGGATATGATTCCGGAGCTGTGCATTGGAGACAGTGGCACTGTTTTGCTGGAGATGCCATTCTGTCAGTGGGAGAAAGACGTGTATGTCGATGTGGCGAATCTTGTTCGCAGGCAGGGTATCCGCGTTGTGCTGGCGCACATTGAGCGCTACTACAAGCTGCAGAAGGACAAGAGTGTCTGGAATGAGATCATGGATCTGCCGCTGGAGTGCCAGATGAATGCCGGACCGTTTCAGGATTGGAAGAGGCGGCGGATGTGCATCGGGCTTCTGAAGCAGCATGAGGCGGTGTTGTTGGGAAGTGATGCGCACAATCTGACGAGCCGCTGTCCGAATCTGAAGGCGACATGCGAGTTGCTGGAGGCGAAAGTTGGTGCGGGATATACCGCAAGAGTGGATGATTTGGCACGGGAATTGTTATGTCGGTAATCGGACCGCTATACCAGGAATGCCGGTTGGACGGCCTTAGTATTGGCTTGAAAAGTAGTTTGTTTTTGTCTGATTTTGGGAAAATGCATGCAGCAGTTGCAAAGCGTGAGATCATCCTTTACAATAGATGATAGAAGTTGGTGAGGGGATCACAAGTTACTATGGAAGGAAGAAGAATGAAGACAACACTACTGATTATGGCAGCAGGAATCGGATCGCGTTTCGGCGGGGGGATTAAGCAGCTGGAGCCTGTAGACGCACAGAATCATATTATTATGGATTATTCGGTGCATGATGCGATCGAGGCAGGTTTCAACCATGTGATTTTTATTATTCGTAAGGATATTGAGGAAGATTTTAAGAATGCGATTGGCAATCGTATTGCGGATATTTGTGCCGGGTTTGATGTAAAGGTAGATTACGCGTTTCAGGATATCCGTGATATCCCGGGCGAGCTCCCGGAGGGAAGAACGAAGCCTTGGGGAACCGGACAGGCAGTACTTGCGGCGAAGGATCTGATTGATGCGCCTTTTATCGTGATCAATGCGGACGACTATTATGGCAAGGAAGGTTTCCGGGCGGTTCATGAGTACCTGGTGGAAGGCGGAACGTCTTGTATGGCCGGCTTTGTGCTGAAGAATACATTGTCGGATAACGGTGCGGTAACGCGCGGTGTCTGCAAGATGGATGCGGACAGCAATCTTACAGAAGTTGCGGAGACCAAGAATATTGTTAAGACTGCAGATGGAGCACAGGCGGATGGTGTGAAGCTGGATGTGAATTCGCTTGTTTCGATGAATATGTGGGGACTGACGCCAGATTTCGTGGATACGTTAGATGCAGGATTCAAGGAATTCTTCAAGAAAGAAGTACCACAGAATCCATTGAAGTCGGAGTATCTGATCCCGATCTACATCGGTGAGCTTCTGTCGGAGGGCAGGATGGCGGTCAAGGTGCTGCGCACGAACGATACGTGGTATGGCATGACCTACAAGGAAGATGTTGCAGCGGTCCGGGAGAGCTTTAAGAAGATGCTTGCAGACGGAACGTACAAGGAAGATCTGTTTTCTGACCTGTAATCTTGCATATAGAGAAGCACAGATGCAAAATGCATTTGTGGAATCCAAGTGACGAAGATGTCGCCACCTTCTAGGAATAGAGGGTGGCGATTTTTGCAATCTAAATCTGATCGATCGCTTCGATCAATTCATTGACATCGAGATGCGTATACACGCGTTCCGTGAGTGACATCGCACCGGCGTGGCCGACGATCTTCTTGATGATCGTCTGGTCGATGTGCGCATCCGCCATCATGGAGATCGTGGTGTGGCGGCAGCAGTGCGGTGTCCGGTCAATGCCCAGCCGGTTCAGCAAAGGCTTAAAGAAATTGCTGTAATAATTGTGGTAGGTAAAATGTTCGCTGTCCATCGTGTGGATTAGGTATTCGCAGGCGGAGCAGTCGTTGTACCAGCGTTCGTAGAAGGGAAGTACCTTGGCGGCGATAGGAACTTTGCGGATGCCGTTTGCAGTCTTGCTATCTATGACATCGAAGTAGCGTTCCCTAAGATGGACGTTTTCTTTCTTTAAATCGAGAAGCTCCGAGACACGGACACCGTTGTAGATCAGCATGAGAATGGTCTGATAGTAAGGATCGTCCTTGTGTTTCCAAAGCAAAGCGATCTCCTGTGGTGGAAAGCGTTCGCGCTCCGTCTTATTCGGATTGCGATCCTTGTATTTGATGATATTGACGTAAGTGGAGTAATCTTTGACAACGATTTCATGCTTCATCGCATATTCGTAGAGCTGGTTGTAGAGTACGCGCAGCTTCTTGAGCGTCGGGTAATTCTTGCCGCAGCGGTCGACCACGCGCTGCAGATCATCGAGGCGCAGGTTGCGAAACGGCACATCTGCGATATCCTGACAGATTGCGTATGCGGCGCGGTAACCTTTGATGTTGGAATGGGAAGTGGTTGGAAATTTTTCGGCGGACCAGCGCTCGTAGATGTCGGCAAATGTCAGCTTAAGTGATGCACCGTCAATCGGGTAATCGTTGTATCGTGCGAGTATCTGCAACGCTTCCGCACGGGTGGATGCATATCCCAGGATCTGATAACGCTGTACGCGTTTTCCGGTCTGATCATTGTAGTACCAGCCTGTTGTGATGCGGGCTGCGTAAGGTCTTCTTCGGGCTCCGGAGAGTTTGACAACTCCGCCGTATCCGTTTGGTAATCTCATAATTGTATCCTCTTTCTCTTGTGTTTCGTAGAGTAGTCCTATTGATAGTACTATAAAATGCGTTAACTTTTGAAAAAAGTTGACAGGTTGTGTCTGGGGGGAAGTACTGTATGTCGGCACATAGACATTATGCTGGAAAATTGGTATAATAAAACAAATATTTGGAAGTGACGAAAGAGGATTTGCGCATGCAGCAGTGTATGGCGCATTTTGAGGAAGCAAAGTGTATCATAAGGGCAAAAATACCTGGACAAAGCATCTGGATTTTATGATTCTGGATATTATCTGTCTGGAAGTGTCATTTTTCCTGGCTTATGTTATCAGGCACAAAAGTACGGGATTGTTTACAAACTTAATATATGAGAATCTTGCGATTGTCTTGTTTTTTGTGGATATTGTGCTGCTTCTTGCGCTGAATACGCTCAAGAATGTGCTCAAACGCGGGTATCTGAAGGAATTTACGGCTACGCTCAAGCACGTGTGTCTGCTCGCGCTTGTGTCGGTTTTGTATCTGTTCTCTGTGAAGGATGCGGGGGATTTCTCGCGTATGACGTTCTTCCTGATGGCTTTTCTTTACCTGTTTATCAGCTACGGAGTGCGCATTCTGTGGAAAAAGCATGTTTTGATGCGAATCAAGCTGGGACAGCAGAAGTCCGTGCTGATCATTACGGATAAGCAGCAGCTTTTGCGTGTGAAGAAGGATATCCAGAGTCATTCTTATGAGATGTTTCAGGTGTCCGGCATTGTGGTGGTTGATCTGCCGGAGAAATCTGTGCGCTTGAAAAATTCGAATAATGAGGCAGAAAGTGGTGAGACTGGGAAGAATTCGGATGATTCGAAGAATGTGACAGAGAAATTTGCAGATAATGAGATACATGTTGGTGATTCGATCAATGGAATCCCTCTTGTGGCAGGTCGCGACACGATGACCGAATATATTTGCCGTGAGTGGGTGGATGAGGCTTTCATTGACCTCTCGGCACAGAGCACGAGGCTGGATGGACTGGTGAATCAGCTAATGGAGATGGGGGTTGTGATTCACATTAAGCTGGCGGAGCGCCTGGCACTCAACAACCAGAAACAATTTATCGAAAGCATGGGAAAGTATACCGTGCTGACGACAAGTATGAATACCATTTCCGGTACGCAGCTTTTCTGCAAGAGATTGCTGGATATTATCGGAGGTGTGGTCGGCTGCATTCTGACTGGAATTCTGTTTTTGTTCGTTGCACCGGCAATCTATATAAAGTCGCCGGGACCGATCATTTTTTCCCAGATCCGTATCGGAAAGAATGGCAAGAAATTTAAACTCTATAAGTTCCGCAGCATGTATCCGGATGCAGAGGCGCGCAAGGCGCAGCTCCTTGCCGATAATCGTGTCAGCGACGGAATGATGTTTAAGCTGGACTATGACCCTCGTATCATTGGCTGCCGCAGGCTTGCGGATGGCACGGTCAAAAAGGGAATCGGCAACTGGATCAGAGACTGGTCCATCGATGAGTTCCCGCAATTCTGGAATGTCTTAAAGGGAGACATGAGCCTTGTCGGAACCAGACCGCCGACGGAAGATGAGTGGGAAAAATATGATCTGCATCACCGTGCGCGCCTGGCAATCAAGCCTGGCATCACCGGAATGTGGCAGGTCAGCGGTCGCAGTAATATCACGGAGTTCGAGCAGGTGGTTGAGCTGGATCGGTATTATATTACCAATTGGAGTATGGGATTGGATTGGAAGATTTTGTGTAAAACGTTGGTGGTTGTGTTTGGTCGGGATGGATCGATGTAAAAATATCAATATCAATATGATGAGTGCTATCGATAGAAGACGCGATAGTTATATGAGGAAGTTCTATGGAGCAGAAAACGAGTGTGAAAATTGTTGTGGCTACGCATAAAAAGTACCGGATGCCGGAGGATGAAATGTACATTCCCCTTTTGGTGGGAGCAGAAGGGAAAGAATACGATTTTGGATACCAAAGAGATGATACAGGCGATAATATTTCTGCGAAGAATTCCAGCTTTTGCGAATTGACAGGATTGTATTGGGCTTGGAAGAACGTAGATGCTGATTACATTGGGTTAGTGCATTATAGGAGGCATTTTGTCTGTAGGAAGAACAAGGATATTTGGAAGTGTGTTTTAACCTATCAAGACATAGAACCTTATTTAAAAAGTAAGGATATATTTGTACCTAAAAAACGCCGTTATTATATTGAATCTTTATATAGTCATTATGCACACACGCATTATGCGGAGCATTTGGACAAGACGAGGGAGGTTATTCGGCGAAAATGCCCGGAATATTTAAATTGTTTTGACCGGGTGATGAAACAGACTTCTGGTTATATGTTTAATATGTTCATTGTACGAAAGAATTTGTTAGATTCTTATTGTACGTGGTTGTTTGATGTGTTGTTTGAACTTGAAAAGAAAGTGGATCTCACAGGCCTTTCGGAATTTCAAAAAAGGTGTTTTGGCAGAATCTCAGAACTTCTTTTTAATGTCTGGTTGGAGTATCAATTGGAGAGGAATGTAGTTCAGGTTGAACAGATTAAGAAATTCAGATGGGGATATATGGAACCGATAAGATCAAGAAAGAAGATACAGGCTTTTCTCTTTGCCAAATTTTGTGGAAAGAGATATAGATGCAGTTTTTAGAAGAGGAATGAATTCGCATGGGGTTATCTACGGTATCTGCATTTAAAAATATGAGTGTAGATGAAAGTAAATATGTAACAATGACAGATGAACAGTTAAAAGAATATCAACACTATATTTTAGATATTGCAAAGGATTGTATTGAGATATGTGAAAAAGAAAATATATGTTATCATCTGACCGGTGGTTCAGCGTTGGGAGCTGTTCGGCATCATGGGTTTATTCCATGGGATGACGATATTGATATTGATATATTGGGACAGGATTTTGAACGTTTTATAGACTGTTTTTCAAAACAATATGGTGATAAATATTGGATCCATACATGCAGTACAAAAAATTATGGAATGACACTTACCAGAATTCGGCTAAAAAATAGTATTTGTCGAACGAGGGAAGATGTTGAGAATGATGAGTGTGGGTTTTATATTGATATATTCCGAATAGAAAATGCACCGAATAATAAAGTGTTGCGAATAATACATGGAATATTATCAATGGGAATGGGATTTCTATTGTCGTGTCGTAATTTTTACAAAAACAGGTCACTTATGATGGAACTTGCAGCAGATAACAAAAGTTTATTGCGTACTTTTCAAATTAAAATCGGAATTGGATTTTGCCTGCAGATGTTTTCTGTTCAAAAATGGGCTATGATGACACAAAAAATATATGGAATGTGTAAAAATAATGAGAGTAAATATGTAACGGTTCCGGCAGGCCGAAATCATTATTTCGGTGAACTTTATTTGCGAGATAAATTTGTTGAGTTTGACAGAAAGAGTTTTGAAGGTAACTTATGGAAAATACCTAAGGCGTGGGATCTGTATTTGACACATATGTACGGAGATTATAGGTCTTTACCGGATAAACAGGATCGTGAAAAACATATCATGTTGGAACTCAAATTCCCGGGAGAAGAAAAAATATGAATACAGTAACGTTAAGCGTCATAGTGCCTGTATATAATGGTGGTAATACATTAAAACAATGCATTCGAAGCATTGTTGGGCAGACTTATACGGATTTTGAGTTGATTATTGTAAATGACGGATCCACAGATGAGAGCCTTGCAATTGCGGAGCAATATGCAAAAGAAGATGCACGCGTCAGGGTATTGACACAGGAAAACAAAGGGGTATCTGCTGCCAGAAATTATGGTATACAAGAGGCGAGAGGAACTTGGATTACTTTTGTGGATGCAGACGATTATCTTGATACGAATTGCTTTGATGCGGTTTTGAAGAATGAAGAAATCAATTCCGCAGAATTAGTATTGTGGAATCGGATGGATGTATACAGAAATAGGACTGAGGAAAAAAGAATTTTTATTGAGGATGAATGGAAACATTTTTCGATAAATGATCTTACAGAAAAAGTGTTTTATAATAAAAGCGGAAACTTAGAATTGGGCTCAGTATATTGTCGGTTATTTCGCCGAAACATAATAGACGAAGAAGATATCCGATTTGATAATTCACTAACGATGGGTGAAGACATTGTGTTTATGTTGGATTATCTTAAAGTGGCAAGACAATTTTACTATGTTGACAAAGGTTTGTATTATCGATGCATGGTTGAAAATTCAGCAATGCACGGGTTTAATCCGCAAATACAACAATGTTTGGTAAGATTTTTGAAAACGATACAACAGCATATTAAGATAGAAGAAAATATTAAAATACGAAGCGCTTATCAAGTCTATGTTTTAAGAGGACCAGTTACAAATTATATGGAATGTTATTTATGCAATTCAAAGAATAAGAATGGGAATAAACAAAGATTCAAAGAATTGGATACTTTTCTGAAAATAGAAGTGATTGCAAACGCAATGGAACAGATTCATTATGGTTGGCTTTCAAAGCGTCTTAAGGTTAAATTGTTTTGTGTACGGCACAGATGTCTGTTTGTGCTGGATCATTGGTATCGGAGAAAAGATTATTTGTAGGATGTAGAGATGGAAAAAATACTTACAATTTCAATTGCTGCTTACAATGTGGCAGAATATTTGAAACATACATTGGAGTCAATTGTAAACAATCGAATAGTTCCACGGGAACTTTTAGAAAAATTAGAAGTTCTTGTCGTTGACGATGAATCTAAGGATGATACGCGTAAGATCGCAAAAGAATATGAAAAGCGTTTTCCAGGAATTGTGAGAGTTATTAATAAAGAGAACGCGGGACATGGATCAACAATCAACAGGGGAATTTGTGAGGCAACCGGAAAATATTTTAAGGCATTGGATGGGGACGATTGGTTTGAGACGGCTGCACTGAGCCATATTCTCAAACACTTGTCAGATAAGACTGCGGATATAGTTGTAACAGATTATTATAAATGTTTTGAAGGCGCTGAACCAGTTCTTGTGCAAGTGGATGGAATTCAGACAATGAAAGAGGACATAGTGCTCCAGTATGAGGAACAGATTCCTAACATAAGATGGATTCCTTATCATGCTGCAATTTATCGAACGGAGATATTACAGAAACATACAATTCGATTGGATGAGAAAATCTTTTATGTTGATACGGAATTTATGTTGTATCCCGTTCCTTATCTTAAAACAATTATGTATCTGAGTTATGGCTTGTACTGCTATCGGTTGGGCAGAGAAGGGCAGTCTGTCAGCAAGACGAGTCGTATAAAGAACATTACACATGGAGAAAAGGTGGCGGTAGCGCTTCTTAATCTGTACAAAAATAACGTAGATGATCTATCTGATACAAAGAAACGATATTTGATCAGAGGTATAGGGGGGCACTGTGTGTGGCATGTTCGTTCAATGCTATTGATGAAGCCAAATAAGGAAAATTGCAATAAACTTATCGAATTTGATAAAACAGTACGTGGGGTATCTCCAGAAATTTATGCTTTTATGGACCAAGAATCTCATCTGGTTCATTGGTTGAGAAGATATAATTATAAATTATACAAATTGATATGTTTCTACAGACAACATAAAAGGGAGAAATAAAATTTTGATATGAAGATTAAATTGCAGGATGCCTTTGCCGGTTGTATTATTTTCTTAATTGTATTAAATCTTGGAATATTAAATATTGCAGATTTGACAACCTTATATCGATATTTCACTTCAGTATTAGCTTTGATATTAGGCGTGGGATGTTTATGCAGCGCCCGGGTATATTCAAAAATTAAAAAGTATTGTCATTTTATGAATGTTTGGCTTGTGATCTTATTTGTATTCTTATTTATTGAAGTGTTTTACGGATGGTCTGTCGGAGCTAATTCATTAGTGCAAAACCTGTCATATGTATACATATACTTTTGGTTATTTCTTTTTTATCCGATTATTTATATCCTTGTTTGCAATAATGGGAAAAAAAGGCTTATTTATGCCATATGTGGTTGGACAATAGTTGCATTATTGCTTAAAACAATGGTTTGGCTTTTGTATAATTATCTGCACAAAGATGTTATGCATTATTTACTGTTTGAATTCGGAAGTGAATGGATCCGAAATGGATTCCAAAGAATTCCGGCAACGTGTTTTTCCGGAGTGCTGGTCTGTGGCATGTTATATGCCTTCTATAACAGTACGAAGGTGCAAATAAAAATTCTGGCAATTGTTATTATTTTATTTAATATGTGGTATGCACTTACTGTTTTTGCTTCCCGGGCGCAAGTGATCTGTCTGGTTTTTGGAATGAGTGTTGCAATACTATTAAGAAGAAATATGGGAATTAAAAAAGTGATAACATATTTAGTTTTTATTATTGTTGCAGCAGTGGGTATGAGTACGGCATATTTTAATGAATTTGTTCGCGGCATGAGCCTGACCACTTACTCTATGGGGATGAGAGTTAAAGAAATGATCTATTATTCAGATCTTATAAAAGGTCATTGGATTATGGGGTTTTTATACGTTTTTTCGACTGAAAAAATTCATGGACCAGTGGGGACATATTACTTATCTGATCTTGGGTTGTTTAGCAAACTTTTTGAAACCGGCATTATTGGTATGATAATTCATTTGTTACCTTTTGGGCGGATGCTTCAGTTGTGCAGAAAATATATGAAAAAGACGAATAAAGAGTTTGTATTTGCTGTGGCATTGATGGTTTATACTATCAGCGTATCATTTTTGAGTAATGATATATACAACTTCCGTTTGTTATTTGGATTTCCGTTTATTTTGGCTTATTATGAGGGCTTAAGAAATCCAAAGCTAAAAGTGAGTGAAGAGAATGCGTAAACGCAATAATATAAAATTGAACTACATAATGAACACCATCCTGACGCTTTCGTCATTTATCTTTCCACTGATCACCTTCCCGTATGTGTCGCGCATCCTTCTTCCGGAAGGAACCGGTCGGGTGTCGTTTGCGACTTCGTTGGTATCGTATTTTCTGATGCTCTCACAACTTGGAATACCGACATACGGAATCCGTGCCTGTGCAAAAGTTAGAGATGACAGGAGAAAGTTGTCGCGCGTGGTGCATGAACTTATGGCAATCAATCTGGTCATGAGTTTGCTGTCGTACCTTGCGTTAGGCATTTTTGTGTTTGCGATTCCAAGGTTACGTGCGGAAAGTTCTCTGATTTTTATTATCAGTCTGACGATTCTATTGAATGCAGTCGGCATGGAATGGTTGTATAAGGCTTTGGAGCAGTATACTTACATAACGATTCGCTCTGTGATTTTTAAGGCAATTGCTGTGGTGGCGATGCTTTTGTTGATCCGGCAGCAGTCGGATTATGTTGTGTATGGTGCGTTGACGATTTTGGCAGCATCCGCTTCGAATGTATGCAATTTTGTACATGCACACACGTACATTGATTTGTTCCCGGAAGAGAAATACAACTATCGGCAACATATGAAACCAATTCTCGTCTTTTTTGCGATGTCCTGTGCGACGGTGATCTATACGAATCTGGATACGGTTATGCTGGGATTGATGAAAAGCAATGTCGATGTTGGTTACTATAATGCGGCGGTAAAGATCAAGGGGATTCTTGTCGGGATTGTGACTTCTCTGGGAACGGTGATGCTTCCGCGCCTTTCTTATTATGTGGAGCGTGGGGAGATGGAAGAGTTTCAGCGGTTGACCAAGAAGGCGATGAATTTTGTAATCCTTCTGGCAACTCCAATGATGATCTATTTTATACTGTTTGCAGGAGAGGGCATTTTCTTCCTGAGTGGTTCTGCTTATGAAGGGGCGATTGTGCCGATGCAGATCATTATGCCAACATTGCTTCTGATTGGGATGACGAATGTGATGGGCATCCAGATAATGATTCCCCTGGGATTGGAAAAGCAGGTGCTGTATTCGGAGATCGCAGGTGCGCTTGTGGATCTAATTGTGAATGCGCTGTTGATTCCGCAATATGCGGCAGCAGGTGCAGCAGTGGGAACACTGATTGCAGAATTTGTGGTATGGATCGTTCAGATGTGTGCCTTGCGAAACGTTACACGGAATCTGTACAAAAACGTTCGGTTTGGAACAATCGGTCTGGCATTGGTGCTGGCAATTGCAGCTTCGGTATGGGTGAAAATGTTTAACTTGGGAACGTTTATCAGTCTGTTGATTTCGGGATTGTTGTATTTTGCGGTATATTATACTGTTCTTTTGGTAAAAGGAGAGGCAATTGCTAGAGAAATATTGACGCAGATAAAGAAATTGATTCGAAAGTAATACATGAAGAAAGGAGCAGGCGAGGAAACCTGCTCCTTCTTAGTTACTGAAAGTAATTGAGTAACTGAGTAGTTAATTAGATAATTGTTTAATAAAATTGAACTACATACTCATTTCGCGTACGTCACATGCTATAGTAATAACACTATTCAATACCTATATTATACAGTGAAAAATGAAATTTGCAATACCAAAATGAAAGATTCTTAACTTTTTTTGAAAATTTCATTAAATTCAGACTAGTGGCAGAAACTGCGGTTTCCGCTGCTTAAATACCGTATAATACCGAAAACCTGCGGCGAGCAGGATGGCAGGAACCCTGGCAAAATCATAGGCAACATGCTCCGGTGCGTGTGCGTCGGCGCCGATTGTGATGATTTCTCCTCCGAGCTCACGGTAGCGGTGGATGATATCCTCGGTCGGATTTGGATGACCGAGTCCGTATTTGAAGCCGCCGGTGTTGATCTCGATGCCTCGTCCCATATCAATTAAAGTGCGAAGAATTTCGTCAATGATATTGGCGTACTTCTTATAAGAATAATCCTCGTTTCGGTTCGGACCGTAGCGGACGACGTAATCGATGTGCCCATATACGTCAAAGTCTGCGTCAGTGTGCAGATTCTCGAGGATTGATTCAAAATATTCCAGATACGCTTCGTGCTCGGTGCGCCCTTCGTAATATTTCGGATAGTAGGGATCCACGCCGTGTACCACGTGGGAAGAACCAATGACGAAGTCGAACGGATAGCGGGAAGTGGTGCATCTGTTGACATCCACAATCTGTGGCTGGAGACCGATCTCCACACCCCAGAGGATCGGGAAGCGTCCCTTGTATTTCTCCTGGAGAGACATTATTTCTTTGTAATAAGAATCAAAATCTAATAAGAACAAGTCCGGTTCGTCCGGATAGTCATAGTCAAAATGGTCGGTGAAGCAGATACCGTCCAATTCCTTGCGGATGGCGGATTCGATCATGTCCTGGACCGCTGCCTCACTGTCACCGGAGTGGTGTGTGTGCATGTGGGTATCGTAAAGCATGCTTTGTCCTTTCTGTGGATGCAAGTTTCATGTCACAGTCTGATTATAATAAATGTAGGAATGATTTTCAATGAAGCGGGGAAAAATTAGTGACGCTTTTTCCTGTCTGGCAAAAAGCGCCATATTTACCAATCGAAGTGCGTTTCTCTATGCGGAATGATAAATTATTAACAAAGTCATAAAAGGGACTTGAACTTTCGGGAATAATTGGGTAAAATAAAGAAAGCTTGGGACGCATGTCCCATAAGACTATTTATTTACAATTCTAGGAGGAATTAAGAATGGCAGTAAGAGTAGCAATCAACGGATTCGGCCGTATCGGTCGTCTTGCTTTCAGACAGATGTTCGGAGCAGAAGGATACGAAGTAGTAGCAATCAACGACTTAACAAGCCCAAAGATGTTAGCACACTTATTAAAGTATGATAGCTCACAGGGTAAGTATGAGCATGCAGATGAGGTTTCTGCAAGCGATGATTCTATCACAGTATGTGGTAAGGAAATCAAGATCTACGCTTTCCCAGATGCAAACAATTGCCCATGGGGAGACTTAAAGGTTGACGTTGTATTAGAGTGCTCTGGATTCTATACAAGCAAGGAGAAGGCTCAGGCTCATATCAATGCTGGAGCTCGTAAGGTAGTTATCTCTGCAC
>ERZ773115.280-NODE-280-length-59381-cov-9.092422_pt1 | contig 59381 bp, 61 predicted proteins | sample MGYA00511116_ERZ773115 | MGnify/ENA primary metagenome ERZ773115 (study PRJEB29015, sample SAMEA2737869) | human gut metagenome | biome: human gut; feature: human-associated habitat; material: faeces | place: China | collected 2012 ... | reverse complement strand
CTACGTTCAGTTAGTGTTAAATGTTTACTTTTTGGTGTATAATAGTTTTGCATCTCAGAGTCTTTCTAATTGTTGTTGTGGTGATTACAATTATATCTCTCTGAGATGTTTTTTGATACCCTTAGGTGGCTAACTTCATTTTAGAACTTTCCAAAAGAGTAAAAATAAAAAAATTAAACAAAAAAGTAAAAAAAGTGTTGACAGCTACAAAAATCTAAGTTATAATAATTAAGGTTTTGTAATGAAACTGACCTAAGACAGCAGGGGAGCTGTGCTCGTAATATTCCTGCCGAGGCACAAAACGTAATGATGAAATAACGTATTTGTACTTTCGTGTCTAGGTTTAGGTGCGAATTTTTTTGTACCTAGCCCAAAAATAATAACGGAGGTAAAACTAATGAGTGAAGCAATTATTGCTAAAAAAGCTGAACAAGTTGATGCTGTTGCTGAAAAAATGAAAGCTGCTGCATCTATCGTTGTTGTTGATTCACGTGGTCTTACAGTTGAACAAGATACAGTTCTTCGTCGTAATCTTCGCGAAAACGGTGTTGAATTTAAAGTTATCAAAAATTCAATTTTGACTCGTGCAGCTGAAAAAGCAGGTCTTGACGGAATGAAAGATCTTTTCGTAGGACCATCTGCAGTAGCATTTTCTAACGAAGATGTTGTTGCACCAGCAAAAGTTCTTGGTGACTTTGCTAAAGATGCTGAAGCACTTGAAATCAAAGGTGGGGCAATCGAAGGCGCTGTATCTTCAAAAGAAGAAATCGCTGCTCTTGCATCATTGCCAAACCGCGAAGGACTTCTTTCTATGCTCCTTTCTGTACTTCAAGCGCCAGTTCGCAACGTTGCACTTGCTGTCAAAGCAGTTGCAGACAACAAAGAAGACGACGCTGCTTAATGCGTATGGTAGCCTAGAGCTACAAACAATTATCTAATAAAACATTAATATTTTTGGAGGAATCTACAATGGCATTGAACATTGAAAACATTATTGCTGAAATTAAAGAAGCTTCAATCCTTGAATTGAACGATCTTGTAAAAGCTATCGAAGAAGAATTTGGTGTAACTGCAGCTGCTCCTGTAGCTGTAGCTGCTGCTGGTGCTGCAGACGCTGGTGCTGCTAAAGACTCATTTGACGTTGAATTGACTTCAGCTGGTGACAAAAAAGTTGCTGTTATCAAAGCTGTACGTGAAGTTACAGGTCTTGGTCTTAAAGAAGCTAAAGCTCTTGTTGATGGTGCACCTGCTAACGTTAAAGAAGGCGTTGCTACTGCAGAAGCTGAAGAAATCAAAGCTAAACTTGAAGAAGCTGGAGCTTCAATCACTCTTAAATAATCAATTATTGATTGTTTAAGGCTGAAAGCCGAGTTTTAAAGCCTTTTCGCTAATGTCAAGGTGATTAAGAAGGGATAATTTCAATTGAAATTTCCCCACAAACACCCCCACAAATTTTTGTGGGGGTGTTTTGTTTCTAGCTGACATTCTATATTTGTTGCGGTAAACTAATGACAAATACAGAGGAGGGAACTTATGTTTAGTGAAGATTTATATTATGAGTTAGAAGAAATATTAACTCTTTGTTTTAAAAATAATGTTGAATATGAAAGATATATAGAACTTAAGGACTCATATGAAGAAGAAACTTTAGATTATAGTTTTTCAATCAGAGAATTAACTAATCAACTTGAAGTTATTATCAATACCAAAGAAAATGATTTTCCTAATTTAGATGAATGCTTACATGGAGAATATTTGTATTTAGTTAATGAATTAAAAAGGTTAGATTGTAATATAGCTGGAAAATATATTAGTTTATCTTATGACTGAGAGATGTATGCAGTTGCAATTATTCTTTCTTATAGAAAAAATTTATTTTGTTGATTTGTTCCCGATTACACATCACGTGGAGGTAGTTAGTTTGCTGGTGAAAGGTTAGAAACCTTTTAACGAAAGGGATAGTTAAAAGCCTTGGAGACAAGGCTTTTTGCTTTGGAGTGGGGTAGTATCAGAATGACACCATAAGATGAGATAGTTAACGTACTGGGGGGGGCTTATTGTGCTACCTAGTTTGGATCAAGAAAAATATTGTCGATGGGAATTTGTTGAATGTAATTGATACAGATTTACGACTACATCCATTGAATAGCCAAGATTTTAAGTTTTTCTTAAATTGTAATAGGTTGTGTGAAGTACTAGTTTGCAGATTATTTAAAGGAATACTGCATTTTACCGAATAGGTAATCATTTAGGCAACTTCAAATTGTTTTAAAAAGACTATATTAATGGTCAAGGATAGACAAATTTTGTCCACTCTTTTTTGTAAACTCAAATTATCAATAAATAATATGAGGGGAATGAAAAATGAAATATTTTGAAGTTGAGTTAACAAATCCTGATGAATTTTTAAAACAGCAAACAGAAGACTTTGTGAAAGCAAATCGTTGGCTACTTATCAAAGAAAACGAAACATATTATCTAATTACGCAAGATGATTACAGTCGGAGAGAAATGATTGAAAAATTTAGAAGTGTTTTTGAGAAAAAGGTTTATATGGATAAGTTTGAGACGTTGACGGAAACGGATTTTTTAAAAAAACTTGAGAAAAGTTATCGTGGTGACCTGATCAAATTTTTACTCAATAGTCGTAATGATACACAGTATTCAATGATGAAGCCTAACACTGAAAAGTTAAAGGAATTAAATAATATTATTGGTTTGACTAATTTTAAAAATGCTGTAAAAGAACTTGTCGCCTACCTATCATTTCAAGATAAAATAAATAGTCACGAGAAGCAAAGGCATATTTATATTTTTACAGGTGAACAAGGCTCAGGTCGAAAATTCGCCATTCAATTCTTGGAATCTTTATTTGGTTTGCGAGCAGTTGTCGCGAACTGTAAAGATTTTTTTATCCCAAAAATAACGACGGAAGATTTTCCTGTGGTCTATGATTATTTCTCAGCAAGGTCTAGGTCAAAAATCGAATTTTTAGAAAGTCTACGCCAACATGAGGGGCACACATTAGCAATTTTTTTGGCCAATAATATTGAAGAGGCGAAGTCAATTGAAAAAGAACTGTCAGAAACAACCTATAGAATTTCAATTGTTCCTTTCCCAGATTATCAGCAAGATGAGTTAACTTCTATAGGTAGGATGATGCTAGCAAAGAAAATGATTCGAGTCAACGATGATGATTTTAGAAGGGCTCAATTAAAAAAGTCGGATATAAACAACGCAAAAGATATTCGACAATTTGTTCAAGAGATTATCGAGTTCGCTGTCCAAAGTGGGTTTGATCCCTCTAAGGATAAGGAGTTACATTTAGAAAATATTTCATTCTCTCCTGAAAGTCAGATTGGACTGAGTAAGAAGCCAGAGGATATTTTGCAAGAATTGATAGGATTAAAAGCAGTCAAAAATTTATTGTCTCAGCAAATAGCTTTCAATAAAGTCAACTATCTAAGAAAACAGCATGGAATTATCAACAAAACTAGCAACCATCATCTTGTTTTTTCTGGAAATCCTGGTACAGGGAAGACAGAAGTTGCAAGACTTTATACAAAGATTTTGTTTAATAACAAGATTATTCAAGAAAATAAATTGGTGGAAGTAGGCCGTGCGGATCTAATTGGAGAGTATATTGGTAGTACTGCTCCTAAAGTTAAAAACATATTTAATGAAGCTAAGGGTGGTGTTCTTTTCATTGATGAGGCCTACAGTTTAATTCCTAGGCACGAAAAAGATTTTGGACATGAAGCTATTGCGACAATTATTCAAGAGATGGAAAATCGGAGGGATGAAGTCTTAGTTATTTTTGCGGGCTACGAGAATTTGATGAAGGAGTTTCTTGATACAAACCCAGGTCTATCTTCAAGGATTTCTCAGGAAATCATATTTGAAGACTACTCTTCTGACGAACTCTTTGCTATCCTCGAACTAATGATTTCGAGAAAACAATATCAATTGTCGGATGATTGCAAACAGAAGCTATGCCAATATTTCTCAGAACTAAAAAGCGATAGTTATTTCGGGAATGCCCGATATGTTCGAAAACTTGTTGACCATATTACTGTCTGTCAGGCGCAACGTGTTATCAATATGGAAGATAGTCAATTGGCAAGTTTGGAGTGTTTGAGTCTAGTGACACCTGGGGATATTGAGAGGGCTCTGGAAAACTTCGAACTAAAATCTCATAATATAAATCGAACAATAGGATTTGGTAGATACTAAAAATAATGATTGTCGAAAGGAATGATACAAATGAAAAACACTAGCAAAGAGCAAGCTACATTTAATGATACTGAGGTCTTGGAAATATATATTGATTTACTTTATCGGAAATTGAGTTCAGATATTAAGTTGCGGAACCCCTTTACAGTATCAATCGAGAATTGAACACTTTTTTGAACTACCTTTAAAAAAATTTAACAGTCAATTGCTCCATGTGATTTCAGACAGAAATGAGTTGAAAAGTGATATTATAGAATATATGGAATGCTACTTTATTGAAACGTCTAAAAAAGTCAAACATACAACAGGTGTAAGTCTTGTGTTTGAATTAACTCATAATAACGCTCTTTTTGAAGCATTTGATCTTGTTATTATTGAAGATATTGACGTAACTTACAATTGCTCAGATAAGATTCAGAAAAGAATATCAAACTTTTTGAAAGATTATTTGGAAAATGGAGGAAAATTATTAATCACTGGCTCCAACTTTGATAGTTCAAATGATTCACTTAGTCAGATACTTTATCAAGGGAGTTTATTGAATTTAACCTGTTAGTGATGTTATAATTTTTTTAAGAATTGAGGTAAATATGAACGATCAAGAACGCTTACTAACGATTTTTCTACGTTTGCAATCAAGTGCTCATCTTTCTAAGTTACAGTTAGCAGCTGAGTTTGGAGTTAGTGAAAAAACAATACAGAGAGATTTTTCTCTATTAGGTCATTACTTGGAATCTCAGCCTATAGTTGCAGCGGAACTTGCCTATGATGCGAAATACCATACCCGTTACCTAAAAGGGAAATCATTATTTAATAAAAAGGATATATTGGTCATATCAAAGATTTTATTAGAGAACCGTTCTTTGAACAAAGAAGAAAATAAGTCTCTTATCGATAGTTTATTAGCTTTGGTTTCTAAAGAGGAACAAAAAGAGATTTATCAGGTTATTGCGAGTGAATTACTAAATTATGCGCCGTTGTCTGATACACAAAATCGAATTGATAAAATCTGGGAATGGTCGGAAATGATTCGAAAAGAGTTGGTTCTAAATATCCTGTATCAGTCACCTTATAATACTGAAAAACAACATACGATTCTTCCTGTATCCGTATACTATGATGTACATTACTTTTATGTTGTAGCATATAATTTAGCTTTCGAGTCATATATGACTTTAAAACTAGATAGAATTATAGATTGGAAAGTATCAAAAGAAAAGAAACCGCAGATTTCTTACGGAAGGAAGTTTCTTGATGGCGAAGTACGGAACAAACGTGTTGATCCCTTTATGGGACGAGAGTTGACGATTAGAGTTCTATTTGCTTTTGATCCTACCATTGTAACAGATCAATTTCCAACAGCTAGGATTATTGAACATACACCCGAAGGAGTTATCGTTGAATTTATCAGTCAAGACACACCAGGATTGAAACGCTGGTTGCTAAGTCAAGCAGATGCTTTGACAGTGCTTTCACCTGCAACGTTAGTAAATGATATGAAGAATTTTCTTAAAAGAATGCAGCAAAATTATGACAAGTAGATCAAGTGGATAAATATTGTCTATGGAATCTTTTATAATAAACTTATCAAAAAATGAGGTATAAAAGATGAAACGAATCAAAAAGAATCAGACATTTGAGAATTTTTCGGTCAATGATGGAAATGCTTGGGCTTTAGCTGCATTAAAGAAAGTTATTGAGGATAAGAATTACTTTAATCCGGTTTATATATACGGTGAAGAAGGAGTTGGGAAATCGCACTTGCTAAATGCCACAAACAATGCCCTACTATCTGAACAAAAGAAGGTAATCTTGTTAACAGCAGAAAGTTTAACCTATCATTTAGTAGAAAATCTTACAAATTCCGAATTTGACTATATCTTAATTGATGATTTGAATCTAGTGCCTAAAGATGACATTCTAGAAGAGCAACTCGCAATGCTAATTGAAGAAAACAAAAAACAATTAGTTATTACATCAACTATTTCCCCAAATAGCCTGGAAGTTTCTAGCAAATTACAGAAACGGTTACAATGGGGACTAACAACGAGTATGGTTTCAGAAACTCAATGAAATGTTAAATAGATTTTACTCAAATAGAAAGGAGATGATTAGCATGCAAGAATGGGTCGTTGTTGATCAGTTTGGCAATATGATTGCTCAAGGCTTCTACGACAAACAATCAGCTGAATTTTATGCAAAAAATATTCCAAATGCTAGTGTTGAAAAGAAAAGATAGTGGTCATAAAGTAGATGTTTAGGAGGGATGAATATGGACAAGCAGACTATAATCTATTGTTATCGAATGACGCATGATTATGGTATCAATCCTTGCGTTTTTACGGAAGAGTATGAGGCAACACCTGAGTTGTTGACTGAAGGAGGTTGTATGTTACAACTACGTAGAAATTTGAGAAAAAATTGGGCAGATAGAATAAATTCTGGAGAAGTGGATGCTTATGTTATGGCAGTTGCAGGGCATTCACATGATGGTGGTAAATGGAGAGATGATCAAGGTTTATTTATTTCTCCAAAGTACAATCATTTAGTATTTGTTGCAAAAATATCTAAAGTTGATTCAATAAGGAATTATTTAAAATCAGACAGTTTAATCAATCGTCGGGATGCCTACACTTATAATTATTATATCGATCATGAATGGTGGAATCCAAAAACTATGAATGATCCGATTATCATTTCGGAAAGATTTAAGTATTTTGGTAAGTCACCTTTAGAGTTACCAAAAAACATTTTAGACTTTTTTCCAATGGGAAGTCGATCAAGGTTAGCAGGTAAACCATTTCCAAGGTGGAATACAAAAAATGGTTTTTATAATTCTAATGAAAGACCAGAAGATACAAAAGAACTTATGAATTACATCACAGAATTGTTGGGAGAAAAAAATGAAGTTGTAGATTTACCCTATCATCCGATGTATATAAAAGGAGAGAACTAAATGAAAGTTATCTTATCACGAAAGGGATTTGACAGTAAGGCAGGTGGCGTGCCTAATCCAATTTTACCCGATGGTACTCTTTTGTCTTTTCCAATTCCTGCAAAAATCGATCAACTAACGTATCAAGATTTACAATATGAAGGGGTAGCATATTCAGATATCTTAACGCAGTTAAAGCCAAAAGATTTAAAAATAAGAGATTGGAATTGCCATCTGGATCCAGATATTAGACCAGAAGCACATCTAAATTTACCTCAAGATTGGATTGCAGGATTTGGACAAATTAATCAATCTCAGAGCTATCTAAGGAATCAAAATGTTGGAATTGGAGATCTTTTTCTTTTTTTCGGGTGGTTTAAACAAACGGAAGGCAATCCATGTGAAGGCACATTGCGATATGTAAAAGGTGCCCCAGATCTACACATTTTGTATGGTTATTTGCAAGTTGGTGAACTTATCTCGGAACAAGATACGTTACAAAAAAAATATCAATGGCATCCACATGCTCATCCTGAACGTGCTAAGCAAAAGACAAATATGTTGTATTTACCAACTAAGGAATTATCTTTTGACAATTCTCGTAGTGGGTCCGGAGTATTCACATTCACTGAAAAAAGAATTCTTACGAAAGAAGGTTGTTCCAAAGCTATTTGGAATGAAGTAGAAGCTTTGCTTCCAACTAATATCAGTAAACGGGTTAAAAATTCAGCTAAGAAGGAAGGGATATATTACGCAGGACAATGGCAGGAGTTGGTTCTAAAAGAGAATGAGATTTCTGAAAACTGGGCTAAGAGTGTATTTTTAACGTGACTAGGCAATTAATAAGGCTTTTGTTTTTGAATTGAAGGATTTTGAGGAACCATCTAACTTTCGTAAAAACGACAATAAATAGTAAGGAACGAAGATAAAAATTATTGGTGGGAGTATAACTATTGTATTCCTGCCATTTTCATATTTTTGCAAGGGGTTTCATGTTATAATATATTGTAGGAGGTAACTCTATGAACGATAAAGTTACAAAAGTCAGACTAGCCTATCCTTTGGGAGAAGACCTAATCTATGTATTCCTGAAAAATATAATGCCTACCGTAGATTCCTACTGGGATGCTTAGGAACGAATCCACTCGTGGCTATATGTATGAATCCCTCAGCAGCTAATGAGGACTATAGCGATCGTACAATCAACCGAATTCTAAATGCTAGTAAAAAAATTATATGAAGATAAGCTCACCGTTGAATTCAAGTCAGGGATTGAGATTGACGAAGAGATATAGAATATTAACCGCAATTTAAGGGCTAACCCCCTTTGGCGGTTTTTAATGGATTTTTTTAATTTATAAGTTGCTTAAAATGACTTATTATGTTAAAATATATGATAATCCAAATAAGAATTTAGGAGGAACCGAAACTATGACAGCCTCAATGCGTTTAAGATAAGCTGGCAATAAGAAAAGCAGAATCTATACCCGATGATAGGCTTTTTTGTTGTGCTTATTTATACGATATTGAGCATTCATTAGTTACGGTGAGGATATTGGTTATTTAACTATACCTTTATTTAACTATACCTTTATTTAACTATGTCTTTAATATGAATGTTTCCAAATTGTATGTATGCAGACCAAAAGCCACATTGTGGATTTAGGCCTGCATTTTTTTATTGCCTATAATGCTATTCAAAATAGAAATTTAAGCAAAATAATATGCAGGAGATAATATAAATGGAAAAATACAACAATTGGAAACTTAAGTTTTATACAATATGGGCAGGGCAAGCAGTATCATTAATCACTAGTGCCATCTTGCAAATGGCGATTATTTTTTACCTTACAGAAAAAACTGGATCCGCGATGGTCTTGTCTATGGCTTCACTATTAGGTTTTTTACCCTATGCGGTCTTTGGACCTGCAATTGGTGTGCTAGTGGATCGTCATGATAGGAAGAAGATAATGATTGGTGCTGATTTAATTATCGCAGCAGCTGGTTCGGTGCTTACTATTGTTGCATTCTATATGGAGCTACCTGTCTGGATGGTTATGATAGTATTGTTTATCCGTAGCATTGGAACAGCTTTTCACACCCCGGCTCTCAATGCGGTTACGCCACTTTTAGTACCAGAAGAACAGCTTACGAAATGTGCAGGCTATAGTCAGTCTTTGCAGTCTATAAGCTATATTGTTAGTCCGGCGGTTGCAGCACTCTTATACTCCGTTTGGGAACTAAATGCTATTATTGCCATCGATGTATTGGGTGCTGTGATTGCATCTATTACGGTAGCAATTGTACGTATTCCTAAGCTGGGTGATCGCGTGCAAAGTTTGGACCCAAATTTCATAAGAGAAATGCAAGAAGGAATGGCTGTACTACGGCAAAATAAAGGATTATTTGCTTTATTACTCGTTGGAACATTATATATGTTTGTTTATATGCCAATTAATGCACTATTCCCTTTAATTAGCATGGATTACTTTAATGGAACACCTGTGCATATTTCTATTACGGAAATTTCCTTTGCATCTGGAATGTTGATAGGGGGTCTATTATTAGGGTTATTTGGGAATTACCAAAAGCGAATCTTATTAATAACGGCATCCATTTTTATGATGGGGATAAGCTTAACCATTTCAGGATTACTTCCCCAAAGTGGATTTTTCATTTTTGTAGTCTGCTGTGCAATAATGGGGCTTTCTGTTCCGTTTTACAGCGGTGTGCAAACAGCTCTTTTTCAGGAGAAAATTAAGCCTGAATATTTAGGACGTGTATTTTCTTTAACTGGAAGTATCATGTCTCTTGCTATGCCAATTGGATTAATTCTTTCTGCACTCTTTGCTGATAGAATCGGTGTAAATCATTGGTTTTTACTATCAGGTACTTTAATTATTTGCATTGCAATAGTTTGCCCAATGATAAATGAGATTAGAAAATTAGATTTAAAATAAACAATATTGGAGGGATATTTATGTATCTTATTTTCATGTAATTCTTCCTGCTAAAATCGCAGGGTTTTTCCTGCGTACAAGCAAATGAAAGCATGCGATTATAGACAGGAGGAAATGTTATGGAATTAATATTAAAAGCAAAAGACATTAGTGTGGAATTCAAAGGACACGATGTTTTAGATATAAATGAATTAGAAGTATATGATTATGACCGTATTGGTTTAGTAGGAGCAAATGGTGCAGGAAAAAGCACTTTATTCAAGGTACTTTTAGGAGAATTAATTCCCCCAGGATGTAAAATGAATCATCTGGGTGAACTTGCCTATATTCCCCAGTTGGACGAAGTAACTCTGCAGGAGGAAAAAGATTTTGCGCTTGTAGGCAAGCTAGGTGTTGAGCAATTAAATATACAGACCATGAGCGGTGGTGAAGAAACAAGGCTTAAAATAGCACAGGCCTTATCGGCACAGGTTCATGGTATTTTAGCGGATGAACCTACGAGCCATTTAGACCGTGAAGGAATTGATTTTCTAATAGGACAGCTAAAATATTTTACAGGTGCACTGTTAGTTATTAGCCATGACCGCTATTTTCTTGATGAAATAGTAGATAAAATATGGGAACTGAAAGATGGCAAAATCACTGAGTATTGGGGAAACTATTCTGATTATCTTCGTCAGAAAGAGGAAGAACGTAAGAGACAAGCTGCAGAATACGAACAATTTATTGCGGAACGTGCTCGATTGGAAAGGGCTGCGGAGGAAAAGCGAAAACAGGCTCGTAAAATAGAACAGAAGGCAAAAGGTTCTTCAAAGAAAAAAAGTACTGAAGGCGGAGGGCGTTTAGCTCATCAAAAATCAATAGGAAGTAAGGAAAAAAAGATGCATAATGCCGCTAAATCCCTAGAGAACAGGATTGCGGCATTAGGAAAAGTAGAAGCTCCGGAAGGCATTCGCAGAATTCGTTTCAGGCAAAGTAAAGCATTGGAGCTCCATAATCCATACCCTATAGTCGGTGCGGAAATTAATAAAGTATTTGGGGATAAGGCACTGTTTGAAAATGCATCTTTTCAAATTCCGCTAGGAGCAAAAGTGGCATTAACGGGTGGTAATGGAACCGGAAAAACAACTTTAATCCAAATGATCTTAAACCATGAAGAAGGAATTTCTATTTCACCTAAGGCAAAAATAGGTTACTTTGCACAGAATGGTTACAAGTACAACAGTAATCAGAATGTTATGGAGTTTATGCAGAAGGATTGTGACTACAATATATCAGAAATTCGTTCAGTGCTAGCATCTATGGGGTTCAAACAGAACGATATTGGAAAAAGCTTATCTGTTTTAAGCGGTGGAGAAATTATAAAATTGTTGCTTGCTAAAATGCTCATGGGTAGATATAACATCCTAATAATGGATGAACCCAGTAACTTCCTTGACATACCAAGTTTAGAGGCTTTGGAAATACTAATGAAGGAGTACACCGGAACTATCGTGTTTATCACCCACGATAAACGATTACTCGAAAATGTAGCTGATGTAGTTTATGAAATTAGAGATAAGAAAATTAAGCTGAAACATTAAATTTTAGGTAGTCGCTGGTCAGTATAGTCTGTTCTGGCTGGCGACTCCATTGTTAAAGAGTATAAAGACTTGAGATTTTATGAAGATTAAAAATAGGAACAGTAAATCGAACTGCTCCTATTTTTCTGCTAAATATGTTGTAGTTTTCTTATATGTATAATGATAGATTAGTGGATTCTCTTCTAAGGTTCTTACTTCAAATATGAAGAAGTGATCGCGGTTATCTCTGGACTTTTCCTTATTGAGGACAAAGTAATTCTTACGTGAAGTCGCCATTGTTTTGAGGATATCATCGGTCAGGAAGGTCAATGGAATATTCATGTTGGAGTAGCGGTAGAAGTCACGTTCAAAATCTTGGTAGCTCTCGCTGTAATAGTCCATTTGCAGGTGATTACGCTGAAATTCAAGCTGATTCATAGAGCACCTCCTCTACAAGTTCAATACTAATAATAAGTTCATTATAAAGTATTAAAGAGAGCATTTAGTTCTCTTTTTATTATGCTTTATTGAGTGATGTGATAACTTTTTCAAATCATCCTTGTTATCCTAATATCATTCCTTAGAAAATCAAGTCTTGATTTTTTGTTGGGGGTTTGGGGGCAAAGCCACCAAGTTATCTTATCGTTGGCTGTCAAAACTGGAAAGTTTTGGTCTGCTGGCGATATGATTTTTTGGGTATTGTGACCACAATGCCTGAGCTCGCAAAGACCCAACAAGGTCTTTAGGGAATTTCCCGTATGACATACGGGGTCGGGGTTTACCCGAGAAAGGATAAAAAGGAGAAAATAACATGTCTGAACAATATAGAGATATTCGAAAAGAAATAAATTTAACAGCCAATGAGTTAAAACAAATTGAACAATTAATGAGGGAGAAGCGTTATCGACACTTTTCACCATTTGTCAGAGATCAATTATTAATGACTGATGATAAACAGTTAACTGCTAAAGAGTGGTTTTCATTTTGGAAAACTCAAAAGTTAGAACAGATTGGACGTGATGTTCATGAAATTATGACTGTCGCAAGAGTGAATAATCAAGTGACTCAGGAACATGTATCTATTTTATTGACCTGTGTTCAAGATTTAATTTTCGAAGTTAGTCAGATGCAACCACTGAGTAGAGAGTTTCGTGAAAAGTATATAGGTTAGTAGATTTAATTTTATAGTGTATAGCTGTTTTAATTCTAGGGATTTACTTACTTTAATTTTAAGTAATGAAAGTTTTAAAGTAGTATTTTAGAAATGACTGTACTGTGATAACTTTTTCAACCATAAATTGGTACTTTACTATTATCTGAGAGTTTATCAGAATAAAATAGAAGGAGTATCCAATGGAAACTATTACACATAAAAATATTATGAAACTTGGCTTTTCTAAGACAGCATCAAAGCTGATTATTAGAGAAGCTAAAGTAATAGCTGTTGAACAATTTTATACTAGTCATTTAGATAACAATGCGGTAAAATTAAGAAAATCGCCTTTTGATAATAGACGATTAGACTTAGCTCCTAAAGTTATCGTAGAGGAGTTGCTCGGTTTTCCAATAACTGATGAAAGAAAGGAAAACAGATAAATGTCTAAGAAATATAAAGGTGTATTTAGAGATGATAAAGGTAGGATATATTGTCAAACTGAATTTAAGGTATCTGCAACTGGGAAACGTCAACGTTTTAAACGTTATCGAAATATGTGGGGAAAATCTTTCACGACAGAGAAAGAAGCTTATGATGAGCTTTGTCGAGCAAGAGTTGAGTTTTATGATAAATTCGATTATTCAGATTATAATTTAACATTTGCTCAGTACATGGAAGATACTTTCTTACCGTATTATAGACAAACGGTACAGGATTCAACCTATAGAACTGCAATCACTCATTTTACTTTATTTATAGAGGAATTCGGTAAAATGAAATTGCGTGATATTAAGCCACGTGATTGCGAGAGATTTCGATTGAAACTTATAGCAAATCATTCTCCTAATTATGCAAAATGTGTTTGGATCCGTTTCAAACAATGTTTAGGATATGCGGAAAGAATGGAATATATTAAAACTTTCCCATGTAAGAGTCTTGATAATCCGAAAGGGAAGCGACCAGATACAAAATTTTGGACATTCGACGAGTTCAAAAAAGTTATTGCAACCTTTGATATAGAAGACTATGAAGATTTACATCGCTTTACGACAACTTGGTTATACTACATGACGGGGGTGCGAGTCAGTGAAGGTTTTGCTTTATTGTGGTCTGACTATGATAAAGAGAATAAGCGAATTTTTGTCCATTCAACTTTAGAAGCGTTAAAAGGTGGTATTTATCGTATAAAAGACCAGACTAAAACGGATGCAGGGGTTCGATTTGTTGATCTAGATGATGAAACGATTAATGTCTTAGAACGTTGGAGAAAAGTTCAAGTTGCTAATTCTGATGATAACTACATCTTATCTAAGTTTGGTGAACCTATGGTTAAGAGTACCTTAACTAGAATGTTGAAGAGGCAGGCTAAGTTAGCAGGAGTACCTGAGATAACTGGTAAAGGATTGAGACATAGTCATGATTCATTTATGATCAATATCCTAGGAAAAAATGTTTTAGCAGTCTCTCAACGTTCAGGTAGAATTGATAAAGCTACAACTCTAAATACTTATTCTCATTTTTACAATGCTAGAAAGCAGACAGTAGGTAATGAGATAACAGAATTATTGAAAAAGGAGGGTGTTTCATCAACACCCCGATAAGGACCACTATCAATAATATTTGACTAAAAAAAATGCATAATACTAAGGTTTAAAAGCGATTTGCTTATGTTACTCTTAAATAATAGAGCAACTACTCAAGTAGCTTAATAAAACAGAAGCCACTGGTCAATTGACTGGTGGTTTTTTTGTTGACAATTGTGAAGTGGAAGACTAAAATTTGAGTAACAGTACTTGCTAGGAGAAGTCAGATGAAGAGATTCTCGTTGTATGTTAGGTTGCTATATAGTGTTATATTTCTAGTAACTATCGCCTTTGTTCCACTCTCACCAGAAGAAGATGCACTTCATTTTAATAATGGTTTAATGGCTGGTAAAGAAAGTAGGGTTAATCTTTTTATTTATCCATTTATTACTTTAATTCTTGGCGAAGCGGGAATTCTTTGGTCAAAATGGTATCGTAAAAAGACTAATCTGAGAAGTTACCCCATACTTTTAGCAAGTGAAATCAAATTTATTCAAATCTTATCATTGATCGTGTTGATTTTTATTTTAGTCATCTTACATCAAGTGTTTTAATTTTACTAAAACGATAAGAGCTTTGAAATTATCAGGACTCTTGTTTTTCTATAGTTTTATCAGTTTCTTGATAGGTGTCAGGATTGAAAAATTCTGTTAGTTTTACAATCATTTTTTTGGCTTCGCCAGCGATAACTTCGGGTCCTTCAGATTTTTCTTTACTTAATCAATGACGCAAAACATTGTAGTATCCACCGATGATAATGTCCATGGCAAAATTGATTTTTGTCACATCACCGCTGTATGCAAACCAAGGGAGAGTGATGCTGTTATAGACTTCTTTGCACGTCGGTTGAATTGGTGGAAGAAAAGATCAAAATGTTGGTGCTTGATTAAGATTGATAAAACGTTTCGCTTATGGTACCAAAATTCTAATGAACCAGCCACCATCACTTCGAAACTTTCAGATCGAGCGAAGTTTTGGCGTTCTTTTAGATAATCATCGATTACCTTTTCAAAATAATAATTTAAGAGTTCTTGTTTATTAGTGAAGTGACGATAAAAGGTTCTTCTTGAAACTTGGGAGATTCCGAGAATATCTTTAATCTTGATTTCTTCATAGCTTTTATCTTTCATCAGACTGATGAGAGATAAAAATAGCCTGTCTTTTGTATCCTTTACTTGCTTAACTTTACCACATACCATGATAAAATCCTTTCTTTTTGAGCAGAATGGGGAATTGGATCTGATTATTAGTTAAGGATATTATAGCACTCTCTTTGCGATGTCGGGGAAATGAAGTTTATCCTAAAACGTCTTCTGAAAATGTAAACGTATCAAATTCATGAGATTGCCCTTTCAATTATAATGATGTAAAGACTTATTGAAAAATCTTTGGTGATATAAACAGTGTCTTTAAATTGTGTTATAATATGACGGTCAAAGGGAGAGTAAGTTATGCAGCAAAGGAAGAAAATATTTCCAGTTATGTCAATGGTTTATTTGGTAATTTATTTAGTTGCCATTATTTATAACATTGAGCACCATCAGAAACTTTTTGTTTATCTGTGGTCAGCTTTGTTTTTGGGAAATTTAGCTTATATTATTTATAGTTTGGTTAAATCGTTTCATAAATTTAATGAGTGATGATAATTGAGTACAAAAAAAGCCTTAAATAAGGCTCTTTTTTTATGGATTGATGCTTGCCATTAGGCTATCAGCTGTTGTTTCTGGTAAAATTCGAATGCGATCTAGAGATAATAATCCATCGTTTTTATCAGCGACTCCTTCATTTGTTGTAATACCAAGCTTATAGTTGAGTTCACCAGCGAGTTGGAGAGTGGTATCAGAATAACGTCCTGCAGGATAGGCGATTGTCATGGTATCTTGTGATAAGTTGCTATCAAGGTAGCTTTTGGCATCGGACATTTCTGTTTTTTGAGTATTGTCATCACTAGCAGATAAGTCTGGATGGGTTGAAGTATGACTTTGGAAAGATATCCCTTGTTCTTTCATTTCAAGCATCTGGTCGAGACTTAAGTTAGCTGAATTTCCGACAGTACTTGTAATGACATTGTTAGTTGCTTTGGCACTGTATTTTTTCAAAATTGGAAAGGCATTATCGTAAAAATCCCATAAACTATCATCAAAAGTTAGCCAGATGATTTTTGTATTCCCGTTTGGAAGAACATTTTCTGTTAAAACTTTATATGCTTCCGCGGGAGTTAAGAAATAGTATCCTTCATCAGAAAGTCGCTTGATGTGACTTTCAAAGGTTGTCGGATCAACGATAAGGTTGGCATTTGATGCTTCTTCGGGAGCCATGATGTGAATCGCATGATACATTAAAATCGGAAGAGAAACATCAGAATCTTGCTGAACCCAGTTAACTTCGCTACTATTGTCACTAGCTTGAGTTGCTGAACTTTGCTCGGTAGAAGGAGCGGTTGACGTTTGTTGATCAGATTTTTTTGAGATTTGTTCTGTTTTTCTGCCGATAAAATGAGATGACTTTCTTTTAAGGTAAAGAAAAGCATGGTACCAGCAATAATACAAGTTAGAAAGAGAATAATGTTGATAAGTATCATTGGTTTTTTACTTGTTTTCTCGTGTTTGTGTCGTTTTTTCATGAAAATCTCCCCTGAAGACAAAAATCTAATTTTATTGTACCACTTTTTTAGTACAAATGAAAGGATGTACCTTAAATTAGGAAAAGAGTTTTAGAGTTCGTTATTTTTCTGTAAATTCTGAATAATTTTATGGTATAATGTAGAAAAAAGTTTTTATTTTAGGAAGTGCTGGTTGAAAAAATCACTTTTCCGTTCGAAAATTACTTACTAAGGAGAAAAAATGTCAATAAAAATTGCTTTGCTCGGTTTTGGTACAGTTGCTAGTGGTGTTCCTTCCCTTTTGAAAGAAAATCATTCAAAAATTACGGAAGCAGCTCATGACACGATTGAAATCGCTAAGGTTCTTGTCAAAGACGATGATGAAAAAAAACGTTTGTTGGCTGCCAGAAATGATTATAATTTTGTTACAAACGTTGATGAGATTTTAAGTGATGATAGCATTGATATTGTTATTGAATTGATGGGACGTATCGAACCAGCTCGTACTTTCATCACAAAAGCTTTAGAAGCAGGTAAAAATGTTGTTTCAGCGAATAAAGATTTGATTGCTACTCATGGTAAAGAATTGATTGCTCTTGCTAAAGACAAAGGTGTTGCTTTTTACTATGAAGCAGCGGTAGCTGGTGGTATTCCAATCCTTCGTACACTTGCAAACTCACTCACTTCTGATAAAGTGACTCGTATTTTGGGTGTTCTTAACGGTACTTCAAACTTCATGATGACTAAGATGGTTGATGAAGGTTGGACTTATGATGATGCTCTAAAGACTGCTCAAGAACTTGGTTATGCTGAAAGTGACCCAACAAATGACGTTGAAGGTATCGATGCTGCTTATAAAGCTGTCATCTTGAGTCAATTTGGATTTGGTATGACAATTGATTTTGATGATGTTGCCCATAAAGGTATCACAACAATCACACCAGATGATGTGGCTGTGGCTCAAAAACTTGGTTATGTGATTAAACTTGTCGGTGATGTCCGTGAAGTTGAATCAGGTATTTCAGCAGAAGTGTCACCAACATTCTTGCCAAAAACTCACCCACTTGCTAGTGTAAATGACGTTATGAATGCTGTCTTTGTTGAATCTATTGGTATCGGTGAGTCAATGTATTATGGACCAGGTGCTGGTCAAAAACCAACAGCAACTTCTGTAACGGCTGATATTATCCGCATTTGCCGTCGTATTAAAGATGGTAATGTTGGTAAATCATTTAACGAATTTGCTCGTGAAACAAAAATAGCAAATCCTTCAGATGTAACAAGCCATTATTACTTTGCAATCAATACACCTGATAAAAAAGGTCAATTGCTTCGTTTAGCTGAAATCTTCAATTCTGAAAATATTTCATTTGAACAAGTGCTTCAACAAAAAGCAAACGGTACTCGTGCGCGTGTGGTTATCATTACTCACTCAATGAGTAAGACACAATTGGCTGCTGTTACTGAAAAATTGGAAGCTGTAGAAGATTTCAAAGTTTTAAATACCCTTAAAGTATTGGGTGAATAAGGAACGATAAGTTTAAAGGTGAAAGGAAGGCTCAATTTTGAGCGATTATAGTGATATGAAAATTACAGTACCAGCAACCTCTGCTAATGTTGGACCTGGATTTGATTCTGTCGGTGTTGCGGTTTCTAAGTATTTGACAATCGAGGTTTTAGAAGTCGCTGATAAATGGGAAGTTTTGCATGATTTGGGTGATGTTCCAAGTGATGAAACGAACCTTTTGATCACGACAGCTTTGCAAGTCAAATCAGATTTAAAACCACATCGTATTAAGATGATTTCAGATATTCCTTTGGCACGTGGTTTAGGGTCATCATCTTCAGTTATTGTGGCAGGTATTGAGTTAGCCAATCAATTGGCTGACTTGAACTTGTCAGATGATGAAAAGCTTACGCTAGCAACTAAAATCGAAGGTCACCCAGATAATGTAGCCCCTGCTATTTTTGGAAATCTTGTGGTGTCATCATACGTTGATGGAAAAGTAAATAGTGCTGTTGCGACTTTCCCAGAGGCATCATTTGTAGCTTTTATTCCAAATTATGAATTAAAGACAAGTGATAGTCGTAATGTGCTTCCTGTTCAATTTTCATACAAGGAAGCTGTAGCTGCCTCGTCTATTGCCAATATTGCTATCGCAGCTCTTTTGACAGGTGATTTGGAAAAAGCTGGAAAAGCGATTGAAGCAGATCTTTTCCATGAACGTTTCCGTCAAAAGCTAGTAAAAGAATTTGTTCAGATTAAAGAAAAAGCGCATCAAGCGGGTGCTTATGCGACTTACCTTTCTGGTGCTGGACCAACAGTTATGGTTTTAGCTCCAAAAGAGCAAGAAAGTAAGGTTTTAGAGGCTGTTCACTCACTCGGCTTGGACGGTGAAGTGGTTGCTTTACACGTAGATACTAAAGGAGTTTTTGTTGAAAAAGACTAATTTAGGTTTTCTGCTCGGATTAGTAACTTATATTTTGTGGGGCTTTTTGTCCCTTTATTGGAAATTACTTTCAGGTGTTAGTTCATATAACACCTTTTCTTATCGTATCATTTTCACAGTTGTTACCATGTTACTTTATATGCTGATATCTCGGAATCATAGGCGTTATCTGAGTGAGATTGGTAGTTTGATAGCTGATAGGAAGAAATTATTCATGATGGTTCTAGCAAGCCTTTTGATTGCTATTAATTGGCTGACTTACATCTATGCAGTGGCGCATGGTCAAGCAACTCAGGCGAGTTTTGGTTATTATATTATGCCGCTTGTTTCCATTTTACTTGCTATGATTTTTTTGCACGAAAGTTTAAGTTCTTGGATGCTTTTAGCAATTGCTATTGCAGGATTCGGGGTTGGAATGCTTGCTTTTGACACAGGTCAAGTGCCACTAGTTTCGATTGTTTTAGCCTTATCTTTTGGCTTATATGGCTTGGTTAAGAAAAATGTTCGACTATCCAGTGATGTTGCTATGCTAGTTGAAAGTAGTCTAGTTATGCCTTTTGTCATCATTTATTTGATTGCTTTTAGTAAGGAAAGCATGCTTGATTATACTTTGCTGGAGAATGTTTTGTTGGTAATTTCTGGTGTGGTGACGGCAATTCCTTTGCTTTTATCTGGATTGCCATTGCTGTCTTTATTTTAGGACAAATTATTGTAATGCGTAAAAATAAGTAGTTTGGAGCTGACATGCACAAAAAACTGTTGTTGATTTTAAGGAATTAGGGCAGCGTTTGATTTTTGAAAATCCCTTGACTGAACTTTCTGCTAAGTCGGTAAGGGAAGTTAAAGACACTTTGCAAGAGGTAGAGAATTACCAAAAGCAAGGATATTATGTCATTGGTTACGTGAGTTATGAAGCCGCTAAAGCCTTTGATGAGAAATTTTCGGTCAAATCTTCCCCTCTTTCTGGTGAATATTTGGCTTATTTTACGGTTCATCAAGAAGTTAAAAAAGAGCCTTTCCCGTGTCAATCTCAAAAAAATATTCAATTGCCAAAATAATGGTAATCAAGAACGAGTAAAGGCGATTATGAAAGAGCTATTGCTAGGATTAAAGAAGAAATTAGTCAAGGAAATACCTACCAAGTTAACTACACTTTGCAGTTATCTAGTCTGCTTGAGGAAGATGCTTTTACTTTATATAATCACTTAGTCATTGCCCAAGAAGCAGCCTACAACTGCTATATCCAGCACGATGATTTTGCTATTTTGTCTGTTAGTCCAGAGCTGTTTTTTAAGAAAAAAGGAAATCGTTTGATAACGCGTCCGATGAAGGGAACGATTACTCGCGGTTACAGCACTAAAGAAGATTTGGAAAATAAAATCTGGCTGGCAAATGATAGTAAAAATCGTGCTGAAAACATGATTGTTGATTTGCTACGTAAGGATATGGGGAGCATTTCAGAAATCGGTAGCGTTAAGGTAACAAAACTTTGTGAGGTTGAACAATACTCAACGGTTTGGCAAATGACCTCAACCATTGAAAGTCAGTTGCAATCAGATAAAAGTCTTTTAGATATTTTTTCTGCCCTTTTTCACTGTGGGTCAATTATCGGAGCTCCAAAGATTGCGACAATGGCGATTATCAATCAGTTAGAAAAGCAACCTCGAGGCGTTTATTGTGGGATGATTGGGATTTGTCTGCTGAATGGAGATGCTATCTTTAATATCGGTATCTGTACCATTCAAAAACTAGGTAATCAGGCTATTTATGGGGCTGGTGGCGGCATTACTTGGGGAGTGCTTGTGATGATGAGTATAAAGAGGCTTGTGATAAGGCTGCGGTTTTATATCGCAATCAACTTGACTTTGACATACTCACAATCGCTAGGGTATCTCATAAGCAAGTGGTGGATTTAGATGAACACATCAAGCGTTTAAAAGAGTCGGTAAGGTATTTTGCTTACCCGTTCTCAAAATAAGATTTTTTAGCAAAGCTGTCTAAGCAGCTTGAGGAGTTAGATGATGCTGACTATCGTTTGCGAATTTTAGTGAAGCAAACTGGTGCTATTCAGTTCCAGCTAGCATAACTTAGAGACCTGCCAGAAAATTATCTGAAAGCTGAGCTGGTTCATCGCAGTGAGTCAATTGACAGTCCGTTTACTTATTTTAAGACGACCTATCGTCTGCATTTACAAAGTTTATCTGGTGAGTCTATCTTTATTTCTAATAAGGGTTATCTGCAGGAAACGACTATTAGTAATCTCATTTTAGAAATTGATGGGAAATGGTATACGCCCTCGGTTGATGTGGGTATTTTAGATGGCATTTGCAGGCAAAAATTAATCAAGGAAGGTCGCATGTTTGAAGCATATTTGACAAAAGATGATTTAAAGAAAGCTAATCACGTTTATGCTTGTAATAGTGTTCGTGGCGTTTATGAAATCACTTTGAATAAATAGCAAAGCTTCTTTTAGAAATCGTTTCTATCGACTTTCCTTGTGCTATAATAGAAGTGTTATTGTAATTTTATAAGAGAAAGGTATATGCGCTAAAAGCTTATCATTGAAAAATTTCGAGGTAAATGTCTCAATCTTATTTTTAATGTCAGCAACTTTTGGTCATAGTAGGACATTCATCAAATGAATTATCAAGAAGCTTTAGATTGGATTCGTGGCAAGTTAAAATTTGGAATCAAGCCTGGATTAGAGCGAATGGCTTGGATGCTTGAAGAACTTGATAATCCTCAGGAAAAGCTTGCCGCTGTCCACGTTGTTGGGACAAATGGTAAAGGATCAGTTACCAGCTATTTACAACACATTTTCTCACTAGCTGGTTATGAAGTTGGGATATTTACGTCACCATATATTGTTGATTTTCGCGAACGTATTAGCTTAAATGGGCAAATGATTTCTGAGGCTGATTTTCTTAAATTGGTGGAGCGCGTTCGCCCTGTTGTGGAGCGTTTATCTGTTGAAACTGACTTAGAACCAGCTACAGAATTTGAAGTTATTACTATTTTAATGTTTGAATATTTTGGGCACATGCACCCAGTTGACATCGCGATTATCGAGGCTGGAATGGGTGGCCTTTACGACTCAACCAATGTTTTCAAAGCCTTAGCGGTTCTTTGCCCATCAATTGGCTTAGATCATCAGAATATTCTTGGGCAGACTTATGCGGAAATAGCTGCGCAAAAAGCAGGGGTTTTAAAAGAAGGAGTTCCATTTATCTTTGCGACTGAGCGTGATGATGTTCGTCAAGTTTTCACTGAGAAGGCAAAAACATGTCATAGCAGCCTTTATGAGTTTGGTAAGGATTTTTCTGCTTCAGAAAATGAAAACGGTTTTGATTATCGTGGTAAAGAAATACTCAATCAAGTTAACTTAGCCATGCCTGGAAAACACCAGATTAGTAATGCAAGTCTAGCGATTACGGCGGCTCTTCAGTTGCGTGAACGTTATCCAAAAGTGACTACGGAAATCATCAAGACTGGTCTAGCTAATACACATTGGGTAGGTCGTACAGAATTAGTCTATCCAAATGTTATGATTGACGGGGCGCATAACAACGAAAGTGTTCAAGCACTGGTTAGTGTTATGCAAAAGTACAAAGATAAGCATTTGCATATTTTATTTGCGGCCATTGACACCAAGCCAATTGATTCAATGCTTGAGTTACTTAGTCAGCTAGCTGATGTGGATGTGACAACTTTTGTTTATCACAATGCACTGCCTTTGGAAAAATACCCAAGCCAATACTATAAAGTAGCCAATTGGCAAGATTGGCTTAAGCAGATTGATTTAGATAGTCAGGATGATTTTTATCTTATTACTGGCTCACTTTACTTTATTTCACAAGTGCGTCCTGTACTTTTGTCAAGACAGCAAAATTAAGCTATAATAGAAAAAATAAAAAGATTGGAAAATAAAATGGCAAATCAAGAAAAACTCGAAGCAGCAGTTTACCAACTCTTAGAAGCTCTAGGAGAAGATCCAAGACGTGAGGGCTTACTAGATACGCCTAAACGTGTTGCAAAAATGTATCAAGAGATGTTTTCAGGCTTGAATGAAGATCCTAAAGATCAATTTACAGCTGTGTTTACCGAAAATCATGATGAGGCTGTTCTCGTCAAAGATATTTCGTTTTACTCAATGTGTGAGCACCACTTGGTTCCTTTTTATGGAAAAGCTCATGTTGCTTATTTGCCAAGTGCTGGTCGCGTAACAGGTCTTAGTAAATTAGCCCGTGCTGTTGAGGTAGCAAGTAAACGTCCACAGTTGCAAGAACGTTTGACTGACCAAGTGGCTACAGCATTGGAAGAAGCTCTTCATCCAAAAGGCATTTTTGTCATGATTGAAGCAGAGCACATGTGCATGACTATGCGTGGTATTAAAAAACCAGGAAGCAAAACGGTGACAACTGTCGCTAAAGGGATTTTTAAAGAAGACCATGAAGAACGTAAGGAAATCCTATCTTTGATTTTAGGAAAATAATTTCTTAAGGTATTGAATTGCTAAGGAGATCATAATGAAAATCGGTAAACATGACATTGATGGCAAAGCTTGTATCATGGGAGTTTTAAATGTTACCCCTGACTCTTTCTCTGATGGTGGTTCCTACACATCAGTTGAGAAAGCGCTTGAGCAAGCAGATAAAATGATTACTGAAGGGGCAAAAATTATCGATGTTGGTGGTGAATCAACTCGACCAGGTTATACTTTTGTTGAGGCAGCAGATGAAATCAATCGTGTCGTACCAGTCATCAAAGCTCTCAAAGAGAAATTTGATGTTTTGGTCAGCATCGATACCTATAAAACAGAAACTGCGCGTGCTGCCTTAGAAGCAGGTGCAGATATCTTGAATGATGTTTGGGCAGGACTTTACGATGGGGAAATGCTTGCGCTTGCTGCTGAAAAAAACGTGCCAATTATTTTGATGCACAATCAAAAAGAAGAAAAGTATGACAATATTACTAAGGAAGTTTGTGACTTTTTAGTAGAACGTGCTAAAGCAGCTTTGGATGCAGGGGTTGCTAAAGAAAACATCTGGATTGATCCAGGATTTGGTTTTGCTAAAAATGAAGCACAAAACATTGAACTTTTGCAAGGCTTGGATGCTGTTTGTCAGCTTGGATACCCAGTTCTTTTTGGTATTTCCCGTAAACGCACAGTAGATTATCTACTAGGTGGCGGGACAGCAGCTCTTGAGCGTGATATGGGAACAGCGGCATTGTCAGCTTGGGCAATTACTAAAGGTTGTCAAATCGTCCGCGTGCATAATGTTGATCTCAATCGCGATATTGTTAAAGTGATTAGCCAACTCGTTTGAAAGGAGTAAGAGGAGAAGAAAGAGTTTGAGAAAAGTATCTCAGACTTTCTTCTTTGTTACCAATAATATGGATAAAATTCATTTAAAAGGATGCCGTTTTTATGGTTACCATGGTGCTTTTGTAGAAGAGCAAACATTAGGGCAAATTTTTGTTGTGGATTGCACCTTGTCGGTTGATTTGACAAAAGCCTCATACTCAGACCGTTTAGAAGATACTGTTCATTATGGTTTAGTTTTTGAAGCTATCAAAAAACAAGTTGAAGAAAATAAATACATTTTGATTGAACGTCTAGCTGGGGCAATTTGCCAGGACATTTTTGAGCAGTTTCTGCCAGTTCAAGCAATTACTTTAAAAATTTCCAAGGAAAATCCACCTATTAATGGGCATTATGATTCTGTTGGTATTGAGCTAGAACGGGAGAGAGTATGATTAGCGTTTATTTAAGTTTAGGCAGTAATATTGGTGATAAAAAAGCCTATCTTGAAGCGGCTCTTGAACGTCTAAATCAACTGCCACAAACATCGCTTGCTGCTGTTTCCTCATTTTATGAAACAGCAGCTTGGGGTAAGACGGACCAAGCTGATTTTTTGAACATTTGTTGTCAATTAAAAACAGAATTAGCTGCTCAGCAATTATTGATAGAGTGTCAACAAATCGAGAAGAATTTGCACCGTGTTCGCTATGAACATTGGGGACCTCGTACAATTGATATTGATATTCTTTTGTATGGCAGCGAGCATATCGTAACAGAAAGCCTTAAGGTGCCGCATCCCTACATGACAGAGCGTGCTTTTGTCCTTGTACCGCTTTTTGAGATTGCTCCGTCACTTGAAATTTGTGGTCATTCTATTACATCTTATTTAAAAACATTAAATCTTGAAGAAGTGCGAAAACTTCAGTCGTAAATATCGTCAAAAGCTGATTTTTTTGTTATAATTAAGGTCGGTTTTATGCCGATTTTTTAGCAGCTTAGTTGCTAATAAAATCATTTGATCATAAATGAGCTAATAGTATTGGTAAGGGTATTAGTTGATTTTAATCGAACGATGACTACAATTTTGATTAATAGTTTTAGAGTTGGAAGAAAATGTTAGAATTTTTATATGATGAATTAAAAGGGATTGATATTCGAGTTAACGAACCCTTAAAAAAATATACTTACACGAAAGTGGGAGGTCCAGCGGACTATCTCGCTTTTCCACGTAATCGATATGAATTGATTCGTATTGTTGAATTTGCTAATAAAAATAATATTCCATGGATGGTGCTTGGAAATGCTAGTAACATCATTGTTCGTGATGGCGGTATCCGTGGTTTTGTTATCATGTTTGACAAATTAAATACAGTCACAGTTAACGGCTATGTGATTGAAGCAGAAGCTGGTGCTAACTTGGTGGAGACAACCCGTATTGCTAAATATCACAGTTTAACAGGTTTTGAATTTGCTTGTGGTATCCCAGGTAGCATTGGTGGTGCAGTCTTCATGAATGCAGGTGCTTATGGCGGAGAAATTTCACATGTCTTGGTATCAGCTCAAGTTCTTACCAAAGAAGGTAAAGTTAAGACAATTGAAGCTCGTGATATGAAGTTTGGTTACCGTCATTCAGCGGTTCAAGATAGCGGTGATATTGTTATTTCAGCAAAATTTGCCCTTAAACCAGGCGACTATGTCTTGATTGAGCAAGAAATGGCACGTTTAACTCACTTACGTGAATTAAAACAACCCCTTGAATACCCATCATGTGGGTCTGTCTTCAAACGTCCAGTCGGACACTTTGCTGGGCAATTAATCACAGAAGCAAACCTTAAAGGACACCGTATTGGTGGCGTTGAAGTTAGTAAAAAACACGCAGGCTTTATGGTAAATGTCGCTGATAGTACAGCTCAAGATTATGAAGATCTGATTGCTTACGTTATTGACACAGTTGAGAAAAATTCAGGCGTTCGTTTAGAGCGGGAAGTTCGCATTATCGGCGAGAAAAAAGATTAAAGAAGCTTCATGGAGGTTTTATGAGAATTGACTAATCCAATTATTGCATTTAAAAACGTATCAAAAGTATTTGAAGATAACGGTACAGTTGTTTTAAAGGATATTAACTTTGAGTTAGAAGAAGGAAAATTTTATACCCTTCTTGGTGCTTCAGGTTCCGGAAAATCAACCATTTTAAATATCATTGCTGGTCTGTTACAACCAACTACAGGTGATGTTTTTCTTGATGGAGAGCGTATCAATGATATTCCAATCAATAAACGTGATGTTCATACCGTTTTTCAAAATTATGCCCTTTTCCCCCACATGAATGTCTTTGAAAATGTCGCTTTTCCTCTAAAATTAAAAAAAGTCGACAAAAAAGAAATTGAACGACGAGTGGAAGAAGCTCTTAAAATGGTACGTTTGGCTGGTTTTGAGAAGCGCCAGATTCAAAAGTTATCTGGTGGTCAGCGTCAGCGTGTCGCGATTGCGCGTGCTATCATCAATGAACCTCGCGTGGTTTTGCTTGATGAACCTTTATCAGCCTTGGATTTGAAGTTGCGTACAGAGATGCAATACGAACTTCGTGAATTGCAACAACGTCTTGGTATTACTTTTGTTTTCGTCACTCACGACCAAGAAGAAGCTTTGGCAATGTCAGACTGGATTTTCGTTATGAATGATGGTGAAATCGTCCAATCAGGTACACCAGTAGATATTTATGACGAGCCAATTAACAATTTTGTGGCAACCTTCATCGGTGAGTCTAATATCATTCCTGGTAAGATGATTGAAGACTATTTGGTTGAGTTTAATGGCAAACGTTTTGAAGCGGTTGATGGTGGTATGCGTCCAAATGAAGCGGTTGAAGTGGTTATTCGTCCAGAAGATCTACAAATCACAATGCCTGAAGAAGGTAAATTACGTGTGAAAGTTGATACCCAACTTTTCCGTGGGGTACACTATGAAATCATTGCTCATGATGAGCTTGGCAACGAATGGTTGATTCACTCAACACGTAAAGCCATCGAAGGGGAAGTCATTGGACTTGATTTTACACCTGAAGATATTCATATCATGCGCTTGAATGAAACAGAAGAAGAATTCGATGCGCGTATTGAAGAATACGTTGAAATGGAAGAGCATGAAGAAGGTTTAATTCATGCCATCGAGGAGGAGCGCAATGAAGAAAAATAATTTCTTCTCGATTCCATATATTTTATGGTTGTTACTGTTTGTCATTGCTCCCGTCATTTTGATTTTATGGCAGTCTTTCTTTGATATCCAAGGGAATTTTACCTTGGATAATTACAAGACGTTCTTTAGTTCTTGGACTTATCTTCGAATGAGTTTTAACTCAGTTTTGTATGCTGCCATCATTACCCTAGTTACTTTGTTGATTTCTTACCCGACAGCTTATTTTTTGACACAGCTTAAGCACAAGCAGTTGTGGTTGATGCTTGTGGTTTTACCAACTTGGATCAATCTGTTATTAAAAGCTTACGCTTTTATGGGGATTTTTGGTCAACACGGTGGCGTTAACGCCTTCTTATCATTTGTCGGTATTGGTCCAAAACAAATTTTATTTACAGATTTTTCATTTATTTTTGTTGCATCTTACATTGAAATTCCATTTATGATTTTACCAATTTTCAATGCTCTTGATGATATTGATACCAATCTCATCAATGCGAGTCACGATTTAGGCGGAAATAGCTTCCAAACCTTTACAAAGGTTGTCTTTCCTTTATCACTAAATGGTGTGAGAAGTGGGGTACAATCAGTCTTTATCCCAAGCCTTAGCTTGTTTATGTTGACTCGTTTGATTGGTGGTAACCGTGTAATTACACTGGGGACAGCAATTGAGCAGCACTTCTTGACAACACAAAACTGGGGAATGGGTTCAACCATCGGTGTGATTTTAATCATGGCAATGCTTGTGATTATGTGGATGACTAAGGAGAGACAAAAATGAAAAAATTTGCGAATTTATATCTAGCTTTAGTCTTTGTTATTCTCTATATTCCAATCGCTTATCTGATTTTCTATTCATTTAATCAAGGCGGTGATATGAATGGCTTCACTGGATTTACCCTAGAACACTATTCAGAAATGTTTGCGGATAGTCGCTTGATGCTTATTCTGATTCAGACATTCTTCTTAGCCTTTTTAAGTTCAATTTTGGCGACAGTGATTGGGACTTTTGGAGCTATTTTCATCTATCAAGCTCGTCGTAAGCACCAACAATCTATTTTATCGATGAATAATATTTTGATGGTGGCACCTGATGTTATGATTGGTGCAAGCTTTTTGATTCTTTTTACGCGCTTGGCAGATATTTTCCATTTTAATCTTGGATTTATGACAGTTTTGCTTAGTCATATTGCCTTTTCAATTCCAATTGTGGTGCTTATGGTCTTGCCACGACTTAAGGAAATGAATGATGATATGATTAATGCAGCTTATGATTTGGGTGCAACGCCATGGCAAATGTTAAAAGAAGTCATGCTGCCATATTTAACACCTGGCATCATTTCAGGCTTCTTTATGGCGTTCACTTATTCCCTTGATGACTTTGCGGTAACTTTCTTTGTTACAGGAAATGGTTTCTCAACTCTTTCTGTTGAAATTTACTCACGTGCAAGACGTGGAATCTCACTTGAGATTAACGCTCTTTCAACCATTGTCTTCATCTTCAGTATCTTGCTGGTAATTGGTTATTACTTTATTTCACAAGATAAGAAGGGAGAAAACAATGCGTAAATTATACACATTTTTCCTAGGGCTTGTTGCGGTAACCTTGATTCTATTTGGTGTTTCAGTTTATATGCAAAAAATATCAAGTTCATCAAGTCAATCTGATAAATTAGTCATTTACAACTGGGGTGATTATATTGACCCAGAAATAATTAAAAAATTCACTAAAGAAACAGGTATCGAGGTTCAGTACGAAACCTTTGATTCTAATGAGTCTATGTATACCAAGATTAAGCAGGGTGGAACAACTTACGACATCACCGTGCCGTCAGATTACATGATTGATAAGATGAGAAAAGAACATTTGCTCATCAAATTAGATAAATCTCAAATCAAAGGCTTAGATAACATCGGTTCAAAATTCATGGGCATGAGTTTTGACAAGCATAATGATTATTCAGTCCCATATTTCTGGGGAACACTTGGTATCGTCTATAATGATACTATGGTTGATAAAGCGCCAGAACATTGGTCAGACTTATGGAAACAAGAATACAAGAATGACATCATGCTGGTTGATGGTGCTCGTGAAGCAATGGGAATTGGTCTTGGAACTCTTGGCTACAGCCTAAATAGCAAATCGATGACTGAGCTAAATGCCGCTTCAAAGAAACTTGATGACCTAACACCAAATATCAAAGCCATTGTCGGTGACGAGATGAAAGGTTACATGATTAATGATGATGCTGCGATTGGAGTCACATTCTCAGGTGAAGCTAGTGAGATGCTTAATTCAAATGAACACCTTCACTACGTGGTACCTAGCGAAGGGTCTAACCTTTGGTTTGACAACTTAGTGATTCCAAAAACAGCTAAGCACATTAAAGAAGCTTACGCTTTTATCAACTTCATGTTGCAGCCTGAAAACGCTGCGCAAAATGCAGAATACATCGGTTATGCCACACCAAATACAGAAGCTAAGAAACTTTTGCCAAATGACATTAAAGAAAATAAAGCTTTCTATCCATCTGAAGAAACCTTTAACCATTTGGAAGTTTATGATAACCTTGGCCAAAAATGGCTTGGTATTTATAACGATTTATACTTACAATTTAAAATGTATCACAAATGATATCAAAAGAGTTTGGAAGAATTTCCGAACTCTTTTTAAATATGCTCGAAATTAGCTTTAAGATTTGATAGAATAGTAGTGGGTTATTTTTTGAAAAATAGTTGAAACTAATATGATATTTTCAATTTGATTAGATCGGAGTTTTAAATGGAAAGTTATCGTAGAGAGTACGAATTTTCGTTATCCTCAATCCTTAGCTTTGTGTGGCGTGGTGTTATTGTAGGATGTGTTTCCGGAAGCATGGTCAGTCTTTTTCGACTCTTGATTGCTAAGATTTTCGCGCAAGTGGTCAAGTGTTATCAACTCTCGCATGAAAATCCAGCTTTACTAGGTTTGATTTTACTAGTGAGTGTGATTGTTGTCATTGCTATTGGATTTTTGGTTAAATCTGATCCAGATATTAAAGGCTCTGGGATTCCTCACGTCGAAGGAGAGTTGAAAGGCTTACTTCATCCTGATTGGTGGTCTGTTCTTTGGAAAAAATTCATTGGCGGTGTCCTAGCCATTTCAATGGGATTCATGCTAGGGCGTGAAGGCCCAAGTATTCAACTTGGGGCAATGGCCGGAAAAGGTGTAGCGAAATCATTGAAAGCACAGCGCATGGAACAACGTGTCTTGATTGCTAGTGGTGCAGCAGCAGGTTTGTCAGCTGCCTTTAATGCTCCAATTGCAGGTCTTCTTTTTGTTGTTGAAGAAATTTATCATCATTTTTCGCGTTTGGTTTGGATTTCAGCGCTGGTTGCGAGCTTGGTTGCCAATTTTATTTCGTTAAATATCTTTGGTTTGACTCCTGTGCTTGCCATGCCAAGTGATCTTGTTATTTTGCCTTTACATCATTATTGGATGCTTTTGCCTTTAGGAGCATTTTTAGGCATAATGGGTTATCTTTACGAAAAAGTAACCTTGAATGCGAATCTATTTTATGACTTCTTAGGCAAAATTTGTCACGTTCCCAATTATTTTTATGGTATTTTTGTGGCTATCTTGATTCTGCCAATTGGTTATTTCTACCCTCAATTATTAGGTGGCGGAAATGGCTTGATTACATCATTGTCAACTAGTCATTTGACTTTTGCAGTGGTTTGCTTGTACTTTCTTATCCGCTTTGTTTGGAGTACGTTTAGTTATGCCAGTGGTTTACCGGGTGGGATTTTCCTTCCGATTTTGACTTTGGGGTCGTTATTAGGTTTTGGTTTTGGTCTAGGCATGCACCAAATTGGCTTTATCAGTACATCTGTCCTTGTTAATTTTCTCGTTCTTGGTATGGCTGGTTATTTTGGTAACAGAAATGGTAGGAGATTTCCGACAACTGATGACTATTGCAGTCGTTACTTTGGTAGCTTACATTGTAATGGATCTTCTAAAAGGTGAGCCAATCTATGAGGCGATGTTGGCAAATTTATCCATTACAAAAGACCGCGAAGTTATTGAACCAACGCTTATTGAGTTAACCGTGTCAGATAAAATCGCTGGCAAACGTGTTCGTGATTTGACTCTTCCTAAAAACGTTTTGATTACAACTCAGATTCATCGCAAGAAATCAGAAGTGGTTTGCGGAAGCACTGTTTTAAATGCTGGTGATACAATTTTCTTGGTGGTTAATGAACCAGAAATTGGAAAAATTCGCAAATTATTGATGTAAATATGTTAATAAAATATTTTTGTATCCCTTTTCATTTTAAGGGGATTTTTGGTAAAATTGATACAGTAAGAGGATTGTTACTGGTTAAGCAGGCAAAACCTAGTGTGCATAGGAAGCATTTGTGCGTAAAAACACAGTGCCTTTTGAGTACGCTAGTTTTGCCTTTTCTTTCTGAATTTTTTTGAGGGAGTAGTAGATAATGAGGATAGATAAAGTCTATAATAACAATCTTGTTTTGGCTAAGGGGGAGGGAGAAGAGATCATCGTCATGGGGAGAGGACTTGGTTTTCAAAAGAAGTCAGGTGACGAGATTGATACTTCTTTAGTTGAAAAAACATTCGTTATGCAAGATAGCTCTACTACACATGAGTTGATGCGTGTTTATATCGACTTGTCACCAGTAGAGATAGAGGTTGTTCTTGATATTATCAAACATAGTCAAGAAGTAATAGAAACTAATTTTGACACAGCATTTTACATTACTCTTGCAGATCATTTGCATTACATACTTCAGCGAAGTCGTGAGAACATCATTGTGCAAAATCCTTTGTCTTGGGAGATTCGTAAATTTTTTTCAAAGAAGTATCAGCTTGGTCGTGATTCCCTTAAGATTGTCTTTGAAAAGCTAGGTGTTATTCTGCCTGATGATGAAGTTTCACCAATTGCACTGCATTTTATTAATGCTCAGAAAGACTCTGGTCTGGTTAAGCAAAGCTATCAAATTTCAAAGATTGTGACAGATATTTTAGGGATTGTTCGTTTGTCTTACAGAAACGTTTTCTGATGAAGATTCTGTCAGCTATAATCGTTTTGTGACTCATATTCAGTATTTTGCGCAACGTGTCGTCAATGGAGTGGTGTAAGGTAAAAATGACTGTTTTTTGTATGAACAAGTGAAGCTGAATTACCCAAAAGCTTTTTCTTGCTCTGAAAAAATCAAGAATTATATCGAAAGCTCACACAATTTTCCAATGAGTCGAGATGAATAAGTCTATATCACCATTCACATTCAACGACTGGAAACAAGTAGTAATTAATCATTAAGAATCTTCTCGACTAAGGTCGGGAGGATTTTTTTAATAAAAATCTTGTGTGAAATTTTTTTGAAAACTTTTGAAAGGTGTTATAATTTCAAGTTTTGAAAGGTGGTCAGCTTTCAGAGATAAATGAAAATGTCAAAAATTGTAAAAAATATCATAAAAGCGCTTTCAAAAAATGTATGCGCACGCTATACCAAGAATTGTTAAAAGGATTGTTACTGATAAGTAGGTAAAACCTAAATAAATACAAGATAGTTTTGGCGTTAGCGCAGATATTGGCGTAGAAAATTGTTTAGTATTTATTTAGATTTTTTCTGTTGTTAGGAAAGAACATTAAGAAAGGAGCCAACTTATGGCTAAAGATTATACTGAATTGGCACAAGATATTGTTGCTCACGTTGGTGGAAAAGACAATATCCTCAAATTAGTTCACTGTGTGACTCGCTTACGTTTCACCTTGAAGGATGAAAGTAAAGCAGATGACGATTATCTCAAACAACGAGATGGTATTGTGACAGTAGTCAAAGCAGGTGGACAATACCAAGTGGTTATTGGAAACCATGTTCCAGATGTCTATGACACTGTTTTAAAAGTTGCCGTTATCCAAGGTGAAGGTGGTATTGATGTTAACGAAGGAGATGTTCCTCAAGGAAATCTCTTCGACTAATTCATTGCTTAGGTTTCTGGACTTTTCCAACCAATGCTAGGAGCTCTTTCTGCTGCTGGTATGATTAAAGGTTTGGTAGCCATTTTAGCAGCAGTAGGAGTGAAGGAAACAAGTGGTCTTTATGTTATTTTAAATGCCGCTGGTGTTAGCTTCTTCCAATTCTTGCCGGTTATCTTGGCATTAACAGCAGCAAAACGTTTCAAAATGGAACAATTCAATGCTTTAGCACTAAGCTTTGCTTTGATTTATCCAAATATTGCAGCAAGTTTCGCAAATGGAAATGTTGATTTCTTAGGACTTCCAGTTATCTTCCCATCATCAAGTTACCTTCAAACAGTTCTTCCAATTATCTTAACAGTTTGAGTTGGTTCAAAAATTGAAAAATTCTTCAAGAAAATCATTCCTGATGTGGTTAAAGTCTTCGTTGTACTATTCTTTGTTATCTTAATCACTGTTCCACTTGCTTATTTGGCAATTGGTCCTGTTATGAACTGGGCATCTAACCCTATCGGTGTTATCTTCACTAATATTTATCGCTTTAGTCTAATTGTCTTTAGTATTTTACTTGGTGCTTTGTGGCAAGTCCTTGTTATGCTTGGTCTTCATTGGGGTCTTGTTCCAATTGCAATTTTGGACTTCTCTACAAAAGGTTGGAGTACATTACTTGTCGGATCAACAGCTATCTGTTTTGCTGAAGCAGATGCCCTTCTCAACATTTTCCTTCGCACAAAAGAAGATAAAGTTAAACAATTGACTATTCTAGCTTTTATCTCAGCTCTCTTTTGGGTTACTGAACCAGTTATTTATGGTATTACACTTCCAATGTGCACACCATTTATCATGACATGTGTGGCTGGAGCTATTCAAGGAGCATTCTTAGGTTTCTCTAACACAACTGCTTACACAATGGGTGGTATGGGACACTTTGCTATCCCATCATACTTCACTCCAAAACATGTTCCTGCAGGAGCAAACACAGATGTAGATAATGTTTGGTATTTCCTTATTGCCATTTTGATGTCATTTGTTCTTGAATTTGTATTGACACAATTGACTAAAATTCCTTATCTTTACGGTGGACCTGATGTTAAATCTGTATGTGGTGACAAAGCGGCAGAACCAGTTGCTGAACTTAAAGAATTAAAACAAGAAATTATTGCAAGCCCAATGATTGGTCAAGTTGTTAAACTTGAAAATGTTCCAGACGAAGTATTTGCGTCTGCTGCTATGGGGAAAGGGATTGCTATTGATCCTATTGACGGTACTGTAGTTGCTCCAGTAGCTGGTGAAATTACTCTTGTCTTCCAACTGGATATGCTATCGGTATGCGTACTGAAAATGGTGCTGAAATCTTGATTCACGTTGGTATGGATACAGTGTCACTTGCTGGTAAAGGCTTCAATACAATTGTTCAAGTTAGTGATAAAGTTGACGCTGGTCAAAAATTACTTGAGTTTGATTTGGCAACAATTGGTGAGGCTAACCTTCCAGTTATCTCACCAGTGATTGTTACTAATTCGACAGAATTTGAAGATATTCTCACAGCACAAGATGTACGTGTTAATATTGGTGACTATCTTCTTACAATACTAGCTTAATAAAAAAAGGACGCTTAAAGCGTCCTTTTTAATGTGCTTAGACATAAGAAAAAAGCTGAGATGAGTCAGCTTTTAATGAGATTTTCTTGCAGGGTTGATTAAGACACGACTTTCTTTTCGTTTACTGAATTGTTTGCGGTATTGACTTGGTGTTAGTTCGTAGTAACGTTTAAATTGTCGGTTGAAATTTGACAAGTTATTAAAACCAACAGCCGTAGCAATTTCAAGAACTGGATTTGAGGTGTTAATCAACATATCGCAAGCTTTGTTCAGGCGAACTTGAATGATGAACTCAGTACAAGAGCTTCCCGTATGTTGTTTAAAGACCGCCATAAAGTGTGTTTTACTATATCCCATGAATTGAGAAAGGTAATCAATAGAGAGATTCTTTTGATAATTGTTATTGATAAAGTCAATCAATTCACGAATCTGTTCATTTTTACGATAAGTATCATCAGTGTGCTTGCGAAGAACGTAACGATAGTAAAAGAGTAAATATAGAAATTCATTAAGTTTTGATTTGAGTAGCAGTTCAAAATGACGTCCTTCGTTTTTTGAAAGCTCAAAAATGGTGAAGAGACATTCTTTGATTTCCTCATAGCCTTCCATTCCTGGTTGAATGCGCGGAACAAATTTATAAAGACTAGTCTGCAAAGGTTGCAAGTAACGAAGACTAACTTGGTCCACAATAGAATAACCAATCATGTCTAAGTGAAAGCGAAAAGTATCAGTGACATGTTTCTGGTTTTCTAACGGGTGAATAGAGTACATCCCATTTGGTCGTATGAGGATAATATCACCTGCTTGACTGTTAAAATAATCGTAATCGATGTGAAAGCGAGCTGAACCTTCATAAATATAATTGATTTCAACTTCTGGATGCCAGTGGAAAAGAACGTCAGGACGTCCGTTTTCAACCACTGTACTGTAATAATCATAAGGTAGAAGGTGCTTGCTTTCATCTATTTTAATTTCGTGAGCTGGATCTGCTTGTTTCATATAATATCCCTTCTAATCATAACATAGTATTAACTACTCTTTTATTATAGCAGAATAACCCGAAAATTGGAAGCGTATTCTAGAAAAGGTTTTCATAAAGATTTTCAAGACTATATCAGATAAAAGTATTATAAATGAGAAGGATAGTGTTAGAATCATTTTTGCTAGCTGATTATAATAGGGATATAAAATCACTTAGCGAGACCTCTTTTTTGATCGTGCTAGCAAGTGATTTTAGAGTCTATGAGACACAATTGTTTATAAATTCAGAAAAGCTCCGCATGGCAAATTAATCTTCTTTGTTAATCGCGGAGCTTATTTGAGTTGAGAAACTTTCGTGAAAGAACTGTTTCTTTTAGATATTTTATCTCAAAAGTAGTAGAATGAAAGGGTAAACATAATGTTAATTTAGTCATTCAAGGAGGAATTAATCATGGAAGAATTGAAAAAAGTTCTCTTAGCCGGTATTGGTTTGACGTCTATGACTTTGGAAAAAGCTGACGCTTTTGTAAAAGAGTTAGTCAAAAAAGGACGCCTCACTGTTGGCGAAGGAAAAGAATTGCAGTCTGAACTAAAACGTCGAAGTGAAGACGAAGCACAAGCTTTTTTAGATCAATTAAATGCTAAAACAAAACCTGTTCAATATGCTACCAAAGAAGATGTTTCTCGTCTTGAAGACAAAATTGACGCTCTTTTGAAGAAGTCAAATATCTTAAATTAGAAATTATTGGTGGGTTATGTCAGGTAGACGCTTAAGAGAAATCATTGGTGCCTTTAGTTCAGTAGGGTTAACCTCTTTAATCGAAAAAGGAAAAGCAGCAGAAGATAAATCAACGCCTCGTGAGCTTCGCTTAGCGTTTGAAAAATTAGGACCAAGTTTTGTTAAAATTGGTCAGATCCTTTCGACAAGAAGTGATATTTTCCCAGAAGCTTATGTTAGAGAATTGAGCAAGTTACAGAGCAATGTACTTCCACTTCCAACGGAATTGGTCATGGAAGCCATTGAGGCTGAGCTTACTGGTCCTGTTTCTGCGTATTTTTCTGAAATCAGACCTGAGCCACTTGCTAGTGGCTCAGTTGCTCAGACGCATCGAGCTCGTTTGCTAAATGGGAAAGATGTTATTATCAAAATTCAACGCCCAAATCTGCCAGAAATTATCGAAGAAGACTTGACACTTTTGATTCGCCTTTCAAGACGTATCCCAAAAGCATTCCTTCCAATGGTAGACTTACCAGAGGTTTTGCAGCAAATCAAAGAAAGCTTGACACGTGAAATTGATTTTCGCAATGAAGCACAAGCAATGATTACCTTTGCTGAATTGAACCAATCAAGTAAATGTATTGCCAGTCCAGAGGTGTATGGTGAGTTTACGACGCCACGATTGATTGTTGAAGATTACGTCTCAGGGATTCCAATCAATCACTATGATGAGTTAATCAAGGCGGGTTATGACCTTGGAGATATCGGTCGAAAACTCATGCTTAGCTTCATTAAGCAAGTCTTTAAAGATGGATTTTTCCATGGAGACCCTCACCCAGGTAATCTTTTTATCTCAGACGATAAGATTTATTTTATTGATTTTGGGATTATGGGAAAACTTGATAATGGCATGCGCGTGGCCTTAAATGATATTCTTTATAGCTTTACAGCACAAGACATCGAAGGTATGATGAAAGGTATTTTGTCTATCACAAGCTTTGACACGTCCATGAACAAGTCAACGCTTGCCCAAGATGTGGAACGCATGCTGGCCAAATATTCTAGCCTAGATATTGGTGTCTTGTCTATCACAGATTTGATTGAAGATTTGTTAAATGTCTTTGTCAAAAACGGACTCAAAGCGTCACCACAGATTACCATTTTAGAAAAAGCTGCTCTGCAAATTGAAGGCATTTTCCGTGAATTAGCTCCAGAAGTTGACCTCATGACCCTTGCTAAGAATTATTTCCTAGAAAATATGGGACCTGACATGCTTAAGCAAGCTTTGAACAAAGAAACCTTGCTTATCGAGCTATTTTATCAACTAAAAAATGGTAAGAATATCCCGCGTCGTCTCAATCAACTCTTGGAACAAGTCTTAAATGGACGTATTTTAGTTAACCATGATTTATACGATTACACCAACCGTATTAAGTTTTTTAATCGTGTGGTTAACCGCTTTGTTTTGAGTTTGCTCTTTTTTGCCGTATTGATAAGTGCTGTGATTTTGAGTTTTAATCAAAACTTAGAAATCCTATCAAATGGCCTTTTTGTCTTAGCTTTGTTGCTCTTTTTGTGGGACTTAGTCCTCATTCTCAAAAAATGAAAAACTAACTAGATAGAAGGAATTTCCTAATGACTTAGGAAATTTTTTCTATTTTTATTTTTGTAACCGCTTGCTATAATGACAGTGTATTAAACAAGGAGGATATGTAATGGCTAAGTTACCAGATAATTTTTTGTGGGGTGGTGCAGTTGCTGCTCACCAACTTGAAGGTGGATGGAAAGAAGGAGGAAAAGGACTCAGTGTTGCTGACGTGATGACAGCTGGTCGTCATGGTGTTCCTCGTGAAATCACTGACGGTGTGGTTGAAGGTAAATATTATCCAAACCATGAGGCTATAGATTTTTACCATCGTTATAAAGGAGATATTGCACTTTTTGCTGAAATGGGATTTAAGTGCTTCCGAACATCGATTGCCTGGACACGTATTTTCCCCAAAGGTGATGAGTTAGAGCCCAATGAAGAAGGTTTGCAATTTTATGATGATCTTTTTGATGAGTGCTTGAAGTATGGAATTGAACCTGTAATTACGTTATCTCATTTTGAGATGCCTTATCATTTGGTTACAGAATACGGTGGGTGGAAAAATCGAAAATTGATTGATTTTTTTGTTCACTTTGCGGAAGTCGTATTCAAACGTTATAAAGATAAAGTTAAATACTGGATGACCTTTAATGAAATCAACAATCAGGCCAATTACCAGGAAGATTTTGCTCCATTTACGAACTCTGGTATTGTATATGAGGAAGGTGACGACCGAGAAGCTATCATGTATCAAGCAGCACACTATGAGTTAGTAGCTTCTGCTCGAGCAGTAAAAATTGGTCATGAAATTAATCCAGATTTTCAAATTGGTTGTATGATTGCCATGTGTCCTATTTATCCTGCAACTTGTAACCCTAAAGATGTTTTAATGGCTATGAAGGCTATGCAAAAACGTTATTACTTTACTGATGTACATGTTTTGGGTAAATATCCTGAACACATTCTCAAGTATTGGGAACGTAAAGGAATCTCAGTTGATTTTACAGATCAAGATAAAGAGGATTTACTTGAAGGAACAGTAGACTATATTGGATTTAGTTACTACATGTCATTCGCTATCGATTCTCATCGTGAGAATAATCCTTATTTCGATTACCTTGAAACAGAAGATTTGGTTAAAAATAATTATGTTCAGGCATCTGAGTGGGAGTGGCAGATTGACCCAGAGGGCTTACGTTATGCATTAAACTGGTTTACTGATCACTATCATTTGCCATTATTCATTGTTGAAAATGGTTTTGGTGCTATAGACCAAGTTGAAGCAGATGGCATGGTTCATGATGATTATCGAATTGATTACCTAGGTGCTCATATTCGTGAAATGAAAAAAGCTGTAGTTGAAGATGGCGTTGATTTAATGGGATATACTCCTTGGGGCTGCATAGACCTAGTTTCAGCTGGTACCGGTGAGATGAGAAAACGTTACGGATTTATCTATGTGGATAAAGATGATGATGGACAAGGGACCTATGAACGCTCACCAAAGAAATCATTTAATTGGTATAAAGAAGTTATTGCATCTAATGGTGCAACGGTGGAATAAAACTAAGAAGCTGGGCGTATTCCCAGCTTCTTTAGTAAACATAGGAGAATAAATATGATTGGTAGCATTGCAGCAATTTTAACAACATTTGCCTTTTTGCCCCAAGTTGTGCGTGTGGTAAAAACAAAAGATACTGAATCAATTGCCTTAGGGATGTATGTTATGCAAGTCATTGGCATCGCTTTGTGGCTTGCCCATGGAATTCATATTGGAGACTTACCTTTGATTTTGGCTAATAGTGTTTCGTTTTTGCTATCTGGTATTATTTTGATTTATAAATTGAAGTACAAATAATTATTTTCCGTATCGTTGAGGAAAAATCAGCAATGGTAATTGTAAGCGCTTTATTTTATAATTATAGTGTAACTAAGAAATAGCCCAATCAGGTATCAATTTGATGGGATTAGATTAAAGGAGAAAATCTTATGGCAAAAGCATTGATTATTTGTGCAGCAGGAATGTCTTCATCACTCATGGCAAAGAAAACAACTGAATTTCTAAAAGGGAAAGGTCAGGATATTGAGGTTGATGCTATTAGTGCTACTGAAGGTGGAAAAGCTATTGCAGCATCAGAATTTGATTTATACCTTGTAAGTCCTCAAACAAAAATGTATTTTAAACAGTTTGAAGAGGCAGGGGCTAAAGTCGGAAAACCAGTTGTTCAAATTCCACCACAAGCTTACATTCCAATTCCAATGGGAATTGAAAAAATGGCTAATTTAATTGTAGAAAACATCTAATCTTCGTTAAATAAATAGTGTAAAAAATAGATATTAGTTAATATTATCTGTTGACTAGATTATAAATAATTCATAATGTAACTTATGCTCGATAAAAAGAAGTAAAGGTGTGAAAATATCCTATAATAGAAGGTGAATATATCATTTTTAGGAGGATATGTGATTGTCAAAAACTAGGGAAAAAAGCATCCTTCAATTCTTGATAAAGCATAGGGAACGTTATGTTACGAGTAAAGAGCTTGCTGAATACTTGTCCTGCTCGGATAGGACTGTACGTAATCACTTAAAATCAATTGATCAAACCTTAAACCTTCAAGGTGTTAGCTTAGTATCAAAACAAGGACAAGGTTATAGACTGTTTTTTGAAAGCCAAGAAGCTTGTCAAACGTTTCGTCTAATCTATGAATTAGGGGATGATTACAATACAAAAGCGTCTATGTCCAAAGGTGATGATCGGCTAGCTTTCATTTTAAATAAGCTCTTGTTTGAACAGGTTCCAGTTCATTTTGATGATTTAGTTGAGGAGCTATATGTTAGTCGCTCAACCTTGTCTAATGATTTTAAAAAGATACGCCAGATGCTAGCTGAGTATAACCTAACTATAGAAAGTAGAGCGAATAAAGGTGTCTACGTTTACGAACGCAAATACGGTGATAAATCAGTCGTTGTTTTCCTGAATGGAAACGACCGGGAACAGACCATTGACCTGGTTCCTTACCAAGAAATACTTCCTGCCTCATCTGCTTTCGATTTATTGACAGAGAAAAAGGTTGAATTAAGAAATGAATTAACACTTCCAAGTCGTGGAATATACCTTTTATCCTTTTAATAAGTTCACTTCGACTTATATTTATCAGAATACAGAAAAGAAATAAACCACTGTAAAACAAAACATTAACATTAATATAAACTTGTATTTTTATTCTAGACAACCCAAAGTCTCAAGATGGTTGCTATATTTGCAATATCCGGAACAGAGCGGAGTAAAAATATTAGTTAGCTTATAATTTAATACCATAAATAGAATGAAAAAGAGAAAGATTTTATCGCTCATCGCATTCCTTTGCATCTCATTCATTGCGAATGCCCAACAGAAATTAACCTCACCGGACAACAATCTGGTAATGACCTTCCAAGTAGACTCAAAAGGTGCCCCAACGTATGAACTGACGTATAAGAACAAAGTGGTAATCAAACCCAGCACTCTCGGACTGGAACTGAAGAAAGAAGATAATACCAGAACCGACTTCGACTGGGTGGACCGCAGAGACCTGACAAAACTTGACTCAAAGACCAACCTGTACGACGGCTTCGAAGTAAAGGATATCCAAACGGCTACTTTTGATGAAACCTGGCAACCGGTTTGGGGAGAAGAAAAAGAAATCCGCAATCATTATAACGAACTGGCAGTCACCCTGTATCAACCCATGAATGACCGTTCTATCGTTATCCGTTTCCGTCTGTTCAATGACGGTCTGGGATTCCGTTATGAATTTCCTCAGCAGAAGTCACTCAATTACTTCGTGATCAAGGAAGAGCATTCTCAGTTTGGCATGAACGGCGATCATATCGCTTTCTGGATACCGGGTGACTATGATACGCAGGAATATGACTACACCATTTCCCGCTTATCAGAAATCAGAGGGCTGATGAAAGAAGCGATCACTCCGAACTCTTCTCAGACTCCTTTCTCACAGACAGGCGTACAAACTGCACTGATGATGAAAACGGATGATGGCTTATACATCAATCTTCATGAAGCCGCTTTGGTTGATTACTCATGTATGCACCTCAATCTGGACGACAAGAATATGGTATTCGAATCCTGGTTGACACCGGATGCCAAAGGAGACAAAGGGTATATGCAGACTCCCTGCAACACACCTTGGCGTACGATTATCGTGAGCGATGACGCCCGCAATATCCTCGCTTCACGTATCACTCTCAACCTGAACGAACCATGCAAGATAGCGGATGCCGCTTCTTGGGTAAAACCCGTGAAATATATCGGCGTATGGTGGGACATGATCACAGGAAAAGGCTCATGGGCTTACACCGACGAACTGACCAGCGTAAAACTCGGTGAAACGGATTACTCCAAAACAAAACCGAACGGCAAACATTCTGCCAACACAGCCAACGTGAAACGTTACATTGACTTTGCAGCCGCTCACGGATTCGATGCAGTACTGGTTGAAGGCTGGAACGAAGGCTGGGAAGACTGGTTCGGCAACAGCAAAGACTATGTGTTTGATTTCGTGACTCCTTATCCCGACTTCGATGTGAAGGAAATCCACCGCTATGCAGCCAGCAAAGGAATCAAAATGATGATGCATCACGAGACTTCCGCTTCTGTACGCAACTACGAACGCCACATGGACAAAGCCTACCAGTTTATGGCAGACAATGGATACAACTCTGTAAAGAGCGGTTATGTAGGCAACATCATCCCCCGCGGCGAACATCACTACGGACAATGGATGAACAATCACTACCTGTATGCAGTGAAGAAAGCCGCCGATTACAAAATCATGGTGAATGCACACGAAGCAACCCGCCCTACCGGTATCTGCCGTACATATCCGAATCTGATCGGTAATGAATCCGCCCGCGGTACAGAATATGAATCATTCGGAGGCAACAAAGTATATCATACAACGATTCTGCCTTTCACACGCCTGGTTGGCGGTCCGATGGATTACACTCCCGGCATCTTCGAAACGCATTGCAACAAGATGAATCCGGCAAATAATTCTCAGGTACGTTCTACCATTGCACGCCAGTTGGCACTATACGTTACCATGTACAGTCCTTTGCAGATGGCTGCCGACATTCCGGAAAACTACGAACGTTTTATGGACGCTTTCCAGTTCATCAAAGACGTAGCTCTCGACTGGGACGAAACGAACTATCTGGAAGCAGAACCGGGAGAATACATCACAATTGCCCGTAAGGCAAAAGGTACGGACGACTGGTACGTAGGCTGCACAGCCGGTGAAAACGGTCATACCTCCAAACTCGTATTCGACTTCCTGACTCCGGGCAAACAATACATCGCTACCGTCTACGCGGATGCCAAAGATGCCGACTGGAAAGAGAACCCGCAGGCTTATACCATCAAGAAAGGTATTCTGACGAATAAGAGCAAGCTGAACCTGCACGCAGCTAACGGAGGCGGATACGCTATCAGCATCAAAGAGGTAAAAGATAAATCAGAGATAAAAGGTATCAAAAGATTATAAAGACAGAGAAATTATTATTCGGTAAAAGAGAGTGTTTTCGAGCACTAAAAATGATGACGAAGAGAAGGTTTTCAATAGGTATTTCTTAAGAGAGAATGAATAGAGATTTTACAATTAACTTTAAAGACAAAAACATGAAAAAAGGAAACTTTATGTTCAAGGTCCTGCTTACGCTTATAGCCGGAATATTCTTGTCCGTTGACGCATTTGCTCAACAAATAGCCGTCAAAGGAATGGTAAAAGACGCAACAGGCGAACCGGTTATCGGTGCCAATGTTGTGGTGAAAGGCACTACCACCGGAACGATTACCGATTTCGATGGCAACTTCCAGTTGTCTGCCAAGCAAGGCGATATAATAGTAGTTTCATTTATCGGGTACCAGCCGCAGGAACTTCCCGTCGCCGCACAAATGAATGTAATACTGAAAGACGATACGGAAATACTGGACGAAGTAGTAGTCATCGGTTACGGTCAGGTGAAAAAGAACGATATGACCGGTTCGGTAATGGCTATCAAGCCCGATGAACTAAGTAAAGGTATTACGACGAATGCTCAGGATATGTTATCCGGTAAAATTGCCGGTGTCAGCGTGATCTCCAATGACGGTACACCGGGCGGTGGTGCACAAATCCGTATTCGTGGCGGTTCTTCATTGAATGCAAGCAATGACCCGCTGATCGTTATTGACGGTCTGGCTATTGACAACGAAGGTATCAAAGGGATGGCAAACGGTTTGTCAATGGTTAACCCTGCGGACATCGAAACCCTTACTGTACTGAAAGATGCCTCTGCAACTGCCATTTACGGTTCGCGTGCATCCAATGGTGTTATTATTATCACCACCAAGAAAGGAAAGAATGGACAAGCTCCCAGCGTAAGCTATAACGGTTCCGTATCCTTCTCCAAAACTCAAAAGCGTTATGATGTACTGAGCGGAGACGAATACCGCGCTTATGCCAACCAGTTATGGGGTGACAAATTACCGGCAGATTTAGGAACCGCCAATACAGACTGGCAGGACCAGATATTCCGTACCGCTGTCAGCACCGACCATCATGTTTCTATCAACGGAGGATTCAAGAACCTGCCTTACCGTGTATCTTTAGGTTATACAGACGATAATGGTATTGTGAAAACATCCAACTTCCGACGCTTCACTGCTTCCGTGAACCTGGCTCCTTCCTTCTTTGAAGATCATCTGAAGTTCAACATCAATGCCAAATTCATGAACGGTAAAAACCGCTATGCCGATACAGGTGCCGCCATTGGCGGGGCATTGGCCATCGACCCTACCCGTCCGGTTTATTCTAACGAAGACCCTTACCAGTTTACAGGCGGCTACTGGCAGAATATTAATTCTACCACAGGTTTCAGCAATCCGGACTGGAGATATACGTCCAATCCGAACTCTCCCCAAAATCCGCTGGCTGCACTGGAACTCAAAAATGACAAGGCAAACAGCAACGACTTTGTTGGAAATGTAGACGTTGACTATAAGTTCCATTTCCTGCCTGACCTCCGTCTGCACGCAAGCATAGGTGGAGAATATGCGGAAGGTACGCAGACCACGATTGTTTCTCCATACTCATTCGGCAATAATTATTATGGTTGGAATGGCGACGTAACCCAATATAAATACAACCTTTCGTACAACATATATGTACAGTATATCAAGTCTTTGGGTGCAAACGACTTTGACATCATGGTCGGTGGTGAAGAACAGCACTTCCATCGCAACGGATTTGAAGAAGGACAGGGTTGGGACTCCTATACACAAGAACCCCATGACGCCAAATTGCGCGAACAGACAGCTTATGCAACCAGAAATACACTGGTCTCTTACTTCGGCCGTCTGAACTACTCCCTGCTGAACCGTTACTTGTTTACCTTTACCATGCGTTGGGATGGCTCGTCACGTTTCTCCAAAGACAACCGCTGGGGTACATTCCCATCATTGGCACTGGGATGGAAGATTAAAGAAGAAAACTTCCTGAAAGACGTAAATGTCCTGTCTGATCTGAAATTACGTTTAGGCTGGGGTATTACCGGTCAGCAAAACATAGGTGATGATTTTGCTTATCTTCCTCTGTATGTAGTCAATAACGAGTATGCCCAGTATCCTTTTGGCGATACGTATTACTCTACTTCCCGCCCGAAGGCTTTCAATGAGAACCTGAAATGGGAAAAGACGACCACATGGAACGCCGGACTGGACTTCGGATTCCTGAATGGAAGAATCACAGGTGGCATCGACGGATACTTCCGTAAAACGGATGACCTGCTGAACAGCGTTAAGATTCCCGTAGGAACTAACTTCAATGCCCAGATGACACAGAATATCGGTTCACTGGAAAACTACGGTATGGAATTTTCTATCAATGCCAAACCGATTGTGACTAAGGACTTCACTTGGGACCTCAGCTATAACATTACATGGAACCACAATGAAATCACCAAGTTGACAGGTGGCGACGACAGCGATTATTACGTAGAAGCAGGCGATAAGATTTCCAGAGGTAACAATACCAAGGTACAGGCGAATAAAGTAGGTTACGCTGCCAATTCCTTCTACGTTTACCAGCAGGTATACGACGAAAATGGCAAACCTATTGAAAATATGTTTGTTGACCGTAACGGAAACGGAACGATAGACAGCGGAGACAAATATATCTACAAAAAACCGGCAGGCGATGTTTTGATGGGACTGACCTCCAAAATGCAGTATAAGAACTTTGACTTCAGCTTCTCCTTACGTGCCAGTCTGAACAACTATGTGTACTATGACTTCCTGAGCAACAAAGCCAACGTCAGCACTTCGGGACTGTACTCCAATAATGCATACAGCAACACCAGTGCCGAAGCCGTCGCACTCGGTTTCAGCGGACAAGGTGATTACTACATGAGCGACTATTTTATACATAACGCATCATTCTTACGTTGTGATAACATCACGTTAGGTTATTCTTTCCAGAATCTGTGGAAAACTCAAACCTACAAAGGTGTTGGCGGACGTGTATATGCTACTGTACAGAATCCGTTCATTATCAGTAAGTACAAAGGCCTTGATCCGGAAGTAAAAAGCGGTATCGACGCCAATCCATATCCCAGAGCGATGACTTTCTTATTAGGTTTAAGTCTGCAATTCTAACATTCATTAAATCAATTTATCATGAAAACAAAATATATCAAACAGCTATTTTCAGCCGCACTGATCGCAGTTCTCTCTTCGGGAGTAACTTCATGTATCAACGATCTGGATATTAGTCCCATCGACCCTCAGACAGGAGGTAGTTTCGACCAGCAGGGAGTATTTGTGAAAGGATATGCCATGCTGGGTGTAACCGGACAAAAGGGTATCGACGGTTCTCCTGACCTCGACGGACAGGACGAAGGCGAATCCGGTTTCTATCGTACCACTTTCAACTGCAACGAACTGCCTACCGACGAATGTCTTTGGGCATGGCAGGAGAATCAGGACATCCCCCAGCTTACAAGTATTAGCTGGAGTCCTTCCAGCCAGCGCACAGAGTGGGTTTACGTCCGTTTGGGATATGACATCACACAATACAACTTCTTCCTCGACCAGACCGAAGGCATGACAGATGCAGAAACACTGCGCCAACGTGCGGAAATACGTTTCCTGCGTGCCCTCCATTATTGGTACTTCCTCGATTTGTTCGGTAAAGCTCCGTTCAAGGAACACTTTAACAATGACTTGCCTGTCGAGAAGAAAGGTACGGAACTCTATACCTACATTCAGAATGAACTGAACGAAATTGAAGGTGATATGTATGAACCTCGTCAGGCTCCCTTCGGACGTGCAGACAAAGCCGCCAACTGGTTGCTCCGCGCACGTTTGTACCTGAACGCAGGCGTATATACTGGACAAACCGATTATGCAAAAGCGGAAGAATATGCCAGCAAAGTGATTGGCTCAGCATATAAGCTATGTACAAATTACAGCGAACTGTTTATGGCCGATAACGACGAGAATGAAAATGCCATGCAGGAAATCATTCTGCCTATCCGTCAGGATGGAGTAAAGACACGTAACTATGGCGGTTCAACTTATCTGGTTTGTGGTACTCGTGTAGCCGGTATGCCCCGTATGGGAACAACGAACGGTTGGTCCTGTATCTTTGCCCGTGCCACAATGGTAAAGAAGTTCTTCTCCAATCTCGAAGATGTGCCGATGCTGCCCGCCGATGTTGAGATTCCGACCAAAGGCTTAGATACAGATGAGCAGATCGATGCTTTCGATGCAGAATATGGCATCAGAACAGAAGACATGATCAAAGCTGCCGGTGACGACCGTGCCTTGCTATACTCTGGTGTAGGAGGCGGCAGACGCAAGATTCAGACAGATGCGATCAGCGGATTCACCGATGGCTTGTCGATTGTAAAATGGCAGAATTACCGCTCTGACGGAAAACCTGTCAGCCATGCTACTTATCCTGACACAGACATTCCTTTGTTCCGTCTGGCAGAAGCATACCTGACACGTGCGGAAGCCATTTTCCGCCAGGGAGGAGACGCCACAGGAGACATCAATGAACTTCGCAAACGCGCCAACTGCACAAGAAAGGTACAAACCGTAACCGAACAGGAACTTATCGACGAATGGGCACGCGAGTTCTATCTGGAAGGTCGCCGTCGTTCAGACTTGGTTCGTTTCGGTATGTTCACAACCAATAAATATCTTTGGGACTGGAAAGGTGGAGCAATGAACGGAACATCTGTCGCTTCATACTACAACAAATATCCTATCCCTGTATCGGATATCAACAATAACAGGAATATGTCACAAAATGAAGGCTATAAATAACCAAGAGTTCATCCTTATATAAAAGAATGCCATTATGAAAAAAATATCCAACATATTACTCGCTGTCACCTTCGCACTGCCTCTATTTACAGCCTGCGAAACAGACAATGACAGCAATCCGATCCTGAACGAACCCGATACATTCACGCTCAATACGCCCGCGTATGCAGCCAACAATGTATATGACCTGAAGAATGCCCAAACTGTAGAACTCACTTGTTCGCAACCGGACTACGGTTTTCCGGCAGCTACCACCTACACGGTACAAGCTTCATTTGAACAGGATTTCCTAGAAGCGACAGATGAGAGCAAAGCCAACTATACAGTGTTGGAAAGCACCTCCCCGACAGCAAAGATCAATGTGGATGCTTCCGAACTCAACAATGCGCTTCTCGACTTGTGGACGGCCGTGAACGGAGAGCAGGCAGAACTCCCTACCAAACCGGTAGCTGTATATATCCGCCTGAAAGCCAACATCACAAGCAGTGGAAAAGGAGTATGTCTTTCCAATGTGATTGAGTTGCCCAACGTTCTGATTTCCAAGAGCACCAGCTCATTGACACCTCCCAAGACGATGTTCATTGTAGGTTCCATGCTGGATGCCGACTGGAAAGTATGGAAACCAATGGCGGGTGTCTACGGTATGGACGGTCAGTTCTATTCAATGATTTACTTCGATGCCAACTCCGAGTTCAAGTTCGGAACAAAGGAAAACGAGTATATCGGTATTAACGACAACCGCGTGACGGTTACCGACAAAGCCGGAGCAGGAGTCAGCGGCAGTGACAACTTCGTCGTAGAAAACGCCGGATGGTATCTCTTCTACGTCAAAGCGGCTGTCAAAGGGGATGATTATCAGTTTACCATTACCTTCTATCCGGCTGAAGTATATTTGTTCGGTAACACCACCGGCGGTTCGTGGGCATTCACCGACGAATGGAAGTTTGCGGTTCCCGCTACCAAAGACGGCAACTTCGTATCTCCTGCCATGACTGCAAGCGGAGAAGTCCGTATGTGCTTCAAGACAGACCTCGACTGGTGGAGAACTGAGTTTACACTCCACGACGGTGAAATCTTCTATCGTGATTTCAACCTTATTGACAGTTGGACAGAAAAGGGAGACGGTTATTCCATACAGGGTTCAGCCGGCAATGTGATCCATCTGAACTTCACGGCAGGTACAGGAGAAAAGAAGTAATTAACTTTAAAAAGAACGATTCATCATGAAAAAACATTTAATATACACAGGGATGTTTCTGGCAGCAATCGGATTTTCTGCCTGTAATGAAGATTTCAAGGACTGGGCTGATCCCCAGTCCAATCCCCAGGAAGAGTCGGCGGGACAGTTGACTGCAACTTTCACAGCAGGCAAGGACGCCAGCATCGTCATGGACGCGGCCACAGCCGATTCCGTAGAAATCGCAAAGTTAAGCTCGACCACAGCCGAAGAAGGCAGTAAGATCGCTGTCAACTCTTTGACACTGAATGAGAATCACACCATTCCATTTTCCATGACGGAAGACCATGTCTTTAAAGTAGCCTTGGCACAACTGGACAGTGTGACGCAGGAAGCCTACAAAAGCCGTGCAAGCGTGGTACGTGAATTGAAAATCTCTATCAATGCTTCTGCCGTAACTCCTTCCGGTGAAGGTATTCAACTGGTGGGAAATGAAGTAAGCATCACCTTGCAGCCTGCCACAACTCCGGCTGTTGATCCCGACGGCTATTATATAGTCGGTGATTTCACAGGCTGGGACGGTAACAGTGCCCAACAGATGAAGAAGGACGCTCTCGATGAAAACCTGTATATACTGGAAGCAGAAATAGAAAGTACTTCGAACTTCAAGATTTTCCCGGCTTCAGCTATTAACGGAAACGACATAGACTGGACCAAAGCCTTGGGAAGTAGTGTAGATGGTGATGACTCCGGTGATAATTTTGTTAGCGGGACGAATGCAGGAGCCATTAATACAGCACTGGACGGTAAAATCAAAATCTCGTTCGATGCCTTCAACTACCGTTTTACAGTGAAAGACAACAGTGCGCCCACCGAACTTTACATGACTGGCAGCGCATACAACTGGGGAACTCCTGCCGGTGATCCGAATGCTTGGAAAGCACTTGTTCCGGTCAACGGAACGAAAGGAACTTTCTGGGGAATCTTCTATTTCGCTGCTAACGATCAGGTGAAATTTGCACCGCAAGCCAACTGGGGCAATGACTTCGGTTTTGTAGATGCTATCTCACAGGAATCCAAAGACCTTGCCGGATTATCGGACGAGGGCGGCAATTTGAAAGTCGGTATAGCCGGCTGGTACTTAGTATACGTCTCCGTTATCGGTGATGATAAAGTGATAGAATTTGAAAAGCCGAATGTATATCTGATGGGCGATACCTCATACAACGGTTGGGATGCGCAACTGGTAGAACAGGACTTATTTACCGTGCCCGGAACGGCTGATGGTGAATTTGTTTCTCCGGCATTCCTGAAAGATGGCGCAGTACGAATCTGCGTAAATCCGAAAGCTGTCTCTGCCGGCGACTGGTGGAAAACAGAGTTTATCATCTTCGACGGACAAATAGCTTATCGGGGCAACGGCGGTGACCAAGCTGCGGTACAAGGTAAAACCGGACAAAAGGTTTATCTGAACTTCGGCAACGGAACAGGCCGTATCGAATAATACTACAAGAAATCAAGGAAACAGGCAATGGCCGTCGCGAATACAATGAAATCGGGGCGGCTACTGTTTTTTAAGAAACTACACTTATTGTCTTTAATACATCATCATTATGAATAAACATCTCCACTTTTTATCTCTTTTGTGGTTGTCAATGCTCATGGCATTCATGACCGCTTGCAGCGATGACAAAAATATCACCGACCCTGCTCCGGAACCCGAACCGCCCGTCGAAGGGCAATGGACCGCACTTACCGCCTCTCCCGACACATGGGACGAGACCAAACGGGCAGACATCTCCTACCAATTACTGCTCTATTCCTTCGCCGACAGCGACGGAGACGGATATGGAGACCTGAATGGCGTCACCCAAAAGCTGGACTATCTCAACCAACTAGGCGTGAAAGCCCTCTGGCTCTCTCCCATCCACCCCTGTATGTCTTATCACGGATATGACGTCACAGACTACACCAAAGTCAATCCGCAGCTCGGCACAGAAAGCGACTTCGACCGTCTGGTTACAGAAGCCCACAACCGAGGCATCAAGATTTATCTGGACTACGTAATGAACCACACCGGCACTGCCCACCCGTGGTTCACCGAAGCTAGTTCATCATCCGAAAGCCCGTATCGCAATTATTATTCTTTCTCTGAAGACCCGAAAACAGATATCGCAGCAGGCAAAATCGCCATGATCACCCAAGAAGGAGCAGCCGGATACAATGCCGCAGAATGGTTTCAGGTTTCTGACGAGACCGCTGCCGTGAAAGGACTGCTGAAATTTACACTGGACTGGAGCAACGCACCTTCCCCCATCCTTGTCGTTTCCACAGGCACCAAAGCAGACGAGGATAATCCAGACACAGGTACCGACAACGCCAAATACTTATACTACGGAGAAGACATCTGTAAAAAGTTTTATGACAAAGGAAACAACATCTATGAACTCACCGTCGACTTTGAGTCCACTTGGGGGCTTCTGATCCGTACTAGCAATGCTTCTTTCTGGCCATCCGGAACAAAATACGGCGCCTCTTCCTCGTCCGAGAAACTCGCGCTGAACAAGGATTTCAAACTGACCAACGCCGGCAACCCTGCCAACATCATGTTCGACAGCCAGCAGATCACCTATTTCCATTCTCATTTCTGCACCGACTGGTTTGCCGACCTTAACTACGGCCCTGTAGACCAGGCAGGCGAATCACCGGCATATCAGGCAATAGCAGACGCCGCCAAAGGATGGATCGCCCGTGGTGTGGACGGCCTCCGCCTCGACGCCGTGAAGCACATCTACCACAGTGAGACCAGCGAAGAAAATCCTCGTTTCCTGAAAATGTTCTATGAAGATATGAACGCCTATTACAAACAAAAAGGACATACGGACGACTTCTATATGGTAGGCGAAGTGTTATCGGAATACGATAAAGTAGCTCCTTATTATAAAGGTCTGCCCGCCCTTTTTGAATTTTCCTTCTGGTATCGTCTGGAATGGGGAATCAATAATAGTACCGGATGTTATTTTGTCAAAGACATCCTTTCTTACCAACAGAAATACGCCAACTATCGAAGCGATTACATCGAAGCAACGAAACTGAGTAACCATGACGAAGACCGTACATCGTCCAAGTTGGGTAAATCCGCCGACAAATGCAAACTGGCCGCCGCCGTCTTACTCACTTCCGCCGGACATCCTTACATCTATTACGGTGAAGAACTGGGACTTTACGGAACAAAGGATAACGGAGACGAATATGTGCGCAGCCCGATGCTATGGGGAGATAGCTACACTACCAACTACACAGACAAGACGGATGCCACCGTTTCGAAAAATGTGAAAACGGTAGCGAACCAACAAGCCGATACCCATTCACTTCTGAACATATATTTCTCCCTCACCCGATTGCGCAACACCTATCCGGCACTGGCAGAAGGAAATATGACCAAACATTCCGTCTACAACGAATCACAGGAGAAAGACTATAAGCCGATTGCCGCCTGGTATATGACCAAGGACAACGAGAAACTGCTTGTCATCCATAATTTCGGCGGAACGGCCATGCTACTTCCGCTGACAGACAAGATTGAGAAAGTATTGTTTGTGAATGGCGAAGCTCAACAAAATACAGACAGCGACAGTTACACCTTGAAACTGGGAGGATACGCCTCTGTAGTATTCAAGTTGGGCAACTAAATACATCAAGACCACGTCTTCAGATTCATTTCATAAGAATAGAATAAATCTGAAGACGTGGTCTTGACTTTTTCCGGTTTCTATCTATCTTCAAGAAACCTTATATCAATCGGAATTTCCACTTTTTAATGGAATAAGAATCAAACTTGTGTTTCTCCTTCTATATACTCTTCCAAAAATAGATTCTCCCCATCGAATACCGCATAGGAGAAATAGTTAATCCAGTCTCCAAGAATCAGCACACGGGAAGTAGCACTCAACATTAAATCCAGTTCAATGTGACGATGGCCATAAATGAAGAAGTTGATATTAGGATGACTCTTCAGATATTCTTTTGTATAAAGTACCAGATGTTCCTTATTCTCCCCCATGTAATCCGGTTCTTTGCCGTCCACCCGCTTTTCGCGGCTATGTTTTGCCCACGTCAAGCCCAATTCCACACTCCAACGGGGATGGATGGCAGAAAACAGTGTCTGAAGTGTTGTACTGTGAAACATCCAGCGCAGCAACTTAAACTTCTTGTCCGGGTCACCCAGTCCGTCACCGTGAGCCAGATAAAACTCTTTTCCGTATATTTCGGTAGTCAATGCTTCACGGTGAATAATCACTCCACATTCTTTAGAAAGATAATCCCCACACCAGATATCATGGTTGCCGGTAAAGAAATGTACCTCCACTCCCATATCCGTGAGTTCGGAGAGCTTTCCTAAAAAGCGGGTGTATCCTTTGGGAACCACTAACCGGAATTCATACCAAAAATCGAACATATCTCCCAACAGGTAAACGGCAGAAGCTTTATGCTTGATACTGTCGAGGAAGTTCACCAAGCGCCGTTCCTGTGTACGTCCATGTTCTATGGCACGGGAACCAAGATGCGCATCGGAAAGGAAATAAACGTTCTTCATGAGTTTTGAGTTTAGAGTTATCAGTTTTATATTTTGAGCTATAAATTTACAGGAATCCGAGTTCCAGTTTTGCTTCCTCACTCATCATATCTTTATCCCATTCCGGTTCGAACACAAGGTTGATAGTGGCAGATGTCACTCCTTCCACCGATTCTACTTTCTGGCGGATATCTTCCATGATGAAATCGGCTGCCGGACAGTTGGGAGCAGTCAGAGTCATATCAAGCGCCACTTCCCCATTGTCTGAGACGTCTATCTTATAAATCAGTCCAAGATCATATACATTTACCGGAATCTCAGGATCGTACACCGTCTTTAGCATGGCTACGATCTTTTCTTCTATTTTAAATTTTTCCATAGGGCTTTCCTTATTAATATGTATTGCAAAGATAAGAATAAATTTATTCAGAGCAGCCCTTCGTCGGCAAAACTGTAAAACTTATCCTCACAAACAATAACGTGGTCTATCAGGCGAATGTTCATTGTGTCGGCTGCCCGGCGGATGTGTTCCGTCAGCGTCCGGTCCGGTTGGCTGGGTTGGATATTTCCCGAAGGATGGTTATGCACTACGGCTATTTGCGTGGCTCTCTGCAGCAATGCTTCCCGAAGAATGGTACGTACATCCGTATACGTTCCGTCTATTCCGCCAGTGCTGATACGTACCTTATCGATCAGTCTCGTCGCCTGATTCAATAATAATACCCAGAATTCTTCCTGTTCAAGGTCGCACATGACAGGCTGGAAGATGTCATAAATATCTCTTGAACAAGAGATGCGGGGGCGTTCTTGGATATTTTGCAGTTTCCGTCGCTTGCCGAGTTCCAGGGCAGCCATTACAGTGATGCTCTTTGCCGGTCCCATTCCTTTAAAACGGGAATAGTCGCAGACTTCCCACTTTGCCAAGGAGTTCAGATTGTTATCACAAGAGAGAAGCAAACGCCTCATCAGTTCGACAGCACTTTCTTCCGTATTTCCGGAGCCGATTAATATAGCGAGTAGTTCGGCATCACTCAATGCGGCTGCTCCTTTCTCCATCATCTTCTCTCTGGGACGGTCTTCCAGCGCCCACTGGTTGATGGATAGTTTGTGTTTGCTTTCCATGATCAAATCACTTACTTATAAAAATTCTTTTGAAACGCCTCGAATTCGTCCTTTCCTCTTATACAACGCTGCCACCATGCACGCCAGAATCCCGTTCCATAACCAATTAGTTGTATAAAGGAAGCAGTAATTGACAGCATTCCAATCCATAAACTGCGATTTCTGATTGTCGAATCCACGCAAACCACCAAGGAATAGAGCAGTAAGGGAAGAGGTGCTGCCAACATGGCGGCAAATCCTAAAAACAGAAGTGCCATCTCGCCTATCGCACACCCGGGAACCGTTTTGGAATATAGTAGATAAAAAGCTAACAAAACGAGCCCCAACCCCAAAAGAGTCAGTAATAAAAGCAAAGAGACTCCCAGCGTGAACACTGCCGGTAGCAAATGCACCAATTTCAACGAATCGGGATATTTCTTATAAAGGTTAATGCGGGCAATGCCGGAGTTATGGACTTGCTTAAAGAACTTCTTCAAGTCTGTCCGACGTTTGTGATATACCCACGCATCGGGGAAAAGACGACAAGTATAGCCACCTTTAAAAATACGGATACTGAAGTCGATATCTTCCCCGAAGCGCATTTTAGAGAATCCCCCCAAAGCTTCATACACTTCGCGACGAATCCCCATATTGAAGCTACGAGGATAAAACTTGTCCATCTTCTTTTTTCCGCCACGGATACCGCCTGTTGTAAAAAAGGAAGTCATCGAGTAGTTGATAGCTTTCTGAATATCCGTAAAAGAATCGTGCGCACGGTCGGGACCACCGAACGCGTCGGCAGGAGAAGCCTGAAGCTCCTTCTCTATCGCGTCAAAATATCCTTCGGGCAAAATGACATCAGAGTCCAGTATGATAAAATATTCTCCTTCGCTTCGCTCCGCTCCGTAGTTACGGGTCTGCCCCGGTCCAGAATTGGGTTTAGAGAAATACTTGATGTCCAACCGATCTGTATACCGATCTGCCACTTCCTTACAAGGGATGGACGAACCATCTTCAACAATAACTACTTCAAAATCTTTAAAACACTGTACAGTGAGACTTTGCAGCAATTCATCCACCTCATCGGGACGATTGTAAACGGGAATTATGACAGAATAGCGCATATCAATGAATTTATAAAATAACGATTTTGCGTAAATCCAATAAAACGAATATTGATTTGAAGCACAAAGTAAGGTAAAAAAAACGAGACTTATAAAAGAGTTAACAAAAAAAGGCGACTTCATGATAAGCCGCCTTTTTTTATTATCTCAGTTCTTCTTACTTTTTCAGAATATCCATTGTATCCGATGCAATCAACAACTCTTCATCTGTCGGAATCACTACTACTTTCACTTTAGAATCTGCAGTAGAAATAATAGCTTCCTCACCACGAACTTTTGCATTCACATTATTGTCCAGTTTAATACCCATGAATTCCATGTCTTTACAAACAGATTCACGGCATTCAAACTGATTTTCGCCTACACCACCTGTAAACAGGATGATATCTACACCGCCCAATGCCGCAGCATAAGCACCGATATATTTCTTAATACGGTAGTAGTACATCTTTTCAGCAAGGATGGCTCTTTCGTTTCCGTTAGCACAAGCGGCCAGCAGTTCGCGCATATCGCTTGATACGCCGGAAATACCCAGTACGCCGCTCTTCTTGTTCAGCAGGTTAGAAATGCCTGTCGTATTCAAGCCTTCTTTTTCCATGATGAATGTTACTGCACCGGCATCGATGTCACCGCTACGGGTACCCATCATCAAACCTTCCAACGGAGTCAGTCCCATGGTAGTATCTATACATTTGCCATCCTTGATAGCAGCGATAGAACCACCGTTACCAATATGGCAAGTGATGATTTTTTGTCCTACCGGATTAACGCCAAGGAACTCACATACACGTTTTGAAACATAACGGTGAGAAGTTCCGTGGAAGCCATAACGACGTACGCCATATTTCTCATACATTTCGTAAGGAATAGCATACATATAAGCATAATCCGGCATCGTCTGATGGAAAGCTGTATCAAATACGCCTACCTGCGGAATGTTGGGAAGAATAGCGGAAACTGCATTCACACCTTTCAAGTTGGCAGGATTGTGAAGCGGAGCCAGGTCGTTGCAGGCAGCAAAAGCTTCGAGTACTTCTTTGTTCAGCAATACAGATTCACTGAAACGTTCGCCTCCGTGTACCATACGGTGACCTACCGCATTGATTTCGTCCAGTGATTTGATAGCTCCGTATTCCGGGCTAATCAATGTATTCAGAATGAACTCCACACCAATCGTATGTTCCGGAATGTCTTTTTCGAGTACTTTCTTTTCACCATTCGGCAAAGTCAATTTAAGGAAAGAGCCTTTCAGACCGATTTTTTCGATACCACCTTGTGCAATCACTTCTTTGGTGGTCATATCGAACAATTTATATTTGATGGATGAACTTCCACAGTTCAATACTAGAATTTTCATATTGTCTTTAATACTTAAAACTTGATACTTATTTATTGTTTTTTGCTGCAATAGCCTGATTAGCCGTAATAGCAATCATGCGATATACATCTTCGATAGAGCAACCACGAGACAAGTCATTCACCGGACGGGCGATACCCTGAAGGATCGGGCCGATAGCGTCGGCATGTCCCAGACGTTGTACCAGTTTATAAGAAATATTTCCTACTTCCAGACTCGGAACGATCAGCACGTTAGCCTCTCCCGCTACGGGTGAACCCGGAGCTTTGCTTGCGCCTACTTCAGGAACAAGAGCAGCATCAGCCTGCATTTCTCCGTCCAGATCAAGTGTAGGAGCCATTTCCTTAGCGATCTTGGTAGCTTCCACTACTTTATCCACTACTTCATGTTTAGCGGAACCTTTGGTAGAGAAGCTCAACATAGCCACTTTCGGATTTTCGATACCGGCAACGGCTTTGGCAGTCTGTGCCGTACAAACAGCAATCTGTGCCAGCTGGTTAGGGTCCGGAACCGGAGTTACGGCAACGTCACCCATCACCAGAATACCATTCTTACCATACTCGGGAGCATGAGTCAAGAGTAACATAGCACCGGATACACAAGTGATGCCCGGAGCAGTCTTGATAATCTGTAAAGCCGGACGCAGTACATTGCCTGTTGTGTTGCGGGCACCTGCCAACTGACCGTCAGCATCACCGCTCTTAATCATTAAACAACCATAAAACAAAGGATCATTCGTCAATTGACGGGCTTCTTCAATAGTCATGCCTTTCTTCTTGCGAAGCTCGCACAGCAATTGTGCATACTCTTCGTGTTTCGGAGAAGTTTCA
>ERZ773115.271-NODE-271-length-60841-cov-13.046178_pt1 | contig 60841 bp, 68 predicted proteins | sample MGYA00511116_ERZ773115 | MGnify/ENA primary metagenome ERZ773115 (study PRJEB29015, sample SAMEA2737869) | human gut metagenome | biome: human gut; feature: human-associated habitat; material: faeces | place: China | collected 2012 ... | reverse complement strand
CAATGCGGTCATCCGGGTCGATTTCCTGAGAGACCGGCGTGAAGCGAGGTGATGCCCTATGCGCTATATTGCAGCGGAGGATGTTGCCAAGGCCAAGGAAATGGATCTTTTGACTTACCTCCGCAATTATGAACCCCAGGAGCTCGTCTGTGTATCCGGAAACACCTATTGTACCAGAGAGCACGACTCCCTGCGAATCAGCAACGGTAAGTGGTGTTGGTTCTCCCGGGGCATTGGCGGCAGATCGGCGCTGGACTATCTTATCAAGGTGAAGGGCATTCCTTTCACGCAGGCAGCAGAAATCATTCTCGGACGGGAGGCAGAAAAGCCTCCCGTTTTCTATTGCCAGAAGGAACGAAGACACACGGAACTGCTGATGCCGGAGCTGTCCGAAACAACAGACCGGGTGGAAAAATATCTGCAAAGTCGTGGGATTCACTCAGTCATCATCCGCTACTGCCTGGAGCATAAGCTGCTCTTTGAGTCGGCAGATTACCACAACGCGGTGTTTGTCGGGTATGACAAGGACGGCAAGGCAAGATATGGCGCTCTGCGCAGCACTGTCAGCAGCTACAAGGGCGAACTGACCGGCAGCGATAAGCACTTCTCTTTTTCCTTAGAGAGAAAACAGAATCCGGAGCACATTCATGTGTTTGAATCCGCCATTGACCTGCTGAGCTTTGCAACCTTGACGCTGCTGGCCGGGCGCGACTGGAAAAGTGAAACCTATTTGTCTTTAGCCGGTGTGTTTCAGACTAAACGAGAGAATGTTGTGCCGGTGACCTTGAGCAGATTTCTTGACGAGCACCCATCCGTCCGCAAAATCCATCTTCATTTGGATAACGATGCCGTCGGACGAGGCGCTGTGAAAGGAATTGTTGGCGGGCTGCAGGGAAAATACCAGGTCTATGACGAGCCGCCCGCCCATGGAAAAGATGTAAATGACGAGCTGAAAATCCGTGTAGGACTTATGAGAGAAAGAAAGGAGCGGGAACGCACATGAACATTGCAATTTATCAGATCAACCCGGACCGGGACGAGAACAATGTGGCCTTTTTGAACTATGAAAATCTGGAGCGCTTTCAGGGCTCTGCCGAGCCTCGCAGCGAGATCTACGACAAGGTGTTTGAGGGCGAGGTGGAATGCGGCACCCTGGAAGAAGTGTACCAGATGTTCAACCTTGACCATCCGGACGGATACCGGGGCAGGTCCCTTTCCGTTTCGGATGTGGTTGAGGTCGTAGGTGAGGAAAAATCCACCTTCCATTTTTGCGACAGTATCGGCTTTCGGGAAGTGGATTTTGACCCGGATATGACCGAGCCCCTGAAAGAGAAGAAAATCAAAGTGGTGCTCTGTGAACCGGGTAAGGTTGCCAGAGTGGCAGAGATCGGGACGGAGCTTTCCGATTTGCAGAGGGTGGTCGGCGGGCTGATCGAGCCCTATTATCCCTTTGAAGAGCAGGTCTGCATCGTCTGCAACGATGAGGGCAAGTACAACGGCATGCGGCCCTGTCGAGCCATCTACGGAGAAGGCAGGGAGATGATGGACATTATCTTCGGCCCCTTTTTCATCTGCGATTGCAGCACGCTGTACTTTGGCTCCCTCAACAAGGAGCAGCTGGAACGCTACACGAAGCAGTTCCAGAATCCGGAGCGCTTCTTTCGGGTCGGCGGGGAAATCAAGGCCGTCCCCTATAAGCCCGAAAAGGACCACGAGCGCTGATGGAGGTAATACTATGAAGATGATCGACGATGTAATCATAATCGGAATCGACAGCGGCTACGGCAATATCAAAACCGCAAACTGCTGCTTCCCGGCAAGCGTTTCCACCTATGACAAGGAGCCGGTGTTCAAGGAGAATCTGCTTGTCTTTGAAAGCAAGTTCTACCTGATCGGTGAAGGGCACAAGGAGTTCCTTGCGGATAAGACGCGGGATTTGGACTACTATGTGCTGGCGCTTGCGGCCATCGCGCGGGAACTGAATATCCGAAAAATGACCTGCGGCAAAATCAGAATTGCGGCAGGTCTTCCTCTTACTTGGGTCAGTGGTCAGCGGGACGAGTTCAGGGACTATCTCTTGCAGAACAAAGCCGTAGACTTCTCGTTCCGAAATGTCTCCTACCATGTGGAGATCGTAGGCGTGGATGTGTTCCCACAGGGCTTTGCGGCGGTGGCAGACCGGCTTTCTGACTTTCGGGGCGTAAACATGATCTGCGATATTGGGAACGGCACCATGAATATCATGTTCATCAATGACAAAAAGCCGGTTTCCGGGAATATGTTTACGGAGAAATACGGTACACACCAGTGCCTACTGGCCGTGCGGGAGAATGTCATGCGTGCGCATCACACCACCGTGGACGAGGCGATTATCAACAGGGTGTTCCGCTTCGGTACGGCAGACATCAAGGAGGATTACCTGAAAACCATTACCGACACGGCCACCGATTATGTGGAGGGCATTTTTCAGAGACTTCGTGAGCACGAGTACAATCCGGAGCTGATGAGGCTGTATGTTCTCGGCGGCGGTAGCTGCCTGATCCGCAACTTCAGCGTGTACGATGCGTTCCGTGTGACCATCAACGATGACATCTGCGCTACAGCGAAGGGGTATGAATATCTCGCAGAGCTGAATGCCCGCAAAGGCAATTCGCGATGAGTTACAAGAGAATCAGTGTGCGTTTCAACATGGATGTAGATGCCGAGCGAAAAGCTTGGGAGATCATCCACGAAAAAGGAAATGGACTTGTCGGCAAAGAGGTTATCAGCGCGATCAATACTTCGAGCGAGCTTTCCAGTTTGGAAAAGATGATCAGAAAAGTCGTTTCTGAAGAATTGAAGAAAGCCCTGTTTATCCCCTTTGAGCCGGCTGCCCGTAATCCCGAAACAGAAGAATCTGAAACCGATATACTGAATTTTCTTGAAACCTTTTAATGGCGCCAATTTGGAGCCATTTTTTCTTGCCCAAACAATCGGTGGCTCCAAAATGGAGCCACTTTGGAATGGAGGTGAAAACGATATGGAAAACGAAAAGCGCGCATTGTCCTGGCGGGAGTTCGTGGAGTCTGGCTTTGACGGTCGTGAATATCAGTTCCCCGATTTTGAGGGGACTTTTGCAGCGACGATTGCCTGTAAACGCTGGGATAGGAACAAAAACCTGTTGGCATATCTTGATTTCGATGACGGAAGAAAGATCATGACATCAGCATGGAGCGAAAAGAACTATTTGGGTTTGGCTGATATTCCTCTTAATACCCGTGTAAGTGTTTCGTTCCAATTCTCTGCAAAGGGCGTTTCGTACCTCAGAAGTGTCGAAGTAATTTGAATCGTGGGGTTGGTGGCATTGTCTTAACAAGCAACGAATCTGTCCGTACAGATTCCGCTTGTCTGGGGCAATGCCCCTGAAACCCCAACGGAAAGGATGAGTGTTTTTGAGAAAAAGAAATTGTAGAGTGGAGGTTTGCTTCACAAAGGATGAACTGTCCGTGCTTTCCAAGAAAGCCAAGAAAGCAGGGATGTCCATCGGCGGCTTTGTTCGCCACAGCGTTGCCGACAAGGAAATTAGGGAAGCACCGCCTGCGGATATCCCCATGCTGCTTCGGGCCATGCGGCGGGCGGGGTACAATCTGGATCAGACCTTGAAGAGATTCAACACCACTAATGTGCCGGATATGCCGCAGTTTCGGAAGGGATTGGAGGAAATCAGAGCCGCCACGAAAATGGTGTCTGATGCGTACACCTCCGATTATCAGTAATGGCGGTTACATCAATCTGGCCCATAAAAGGGCGAGTGGATAAGGTCATCAATTACGCCCGCAATCCAGAGAAAACGCATGACAAGGAAAGACTCTCGGAGCTTCATGAAATCGAAGGCGTGGTGGAATATGCTGCCGACGAGATGAAAACCGAGAAAAGAGCCTATGTCACCTGCCTCAATCTCCACAGCGAGGAAACGGCGGCGCAGGAGTTCATGGAGACAAAGCGACTGATGCATAATGAGGGCGGCAGGTCCTGCTATCACGGCTATCAGTCCTTTAAGGCAGATGAAGTGGACGCAGATACGGCACACAGCATTGGCGTCGCCCTTGCCAGAGAGTTATGGGGCGATCGCTTTCAGGTCGTAATCGCTACCCACTGCAACACCGGGCATTATCACAACCACTTTGTGATAAACTCCGTTTCCGATGTGGACGGAAAGAAGTTCTATAACTCACCGGCGGATTACAGACGGATGCGGGAGGTCTCCGACCGGCTGTGCCGGGAAGCCAAGATTTCCGTGATAGAGTACCCTGCCGACCGCAGAGCCAATTACGGAGAATGGCTGGCCGAGAAGAACGGCAAGCCGACCATGCGCAGCAGAATACGCGAGGATATTGACAGGGCGATCCTCGCCTCGACTACGGAGCGTGAGTTCCAGCGTGTCATGAAGGAAATGGGCTACGAGGTGATTACAAAAACGCCGAAGGGCTCGCCGAGGGTCCACCCCATTGTAAGAATTGTGGACGGCGGGAAGAACTTCCGCTTGGACAAGCTGGGTGAATACTACGAGCTGGATTCCATCAAGCAGCGGATTCAGAACAACTACCGCCGCAAGACGCCCTTCCCCAAGGTGGCGGAGGACACGAAAGCGCCCTATTATCAATACAAGGAGAAAGCAAAGAAGGCCACCGGCCTTTACGCCCTGTACCTATATTACTGTTATGAGCTTCACATCATCGTGCATAAGCCGGCATCTGTAAAAAAGGTGTCGGCTTTTTTGCGTGAGGATGTGACAAAGCTCGACAGATACATTGCTCAGGCGGATTTCCTTGCCAAAACAGGACTTGAAACTGTGGAGGCCCTTTCTGGCTATAAAGCCGAAAAGGCAAAGCAGGTGGAAGCTTTGACGCAGCAGCGCACGGGACTGAAAAATGAATTGAAGCGGCACATAAGAAAAGAAGATTTCCAAAGTGCCGAAGCAACAAGAGCCCGGATCGCGGAGCTGACCACAGAGCTGAAAACCTGCCGAAAGGAAATTACGCTGTGCAGCGACATCGCTGACAGGTCGGAACAGGTTCGTAAGAATCTTGAGCAAATCGAGCAGCAGAAAATCGAACGAAAGGAGAAAGCGGAAAATGAGTTACTCGTCAGGAGAAGCAGCCGAGCAGGTCGTGAGGATGACACTCAACGGCGTTGAGGTGGCTGCAAAAATCAGTGGGAAAGCCGCTGAGCGTTTGGCAGTGCTGCTTTATGCGGTGCTGAAGGACCAGAAAAAGACGCGCGGGAAAACACGGCTCAACAGTATGCTCCGCAGCGGAAAGGAACTCAAGGTTTTTGCCATTGGTGACAGAGACTTGGAAAAGTTCTGCCGTGAAGCGAAGAAATACGGCATCCTGTATTGCGTTTTGAAGGACAAAACGGCAAACGACGGCCACACCGATGTGTTTGTCCGCGCAGAGGACGCAAGCAAGATCAACCGCATTTTTGACCGCTTCGGCATTGCCACCGCAGACATCGGCTCGGCGCGTACCGAAATCGTCAAGGCAAAGGAGGAACAGAAGAACGCGGACATTCCTGTTCCCGACCGCAGCACCACGGAAAAGGACAAGGAGGAAGCCTTCCTGGATGCGCTTCTTGCCCCTGCGCCCAATAAGGAGGAGGCGCAAACGCAAAACCCCACGCAAGGCCCGGCTGCGAAATCCCGTCCGTCCGAGCCTACATCAAATCAGCGCGAGAAAACCGTCAGGGGTATCTCTGATCCTACGGAACGCTCCCGCCCATCTGTCCGGCAGGAAATGAAGGAGATCTGGGAGGAGCAGAGACAGAGGACGAGCTCCGCGCAGAAAAGCAAGGACGAACCCAACAGAGCCTCTGAGCACGGGCCTGTGCCGAAAAAGAAAAAAGACAAGGAGAGATGACCATGGCAAACTATGATGATATTTTCAATGCCTCCGCGCAGAAGGGTACGGAGGATAAGCGCTTCGTTTCCTTCAACAAGGAGGAGTGGGCTGCACAGAAGAAGCAGGAGCGCGAGAGCGCTTTTGCCATGATTGATGAGACTGCACAGCGCATGGCAAATGACGGCGGCCTCTTCCAGGCCTATTTGGATGTGCAGGCGCGATTCGACCGCTACTCTGTGGGCAATGCGGTTCTGATTACCGCCCAGAAAGCTGATGCCACCCAGCTTTCGGATTTTAAGGGCTGGAAGAATAACGGCGTGTTCATCAAAAAGGGCGAAAGCGGAATCGTATTGCTGGAACCCGGCGAGGAATACACCAAGGAGGACGGCACCGTGGGTGTCAGCTACAACTCCAAAAAGGTGTTCGACATTTCCCAGACGACCGCAAAGACCAAGGACCGCCCCGCAATGAAGCGGGACGAGCGGCTGCTTCTGAAAGCCATCATCCACAATGCACCTTGCCCCATTGAGATCAGCCAAAAGCTGCCGGAGAACATCAACGCGGTATATCGTCCCGACGACAAGAAAATCTATGTTAGACCTGGGCTGGAGGCCGGTGACATTTTCCGCGGCATTTCTCAGGAGCTTGCTCACGCACACTTGGACGACGGCGCATATAAGCGCAGCGACCATGCCTTCACCGCCTACTGCGTGTCGTATGTGCTCTGCAGCCGGTACAATGTGCCGAAGGATATGTTCCGCTTTGACAGACTTCCCGAAGGCTTCTCTACCATGGATGCCCGCAGTGTGAGAAACGAGCTGTCCAAGATCAGAGATGTGGCCAATGAGATCTCGTCCGACATGGCGAAGGTGCTGGACAAGAGCATGAAGCCCAAGGAACGCAGGGATGAAGCGAGATAAGGAGGTGCCCCCAATATGGCTGAGGAAAAGAAAGTCGTCACGCTGGACGATTTTGAGCAGCGTCTGATGGTCAGCGGCCTGATGGATTTCCGGAACGATCTTCTCCGGGACGAAAAGCCCACAGAAGACATTAACGATTTGATTCTGAAGGTCATTGATGCCCCAACAAAGAAAGAGAAACGGAGAGCCGACCGTGAGGCAAGATAAGCTCTCCAAGCAGAATGTGATCCTTTATCTTTGCGGCATAATTCCGGTTGTGTGGCTCGGCCTGTTGATTGCTCCCTGCTTAAAGGATGGATTGCCCGGACTGGTTCAACAGTTCGGATCGGTGATGCAAAACCCATTCCAGATACAGCTTTGTGAGGACAGTGTAAAAACTGTCCTCACTTTGCTTTTGGTGTACGGGATCGCCATCGGCGTCTATCTCTCCACGGAGCACAATTACAGACGGCGAGAAGAGCACGGATCAGCTAAATGGGGCGCGGCTGGTTCGGTCAACAAGAAATATGCCAACAAGGATAAGACGGAAAACAAGCTGCTGACACAAAATGTCGCCATCGGCCTGGACGGAAGAAAGCACCGCAGAAATCTGAATGTACTTGTATGCGGCGGTTCCGGTGCAGGTAAAACACGCTTCTACGCCAAGCCCAACATTATGAATGCGAATACTTCTTTTGTTGTGCTTGACCCAAAGGGTGAACTGCTCCGGGATACCGGCCATCTGCTGGAGAAGAAGGGCTATGAAATAAAAGTCCTTGATCTTATTGATATGGAGAAAAGCCATTGCTACAACCCGTTCGTGTATATCAGCAGCGATGATGATATTCAGCGGCTTACCACAAACCTCTTTAAGAACACAACGCCCAAAGGTTCGCAGACACAGGACCCGTTCTGGGATCAGACGGCAGCCATGCTGCTCAAGGCCCTTGTCTGCTATCTCCATTATGAGGCTCCGCCCGATGAGCAGAACTTCTCTATGGTCATGGAGATGATCCGAGCCGGCGATGTGAAGGAGGACAACGAGGAATACCAATCCGTTCTCGATGAGCTGTTTGAAAGATTGGAGGAAAGGAACCCGGAGCATATCGCCCTCAAGTATTATCGGGCGTATCACTCCGGCAGCGCTAAGACGCTGAAATCCATCCAGATTTCCCTTGTCTCCCGTTTGGAAAAGTTCAATCTGGATTCGCTGGCCGGCATTACCCAATGCGATGAAATGGATTTGGGGCAAATCGGCGAAAAGAAAACGGCGGTATTCGCCGTGATTCCCGATAACGACAGTTCCTTCAATTTCATCGTGGGTATGCTTTATACCCAGCTGTTTCAGCAGCTTTACTATCAGGCCGACTCCGTTCACGGCGGCAGGCTGCCCGTGCATGTGCATTTCGTCATGGACGAGTTTGCCAATGTCGCCCTGCCGGATGAGTTTGATAAGCTCCTGTCCACCATGCGAAGCCGTGAGATTTCCGTTTCCATCATCATCCAGAACCTTGCGCAGCTGAAAGCTCTGTTCGAGAAGCAATGGGAAAGTATTGTGGGCAACTGCGATGAATTTCTGTACCTGGGCGGCAACGAGCAGAGTACCCACGAGTATGTTTCCAAGCTGCTGGGCAAGGAGACCATCGATACAAATACCTACGGACGGTCTCGCGGCAGAAACGGAAGCTATTCTACCAACTATCAGCTTGCCGGACGAGAGCTGATGACACCTGACGAAGTGCGTATGCTGGATAACCGGTACGCACTTCTTTTTATACGCGGGGAGCGCCCCATCCGGGATCTCAAGTATGATATCCTTCATCATCCCAATGTGGCGCTTACGACGGACGGTTCCGCACCGGCCTATACTCACGGCGAGGATACCCGAAGTATCGCTTCCATGGCGTTCAGCTTCGACAAGAAGGCTGTCAAAAACGCCGAAAAGCTGGAGGCAGAAAAACATGAATTCTTGCTCTACTCGGAAAAGGAGCTGGAAGAACTACTTGATGAAAAGGAGAAAAAAGGCAATGAAGAAACTTAATACGAAGAAGAACATCAACAAGCCGGAGATTCCCGGCAAGGTCAAGAAGGGCTACCGCATTTATGTGATGGCCGTCCTTGCCCTTACACTTACCATGAGCATGGGCGTGACCGCCTTTGCCGCAGGAGACCCCATTACCGTCGTCAACAACCTCAGCGACTTTATCTTCGGCCTCATCCGTGCGGTCGGCCTGATTCTGCTTGGCTGGGGCATTGTGCAGGTCGGCCTCAGCTTCCAGTCCCACGATCCCAGCCAGCGTTCCAACGGTTTCCTGACTCTGGCCGGCGGCGTCATCATCACCTTTGCCAAGGAAATCCTCAACCTCATCGTCGGCTGATCCGGTTTCTGAAAAAGGGGCGGTCGCAAAGACCGCCCCGAAGGGAGGTGTAACGAATGTCGGATAACTGGGTTGTGCAGAACCTCGAAAATGCGTTGGAAGTATGGAACGATAAGCTGTCGGAAATCTGGCAGCTGATCACGCAGTCACCGCAGACATTCAAAGGTGGCTCGATCTGGTCGGTTATTTGCAGTATCCACGGAGCGCTGCAGGCCATCGGCTATGCGCTGTTGGTGCTGTTTTTCGTAGTGGGAGTTGTGAAAACCTGCGGCTCCTTTGCAGAGCTGAAAAAGCCGGAGCACGCGGTGAAGTTGTTCGTCCGTTTTGCGATTGCTAAAGGCCTGATTACCTACGGCATGGAGCTGATGATGGCGATTTTGGAGATTATTCAGGGCGTGGTCAGTACGATCATGAACTCTGCCGGGTTCGGAACGCCGCAGGCCACTGTGCTGCCGCAGGAGATTGTCACAGCGGTAGAGGACTGCGGATTCTTTGAATCTATACCCTTGTGGGCGGTGACGCTGATCGGTGGCCTGTTCATTTGGGTGCTGTCCTTCGTGATGATTCTGAGCGTCTATGGCCGCTTTTTCAAAATGTACATGTACACCGCACTCGCTCCGGTTCCGCTTTCCGCCTTTGCCGGAGAACCTACGCAGAACATCGGCAAGAGCTTTTTGAAAAGCTATGCGTCGGTGTGTCTGGAGGGAGCGATCATCGTTCTGGCCTGCATCATCTTCTCTGTGTTTGCGTCCAGCCCGCCTGTTGTTGATCCGAATGCAGCTCCGGCTTCTATGGTGTGGAGCTATATCGGCGAGCTGATTTTCAACATGCTCATTCTGGTCGGCGCAGTGAAGATGGCAGACCGACTTGTGAAGGAGATGGTGGGTATTTAATTCGAAATTGAGAAGCAAAAATCAAAAATTTTGATTTTACAGGTTGTATTTCTGAAAAATCGGTGGTATACTATAGATGAAATATACGGAGGTGATTTTAATGCTGATTGAATTTCGCTTCAAAAACTATCGTTCTTTTCGGGATGAGGCTGTGCTTTCCATGGAAGCGACCGGACTGAGTTCCTTCAAAAGTTGCTTGATTCCGCTGTCGTCTACAGTAAAGTTGCTTCCTGCCATTGCAATTTACGGCAAAAACGGCGGTGGTAAGAGTAATGTGATTCGTGCCTTTTGGCTGGCCGTTCAGTTTATCCGAAATGCGCAGAGAACGCAGCACGAGCGTGCTGCGATTCCTGTCAATCCATTTGCACTGAATGACTATTCCAAGGATGAACCTACGGAGTTTGCATTTGAGTACACTTCGGGCGGCGTGAAATATTGGTATGGCTTCGCCGCTACGCGCGAGAAGATTTACGCAGAGTATCTCTACCATGCGCCGAAGGGGCAGAAAGCTTTGGTGTTTAAGCGTACAGAGCAGCACTTCGATTTCACAGAGGATAAATCAAAGCGAGCGCTGATCGGCGAAATGGTCGCTGAAAACCAGCTGTTCTTTTCAGTGGCATGCACCATGAACGATGCGGCTTGTGTTGCTGCTATGCGTTGGTTCCGGGATCAGGTGTTCTTTTCACGGGATTATTCTGATATTCCGCGGCAGTTGATCGAGTATTCGGAAGATAAGAATATGCTGAGGGCGATTTCAGATTATGCAAAGGCAGCAGACTTGGGCATCTTGGATATGCAGTTTGAGTTCAACAGCAATGAGATTCAAGATGACGAAAGCCTGCCGGATAACATCCCGGATGGGATCAAGGCTGCACTGGTGCAGTTTATGCATACTCTCGCCGAAACCTCCAACAATGGAGAGGTACACTTGAAAATGGGCGAGGTTTCCGCAAAGGCCAGCCACCAGGGTGAAAACCGTGATGGCCGGAAGGCGACCTATTCGTTGGAGCTTTCCGATGAGTCGGACGGCACCAGAAAACTGATGGCACTGGCCCCTGCAATTGAGTCTGCGCTGCGCACCGGCGGCATTTTACTGGTGGATGAACTGGAGCGTGAGCTTCACCCCATGCTGGTGAACTATATCATCGCCAAGTTCCAAAGCAAGACCACAAATCCGAATGGCGCACAGATCGTTTTTACAACACACAATACGGAGCTGATGAGTCTGGAGCTGCTGCGAAAGGATCAGCTGTATTTTGTCGATAAGCGTGACAAAGACGGTGCTTCTGAGTTGTATACGATCAGCGAGTTTTCCACCCGCACGACAGAGAATATCCGCAAAGGGTACCTTGTTGGCAAATACGGTGCAACACCGGATATTGAAATCGAGGAGGTGGAGTAAATGCCACGTCCTACCAAAAGAAGCAAGTCAGTTATTCTGGTGTTCTGCGAAGGGGAAAGTGAACAGGTCTACACAGATTTTCTGAAAAAAGAATTCGGAGATGTTGCGGCAATCAGACGGCCAGCGTCTACCGGCCTTTTTGATGAGGCCGATAACAAATTCAAAAAGGACAAGAAGTATCGGGAAGATGCCGAAGTGACGGATGAGGTATGGTTCTTTTTTGATGTGGAAACAGCGGATGCTGGTTTGTGGGACGCCCGGATGAAAATCATCAAGCGGCTTCGCTCGCTGCGAAAAAAGCCCGGGATCAAGGTCCGGCTTTTGATGACGACAGGCTGCATTGAGTATTGGCTGATGCTGCATTACGACATGTATGCACCATCAATTCAAACCGTTGCCGAAAAGCAACGGGTGATGGATCGCTTGCTGGCCAAAGAACCGAATTACCGGAAGGGTGATGCTGCGGTAACAGCGAAGATTGCGCAGAATTATCCTACGGCAGTTATCAATGCGCGGCAGACGGTTTCTAATTTGCGTCAGCATGGGTTGCCCGGCTTGGAGGACACAGACGAGCGAAACCGCTGGCTTTGTCAGAAATGCCTGACTTTTTCCACTGTCTATGAAGCAATCGACTTTTTAACCAGCCTGCAATAATCATTTATCAAAGTGCCATAGGAGAAATCCGATGGCACTTTTTCTGTCTAAACCTAAACCGCCCGATAAAACCATGTAGGGAACTGTTGACTCCGTACTTCTACAGTAAAGTTCCCTACACAAGACTTTGACGCCTTCCAAAAGGAGGGCGTTTTTCTTATCTGAAACAGAAGGAGGTATCCTCTTGGAGGTCAAAATCAATAGAGAGATTCGGAACTATACCGAGTCTATGTTTTTCGGACTGTCCCTCAGACAGTTCGTTTTTTCTTTACTGGCTGTTGGCGTTGCGGTGCTTTTGTACTTTGTTTTGAAGCCCTATGTGGGAACCGAGACAGTTTCGTGGATGTGCATCCTCGGTGCCGCTCCCTTTGCGGCAATGGGCTTTGTGAACTACAACGGCATGACCGCAGAGCAATTTGTGTGGGCATGGCTCCGGAGTGAAATGCTGGAGCCCAAGCAGATCAAGTTCGAGCCGGTGAATATCTACTACGAGGCATTGAAGGACGCGATCGATGAACATGAAAAGGAGGTTTCCAAGCACAATGATTAAGAGTATCAAAGCGATCCTTGCACAGGACAAGGAAAAGTTTAAGGTTCCGAGAAAAGTGCAGGACCTTATTCCGATCAAGAACATCTGGCCGGATGGCATTTTTAAGGTTGGGAATAAGTTCTCCAAGTCCTTCCGATTCTCGGACATCAACTATCTGGTGGCAAGCCGTGAGGATAAAGAGAGCATGTTTCTGACATACTCGGAGCTTCTGAACAGCTTGGACAGCGGAGCTGCCACGAAGATCACCATCAACAATCACAGGCTGAACAGGTCTGATTTTGAGGAATCCATCCTGATGCCCATGAAGCAGGACGGGCTGGATGAGTACCGCAAAGAATATAACGATATGCTCCTGGACAAGGCGACGGGAACAAACGGCATTACGCAGGAAAAGTATATTACCATCACCGTGGCCAAGAAGGACATCGAGGAAGCACGGGCATATTTTGCGAGAATCGGAGCGGATTTGACCGCCCATTTCGCAAACCTGGGTTCCAAGTGTGTGCCCCTGAACGCCGTTGAGCGGCTGCGCATTCTCCACGACTTTTATCGCCCCGGTGATGAGGCGGCATTCTCGTTTGATATGAACCGGAAGGCGCGTCTGGGGCATGATTTCCGTGACTACATCTGCCCGGACAGCGTAGAGCGCACGGCGGATCATATCAAGCTGGGCGAGAAATATGCCAGAGTGCTTTTCCTCAAGGACTACGCCAGCTATATCAAGGACAGCATGTTCTCGGAGTTGACCGAGCTGAACCGCAATCTTATGCTATCCATTGATGTGATCCCCATTCCCACCGATGAGGCCGTCCGTGAGGTGGAGCGCCTCTTGCTGGGCGTGGAAACGAACATCACCGGCTGGCAGAGAAGGCAGAATCAGAACAACAACTTCTCCGCTGTGGTCCCCTATGATATGGAGCTTCAGCGCAAGGAATCCAAAGAGTTTTTGGACGATCTGACCACCCGTGACCAGCGCATGATGTTTGCGGTGGTCACAATGGTGATTACCGCAGATACCAAGGAGCAGCTGGATCAGGATACGGAAACGGTGCTGTCTACGGCGAGAAAGCACATGTGTCAGATGGCGACGCTGAAGTATCAGCAGACGGACGGATTGAATACGGTGCTGCCCATCGGGACGAGGAAAATCAACGCGTTCCGAACCCTCACCACGGAGAGCCTGGCGGTACTGATGCCTTTCAAGGTGCAGGAGATCATGGATAAGGGCGGCATTTACTTCGGTGAAAATGCCATTTCCCACAATCTCATCATGTGCAACAAGGCAAATCTTCTGAACCAGTCTGCATTTCTGCTCGGTGTTCCCGGTTCCGGTAAGTCGTTCTCGGCAAAGGAATTGATTACTTTCCTCATTCTGAACACCAACGATGATATTCTGATCTGTGACCCCGAGGGAGAATACGCGCCGCTTATTGAAGCTATGGGCGATCTCGGCTCGGTGATCCGTGTGTCTACCGGCGGCAGAGACAGACTGAATGCCATGTATATGGTGGACGGGTACGGTGAAAACAACCCCATTGTCGTAAAGTCCGAGTTCATTATGTCTCTGATTGAGCAGATCGACAAGAAGGGCGTCGGACCGCAGCACAAGTCGATCATCGACCGCTGCATCACCAATGTGTACCGCAATGCGGCGGACACCGGGACGATTCCTACTCTCTGCACCCTCCGCGATATGCTGCTGGAGCAGCCTGAGCCTGAAGCGAAGCAGATCGCGCTGTCCCTTGAGCTCTATACCACCGGCTCTCTGGATATCTTCGGCAAGCAGTCCAATGTAGACCTCGACAAGCGTGTCGTGGTGTTCGATATTCACGGCCTCGGTTCCCAGCTCAAGCCCACCGGGCTGCTGGTGATCACCGATACCATGCTCAACCGCGTGACGCTGAACTGGAAGAAGGGCAAGCGCACCCATGTCTTTATTGACGAGTTCCATGTGGTGTTCGAGAACGAGTTCTCGGCGCAGTTCTTTAACTCCGCGTGGCGGCAGTTCCGTAAGCGCAACGCATACCCCACGGCAATTACGCAGAATGTGGAGTATCTGCTGGATTCTGTTCAGGCCAGCACCATGCTTTCCAACTCGGAATTTGTGGTCATGCTGAATCAGGCTGCCTCCGACAGAGGCCAGCTTGCCAAGCTCCTGAACATCTCCAATGAGCAGATGAGCTATATCACCAATGCCGACGCCGGCTGCGGACTGATTAAATACGGCTCTGCGCTGGTGCCCTTCATCAATCGGTTCCCGCAGGACACCAAGCTCTATCAGCTTATGACCACGCGCCCCGGTGAGGGCAAATTTGCAAGAGGACGGGATTAACCCCGTCCTCCATTCTTTTGGGAGGAATACAAAATGAAAAAGAAAACCCTTGGAATCATCATCGTTTCCGTACTCGGCGCGGCAGCAATCTTTTGCAGCGCCATGTTTACGCATCAGTATCTTGATGCAAAGAACAGCAAGGCAGCATTTGACGATCTGACAAATCTGATTACGGAAATCGACGAGCCGCAGAAGGACGCCGGAACGGAGGAGGAATCTGGCCTGAGCGCAGAAGAACTGGCGGCAGCAGAGGCGGTGCTGGCCCGTGAAAAGTATACGGCGCTGTTTGCGCAGAACAACGACTTTATCGGCTGGATCAGAATTGATGGTACGAATGTCAATTACCCCGTCATGCAGACCCCGAACAAGCCGGACTTCTATCTGAAGCGCAGCTTTGATAAATCATACAGCGACTACGGTGTTCCGTACATCGACGAGACCTGTATGACCGGGATCAGCAACAACCTTGTGATTTACGGCCATCACATGAACGACGGCTCTATGTTTGCCGACCTCTGTAAATACACCGACGCCGATTTCTGCAAAGAGCATCCAACGATTGCCTTTGACACGCTCTCCAGTCTCGGCAAATATGAGGTCGTTGCTGCTTTCAAATTCAATACGAACCGCGAGACCTTCAAGTACAACGAATACACGCTGATGGATGAAGTACAGTTTGCCGAGTTCATGGAGAATGTCCGCGCAAGACAGCTCTATGACACGGGCGTTACTGCTGAATACGGAGATCAGCTTTTGACCCTTTCCACCTGCGAATATACCTATCCAAACGGTCGCTTCGTTGTCGTAGCGAAGAAGGTGTGACTTGTCTGCTCTGAGAGGAGGTGATGGCTTTGGGCAGGATAAAAACAAGAGAGAGCGTTAAGGATATCAAGATTCTTGATAAAGCGGCGGTTGTCTCTGAGCGCATGAAGACGGCGCTCGTCCGTTCCAAGGATCAGGCGGAAAACCTGATGGACGATGGGCAGATTTCCCCCTCCGAATACGCCGAGGACAAAATCCGCTATGCCGCTGAGGATGTGACCGATCAGGTTTGGCACAAGGTTTCCGGCCAAACGAAAAAAGCCATTGAAAAAGGCAAGGAGGCGCACCGGGAGCACCGCAATGAAAAGCGCATCCACAAAAATGAAGAACGGGTTCGCCGCTATGAGGAGGAGCTGTGTAGGGACGCGCCAAGCAGAACGTCGCGAGAGGAGGCTGCACGGCAGGCAGCACGGCAAAATACGGAGGCCACACGGACAAGCATCCGGAGCAGACGAAACCAGACCATCAAATCTGCGGAGCGTACCGAACGCACCATCAAGCAGTCTGCTCGCTCTGCCGGGAAACAGACTGTAAAAGCCGGTGCAAAGGGAACGGTAAAGTCAACAGAGAGGGCCGTAAAGACTGCGGAGAAAACCTCCAAGGCTGCCATTAAAACCGCAGAGGCAACAGCGAAGGCAACGCAAAAGGCAGCGGCTGCGGCTGCAAAGGCCGCACAGAAAGCGGCGGAGATTGCCCGCCAGACTGCCATAGCCGCCTACAAAGCGGCTGTTGCGGCGGCGAAAGCTGTTGCGGCGGCAATCAAGGCCATCGCAGCGGCGATGAAAGCGCTGGTTGCGGCCATCGCTGCCGGAGGCTGGGTCGCGGTCGTGGTCGTTGTGGTTATCTGCCTTGTTGCCTTGATCGCCTGCTCCTGCTTCGGTATTTTCTTTTCAAGCGAGGATACCGGCTCAGAAAAGACGATGCGGCAGGTCATTCAGGAAATCAACATGGATTACCAGAACGAGCTGGATGCCATCAAGGATTCCGTTGAATACGATGCGCTTGAAATGTTCGGTTCCCGTGCCGTGTGGCCGGAGGTGTTGTCGGTCTACGCCGTCAAGACGACCTCCGATCCGGATAATCCCCAGGAGGTGGCAACGATCACTCCGGAAAAGGAACAGCTTTTGAAGGAACTGTTCTGGGAGATGAACGATATTACGCACCGGACGGAAACAAAGACCGAGACGGTTATTATAGAGACGGATGACGGCAACGGCAATATCCTTGAGGAAGAGGTGCAGGAGACGATTACAACGCTCTATATCGCCGTTAGTCACAAAACCGCGGATGAGATGGCTGCGCAGTACGGCTTCAATGAGGATCAAAAGCAGCAGCTTGCAGAACTGCTTGCACAGGACAGTAGCATGTGGGCAGCGGTGCTTTACGGAATCTACGGAGTGGATGACCAGATCGTTGCCGTTGCGCTTTCTCAGGTGGGCAATGTGGGAGGAGAGCCCTATTGGTCATGGTACGGCTTCGGCAGCCGCGTGGAGTGGTGTGCCTGCTTCGTCAGCTGGTGTGCGAACGAATGCGGCTATATCGACACCGGTGTCATTCCCAAGTTCGCCGGATGTGTCAACGGCGTCCAGTGGTTCCGGGAGCGTGGGCAGTGGGCAGATAACTCTATGGAGCCCTCGCCCGGCATGATCATCTTCTTTGATTGGGATAACAAGGGCAGCTCCGGCCCACAGGACGGTCAGGCCGATCATGTCGGTATCGTCCAGAAGGTCGAAAACGGCGTTGTCTACACCATCGAGGGCAACTCCGGCGACAGCTGCTGCGTCAATCAGTACCCGCTTGGCTATTATGAAATTCTCGGATATGGCGTAGTCGCCTACTAAGCAGAACACGGTGTCACCCTTCGTCGGGTGGCACCGTGTTTTTTTATTGATTTTTGTATTTGTCCATTTCCTGAAGCATTTTATAGAGTTGCTTCTGCTCTGCCTCGTTCTTAGAGGCGACCAAGTCATAGCATTTGGCCGCAATGTTGTTGCTGCCGCTCTTTCCCAACTTATCGAATAGCTCGGACAGAGAAATATCCATAGCTGATGCAATCTTCTCAACACTTTCCAAAGTGGCGTTTTTCTCACCACGTTCCAATTGCCCGATATATGTGGGATGGCAGCCGGCAAGCTCGGCTAGCCTTTCCTGGCTGAGTCCTTTTTGCGTCCGGTAGTTTCTGATGCGTTGCCCAATGATCTTTGCGATATCACTCATTCCCATCGCCTCCATATATAGTCTATAAATATCGCTTTGGCCAATCCATAGACTATTGATATTCAAAAGGCCGGGATATATACTATAGATATTATTTCTCAAATTTCGGCATTTATAGTATTCGAGAGGAGTGCGAAGTTTATGCGCTCAAAAACAGTTTGCTTCACCGGGCATCGGGAATTGCCGACAGATGATCTGCCCGAAATCTCCAAGCGCTTGGAGGATACCTTGGCCACGCTGATTGAGCAGGGCTATCGCTATTTTGGCGCAGGCGGTGCCTTGGGGTTTGATACTCTGGCAGCGCAGGCGGTCCTCCGCCTGCGGGAGCGTTATCCGCAGATCCGGCTGATCCTTGTGCTGCCGTGCCTTAACCAGACTCGAGGCTGGCCGCAAGAGAATATCGACACTTACGAGGAGCTCAAGCGCCGTGCAGACAAGGTAACTTATACCTCGGAAAGCTATTTCCGGGGCTGTATGCAGAAACGCAATCGGCATCTTGTGGATAACAGCAGCGTTTGTATTTGCTATCTGACGAAACCCACCGGCGGCACGGCATATACCGTTAATTATGCCTCGGAGCATGGGCTAACGATAATCAATATTGCTAAATAGCTATCGAATAAAAGATCATATGCCCTTCTCACATGCAACTAAACTATTACCGAAAAAAGGTGCGACTATTTTACTGCACCTTTTCTCTATTTGAGCTGTAATTCAATCAAACCTATTGAAAACTGCGTATAAGAATGGTATAATATACAATGTATTTTTATGCCGATAAGGCGGCGAGGCTAATCCGCGCTGTATGGAGGTATCACATGAAGGTTCGCTATGATAAGCTGTGGAGGCTAATGAAGGACAACAAAATGAAGAAAAGCGATTTATCAAGAGCTGCGGAAATAAGCTCCTACGCGATGACAAAGCTAAATAATGATCGCCCTGTCAGCATGGAAGTAATGATCAACCTCTGTAAAGTCTTTCACTGTGACATAGGAGATTTGATGGAAGTAATCGAAGAAGACTAATTGGAGGCATTATTATGGACATGGATCGGGTTAGAATAGCCGATGTGATTACAACTGAATACTCGGACTTTCTCATGTAATCAGAGCAATAAATGTGCCCGACTCATATGCAAAAGGAACAATCAGAATATCATTGGGAAAAAACAATACGATTGAAGAAGCAAAAATAATAGGAGAAACACTTGTTTCCGTATTGATGGAGCAAAAATAAGTGAATGAAGCTCCTGCCAATGTACATAAGATGTGCATTGTTTTTTGAAGAATCTCATGTGGTGAGTGGTAATTGATATGGACCTAAAAGCAAAACTTCGCCCTTTCTATGTAGCTAAAATGCTCTATGAGCAGACAGACGAGGATCATTATCTGACGATAGCTCAGATAATGGAGCAGCTCGAAAAAGAATACGGTATCTCAACCTCTCGCGGAACTGTGGGTGATGACATAAAAGCTCTCCAGAAACTCGGAATTGAAATTGAGGTTATCCCTTCGACGCAAAAGCGTTTCTCACTCATTGGCCGGAGATTCGATTTGCCGGAGCTCAAGACGTTGATTGATGCTGTAGAGTCTGCAAGATTCATACCCAAGAAGAAGAGCGCCGCCCTGGTTGAAAAGCTCGGTTCTCTCACAAGCCAGCATAATACGGAGAAGCTTGTCCGCAATGTTGATGTAGAGAATCGCCTCAAAGCCGACAACGAGAAGATATACTACATCATGGAGGCGTTGAACGATGCGATCAATGCCAGCAAGAAAGTGTCGTTCCAGTATTTCACCTACAATGTCCGAAAGGAGCAGAAGCTGAAATACAATGGCTACACCTATGTGTTTAGTCCGTATAAGCTGATTTGGAATGGCGATTACTATTATGTGGTTGGCTTCTCTGAAAAGCACAAAGGGATCGGCAGTTTCCGCGTAGATCGCATTGCCAGATGCCCCCAAATCCTTGATGATGACGCTGTGCAGCCTCCGAAGAACTTTGACCTGAATGTCTACCTGAACTCAATGTTCCGGATGTACAACGGCCAGAGAAAGCAGATCGAACTGGTGTGCAGCAACGATGTCATGGATGCAATCATAGATAAGTTCGGCAAAGATGTTCATGTGCTGGCCAATGATATGAAATCGTTCCGTGCAGTAATCGAAACCGCTGTTGGTAGCGTCTTTTATAGCTGGATATTCGGGTTTGGAGGAGGAGTTGTAATTAAGGCTCCCGAAGATGTTAAGGATGAGTATTCTAGAATGGTTCTCAGCGCTGAGAAGGCGTTAGGGTTATTAGAATGCGGAGAATCTGAAAAACAAAACGTATAAAGGGTAGACGTAATCATTGAGCAATAAGATTTGCATGCATTGGGTTATGATATCATGTAAGATACTGATGAGGCTAAGCAACGATGGAGTTTGTAATTAAGAATAAAATTGGGCGATCACATCGCAATATGACCGCCCTGAGATTTATCTTACTTACTGAGACGCTTGTCCGCTCTGTACACGAGACGGGAGATCTGACCGGCAACCTGCTCCGCAGAGTTGGTATTCGCCTTGATCGATTCGGCGGTCAACTCGTGACCAGCGATGATGCTACGGATCTCCGAGAGTTCAATGCTGTTCTGCTTGGCAACCTCGAAGATGATTTCCGCATAAGCGAGTTCACAGCCCCTGTCGATGATCAGGCCAGCCAGCTCACGGGGCTTCATGCTGAGATGAGTGCAAGCAAGCCGCACCATGACTTCAGCAGGGCGCTTACTGAGAAGCGCAATCTCGCGAAGAATGGCTTCCTTCTTCTCGGCCTGCTCCCGTGCCTGCTTGGCCTTCAGTTCCTTCTTGAGTTCCCTGACGGTCTCGCGCTCAACATGCATGTGTTCGGGATTGTATGTATCATCGGCGATGATATCCTCGTAGGTGTACGCGCCCTCCGCCGCAACGCCGGTTCCCTCAATCGTGCTGTTAAGGGAGACAATCTTGAAATCGTCGGGGGGAAGCTTCCTGAAGCAGTCGTTAACCATGTTGTTGCAGATCGCATAGCAGTAGTTCTTCTGCTTCTCAATCGGCTGGCGCAGGACAAGATCGAGCTTCTCGATGATCCTGATGACGCAGTCGGTTTTGAGCTCATCCCTGGTGGTCGCGCCACGGGTTTCGAGTACGTCGATCTTTCCGGAGTTGCCGGGGAGGATTTCGCCTTCAGCGTTCTTGCCGCTGGTCTTGGAAAGAAGGGCGAAATGGCAGAAGTCTTTCAGCGCGAACCAGAAATCAGTGTAGAGAAGCTGATCAGCCATCAGCGCGACCTTGGTGGTGATACCTTCCTCGTGGATGGTGTTCAGGATGTTAACGAATGTGGTGCAAGTAGCCTTTTTCATGATTGGACTCTCCTCTCAGTTTTTGTTGAGGGAGGAGTCGCAAACACGATTGACTTGCTTGTCCTGCCCTCTGATGAAAGGATAAATCCTGGCTTTCAAGAGCCTTTTATATTGGGAGTCAAGGGGAGAACAAGATAAAAAAAAGAATTTATCAAGAGATTATAAACTTCTCTCTTGATAAATTCTTGAAGTTAGAATGTTAGAATACGATAGACGGTTAGTCTAAGAAGGAATGGAAAGCCTATGATAAATACCAATTTGCCGCGAGGTTTAAAATACAAAATCGATAAAGTTCGTCCGGGGATAATCATTCCTGGGACAGATAACGAACCGATTATCACTATATCTGGGCGAGGTGCCATGATTCAGTACCGTCTAGTTACATTTACATTAGGAAAGTACGCTCTTATTGAAGATACTTATTGCGAAGGTGATCTTGACCAGGATGAACTGGACGGTATAGAAACTTGGATAAGCCATAGTATGCCATCCTTACTATCTGAGTCGAAAATTCGGCACCTAATCTATTTCCTCCCAAATTCTAAGTGCTACTACGACTTTCTTTTTCAGACACTATATGGAGGAGACGGTTATAAAGAAAAAAAGAAGCAGCGCGTTGAGTTTAGAGAAAATACGGCTCCAATTGACGGAAACCCGTGTTCGTTAAGTGTAAGTGAAATCGCATTTATTGATATATTGACTGAGCATCCAAATACTCCATTTAGTGCCGACCGTTTTTTCGGCGAAGATGCGGAATCTACAAAATTGACTACGGCAAAAAGTCTTGATCAGACTTGGTATCGTTTTAGACAGTATGACTCGTCAATCAATGAGACTTTTAAACGGGAACGAGGGTATTTCATTTATAGAGGTAGCCCCCAAATTTGGAGAGTTGATGCGGAAAGTGAAACAGTTAATCTCTCAATAGAGAAGGTCTTCAAGGTCATTTGTACTCGCGATGTAGTTGCAACATTTGATGAAGCTAACAGACAGTTTCGTTCTGTAGCTGTTTCTGATATTTCATCACTTGAATTGCTGAGTTTCCTTGGACTAAATTCTGATCTTCTGGATCCTACTTTGATGAGCATTGATCGATTCGCAGCAGATAATTACTGTGATTCTGCCGAGGTTCTAAAACAATTATTTGAGAGGTATTATCATACGCTGGACGCACTCTGGACCAGACTGAAGAAGATTCTCATCGAGAATTATACCTATAGTTTAAGAGCTGCCTCATTTTATGGGGATACTGGAGCTATGCCAACAAGAATAGTTGATTTAAAAGGCTATTCTGTATCAAGAGAACGATTGGACAATTCAATGAAACGGATTTGTCCAGCCATAGAAGAAACAATTAAGGGAACGAAAATCGGAGCAAGTTATTTTAGTTATTGCATTACCGAAGTTGCGCCGGAAAACGCAGTTGATTATATTGTTGCGTTAATACTTATTTGTATTAGTGATTGTCATACTGCTTCTGCCGACGAGGAGTTAGTAAAGTGGAAAGGAAGATATCAACAAAAACTCCGCACTCTTATTCAGCAAAAGTTTAATTTTGCTCCTCCAGGAGACGGAAAAGATAGTATCTTTGAAGAAATAAGAAGAAGGCTATTTGACTTTGAAGAACAAGCACTAGCCGATGGATTAGAGTCGTATGCTCTGCGAATATCCGAGATACGCAATCTCTTTATCCTTGGCTACAATGACGAGAACAGTTTGCTTCCGCCATCAATGGGCAGGGAGCTTTAAGGAGTAGCATATGATAAGTTCTAACAACCCAAATCTATCACGCCCAGAAGTGTTGTTTCAGGAATTTGCCCATCTTGATATAAACACTCACCGGTTTTCTGGCAAGAGATCCTTTGATGGTCAAATCGGAGGTTTCCCACTCTTGTATAACAAGGAGAAACAGCAACTGGCTGTAGACGCTACTGACAGTCATACACTTGTCGTTGGTGCATCCGGCAGCAAAAAAACTCGCGCTCTTGTTCTGCCTGCCATCAAGGTTTTAGGTTATGCCGGCGAGAGCATGATTATCAACGATCCAAAGGGCGAGCTTTACAATCGCACAGCCGGAGAACTCCGCGACTTGGGGTACAATATCATAACAGTCAATCTTCGCGATCCGTCAGTGGGCCATGCCTGGAATCCGCTCCAGATACCGTACAACTACTACAAGGCGGGCGATATGGATAAGGCTGCGGAATTTGCTAACGATATTGCAAACACACTCATACTAGGCGAAATCGCATCTGACGATCCGTTCTGGGGCTACTCAGCATATGATTGCTGCTTGGGCCTTATTATGCTCCTTTTCAAACTCTGTAAAGAAATGGATTATCCCGATAATGCCGTGAATATCTCAAATCTTTTGCGACTTAGACGAAAGCTGTTTGAAAACGGCACAAACGCAAAGAACTCACCTCTTTGGAAATGGGCAAGCAGGGACGAGTTGATTGCAGCTAGTTTGACGGGGAGCGTCATGACCGCACAAGATACAATGCGCGGAATTCTTGCTACTCTTGACCAAAAGCTAAGGGCTTTGGCAATACAACCGTCTTTGCTGGAAATGCTGGCCAACTCAAACTTTGATATTGAGGAAATTGGGCAGAGTAAAACTGCTGTTTATCTTATTACTCCGGATGAAAAGACGACCTATTCCTCGATTGTTGCGATGTTTATTTCGCAAAGCTATCAGCATTTGATTTACTCCGCAACACAGAGTGGGGGTCGTCTGAGTATTCGTGTTAACTATATTCTTGATGAGTTTAGCAGTCTTCCCGCCATTGGCAGTGATTTTCCAAGCATGATTTCAGCCGCAAGATCCAGAAACATACGTTATCTGATCTGTATTCAATCTAAATCACAGCTGGTTAAGCGCTATAAGGAAGAAGCATCGACTATAATATCGAATTGCACGAATTGGGTTGTGCTGTTTACTCGTGAACTGGAACTGCTTCGAGAAGTGTCTGAGTTGTGTGGGCAAAAGAAAGATCGGACGCCCAATATTTCGGTATATGATTTACAGCACTTGTCAAAGGAGAAGGATGAAGCCCTTTTGCTGGCAGGAAAAGCAAAGCCCTGCCTTGTAAATCTGTTAGATATAGATCACTTTGGGGAACGCAGTTACAAAGTAATCGATTTCTATACACCTGAAAGACTATCGCGATTCAATATTGATTTTGCTGAACTGCCTGCAGAGGCAAAAGCAATTATCGAAGAAGAACGAGCACGAATCTCCGCTTCTTTGAGTCCTGGTTTCAACCCGTTTAACACTCCGGGTTCAAGCACTCCTCCTTCAACAACTACTCCGTCAGGAGCAGGAACAAGCTCATCAGAGCCACAGTTGAATGTTGATGATCTGGTTGCGAGGATAGACAAACGGATTGCTGAGTTGGAAGAAGAAGAGCGGAGGGAAGCGGAACAATCAGATGCGTCCAAACTTGGTCAAGTGATTGATACAATAAAGGGCCGCCGTGATGAACTATATCAAGCCAGTGCGACTGGTTCGACCGAAGAATAAGGAGGATAAATAATATGGAACGAGAAGTTATTATAGCTTCTACTGAAGAAAATGGTGCTGTGTTAGAAAACGGAGAGGTAATTAACCTTCCTATAAAGACAGCAAACGCCATTGCACAGACGTACTTGGAGAATATTTCCAGCGATGACTTGTATGAAGCGGAGGCAGCCCTTAAAGATCTCAATGCCCTTGTTCAAAGAGTCATTCAGCAAACAATTAAAGCCGGAGACGCTGACGATTGGCATAATTTCGCCGTCGATATTGCAAGGAAGGACTTGTATGACCTTGCATGCGATCTTCTGGAGTGCGGATTGTCGATATACCCCAAGAACATCGATTTGCTGGCAGATTATCTCCAGTATGGCACCTCTTGCGGAAGGGTAGAGAAGTGTAAATCGTTCTACAAGGTGCTCTCTAAGATACCTAAAATACGTTGGGGCTGGCGTGGATACAGTTTCTCGGTTAGTTATCTGACATACCTTTGGGAGCGGAGCGATTCGGAAAAGGAATTGGAAAAGCTTCAGGAAGAGATGCTGAGTTTAGCGGCGGCCTTCAGAAAGAATCTTCCCTTTGATGAGGAAAGCTATCGTTGCGAGGCAGATATCTACAAATTACTGCACAAAAAGAAAGAAGAAGAGGAAGTTCTGCGCTTGGCTTTGAGCAATCTTAAGATTGCTCCGAAATGTGCGCTTCGCCTTTCGGATTTATTGTTTGACCGTGGCGACTATGAAGAGGCGTTGACGCTAATCCAGCGAGGGCTTCGTGATGCCATGCAAACGCAGAGAACTGTTAACGAGGGGTATTTATACTACCTTATGGGTCTTACCAAGATGGCTCTTGCACAGCAGGCCGAGCAGGAAGGAACCCCAATCTCTGAGGAAACAGCCTGTGATATCTATGCCGATTTCGATATTTCTCTGCGGCAGGAGCACAGAGCGGCGTATGTTAATACGATGAAAGCCAAGACCATAGTCCTTGTGAACAAGTCCGGAGTTCCCATCCCGGAAAAGTACGAGGAACTTAATTACTTGGTTCAATAAGAATGTAAACGACCCGGAAAATGGTGAGGTTTATGAGTGCTGATATTGCAAAACTGAATAAACGGGTTGAACAATTCTGTAGTAGCCCAAGTTCTCTATTCTCTGATGAGGCGCAAATCCTATTAAAGGAATTGCTTAAAGCGTTCTGCTATGAAGAGGACTTCTTAAGGCGCAACAAATTTGAGCAGCTTCTGGGTATGATTCGTCGTTCTTCCGAAACTGACGTGTCAACTTATGCGCATGTTCTTCATTCCATTGCGTTTGAAGAATATGAAGCTGAAGACATTGACTTTGCAGAATACCTATTCCGTAGTGCGTGTGATTTAGTTGATGACAATTCCCTAAACAACAACTTGGCCTATGTGCTTCGAAGGAAACGTGATGATTCGATTAACAGCTGCGAGGTTATTACGCTACTCCTCCCTGGTGTTCAAGAGAGAGAACCATTCTGTATCATTAATATGGGCTTGCTCTTTGCGTTAAATCTTTCTACTCCTATTGATTGGAAAACCGCCGATGACCTGTTCGCTTTGTTGCCAAACGGACTAACTGGAGCCGATTCCTGGTGGGAAAAGCTAGGCCAGAATAATGAATCCGAGGGCTACTTGGTTCATTTCTTCCTGCTTCGACATGAGAAAATTGAGCAGAGCAGTTTGGGTTCCATAAAAAGCCTAGCAGTGCGTTTGGCAAAGAGCATTGACGGATTTCCGGAATGGCTTGCAAAGGATTATGCAATCGAAACCCTTGATGACGTGACGGACTGCTTGGACGATCCGGATTTCGATTCAATCCTTGAAGACTTCCTCGAGCGCATGCCGTGCTCCAGGGAAAGCGTTGATGAAATGCTGGAAACCGTCTCCGCCTTGGATCTTTGGCCGGTGTACAGGAAGCTGCTAACTGATTGTGTTGCCTTGCTTACACCGGAGGAATTGGCAAAGCTAAAAGCTGATTATAAAGAAAAATTCTCCATTCCGCTTCCCGGCGAAGGAGAATGACCTACAGTATACGTTGGAGGATGGATATGAAAAGGACTGAGTTTATTGATCTTCTTGAAGAATATCTCGACAATACCGGCATGGCCAACGGCTGCTACAATGCATTTTTCAGCGTTGGAGATGCGGATAATGTAAACACTACTATCTACATTGATAAAGATAACTATATTTGGATTACAGAGAACGAATCTGTAAAACGCATTAAGACATCAATTAACGTAGACAATATTATTGGGATTCGGTATTCGCAGTTTGGCAGCGATGGCGGGAGATTCTTTGTTATCTGTCAAGACGATACTGGGCTAGATTTCTGCGAAGGTGAGATCGGCTTTTTCACAAACGGCTATTATGGTAGCTTTAAGAAGGCTACTGATTGGTTCACAGAAAACCCTGTGTCATGATTCCATATGTACTTGGAGATTAACTGATTCTCCCCGTATTAAGAGACATCACAGATATGGGGAGGATCTTAGTATGGTGGAATGGTATGATATGCCCGGTGCATTGGATGACTTTGAAAGCCATCCTGCCTATCCCCAAAAGCTGACAATTGATGCCGCTGTTGAGGTGACCACGGATGAGATTCCGGCGGGCGAAAAGACGAAAGCTCGCAGTGTTTGCTCGTGGGTTAAAAAGCGTGAGTACAAAAAGAAATTGGTTTGCCGCTTTCTTAGCATTAATCCTGACATGGATTATTCTAAGCGGTATGGTACACGTTGCAGTCCCGCTATTTATCTTTGTTTTCCCACTTATAATGACGGAGATTTTTATGATCCGAAGATGACCTATTCCTTTAACCCTTACACCCGAGTATTTCTTTCGCTCCGAGGAGATATTCGGAAGTATCACGGGGCAGCCTTTCCCATTCGCGGCAGTTACGCTCTTGGGCCGAAGGATAAGGATGCTGCATAAATCACGAATCGTCGGATTCGCCGCCACGCTCTCGATGAGGATATGAGCAGAAGTTATTCGTACTACAAAAAACTCTATAGCCCGTTGATCGATGAAATTTGGTAATAAAAGCCTTTAAGTAAGGAGCTGCGAAACCGGGAACTGGCTGCTAAGAGAAACTCTCCATTTCTTTTTGGGGCGAGAATGTATAAAACATTCTTGGAGAATTACAAATTATCTACGTATTCAGAACCAAGAATACTTGTGGAAATTCAAAGGATTAAGGTATAACCCCTCTATTTGGAGATTCAATATGTATTTCGTATATAAAAGCAAGACACTAAGTATTAATGCCCGATAAGAATATGGCTTCCAACGATATAACATAGTTGACAAGGCAATGTGTTTGTCTATAATTATATATGGCAACTGAAATAAAGTTTGGTGAAATCCGATGCAGTTAGGCTCGGATTTTGCGAAAACCAGATGTGGGGGTGATGAACGAAACGAATATCCTATATGTACTTTGAAAAAATAATATCTGAATCATGCTTACGACCAACTCGATGAACAAAGCATGCCAGTGCTTCGAGGTGCATGGAATATTCAGCTCTCTTTAGCAGGGATACCTGATAAGGCAGATCTGCTCACGTTCAGTGATGTACGTGAGGAAGACGGAAACCGTCAACAACAAACATGTATCGCAGAGTTGCTCGCGCCAAATGGTACGGAGCTTTCGGACGCAACAATAGACGCTCGCTGTGTGAGAATAACCCTAAGGGATGCTGGCTTGGCCGCTGGCACAATAGAGGGATTGCCAATAATGCGTTTTGCCTTGAATCGAAGAAATTCGAGTATAACGAAAGTGGCCGGTAATAGTAGCCGAATGGCAATTTTTACAATCTGAATGGACGGTGAAGTTGCAGGTAATCAGTCCTGTACAGGTTTTGGCGAAAGCCGGGGCGAGAAGTTAATGATCGACGGATTTTTGGCTCAGACTCGTCTCCCTGTTGACCGAATGTTGGTGAAGGACAGCAATGTATGGCGAAGGCCAGGTCGTAAGTATGATTCAGGTATTATTTGCGAGTCATCACACTGTAGAAGCCCTTTGACAATTAAATATTTGAATAATCTCTATGGTCAACTCGATGAACAAAGCATGCCAGTGCTTCGAGGCGCATGGTACCTCTGGCCTTTAATACAAGAATACCTGTAAGATAAGGTCACACGAAAACAGTGATGTTTAGTGGAAGGCGGAACCGCCAACGGGAACATGTGTCGCAGAACTGTCTGCATTGAAAGGTTTGGATCTTCCGGGTGCAACAATAGACGCTCGCTGTGCGAGAATAACCCTAAGGGATGCCAGCTTGGCCGCTGGTACGACAGAGGGATTGCCTCTAATGCATCTTGCCTTGAATCAGAGAAATCTGAGTATAACGGAAGCGTCCAGAAAGAGTAGCCGAATGGCAATTCTACAATCAAATTCTGAATGGCTGGTGAATTTGCAGGTAACCATTCCTGTACAGGGTTTGGCGAAAGCTGGGGCAAGAAGTCTATGATCGACGGGTTGTAGGCTCAGACTTGTCTCCCTGTTGACCGAATATCAATGGAGGACAGCAATGTACGGCGAAGGCCGGGCCATAGGGATTATTCAAGTATTTAATTGAATAGAAGGTATTACTGTCAATGGAGGTGCAATCAAATGAAAAAGCGGTGTACTAACAGTGCGTGCCGTAAGATTTTTACTGCAGATTCTGTCTGCCCTTATTGCGGCAAAGAGTATCCTCGTATTCCCTCCATTGATCATGAGGTTTATCTCATTAATGTCGGCAAGAGCAAATTTCGTGTAGCTGAGGCGTTTCGTTCCTTAGATAAGAGCACTTCACTGCTTGAGGCTGGAAAAAAACTTAGCAACTGTCCTTGTGTCATTGGCAAAGGGATGACCCGAGAAGACGCCATGCTGTGGTGTAGAGTATTGGGTGAGGCTGGTGCGTTCGCAAAGATACGCTAACGGGTATAATCCACTTTTTTGCTTGTATAGGGAGGATGGGCTTTATGACAAGAGAAGAAAAGTGTATGCATGACGCAGGTGCTTGGAACTGTGAACAAAGATCCCCACACCATGTTTATTCTGTGGGAAAACACACAGAAGTTGTCGTGCGATATTGTATTGACCACGGAGCAAGCACTGAATTAATTAAAGCTGCATGGCTTCACGATGCGGGCAAAATGAAAACAAAAAGTTTTGACGGAAAGTGTGATCATTTTAAAAACCATCCTGAGGTGTCTGCCCAAATTGCAGAAAAATTAGGTGAGAGCGATTATGTGATAAGGTTGGTGAGATTCCATGATGCGGCTCTTGGACGTTCGGATGTAACAATACAAGAACTGGCATCATACGGACGCAAGTGGTGCGATGATCTTGCCATTTTGTTAATGGGTGATTTGGCAGGGCAGCATCCAACATATCAAATGGGTGAAAAGCTACAGCAACGAGGCATATTTCTTTCAGCACTGTATCGAGCTCTGGAAGAATGTGAGTGTACTGAATAATTCTTTTCCACATTTATGAGACACTGGGTTCCCAAAAGCACAAAATGAAACTTAAACCTGCCGTCATGGACAGCCGGGCTAAATAATATACTCTGGTTTCGAGACAAACTCTCAGCACCAAAGCTTTTTACATCGTTTAAATTGCCGCTTTCATACTACTAGTCTCGATGACAAGGCACACCGGCAAAAAGGAGAAGTGAAATACTCGGAACCGAAATTGAGCTTATAATTAAACAATTCAATATCAATCCAACTTTATTAGGACTTCAGACTTAACTCTGAGGTCCTCTTTTTTTGGAGAAAACAACTCAGGTTGCGTAATAAGAGACAGAACAGCACGAAAGGAGTCGCTTCAATGTCTACTATCACCAAAACCTGGACTGAGGACAAGATTCGCTCCATCATCCGCAAGCTGGATGAGAAAACCGGACTCAACGGAGCTGCGTTGCCCATCGCTTTCAACAGTTATGGGTGGTTCCTCGGGCACTACCGTTATGTTGAGCCTAAAGCGTTCGGGTTCAACCGTAAGTTTTTCAACGACTCGACCACCGGGGAATCCTAGGTGATCGATGTTATCCGGCATGAGTACGCCCACTACTATGTTGATGTCACTCATCTTGAAAGATACATTGGCCACTCCCGTCGAGAGACATCCCATGGGGATGACTGGAAGTGGGCTTGCAAGATGGTCGGTGCCGATCCCACCCGCTGCCACAACAATTCGGACTCCATCAGCAAAAAGTGGTCCCTTACTGACGCGATTGCCGCATATAACGCTGATGATGTGGTCGAATTCGACGTGCTTGCCTATCTGAATAAGTGGCATCAGGCGCCGGGCGATTCTGAGACTGCCTCCAAGACTCTCACCCGTATCAAAGAACGCAACCCTTATGCCTACTATGAAATCGGCGATGAGATCCTCCATCCCAAGAGAGGATTCGGAATCGTTGAGGATGCCATCCCCCACGACTACTGGACGCAGAAAATCTATGTCCGCTTCGAGGACAAGAGCGATGGTGTGTTTGACGCTAATGACATCTGCAAAATCGTCGACGGGGTGGCTATCCCTTATAAGACGAAGCGTCGGTGAACAGACTCTGTGGTCGAGAAAAGACGAGATATATTCTCATATCTCGACCACAGAAATCAAAAAAGAATTGAAAAAGTGGAGATTCCCCAAACGCTCCCGTATACAGGGACAGAAAGCAAACACAAACCCACCAAAATACTAAAAGCGAAAGGATGTACGAAAATGAACAAGTACGAATTCAACGCAACCAACCTTATTGCAGAGACCTTTGAGGAGCGCGGCGTCAAGTTCGACGTTGTCAGTCATCATGGCATCGAACAGCTGCTGGCAGGTTTTTCCGTCGACTGCGGGCCCAACGTGATCATGAGGTTCATCAGCCGCGATAATGACAACGACGTTGCGGCAGGCATCTTCGGTCTGATCACCAACACTCCCACGGAGAAGAGAGCCCGTGTTATGGAAGCCTGCAATGTACTCAACCACAAGATCCGCTACATGAAGTTCTATCTTGATACGGATGGTGACATCAATGTTGAGTATGACTTCCCCATGCACAGCCCCGATAACGGCATTGGCGAGATGGCTTTCGAGATTTTCGCTCGCATGATGCATATCCTCAAATCCGAGTACAGCATCTTCATGAAGGCACTCTACTCTGAGGAGGAGCTTGATATCCAGGGGCATAGCATTCCTGCTGAGCTGATGCAGCGGCTTCAGGAACTCCGCAAGATGATGGAAGCCCAGATGACTGCCGCTGGCGTTTCCGATGATGAGGAATCCGATGGTGAATCCGATGATGTCAAGCTGGATCTTGATAATCTTGAGTTGGTGAGTTCTTCTGACGACATTGCCTGCTAAATTTGCAATCTCCTCCCACCTGAATGAGAGCCGGATGGCAACCGGCCGAAACTACAGCAGCAATCAACGCTGCTGTAGTCGTGGGAAGCCACTAATACTGAATAAAGGAGATAAAAGCTATGACGAACTATCCCATTGACGGCGCTCTCGCCGCCACCGAAGGCGCCTTTGAGATCGATCTGCTCAACAAGGTGACCGGCACTACTTACCCTCAGGCTGCCGTGTACGGCACGAACACACTCGGCCAGGTTATCCAAGAGTATGCGGTTGACATTGGTGTGAATCCCAATGACAGCAAAATTCTCTTCGAGAACAAGCGCACCGGGGCATCTACCAGTGACACCAATGAAACCGTTGAGGGGCTTGGTCTTCAGGAAGGTGATGTTCTGGCAATCAGCGATAATGCCGGCGTAGCGTAAACGCAAGGGGGCTGACATGATGGTGACGATATGCATCCTTGTCGGCTTGGGTTTGGCTGCTTGCGGAATCATAATCGCGTGTGTTACGAAAAAGGGGCGCAAAGAAAAATCAGTCAATGCACCTCCTCCGCTCCCGCCTCGGGTCAATGTGGGCATACCCTCACCAACAGTCAGTCATGCTCAAACTAGAACAAGCAGCTCTTCCTCTACAAGGGCGCTGCCTCCCCGCCGTTCTTCCGCGTCGGCAATAGCTAATGCAACTCGAAGAACCTCGGAGACTGGCAATGGCCCCCGTGGAATCAAGCCCGCACAGTTCCCGTGTTGTCCCTTTGACAAGCAAAGGAATGTCCCCGGTGAGCGTCAGGTGATCTTCTGGGACAGTGGAGAAAACTGTTACCGCTGTTCCAGAGGTCACCGGTTTAAGAGCAACGGGAAACTGTTGTGACTGCCTAGAAAGGAAGGATGATTTAACATGGACAAAGTCGTTTATAACACTTTGAAGCTCTCGGAATACCGCCCTTTGTTCCATGCCCTGCGCGTACTGATTATCGGTGCCGGAGCGGTTGGGACGCATCTCATGGAGAAATTCGCCAAAATGGGCCTTTCTCCTGACTCGATGGACTTCGATTTCTTTACACTTGAGAACGCTGCTAAACACAGCTGTTTAGTTCGCACGCCGGAGGATGCCGGACGAAACAAGGCGGAATGCTCGTCTGATCGGGTACAGCCGCTTTTGGATGAAGGTTGCTCTTCCAATGGAATCGACGGTGACCTTTGTAAGCTCGGACCCGAAGCGTTTTCTGATTACGATTATGTAGTTGCGGCAGTCGATAATTTCGACGCCAAAGTACTGTTGAATGAGCTGATCCGACAGCTCCCGGAAGATCGGAGACCGATTATCATCATGGATGGAACACATGATGAGATGGCACAGAGCGTGATTCTTGACAACACCGAGTTCTGCCTTCGCTGTTTGATTGACGAAAGCTGGATGAAGGACAGCAGCATCAGGACATCCTGCACAGGACCCCAGGTCAGGCAAATTAACGGTGTCAGTGAGATCGTCCGCACCTCAAACCTTGCCAGTTCCATGGCTGCTCATCTCAGTGCTGAACAGCTTAGAGCCAGTGTTATCGGGGATGACGGTGTGATGAATCGCAGATTGACCTATACAGCTTATCCCCATCTGGAATTGAGTTCCTCTCATCCTTTGCGGAAACGTAATTGTCCTGGATGCGCAGTCCATCCGCCTGCAAGAATCGAATGGCTTCATGGTAACGTTACAGATATCACTCTGAAGGAGGCAATAGATCAGATTGCTGCTATCCTCGGTACGACGGATTTTGAGATGTCCGTTCATCGCCTGAATTACAGGAAGATCGTCCATGCCGGCTTTATCGTGGATGATGTGTGCCATTCGTGCGGAACCTCTATTAAGGTGATGAAGCATGAGGGCCGTGTCTTTCTTGACGATCTTCTGTGCGATAAGTGTAGCGCCCAGGGGAAACGCGCTCATAACAGTGCGACCTTCTCTCATGGCGAGATCCTGCATGCTTTTGACCTCGGTTGCAGTGAAGAAATCCAGAAGATGACACTCTACGACTTGGGGTACCCGCTTGGCGCTCATATCGAGGTGATTCAGCGTAACGGAGCTATTGACTTTTTGGATACCGAGAAGATCACTAGGACAGTCTTTGCGCTCGATGAGGATCACCTGAAAATGCACGAAATCCATAAGCTCTAAAAGGAGGTTCAACATGAGTTACTCAACCAACTATACCGATGAATACGGTCACACGAGAGAAGTCTCCATCACCGAAGAAGACTCTGCCGAGGCTTTGAAGAACGATTACCAGGAAATCGTCCGGAAATACAACCCCAAGTATGTGACGATCCAGAGGGTTCAGGCGAAAACCGGTGAGGCGATGCACCTCAAGGTGACGGTTAAGGCACCTTCGCATTACCTCACCACAAACGAGGACTCTACGCCTAAAGCATGTGAGTCTATGACGGCGGATATCATTTGCTATCCCGGTTATCCGCTGAAATCCGTATCAGCCTCGTATGCCTCAGATCATTATCTTGCGAGTCCTAACGTTTTTCGTTCCGGGAACGCCTGCATTGACACCTGGATTCCCTTCACGAGTTCTCTGACTACGGTCGTGGACAAGCTCGTGCGCGATATGATTCACGATCCCGGTGTGACTCGATATGAAAGCATGGCAAACAGCAGCGTGGCACAGTGGCATAAGGATGGCGTTGCTTCCAAACGTTTCCCCACGATTCATCCCAAACTGCTTTATGCCCCTGAACTGACGGCTCTTCCGCCTCGCAAGGTGACAGCCAAGCCTGTGACCGCACCTCCGCCCCTTCCCGGCAGACACCACTGAGAGGAGATGAAGTATCGTGACCAATTATACCCCTATGCCTACCAGGCGTCCTTCGGAGCCCAAAACTTATCCTGTATGCAGCCTTAAGAAAGCTCTGGACATCATCAAAAGCAAGTGCGGTGATGTGTATGTCAAGGAAAGGCATGGCAAAGGACGCAACAAGGTTATCATCCTTCCCGAACCCGAACAGGAGCTTAACTCGATCATCTCATATGGAAGACGATCCCCGATGAATGTCTATGAGCAGAAACTCTATGGGATGGGCCATTTTCTGGTCGATGATGACGGTAACGTGATTACGATTATCAGCCATATCATCGAGATCCAGACTATGAATCGCAATCCTGTCGGAGCATCAAACCTTGGTCCCAACGGAGAATACAATCCGGGGCTCGATTTTCTGGAATACCATCGTGAGGAGTTTCTGAGAAATGAAGCCAAATTCAACATGGATGCCTTCGGCTACCAGGTTGATCCTTTTCTCAAGCTCTGCGGCCCCTCGGAGTTCGTTTTGGAAGGGCATACTCACCCCGATCTCGGTGTGTTTTACAGCGGTACTGACAAGGTGAGTGGCGCTGCACGCGCGGCATCGTCTCCCGTCTGTATCTTCGTGTGTGACCCGATTCGGAAGAAGATGCTGGGTAGCATCGGGAAGGACTTTGCCGAGGCAGAAATCATTGTGTTTTCGCGTGGCACGGCTCCTCAGGAAGATCTTAGCGAAGACAAGCGCCTGATTCCTCCTACCGATGAAATCGTTCGTCTTGCCAGTCAGTGCCTTCGTACACGCGGTTATGCTGGAGATATTAGACTGCGCACCCGTATTGATGGTAGAGGCTGCTTGAAAATCAAGCTGGTGATTCCCAAGGGCAGAAGGGAGTGAATCATAATGGCGAAGATACCGGAGAAGCTGGGTTCTGAATACTATAGAGGATTCCTCACTCGTCAGGGGCAGGCGTTCTATGACCGCATCAATGCCCAGCTTCTCCGGGGGAATTACTCAGGTAAGACGACATTCTCCATAAGTAATCCCGAAACATCTGCATCTGATTGCTTTGCAGCCTACAAAGCGATCAGAGACGATCACCCGGAATTCTTCTATCTGGGATTTCAGAGTGAATTCACCCGTAGAGGTCGGACCGGCACTCTGGAGTACCCAATCCTGTATGCCCCTGAAATCATTGATAGAATCCGGCAGCAGGTGCGGAAGAGTATTTATCGCACCGTTCGTGGAACTGCTCATCTGCATATGATTGACCGTGAGATTCTCGTGTATGAGCGTATTTCAAAGAAGCTCGCATATTCCAATCATAGCGATGTTCGGGATCACAATATTGTGGGCCCTGTGCTTCTTTCATCGGGTGTATGCGAAGGGCATAATGCATTGTTGCTGTTGTGCTTCAGGCGAATCGGCATTCCCTGTATCAAGGTTTATGGCAGAACCAAAACGGATGGCTGGCATTGTTGGACGATTGCATGGATCAACGGGATTCCCGTTCACTGTGATGTCACTTGGGACGGAACTGAGGAAGGACTTGTACGCTTCGATTACCTGAACCTGTCAGATAATCAGATTTCAGGCGATCATTACGACTTCAAATGCGCCCGCGTTCCCGAATGCACATCGGAAACACTGAGCTACTATAGCTATCGTGGTCTGTGCGTTCATTCCTTTAACGATCTTAAGACGCGGCTCAAAAAGGATTCGCAGAGGGGCATATCGCCGATACTAATCCACTTTAGTTACCGTCCCGCGTCTGGAGATTGCCTGAAAGAAGCTCAAAGGGCCTTCTCAGAAGAACGGATAAGCGGAAATCATCGGCTCTATTATCATCCCACTCTGAAAAACCTGGCCGTGAAATAGATATCATAAGTACAAGGAGATGAGACTATGTACCAATCAATCATCAGAGATCCGGGCGGGAACGGTTTAATCCGAATTCAGCCGGATGTATGCGGACAATACTCCGCGATTGTCAACGGGAGTATTCTGGTTGTCCCTCCGGGAACCACTGCGTTCGTTGCTATCAACGGTACGCTTTCGTGCCCCTATGGCCCCGGCAGATACGAAATCTTCACAGGCGTTGATCCCTTCTTTGTAAGGCTTCGCAACATCCTGACCCATGGAGATACTGGAACCACCGTGTCTGTATTTTTTGTGTCGACTGAAAGGGCAAAGTTTGTCAAGCTCGGCACTGGAGAGTTTCCTTTCCGGGAGCATCGCTTCCGTCTTACAATGAAAGCGCTTGCATCTTGCAACCTTTCCTTCTCAATCTCCGACCCTCTGAAGGTTCTCACAAAACTGGTCGGAAGCTATAGCTCCGCGTTTTCGGATGAAGATATCGATCCGTGTATCGAACAGATGGTTCTCGCTCCCATTAGAGAAGCCATTTCCAGAGAGATCGGCAAGCTCGACGTTACTGAGTTCAACAGCAGACTCTCTCACATTGGAAATATGGCCGTCACCACGATTAGACCCGGTCTGTCTGAGTACGGCATCAAGCTGGAGCGGTTTGACCTTGTAGCCATCAATGTCCCCGATTCGGAGATTCAAAGACTCTATAGCCTGGAGCAGGAGTATGCCGGTGGAAAAACCAGAACCGATCTCGAACTGGATAACCTGCAAAGAGTATGGAACGGTAACGTCAATAACCGCACACTGAGTGAAATGATGACGGGAATTCCTTCTCGAGGGCAGGCTCCTACTGGTGGCGCTGCATGTAATTCCAACGGGAACGCTGGCGGAATGGCTCCCATGATGATGCAGATGATGATGCTCTCACAGATGCTTCCGGCGCTACGGGAACCGCTGACCGAAATGACTCGGCACACGGATATGTTTGGCGGCGCATCGTCTGACGCCCAGGGAAACACCTCGTCTGCGGAATCGCCTCCGCCCATGCCTGATCGGTACAAGCGTTGCCCGTCGTGTAACGGAAACGTGATGCGTGGCAATAGCGTTTGCCCCATCTGCGGTTATAGATTTTAAGTGAAAGGAATGATGAAAATGACACGCAAAAACTACTCTTTGATCCCCGTCCTTGCAGCCATCGTTTTGATCCCCCAGTTTCTTTTCTGGTGGCTCGCCCCTGCAGAGGCAACAGCTCGTCTCGCAGTGTACATTGGCGGCACACTTCTCACTGTTGGAATCCCTGTGGCATACCTCGTAACGTACTGGAACAGCAACCTTCGCAAAGCAGCTGGACTCTCCGTCGTTTGTTGTATCCTTGAAACCGCTGTGATTGCTCTTTCCGCCTTGCTTTTGGGAATTGACGTATCTGTAAGGTCGGCGGTCTTCGCTTTCATAATTACAACTCTGGTTTGCCTGATTGCTTTGATCCCTTTGATCAATGCCGCGCTGAAGCAACAGAGACAGGGCGTCTATTCTGCTTCCATTCCTGCGGAACCGAGCAGCCAGTCTGTACGTGAAGTTCAGGATCACAGCGATCGTGCAACTGGTCTTCAGCCTCATAATCCCATTTTCGCGCGTATGCCGCACCAGGCTACAGCCAGCAAGCCTTTGCCTCCCAGAAATCGATAATCGTATCATATCCTTAGAAAGGTGGTGATTCTATGGATCGCGTCTGTAGTCGCTGTGGCTGCTCCAGTTTTCACTACAATCGAAGCAGAATGAGAATGGAATGCGACTCGTGTGGACACCCGGTTTATGATCCGCAGCAAGATCAGCAACTCATGCAGTATGACAGGACATATTCTCAAGCCATGAGTCACCTTACTGCCGGCAACTGGGAACAGACTATCGGCCTTTTGAGGCCGTTGATGAGTCAGTATCCTACAGAAAAAAGGCTGTATCTCGCAGTGCTGCGGGCGGCTACCCAGGATTTCAGGGACATAGACATGAGAAACACTGCCAATAGAGCCATTGCTTCTGAGGCGTGGGATAAGCTGATACGGCTTAACGGCGTGACTGGCGAGATGCTCAGATACGGCAGACAGCGCTATGAGAAGCATAGAGAAGAACTCAGTAAACAGAGGACAAAGATTCTTGCGTGGATCTTTGCGGCTGCATCCTGTTCGATTCTCGCCGGCATACTTTTCGGGACTGAGTGCTATTTCGCCGCTGTGCTGTGTACGGGCGGTCTGGCCGGCTGCCTGTACAAAGCATTCAGTTCCCATCCTGTCAAAGTAGTCAAGCAGCTAATGAGTGCTGTACCGAACTATCAGCACAATCCGTTTGTTTAGGAGGACTCATATGAAGAAGTTTTTTGATGGAGGAGAATGCTTTGTCCTGACTTCATATTGCATCAAGGCGGTTCCTATCTCAGACGACAATGAAGTCGGCTTAACGCTTGCAAAAACGATTTGCGAGGATGCTTGCTATCTATCCTCTGCAGGAAATGGGCAAACGGCAATTGAGATTCTTCGAATCGCGGGAAGAAAAGCAGGCAGCCGTATTAATCATTTGCTTACGCTCAGAACCCATGACAGTTCTGAACAGGATTGTGTTGTCCGTCAGGAAGCTCTCGAAAAAGGTATCCTTTCGCTTCTTCATCAGTCTGGTTTTACAGCGGAAGAAGTATCCTTTGAGAAATACAGAAAGCATATTTCCGAGATGGATACAGACTCGGTCTGGGCATTAATGAAGCAGGATATACAGGAATACGGCGTACAGGAAACATATAAATCGCCGTCTGTGGTCGAAAGTGTTGACTGGAAGCGGATCTACTCCGTTTTGGACGGCTCCGGCTGTGGTTTATGTATTCAGATTATTCCTACGCTGTTGTCTGATGACGAACGTCGGCTGATTGCAAAAAACACTGCTCATTGTTCACAAGCAGTGGATGGCGTAGTGCCAAATATGCGTGACAGCCTCGCTGCGGCGTCGGCAGATCGATGGAAATACTATGCACAGAAAGTCGCAAATCCTTTCGCCGAAGTAAACCTTATCGTTATAGGGACGGTAACCAGCGCCGCACTGGTTACCGCCAGAATAAAGCAGTCCGTTCACGGGACGGCCTTTCGGCCTATTGCTGTTTCAGCGTATCAGAAGTATAGCATTTATAACCAACCTTGGAAAATCTCTCACGAGCTTAAAAAGTCGGATGCGGCAAGTCTATGCAAATGGACATCGGATGAGATTTCACAAATCTTTCAGCTGCCGATGCAAGGCAGCTACTTCATCGGCATCGATAGGAACGCATTCTCTTTGATGCCCGAAGTGGATATCTTACCCGAACAACTGACTAACGACGATAGAGAGGGCCTGTATCTGGGACGATCCATATATTCGTCGCAGAGGTTATTTGTTCCTCTTGAGCAACTGTTACTTCACACCGCTGTAATGGGGAAATCGGGTGTTGGAAAAACCACTCTCTTGAAGCAGCTGATAACGCAGTTCCAGAGTCGCGGTATTCCTGTTTTGATACTGGAACCGGTCAAACGTGAATATCGCGATTTGGTCGCCAGAATGAAAGACAGCAGGGTCTTTACGGTGGAACGCCCGGTAGTTCCATTGCTTATCAACCCGTTTTATGTTCCAAAGGATGTGCCTCTCGGTGAATACAGAAGCAGTTTGCTGTCTGCGTTTAAGGCCGCTTTTTCTTTGCCCGATCCTTTGCCGGCGCTTTTTGAAAAGGCAATCGCGGAGGCATATACTCTGAACGGCTGGACAGACATAAGTACGAGTGAAGACGGCAATGTCTCAATTTTTGATATGTCTGACTTTGTCCGAGCCTTTAAGCGTGTTATTTCCAGATCCAGTTACAGCAATGAGGTAAAAGGAAATATGATGTCCGGAGGCGCCTTCAGGCTTCAAAGTCTGATTGAGAGGTGCCCTCGCACGTTTAATACGATACATTCTACGTCTGTGGAGGATCTTTTGAACGGATGCGCAGTTCTCGAAATGGGAAGTCTTGAGCCAGAGCAAAAATCGTTAGTTTCAGCTTTGACTCTCATTAGCATACTGGCCTATTTGAAATCCACAAGACAGAGCGATCACCGGCTTAGAAATATCGTTTTGATCGACGAAGCTCACGCTTTGCTGGATCAGGGAGAGGGCGCAACACAAGAGGAAAAAGCTCTGAACAGCACTATGACACAGTTAATGATCAACGTCATTACTGAGATTAGGGCATACGGAGTTGGGGTCATCTTTTCAGATCAATCCCCTTCGCGTGTTGGCGGGCGAATGCTTGATAATGTTGACAATATTATCTCTTTCCGGCTAAGCGGCGAGGAAGCAGAAATGCTGAGAGAACATATCGGAGCGGATAACAACCTCTGTGATGTGCTTCCTCTTATGTCCGCCGGTGAGTTCGTGCTTAAGAATCGTTTTCTTAGGTCGGCTCTACCCGCCAGAATGGATTACTCGCCCGACAAAGAACATCTGAAGCATGTTTCAGATGAGCAAATAGTCAAAACCCACACAAAGTATTTGACTGCCCACGGCAAAGATTATTGCCCGTTCGCCTTCTGCGAAAAAGCAGGGTGTAACCATTGCTCAGTTGCTGTTCGGGAAGAAGCAAATATGTTTGCAGAACAGATATTTGCCGAGCGGCAGCTCAAACTGAGCACTCCGGAAGAGGTTGCCGCACACATTATTCGCATCCCGTCTGTTTTATCATTTCGTATTAATACTGAGAATGCGGCTATGTTCAGAAAGAAATGTAGCTGCATTGCTGTTCATCTCTTAAGAAAATGCTCTGTGGAAAATGGTATCTCATTTGGAGAGCAGACCGTCAAAAAGATCCTGACAGATATGAATAATCACGGAAAGGAAGGAAACGGCAATGAATGAATTCAATGACACATCAACAGAATTTTCTGAAACTGATGGGATCGATGTGCCAGAGACGAGTGATTGGACTGATTTTGATCCCACAGAAACGGATGATATCAGCATTGATACGGCTGAAGGTATTGGCACCGGAGATACGCCAGATTTTTCGTTGGGGGCAGCATTCGATGCCAGTGATATTCAATCCGAGGCAGAAAAAGCTGCAGAGTATGCTCGCTCTTATGGCTTTGACAAAGCCGCCGATTATATTGAGCGGCATTATGATGGAGGTGAATTCGTACCAGGCAACTCCATTCCAATAACCACCCGCAACATGGCTCTCGATGGCCTTGAATCTGAAAACGGCGTCTCGTTTGAAAGACGAACAGCGGAACTTACCGATGGGCTATCTGTCGAGGGGGTTTTCCCCGAATTTGATAGCAAGCACCACGTTGAACTTGGAAGTGCTGCGAACGATATGAGCCTTCACCAGCAGTTCAGCGCCTGCAGAGAGGATTTTCAGGATCATATGTATGATAGTCCCGAAAAACTGCAGGGCATAACTTTTGGAGCAATGGAAAGAATGGATTCCCCGCAGGGATATACGCCTGAGGGTTTCACATGGCAGCACAATCCTGAAACAGGTAGTTTTGACCTAGTATCACAAGATGATCATTCTGTCGGGCACACAGGCGGGAACGCCCTGTGGGGAAACTAGGAGGATGCTACTTAATTAGATTTCGTTCCATTCCAGGATTCCTTTGTGTTCCTCATCCGCTTTGTCTGAAACTGAGAAGAGAGCACCCCCGCTCTCTTCTTTTCTTTTGGAGATTTTTCGTAATCTTCCGTATTGATGGATGTAAGCAAAAACAAACAATGCCTTCTTGTGGAGATTTGCTCGATGTCTCCGTATTCAGAGACAACAAGATAGAAAGGATGAGAACAATGAAGAATTATGAAGGAATCATGAGCATCGGGAACATGGAGCTGAAGGACTTGGTCATTGAAGAATCGCCCAACTCTCTGATCGTTACGGCAAAGAAGAAAATCTATGTCCCCGAAAAGAAGATTATCCTCATGGACCAGATGTCTGAACAGGAATCTCGGTTCTTAACGGGTGTGAGCAAGAATAAGGGAGGTTTGATTGTATGAACTATCTGATGAAGAAGGCCGTTAATCTCAATGGTCAGGACATGATGCTGGCGCCTTTGGACATCGACTTCGCCCATCGCACGATTTCTCTCACAGGTGAAATTGACGAGGATGTCGCGACGGTAATGAATTCCTCTCTAAGGTGTCTCGCAAGAGACTCTGACGATGATATCACAATCTACATCCAGAGTCCTGGGGGCTCAGTTTCCGCCGGTTTCAGCATTTACGATACCGTGAAGGCATTGAGATGCGATGTTGTTACTGTCGCTTGCGGCATGGCGGCAAGTATGGGAGCCTTTCTTCTGGCCGCCGCCGGAACAAAGGGTAAGCGTTGGTGCCAGCCGAATGCTGAGGTTCTTATCCATCAGCCGCTTGGCGGAACAAGCGGTCAGGCCACAGACATTCGCATTCATGCCGAACATATCCTCAAAACGAGAGCGAAACTCAACAAGATTTTCTCTGATTGTACCGGACAGTCTTCCGAGAAGATTGAGGCTGATACCGAGCGCGACAACATCATGAGCGCAGAAGAAGCTCTCAAATACGGCCTTGTGGACAAGGTTGGCGATCCTATTTCCGAATGGTGAATGGAGGCACGATATGAAACACTATGACATCACTAAGCCCATTGGGCTTGCCATCCCCTGTAAAGAGATCGAGAGTACATGCAACAATGCCCATATGTATAAGAGGTGTGGTCTTCGCCCGAAGCACTATATCATTCCTCTCGACCCCGGTTCCGGTAGGACGACTCTGGTCGAATACATGACCGACAAGTACAAGGAAGCAGGCGTCCTGAGCTTCACCAGCGGTCTCGATGACTATATCGAAATCGCCTTTGATGGCTCTCTTCAGCAGCTCAAGCAGGCATTCGCCGCAATCGACTCCGCCGCTGTGTATACCAACGAATACTGCAATATTATCGGCATGGATATCAGCGGTATCTCTGCTCACCTCGGTGAGACTCAGCTTTCCGAGTTCATGAAGAACTGCAAGAGGGTATGCGAGCACGCATGCGTTATCTTCTTTGTCCATACAACTCCCAACAGGAACGAAGAAAAGCTCCTGGAAAAGCTGTGCGAAACCGTTGATAACATCAAGCGTCTCGTAGTCGAACCTTATACCAAGGAAGATATCTGCGCTTTGATTATCAAGACGGTTGAGGAGCATGGCATTGAGATCAAGCATGAAAATGTATTCCGCGCCGTGCTTACAGATATGGTTTCGGAGTTCTGTATTGCAAGCGTTAAGGACGCAATTACCACTGCTGATGCGCTTGTCCATTTCGCCGACTTCTCGGGTTTCACCCCTACTGTTGACGAAAGTAGCCTAAAATCTATGATTACCAGTTGGCACAATGATGCAGAGAGGAGCGAAGTGAAATGAGCAGAAGTGAGCGTTGGAATACCGTAAACGAAATCAAACGCAGGTTTCACGAAACCACGGACCCAGTGAACGGTGCCGGTCCGGTGGTGTATGTCGAAAACGGCAGGAAGTACTCTGATGACAGTGAGTCGCACATTGCGGTGATTGGTCGTACCGGCAAGGGCAAAAGCCAGTGTTGCAGCCTTCCGTATATGCGAGAGATTCTCAAAAAGGGGGAAAGCCTCATCATGCTCGACCCCAAAGGCGAGGGCTATAAAAAGAATGCCTGCTACATTCCTGAACACTATCAGGTCTTTTGCGTTGACTTCCGCAACCCTCGCAAGAGCCCTACCAAGTGGAACCCGCTGAGTACTCCGTATCGTCTCTTTTGCTCCAAAGATCCCGATGATAATGATATTGCAAGCTCCATGCTCAGCGAGCTCTGGAATGGCGTTTATCCCTATGACGGTCATTCCGACAAGTTCTGGACGGACTCCTCCGTGAATTACGCGAAAGGATTGACTTATGGGCTGTTTGAGACCGCAGGAAAGGAAACCATCAATCTTGACAGTGTTGCGGTTATGATGGAACAATCCGAGATTCGCTTTGGAGGTCCCAGTAACACTATCCTGAAGGAGTTTTACGAGCATCTCCCCCTTGATTCGCTGGCCAAACGCAACCTCGCAACCTATGTTACCGCTCCCAACGAGACGAGGGCTTCCATTCACAGTGTGGCCGCCTCCGGTCTCGAAGTCTTCAGCCGCAGTAAAGGTCTCATGGAAATGCTCGGCGACGATACGTTGAACATTATGGACATCGATGTAAACCGTCCTTTCATTCTGACGGTCATTACCCCCGATGAAACCGACGTGTATGATGCTCTTTCAGGTCTGCTCGTCTCCCAGGTTTCACAGCACCTTATCCGTGTTGCACAGGAGAAAGGCGGTCGGCTTCCGATCAGGGTGAACATCATCCTGGAGGAACTTGGCTCGGTTGGTAAGAGCATTCCCTCTCTGCCCAATCTGATGGTGGCTAGCCGTAGCCGGAATATGAGGCTGATGCTGGTTCTTCAGAGTAACGCTCAGCTCGTTGATGTCTACGGTAAGAGCAAGGCTGAAACGATCAACTCCTGCATCGGTATTACAATCGGCTTTTCCACTAACAGCTGGGAAACCCTCACCGAGTGGGCTCAGCGTTGCGGAGAGAAGCAGATTGAGAACAGCGGTCATATCATCAAGGAACAGTTGATTACGGCGTCGCAGTTGGCTGCAATGCCCACCGGCACTGCACTGGTTATGGTGGACAGCCAGTATAAGTTCATTGCTCATCTTCCTTTCTACGATGAGATGTACGATAACTCCAAATGGAAAGCCCCTCAGTATAAGCCCACCGCAAGCGGGAGACCGTTCAAATCGCTTGATTTCGAAGCTATGGTCAAGGAAATCAAGAAAAAGCAGATGGAGTCCACTCTTTCGGGTTTTTCCGCTGAACGGAAAACTTCTGCGGTTCCCACAGGCTTCCCTTTTTTTGAAGAAGCGCGGTCTGATGGGCCCATGGATATCGACAGCCTGGTTTCGAGGATCGACGCGAAAATCGCTGAACTCGAAGCTGAGGAAGAGGCAGAGCGGAAGAAGCAGGGAGCAGATAAGAAGCATCACGTGATTATCACAGAAGGTCAAAGCAATCGAGCGAGAATTGCACGAGTAATCGCCTCTGCAACAGGAGAAAGTCTCGAAAAGGCAGCGAAAAGGCTGGCTCAGTTCCCGGTTGATATCGCTTTTAGCACCAAAAGCGAAGCTGTGAAATTTGCCAAGGATGTTACTAGCGCTGGTGGAAAGGCAACAATTAAAACGTCGTAAAGAGGTGATCCGCAATGTATCCGGTCCTTAAAGAGGGCGTGTCTATCGGAACCTTCCAGTACGAAGGTTCCGATGCCACCCACTATTTCATTGAAAACGCTGATGGGGAGGAATTTGAAATCAGCCGCAGACTATGGGATGCCCTCCTGAAGGCAGATGGTACTCGCCCTTTGGATCTGCCGGACAATGGACGCCGGATACTTCCCAAGCTGAAGCGACATGGACTGGTTCGAACTTCCAGATTTGTTCAAGATAACGGCCTCTTTAACCGCTTTATTCTGTTTCCTATTGGCAATAGACTGCAAGCCGGAAGGCTGGTTTTCAAAGCGCTAAATGCCGCTCTTCCCGCAGTATCCATTCTCGCCTTTGCGATTAGCGTATATGTAACGGCATCGGAAGGTGCAGAGAGTGGGGACAGCTTCAGTTGGTGGCTTTATTATGCTCTCATAGTTTTATCCCTTGCACTTCATGAGTTGGGACACCTTGTTGCGGGAGTTGCGTATGGGTATAAAATCAGCGATACTGGAATCCTTCTCCTCGGTATTATTCCGTTCGGAGCATATGTAGCCCACGAGGATAAGGAAGATGCAACGAAAGCTGAGAAGATACAGTTTGCGTTGGCTGGGGTTGAAGTCAATCTCCTTATGGCCGGGATTTGTCTCATTTTAGCGATGCAGTCTTATCAGTGGTCGCGGACTATGTTCTCCGTCGCAAATGTCAACGTCATCCTTGCCGGTGTAAACCTGTTGCCAGCATCGGGACTTGATGGGGAATCATCGTTGAGTGCAATGTGTGGAGTTGACAGCATCAGCGAAGTGGCAAGAAAATGGCTCACCAATAAAAAGTGCCGCCAAAAGCTCCTTCGCGCCGGTTTGCCAGGATACGCTTGCTTCTGCTTCTTCTCCGTTACGATGATTTCAAAAGTCATTCTTTGGCTGCTTGTTGGCCTTGATGTTGTATCGGTCTTCTTCAATATCTTCTGAGTATTCATAAGCGTGAAAAAGGTGTGAGATAGATGGAAGGAAAGAGTAGGCAGAATAGAATCGTAAACAATCGGATTCCGTTTGAGCAATTTGTCCGATTGTTCGCCGTGATAGAAATAGTGCTTGCGTTTCTCTATGCAAAGTGTTTTACAACATTCTCTGTATATGGAAGCCGTATTTGGGTATTAGTGATTATTGTTGCCGTCCTCGCCCTAAGCAGTCTTGTCCTTTCATGGAAGGCTGAAAGAAACTGGGTTAGTCTGATAAGTGGAACCTTGATGCCCGTGCTGGCATACGAAGCAATTAGCATGTGGAGATATTCATTGGCAATCCGAATCATGATTCTTGCCGGGTGCTTCGTTTCGGTTGCCGTCGGGCTCATCTGGGCTGTAAAGAAGGTGAACCAGGCTAAGCGTATTCGCATCAGACGTGAAGTGTTCGTTATAAAAGCCGCCCGCGCATCTCGAGTTATCTGTTGTGTGGTGCTGTTAGGCGCTTGTATTTGCGGAAAAGTCTTGATTGCCTCACACTATACAATCAGCTACAGCGATATCGCGTATAGCCTGTCAGAATCATATAACGACATTCCAGACTACGAGAACTCTCTTTCCGCCAACATTGCAACAGTAGCAAAGATTGACCCCGATGGGGGGTGGGGATCTCTGCCTCTTGAAGAAAAGATCGAGGTGTTGGAGACCATAATTCGTATTGAGTGCAGATACCTGGGAATGCAGGACTCCGCTCCAGCCTTAGAACTGGCCTACTTGGAAGAAGGTCTACTTGGGCAGTACGATAGCGAAAAAGATGTGGTTACTCTTTCGTATAACTACGTTGTTGATTCCGAAGCGGGTGGCTACTCCGTGATACAGGTTCTTTGCCATGAGATTTATCACAGATACCAACACTATCAGGTGAACCTCCTTCAGGCCATCAGATACAACGACGATACTGCAAAGTACGCCAATCTCCTGGTTCTTGATACCGCTGGGATATACGAAGATGAGTTCGGCAGCTACATTTCTCCTGATGATGACTCCGCCATCTCGTACTATATGTACAGCTCGCAGAGGCTTGAGCGCGATGCCGAAAAATACAGTAATGCGTCTGTCGTTGATTACTACGAGCAGGTTTGCTCATATCTAAAGACCAACTGACAAAAGACTATATTCGAGAGGAGGTTAACATCAATGGGTTACTATTCTAATCTGGCGATAGAAGGCACCTATCACGAAGACCATAGCTACCCATCACCAGAGTTGCAACTAAAATGGAGAATTGAAGATCTGCGGAGCAGATTAGAGGATATCTCCACAGGGAACTACGGAATTACCGCACATTGCTTTATGGGTTGTCGGTTCTCCAGAGATAACCTGGTGGCGTACACTCCACCCGAATACTTTTCCAGAGAATCCGATGTAATGGATGCCCTTGCTATTGCTGAAGAAAGCCTGGCCGTAATGGAAGCTGAACTGCGTGAGATCGAGAAAAGCAAAACAAACACAGAGGAGTATCCAGGGCAACTTACTATTTGGGACATTCCTTATGCCGAGACCGAGCTACTTGCTCCGTATACAGAAGAACTGAAGACAGCGGCATAAAGCGTCAGCGTTGGAGAAAAAGAACGCTTTCCCGTATATAAGAGATGCCGGATCGATCGACAAACAATAACGCAAAAATGAAAGGAGTTCAAAACTATGGCTTATTTCAATCCCAGGGATTATTTCCCGACTCTTCAGGAGTGGATTCGTTACGGATGCGACATTACGTGGGATGACTACAGCATCATGAAAAACCACGGGGACTATGTCCAACTGCTGTTCCCGTCCTCTGCAGCTAAGGGACACGACACCTATGATCTGTACCTCAATGACAGCGGTCGCATGACAAAGGCTTACGGCCATCCCGGTAACGCTGGATTTGAGGGGTGGAAGTACTATTAATAGTTAATGTCGGTATTTGTCCAATACCATGCCAGTAGGTTTATGTGATCGATATTGGACATTGAAAAACGTTGAAAGGAAAGAAAAGATATGAGGTGCAGCCGATTGGCTGCACCTCCTTTTTGGCTTCCTGTTACCCTCTTGCATTTTTTCCCGAGTTGAGTATAATAGCATTATGGGATTTGAAATCCCATATAGAAACAGAGGTGCTGATATGAGAACAAAGAATCAAGAAACTCTGGACAGGATATTGAAGTTCGTCAACAAGTATTATCAGGAGCACCACAGCTCTCCTACGATCAACGATGTTGCTGAGGGCGTTGGCGTTGCCAGATCCACTACGCATCGCTACCTTCAGGAGCTGAGTGACCGTAACCTGATTGATTACGGCAGAGGTATCTTGTCTGCTCCCCAGAGCGCCAAAATGAAAACGGCCTATGTATCCGCCCCGTTAGTAGGCTCTATTCGCTGCGGCAATCCGGAGGACGAGGAAGAGTCGATTGAGGAGTATGTCAGCCTCCCGGTCTCTATGTTTGGCAAGGGGGATTTCTATATCCTCCGCGCCAAAGGCGACTCTATGGTGGATGCCGGAATCGATGAGGATGATCTGCTTGTTATCGAGCGTAATTGCCCTGCTCTCGAAGGGGATATAGTCGTTGCGCTGGATGAAGACAACCAGAATACGCTGAAACGATACGCCGGCTACGACAAGGACAGTGGGTATTACATCCTCGAATACGAAAACGAGGAGCAGTACCCGGGCAAAACAATAAAGGTGCGGAGCTTTCAGGTACAAGGCGTTGCCCGGCACGTAATCAAATCACTCTAAACAATAATCTAATGGCGATGGGAGATGTGTTCTTTTGAATGCAAAAGATGTGAAATGCCCAATTTGCGGCACAGTCAACAGAAGTCTCGATTTAGATGAGACCGACGGATGGATGGAATGTGAACACTGCCATAACGCCGTTCAGATATTGGAGTACGCTAAAAGCAGGCGTGTTCCGGTATATCAGATGGCAGATTGCAATCTCCTCGTTCCGTTGAACAAGAAAAGATAAAAAGGAGAATGGCGATGCTGGAGGACTGGACGATTTACTCTTGGTATTGCCCAAACTGTAAGACGCAGGTAGCGGGGCTAAAAAACAAGAAAAATCAAATCAGAGTTATTTGCACGAAATGCAGTGCCGAAATGGTCCGCACGGTAGTGGGCAGAAGGCACGATGTGATTGATATATATGCACCGATTGGAATGGAGCATAGTGACTTGGAATTGGGGGAGCATTGATATGACGATGTTAGAGGCTTTCGTAAAAGAGCGCAACGAAGCGCTGTTCAGCCTTGACCGAAAGAAGATCGAGGCCTACATGATCAAATACGGAGAAACGGAGATATCCCAGACACCCGATACAGTTTTCTGGGCATCCGTGTACAAGGCCATTTGCGGCATCAAGGATGCGCCGGAAGCCATTGTAAGCAAGGCAAAGGCATGGCTGCACGAGCATGGCATGAGCCCTAATCTGGCGGGATGATAATCCCCCCATTGATCTGCCTGAAGAACATCGAAGCGAGTTCCTATAACAACTGAATCAACGACATCACGACGGAACGGTCGGGCTGAAACAGGGCCGCGCTAAATCCGCTTCCAGGTCACTTGATCGTGGGCAGCAGCCCGAACATGAACCGGTAGTTATTCCAGACATACGTGAGAGGCCACCGGCAAGGTAAGACACTATAGTTCTATCTATAGGTCTGCCTTGTCGGTGGCTTTTTTTGTTTTTCACCGACATCACAAATACATATTCGCAGCCTGAAGTACAAGGGCCAAGGATACAAATACGCTGATTTCAAACTCTTTTGAAAAAGCAGTATGGGTACCCTTAGATTTCTGCACCCTTTTTCAGGCAGGCAGCATCGGGAGTCCTTTTCGCCAGCGTAGTTGTGTCCTTTGGACCGCAGCAGGCGGAAAGGACTTTTTATGTGCGACCAGTGGCTCTGCTATATCGCTGAATACCCGTGATCTCTGAATTTTTGACTTTCACCCAAATTCAAAAATTCAAAGGAGATCACAGTAATGAAAAGAACATTTTTGGTAAAGAAGGACCCCGCGATTGAAGCACAGGACAATTGGCTGATCATGGATTATCGCCAGTATGCGGCATGGAGAGAAACGGATGAAGGCAAGAATCGGGAAATCGTCTTTGGAAAGTTTGAGGCTTGTAGTGAAGACGACTCTATCATTTTCATGGAGTGCAATGAAAAAGTCAGCAAAGAGTTAAAAAAGGATTGCCATCGCAAGCAGTACATCCGAAGCCGAGACGCCGAAACACCGTTCCAAGTCATGTCTTACAGCACCATGACCTTTCAAGAGTCTGAAATTTACGGAGAAGATGTTCTCGAAGACACAGAGTGCAATGTAGAGGAGTCGGTCATGCAGCGTATGGATATTGAGCGGGTCAGAACTGCACTGAAAATGTTGGCCCCGGAAGAGCGGGCCATCATTCAGGATTTTTTCTTCACAGAATCCCCAATACCGGTTAAGGAGCTTGTGGAAAAATACGCAATGCCCAAGACGAGTATCTATAGAAAAAGGGATGATGCACTGAAGAAGCTGAAGAAAATTTTGGGAAATGCGTAGGTTAAATAGGGACGATACGACTGGTTTGACATAGAAAATGCACCTGCCGAAGCAGGTGCAGGAATGAAATCACATCATGGGGTTTTCCAATAGGTCTTCCACATTGCAGCCGAGAACACGGGACAACTTGTAGAGGATGTTTGCCTGCGCCTTGTCAATGCCATTGACCCGCTGTTCGTACATCTGAATGTTGCGCAGATTCACGCCGGATTGCTCTGCAAGCTCTGCCTGAGATAAGCCCCGGTTTTCACGGATGCGCTTTAGGTTGGAATCGCCTTCCGCTGCTTTATAGAGTTCCTCCATGGTATCGATGAAACTTGTAATGTCCATCTCGTGGTAAACGGAATACATCCCAATGATCTTGGAAAGTGGAATGCGCTCAAAGATATCCTTGAAACGACGGCCAGTAAACCATTGGTACTCTGCAACTGCCCAACCGGCCCAATATTCAGGGGAGCAGTCCTCTGCGTTGGTTGGTGCTGGCAGCTCCTTTGGACCGTATGCCTTTGTGATGACCGCACGGGCCAGCTCAACACCGGACATCCCTGCAACATAGGCGGGGTTGCCTCGTTCAAACTGTTCGGCGTAGCCGGTATTGATGAAGAGTGCTGTGATCCAATCCGGTTTTAGCTTGCAGTCGTTGATCGCATAGTCGAAGAAAGAGGAAAGACGATCCTTGGCATTATTCAAATAAGATTCGCTGTATGCGTGGGTCATCGTTGCTCATCTCCTCCCTCAAGATATCCAGCACGAAGATGTCGTCCCGGTAAGACTTGCTTTTCTTGATCTCTTTACGGTAAGTATCCCTCGCTTTGGTATCTCTATCCAAGAACTTGGGGTAATAGACGCTCTTGCTGACCGGATAAGCATTCACGAAGTGCAGCCGATCAAAGCCTTTTTGAGAAATGACAACCGTCTGCTCACCGAGCTTGCCCAGCTTTAGAGCCTTGTTCAGACTTCTGAGCGGTAAGGTGTTGGACACAAAGGACTCTGCATACTGGAAATAGGAATCGTCTGCCCGATAGCCGATCACAACATCGAAGCCGGTTAAATCAATTGAATAGTGACCAATAAGATAGTCCCTTGCATCAACGGCAACTTCGGAGTCCAGCTTGAAGGTGCGGAACTGAAGCAGAAGAGCCATCCAGTTCAGGACCGTATGCGTTCCGTCCAACAGATTCAGCACCTTCAGTCCTTCCGTGTCAAAGTCGTAGCTGTTGACAAAACCGTCTGTGTTCTTTTTGCAGGCCCACTCACGAGCCATTTCATCGACGCGGGTACAGTAGAAGCCCATGCCATAGTCGTTGTGTGGATTACCGATATGAATATCCGGAACCTCGATGATGTGGTCGGTTCCGTGAAGCAGTTGAATGATGCTCATAATATGAAGCCTCCATTATCATTGTAATGATACAACCACATTATATCATCCTGATGATAGTTTTGTCAATAGCGCATGAGAATTCATTCCAAAGAATATGACTCCTCCCTCCTAATTCTCCCTGTTCCGAAAAATAATTTGGAAACGAGCAAAAAACTGTGGGAATCTCGCAAAAAAATTCGGCAAAGAGAAAGTGAGAGGGCAATCTCATAAAACCCGGTAGGAGTGATTTACATGAATAACAAAATAAACATCAACCCCAGCTCGACAAAGTGGCTCGAAAAAGATGATCGGGTCGTCGCTGATTACTTTTGCGATTTGGGCTTCCGTTCCCTGAAGCAGATCCTTGATATGCGTGTTTTCGACCTGATGAATATGCAGGGTCTGAACGCTGTCCGAGTCGAGGAAGTGATCATCTGCTTATATAAGTGGCTGAATCCCAACACAGCTATCGATGAGGCTATCTATAACGGTATGATGTCACAGCCCTTCCTCTATACTCCGTGGAGAAAAGAACACAAAGACCTTGCTGCAATCAAAGTCGGCGACTTGGTGCTGACCCCCGGTATCAACATGAAAGCTATCCAGCATTTCTATGATGCGATCCGTAAGGCGTTTTTCAAATCGGAGGAATACAACTGGAGATGGTACAAGTTCCGAAACAGAAGCGAGTATGTGACCTATCTCCGGAAACACGAGGAGGCGGAATAAATGACGCGAACAGAAAAAGAAAATCTCGTTCCTGTTTGGGAGCGCATTACCATTAGTCTGGAAGAAGCTGCCGCATATAGCGGCATCGGCGTGAGGAAGCTGCGGGATATGACCGATAAGCCCGAATGCAACTATGTTATCTGGGTCGGAAACAGAAGAATGATCAAGCGGAAAAAGTTCGATGAATACCTTGAGTCGGCCTATTCTGTATGAGTCAAGTATGCGATTTGCTTGATATGGGCTGATTCGCAACATTGGAAAACGAGATGTCTCTATGTATCCTTAATGGTGCCAAGAGAAAAGCAAAAGCGTGAACGACATACAGTCGGAAAACGCACAAAATCAGGTATCGAAATTAGTACTTGGTTTATCTATGAAATGGAGGATTAAGATAAATGACCAGAGCAGAAAAAGAAAACCTTGTTCCTGTTTGGGAACGCATTACCATTAGTCTGGAAGAAGCCGCTGCTTACAGCGGGATCGGTGTAAGAAAGCTGCGGGATATGACGGATATGCCCGAATGTAACTATGTTATCTGGGTTGGGAATCGAAGGATGATCAAGCGCAGAAAATTTGACGAATACCTTGAGGTTGCCTACTCGGTATAAGTTAAACGCAATATCTCTATGTACTGAAGCGAAGGAAAAGGAGCGAAGAATATGCAGTTTCAAAAGAAGGAACAGCGGCAGACGACCGTTCGATTTGACAGCCACCATGTCCGGCTACGCACCGGGGAGATACAGAGGAAAACCGGCAGCTATATGTATCGCTGGACAGACAAGCACGGAAAGCGTAATACCATATATGCAGCGACATTGGAAGATCTCCGAGAACAGGAGGAACAGATCCTTGTCGATCAGCATGACGGCATTAAAGCCAACATCAAAAATGTCACGGTGAATGATGTATATGAGCTTTGGTGTCAACTGAAAAGAGGCATCAAGGACAGCACCATGAAAAACTACATTTATATGTATGAGCTGTTTGTGAAGCCAACTTTCGGAAAGAAGAAGCTGGTACAGGTGAAAAAATCAGATGTGCGTCGCTTCTATAATCAGCTTATCGATGATAAGGTTCTGAAGCCGTCTACGGTAGATGTCATTCATAATATCGTCCACCAAGTATTTCAGATAGCCGTCGACGACGATATGATTCGCAGCAACCCTGCGGCCAATATGCTTCGGGAAATCAAAATGGCGCACGGTTCGGAAATCGAGAAAAGAAAGGCTTTGACCCTTGAGCAGGAAGAACTGTTTCTTGGTTATCTGGCCAGAACTCCAAAATACCAGCACTGGTATCCTGTCTTTTATATTATGGCGAACACCGGAATGCGTGTTGGGGAAATCACCGGCCTGCGTTGGTGCGATGTGGATATGGAAAACGGCATCATCAGCGTGAACCATACGCTGGTGTATTACAACCACAGAGATGAGAAGGGCTGCTACTTCTCCATCAATACGCCTAAGACAAAAGCCGGTATTCGGGAAATCCCCATGACCGAAGGTGTGAAGCAGGCATTTCTCATGGAAAAGGAGTACCAAGAAGAGTGCGGAATGGAAAGTGTCAGCCACATTGAGGGCTATTCAGACTTCGTGTTTGTTAATCGGAACGGCGAGGTGCAGCATCAAGGCACACTGAATAAGGCTCTGCAACGGATCATGCGAGATTGTAACAGCGAAGTTCTTGAGAAAAAGGGCGTAGACTCCGATCCGGTTCTTCTGCCTAAGTTTTCGTGCCATGTGCTACGGCATACATTCGCTACAAGAATGTGTGAGAGCGGTTTGAATGTTAAGGTCGTGCAGTCTGTGCTTGGTCACGCCGATGTAACGACTACGCTCGACATTTATGTGACGGTCACGAACGACCTGAAGAAACGAGAAATCACAGCCTTTGAAACATATTTGAAAACCGGAGCCAAGCAAACGGCAAATGTATAATATGGTTCTCTCCCCCCTTGCGGTCGCAAAATCTGCGATTGCAGGGGGATTTCTCTTTATGCACATTTCTCTTTTTTTGAGGTTTTTCTTATACTGTTAGCAGTACGCAGGAAGGGTGGCAACAGTATGGAAAACAGTTTGGCAAATAAGAAACCTTGGCTTGTAGCTGAATGGTCAGAAAGAAACGGCAGCATCTCACCGGATGATGTGCCCTATGGTTCTAAAAAACCATATTGGTGGCATGGCAGTTGTGGCCATGAGTGGCAAGCCAGCGCAAAGGCAAGATCAAGCGGCGAGAACTGCCCGATTTGCAGCAACGCCAGAATCGTTCCGGGTATCAATGACCTTGCGAGTTTGAAACCGGAACTACTGAAAGAATGGTCGCCGAAGAATACCATCCAACCAACAGAGATCGGTATTGGCTCTCATAAGAAAGTGCTTTGGATAGGAGCCTGCGGACATGAGTGGAGCGCAGAAATCCGAAATCGAGTTAGGGGAGTTGGTTGCCCCTACTGTTCACACAACGCCGTCCTTCAAGGATTCAACGACCTTGCGACTGTACTGTCGCAGGTTGCAAAGGAGTGGTCGCCTCGAAATGCACCACTCAAGCCAACACAGGTAACGCCTTATGCAAATCGGAAAGTTTGGTGGAAATGCGAACAGGGTCATGAGTGGTTTACGCTCATATCTACACGGGCTTATGGAAGCAAATGCCCTTATTGCAGCGGAATAAAATTGCTGAAAGGATTCAATGATTTGGCTTCACGCTATCCGCAGCTGGCATTGGAATGGTCACGAAAAAACGGCACATTATTGCCGGAGAATTTCAACGAGCGCTCCACCAAAAATGTCTGGTGGAAGTGCAGTACCTGCGGTCATGAGTATAGGGCGGTAATCAAATCCAAAGTTCATGGGCTAAAATGCCCGGTATGCACGAGGAACGCTGTGTTGCCCGGTTATAACGATTTGGCAACTACAGACCCGGAGCTGGCACAGGAATGGAATGCGGCCAAAAACACAAGAAAGTCTACAGAGATATCAAGACTGTCACAGTATCCGGTTTGGTGGAAAGGGATTTGCGGGCATGAATGGAAGGATAAAGTGTTTCATCGTGCAGTAGAAGGAGCTGGCTGCATCTACTGCGAGAAAGCATTTCTTAAGGAGTTGCCATATCTGCTTGTAACGATGTATGCAAAGCAATATGGGTTTGCGACACGCACAGATGATGAAAAACTGATTGGGGCACGGATCGATGCGGTAATCCCGGAACTACGGCTTGCGTTTGCCTTTTCTCAAAAAGGCACTGATAGAGAAGCCGAAGTTGCGGAGGCCCTTCGCTTCTTGTGCAGAGCGAAAAAGATACAGTTATTTGTGATACGACAGAAAGACCCGATTGCACTTGCCACAGAAATCAAGCAAGCCTTCGCTAAGGCAAATCTATTTATAAATTCGGATAGTCAAAAAGATGTTGCCCATCTTCGGAAGCGATACTTTGCTCTCGCTAACAAATGAAATTATGATAGTAAGCAAACCGGTCACCATATCGATTAGCTTTCAGTATTCGGAATACTTTGTGGAAGGGGCTAAAACCTATTGAAATTCTTTGATTATACTGTTATAATATTAGCCGAGATTTTTCGGAGACACGAGAGATTTGAATTGCACCACATACACCATTTGAAGCACCAATGAGGTGTATGATTCCAGTAGGGAAATGGGTAGCGTTGACATCACAGATGGATGCACTTTGTAAGCAAAGCACAGTATTATCAGGTGTTTTATCCAACTTTTCCGAGTGAATCATCACTTCCCCACAATGAAGCCGCTGGACTCTGACAAGAAGGCTTCCAAGGAAGTTTCGGCTCCTGCGGAGGCTGCACAGGCGGCTCCGGTTGTGGAGGAAAAAATCGATTTTTCCAATGTTCAGATCGAGCCACTGTTCCAGGATCAGGTGGATTTTGACACCTTCTCCAAGAGCGATTTCCGTGCCGTGAAGGTTAAGGAATGCGAAGCCGTGAAGAAGTCCAAAAAGCTCTTAAAGTTCGTTTTGGACGACGGAACCGGCACAGATAGGGTCATTTTGAGTGGAATTCACGAGTATTATGAGCCGGAGGAGCTGGTCGGTAAGACCTGCATTGCAATCACCAATCTGCCTCCGAGAGCGATGATGGGCATTGATTCCTGCGGTATGTTGATCTCCGCCGTGCATCACGAAAACGGCGAGGAAAAGCTCCATTTGCTGATGGTCGATCCTCACATTCCGGCAGGCGCAAAGCTCTATTGATTGACCTATAATTGTCGGTGCTTACGCCACAACTTACGCCAATTTACTCCGAGCTTACGCCAAAAATGCGTTTGGAATTTTGCGATTGCAGACAAGTTCCGATAGCATACGATAATTTCATATGATTTAAGCCCGCTGATCTCGGTCAGCGGGCTTTTTCTATTTCTGCCCCTATTACATCTTTGTGATGTGATAGGGGCTTTTTTTATCCCTGAAAGGTGGTCGAAAAAATTTTTTTGAAAAATCTCAAAAAAACTTCGTACAAATCGAAAAAAATTTCCCAGTTGGTTAGTGAGGGCAAAAACCTCACGAACCTTGAAAATCGAATAGACATTCAACAGGTACATTCCTGATCGGGGGCGAAAACCTCAGCCGAATGAAGGTGCGCCATGACCCTCCTGCCCATCCGGGTGATAACGGAAAGCAAGGAGGCGAGCGTTTCCGAGCCATTCAGAAATATCCGACAGCTACGGATACGGCCATGAAACGCAGCAGGGATGTGCAATTTTTTCGAGGAAACGCGCGGTGTTTACAGTTCTTTGATATATTTCTCATAGACGTGTGATAAAATACAAGAATCAAATTAGCAGCCTGGAAAGGTGATCGGTCATGAGACAACGGTTTGCAAAATGGATGATGGGCAGAAACGGGATGGATGCACTCAACCGCCTTCTGTCCGTGCTGACGCTGATCCTGCTGATCGTCAGCATGTTCGTGCACGGCTATGCGGCGCGCATCCTGTGGTCGCTGGCGGTCCTTGGCCTGATCGTGGTCTATTTCCGTATGCTCTCGCGCAATGTCTATCGCCGGCAGCAGGAAAACGGTGCGTATCTGCGCCAGAGATACAAGGTGACGAGCACGTGGCGTGGTGCCGTGGACCGCTGGCATCAGCGGCGTGACTACCGCTTTTTCAAATGTCCGTCGTGCCGGACGCGTCTGCGCGTGCCGCGCGGCAAGGGCAAGATCAATATCGTCTGCCGCAAATGCGGCACGTCCTTCCAGCGGAAAACCTGAGGCGAAGCCAGATGTTTGGATATGTGATCGCAAATCTCGAGGGCCTGACGCAGGCGCAGAAGGATCGCTACAAGGGCTGCTACTGCGGCCTGTGCCGGGTGCTCAAGCAGCGGCACGGCTTTTCCGGCCGCCTGACGCTGACGTATGACATGACGTTTCTGGTGCTGCTGATCTCGGCGCTGTATGAAGCGGACGAGGAGCGCGGTATGGAGATTTGCCCTGCGCACCCGCTGCGCAAGCATTTTTACTGGCAGACACGCTACACCGAGTATGCAGCCGATATGAACGTCGTGCTGGCCTACAACAACTGCCGCGACGACTGGCAGGATGACGGCAGCGCGCTGAAATACTGGGAAGCGGAGGCGCTCAGCTGCCAGTGTGCAGCCGTGCGCGCGCGCTGGCCGCGCCAATGCGCCGCGATCGAGCAGTGCATGGCGGAGCTTTCCGATATCGAACAGACGGACACCGGCGACCCGGATGCTGCGGCCAACTGCTTCGGACGCCTGATGGGCGAGCTGTTTGTGACGGGTGAGCTCTGGGACGACCGTCTGCGCCCGTTTGGCGAGGCGTTGGGCCGATTCATCTATCTGCTTGACGCGGTGATCGACCTGCCGGAGGATCTCCGGCACGGGCGGTATAACCCGCTGCGCTCGCTGCCGCAGGATGCGGACCTCCACGCACTGCTGACGATGCTGCTCGGCGAGTGTTCAGCGGCGTTTGAGGCACTGCCGGTGCTGCAGGACGTGGAGCTGCTGCGTAATATTTTATATTCCGGCGTATGGCTGCGCTACGAGGCGGCCATGAAAAAACGAAAGATCGGGAGGAGCGCCGAATGAGAGACCCATATGAAGTCCTCGGTGTTTCCAGAGACGCGAGCGAAGAGGAGATCAAGGCGGCCTATCGCCGTCTGGCCAAGAAATATCATCCGGACCTGAACCCGGACGACCCGCACGCGACGGAAAAAATGAACGAGGTCAACGCGGCCTATGACGCGATCAAAAACGGCAAGGCCAATGGCTACGGTGCGTCCGATGGTTACGGCCAGACGGGCGGCTATGGCGGTTACGGTGGCTATGGGGCCTATGGCGGTTGGGGCACGCAGCGTGACCCCGGCATCCGGCCGGAATATCAGGCGGCGGTGAACTTTATCCAGACGCGGCACTTTGCCGAGGCGCTGCAGGCGCTGTCCGGCGTGCCGATGGCCGAACGAGATGCCAACTGGTACGCCCTGAGTGCCATGGCGAATTCCGGCGCGGGCAACCGCGTGCAGGCGCTGGCGGATGCGCGGCGCGCGGCCGAGATGGACCCGACGAATCCGGACTTCCAGCGTCTGCTGCACCAGCTCGAGAGCGGCGGTGACGCGTATGCGACCTACAGTGCCGGCTATCCGAACAGCGGCTTCGGCACCGGCAGCTGGTGCGCGGATATGTGCCTGCTGAATCTGTGCTGTAATCCGTGCTTTTCGCCCTGCTGCTGAGAAAACTGCAAACGAACACCCCAGCGGGATCGCACAGTCCCGCCGGGGCGTTTTGCGCTCATGCGCCGGGGAAGGTGCGCAGATACCGGTCCGTGAACGTGGTCAGCGCGGCAAAGTCCATGCACGGCCGGTAAACGGCTTCCAGTTCGTTGTGCAGGAGGTTGGCCATGCGCAGCTGCTCCACTGCGCTTGCGAGGGCGAGCTGCTGCTGCCGGGTGTCGCTGCGCATGGTGCGGCGCAGTGCCCGCTGGCGCACGGGGTCCGGC